>OCHA01001042.1_pt1 | contig 24413 bp, 23 predicted proteins | sample 1538591 | NCBI WGS metagenome assembly OCHA01 (sample SAMN04571710, study PRJEB22368) | human gut metagenome | biome: human gut; material: stool | host: Homo sapiens | place: Luxembourg | collected 2012-09-06 | reverse complement strand
GCAATGCAAAGCAACCGGCTTTTGCTTAATATATCGCGCATGATGTGAATGCTAAAGCATTGAACAGAGAATCAGGCAGCAGGATGCTGAACATAACAGACAAAAACAGGCTGCCGAGAAGAAGATCAAGGCAGCCCAGTATAAGCAGCAACGCTATGAGGACGAAGTTCTGAAATGTTTGGATGGAAGGAGTGCATTCTCGCAGGAGATGCTGGCCCGACTGATTGCGCAGGCGGAAGCGGAGGTCAGACAAGCAAAAGATGAATACGCCACCTTATTACAAAACAACGACCATCGAGCTACAGTCCAACAAATCCGCAATTACTATGATGAATTTCTTGGGTGGGCCAACGAGTTTGACCTGGCCGCTGTTCCTCGAAAGCGAGCTATTTTAGCGGAGCTGTTTGAAAAGGTGGAAGTTGGTAGGGGGTATAAGGTGACGATCCATGTGAAGGGGAGTTATAAGCAGTTTCTGAAGAATGAGTAAGAACCAGACAATGATGATGGTGGCTTTAGCCCCATAAACAGCAGATAACTACCTATTATTGGCGAGTCCAATGGAAGATATCTGAAAATTCTTCTGCTAAAATGAAGAGGTATTCACTTTATATGTTGTGGAGCAAAGATTTGAATTTGGGTGTGACTGTGATTAGTTTGAATCGTTTGAGCGAAAAAAATATAAAATGTGAAACGCTATTGATTGCGATTGCTTAGTATGATATTATGTATGCCTTATAAAATAGAAAAAGCCGCGAACACTACTGTGTTGCGGCTAAATATATTTGTGAAAAATCATAATCAACCTTCTGGGATGACCTTAAGATGGTGGTAAATTTTGACACGATGCCTTGGGAGCCGATTCTGAACGCAGGTCATCCGGTTCGACTTCACACTCCCAACATGGTTGGAGCGTGAATCGTTCAGTTTCGGCGTGAGCCTTATTTTCTTCGATGTCGAGCTTCCGGGACTCTATCTCGTCATCGGCCAGAGCTTCTTCGTGTGCCCATCTATCGCGTGTGTATTCATTATCCAATTCCCGCATTCGCTGGATATGAAGGAGGACGGAGGGAATCGTGAATGTAACACATACAAGGATAGCGATGAATATGACTACGCTTTGCGTAGGCTTAAATTCTTTGGTATACGGTTCCAGAAGCTTCGATAGCAATCCTATTAAGTCGAAATCACGCGGAACACCTCCTTTGCATTGAAATTTCAATTTGGAAGAACGGTTCAGCAAAGATAGCGCTTTCTTTGTTATAATTATATCCTACCTGTGGCGGCGTGTAAAGAGCATTGCGTATTAGAACTAATAATATATGTATAGAAAATATAATAAGAAATTTGTGTAATAACTACAATGTAAGCACAAAAGGGCGAAATGCGATTCAATTAGACGGAAAACAACCACCCTGCGCATCGGTAGATGGACCGTGCGTGGATGGTTGCCTCTTGGATGGTTGATTTTACTAAAATTGTACGTTTATATCGTAGCGTGCATAAAATGCATACATTGCAGCACCGATTGCAGGTGAACAGATGCCTTGCTCAGAAATTTGAAGTTTGTAGCTGTCAAAGACATATGGCAATGCAGAGAACTGGTATGAGTAGATACTATCTAAACAAGTACTTGCTAATTCTGAGAGTTTACCTGACAAAATAATTAAGGAAGGGTTAAACAGAGTTGCCACGGTATTAATGGCATATCCGAGCGCTTGGGAAAAGTGCTTTTGAGCCTCGACAGACTGATTCAATATTTCTCGTAACTGTGATAGTTTCATTTTGCGGTAAGTGTCAAAATCAGATTCGCCAAAAACATAAATGCGAATGTACTCCTCCAGCGTGATAGCTTTGTTGCTTTGTATAAGTAGAGGAATATGCCCAAGTTCACCACTATAATTTTTGGTACCTGTAAATAAACGATTATTTAAAATTAAACCGCAACCAATACCGGTACCTAAATAAATACTGACGATGTCTTCGGATTCACCAAGTGGAGAGTTGTTTTTCTGCAAATAATATTTTTCAGCAATGGCTACTGTTTTGGCATTATGCTGAAATGAGACAGTAATATTTTGACTTTCGAGGTATTCACGGTTACTTGGTGAGATTAAGGTTTTGTAGCTTATGCCTCGCAAAAATGGCAAATTAAATGATTCGGTGACTGTTTTGTTTTCTACATCCACAGCACCGGTGAATGCGAATCCAATACCCAGCAGATGTTTTGCTGTGGAGGGGGATTGGTTTTGCTGATTTATGTCTGCAGCAATCAATCCATTAACTATTTGATTGATAGTCGCACTGAAACGCTCTGCAGATTCTGGAGTAGGAATTTTGATGTAACCATTAGTTGTAGCGTCGCTCTGCATTAGATATTTTCGCCAATCAAATACAACTGGGTTTCCCTCTGACTCAGCATAGAAGCATAGATAATCTTGTAATGAAACTTTTGACAAGGGATCAAAATTAAAATCGAGAACAACAAGTTTGATTTCTGATGAACCAATCGAAATGCCAACAAAATAGCCATAATCAGGATTTACCATTAGGGAATAACTACTTTTTCCACTTCCAGTTTCTGATACAGCCTCTTGTGCGACGGTACGTAATGCGCCGATTTTTTGTAATTTCTCTGCGGTATTTGAAGCAGTGGGCCAAGTTACACCTAACCTTTTTGCCAGTTCCATACGATCTAGGCAAATTGCCCCACGTAATAGGTATAACATTCTTGCAGAGTAACTAATTCTTGCGAGTTCAGAATCATGATCTTGCCAGATGTTGGTATTTAACAAACCCATTCTATCACTCCTAAAGGAAATCGTATGAAAGAAATAATATATAATAAGTATACGGTCTTTAGCAAAACAACGCAATAGGTAAGATGAATGAATTGGCGTATAATATGTGTGAAAATTGTGGATTGGAACAATTAGTCAGCATGAGAGAGATAAAACTGGTAATTCCGATCAAAGTATGGGGCAAAAACCTTAGTATTAGCCACTAAGGAGAGCAACTGACTCTTAATCAGTGGGTCCTGGGTTCGAGTCCCCGATGGTGCACCATACCAAGCAAATCCGAACGTACTTCTTTTTGAGGGTGCGTTCGGATTTGTTTTTTATCTGCAGTCTATGAATATGAAATAGAAAGAGCCTTGCAGCGGGAAATTTCTCGCTGCAAGGCTTTTGCTGTTTCAGAAAGCATTCTGTATTTACGAAAAGCTGGATCTGTCCAGAACATGATTATTACGCCACTCCACCACGAAGGTGGCTCCGCCTCCGGGCGTGTCCCGTACACGCAGGATCGCTCCGTGCAAGGAGGCAATTTGACTGGCAACGGCCAAGCCAAGGCCGAAATGCGTTTTGTCGGTCCGACTGCGGTCTCCTCGGGCAAACCGATCAAAGATACGGTGTTTTTCTGCGTCGGGGACCCCGGGGCCGTGATCCACTACTGCGATGTGCAGACCACCGGAAGGCGGCAGCTCCGCAAGAATTTCCACGGGAGTGCCAGCAGGGGAATACTCAAATGCGTTGTTTAACAAGACGGCGAACAGCTGCTCCAGCCGTTGTGCATCTGCGTGCAGGGCGGGCAAGGGATTGTCTGGCAGGTGGAGCGTGAGGGAGTGGCCGTGGTCACGCGCTACCGGGACAAATCTTTCATAGAGTTCCACCAAAAAAGTGTCCGTATTGATTTGGGCCAGGGAGGTACGCAGTACCCCTGCATCACCGCCGGCCAAAATCAGCAAATCCTCTGTCAGACGGGAAAGCCTGTCCACCTCCGATGCGGCATGGCTTAAAAATTGAGGAGCCAGATGGGCTGTTTCGGGAGCCTGCGCCGCTTGCAGACTTGCCTTCAGCACAGTCAGTGGGCTGCGCAGTTCATGGCCCGCAGCTGCTACAAATTCCCGCTGTTTCTGCATTGCCTGGGCGGTTGGGCGCAGGGCACGATCCACCATCCAATGGGAGAGAAATGCCAGTATCAAGGCACCCGCAGCCCACAGGGCTGTATATTGCCAGACCATGGCCCAAAGGCGGTCATGCAAGGGGTCCATATCCCGGATAATGTACAGAAGAACCGCACTTGACATCTGTTCACTGGGCAACAACATTGCGGTACAGGTGTAGGAGCCGCTGAGCTGTGCGCCGTTCAAGGAAAAGTTTACCTTTTGCCGGTGCAGTCTGTCCGGATTCAGCCCGGCAGAGACTGCCTGTTCTCTGGCCAGCGCCACCAGTGTGGTGCGCGCATCGGCAGGTGTCCACCCGCCGGAGAATACAAGGGGGTGACCATTGTCCTCCATATACAGAACCAAGCGACCGGCGGCTTCCTGGCTGGCCAGCCAACTGTCACGAACCAGGTTGTTCTCGGTTACGGCATCCTCGATTGCCGAAACGGTATTGGCAAACACCAGGTCCGCTCCGGAAACCGCTTCGTTTTGGGCCATGCGGCAGGTCGCGGTCAGCGCTGCCGCCAGTACAGCAGCGGTGAGTACACTGAACAGAATTGTCAGGCGGCGTCGGAGGTGTTTAAACATGAGCGTCTTCCTCACCATCAGGCAAAAAGCGGTAGCCTGCGCCTCGTACCGTCCGTAAGACTGCCCGGCTGCCCACGGCAGTCAGACGCCGCCGGATGAAACGGATATAACTATCCAGACTGCAATCCTCAATCTCGGCCGCCGATCCCCACACGCTGCCCAACAGGACTGCCCTTGCCCGAAGCAGGCCGGGCGCACGACAAAATGCCGCCAGCAGGTCACATTCCCGGCGGCTGAGCGTCACAGTGGAGGAAGGCCCCGTCAAAGTCAACTGGGCGGTATCCAGGACAAGATCGCCACAGGCAATCCGGTGGGCGGTCTCATGCAGATCCGCCGGCCGGCGGACCAGCGCACGCAGCCGGGCCAGCAGTTCACGGGTATCAAAAGGTTTTGTCAGATAGTCATCGGCACCTGCATCCAGACCGTCCACACGGTCACCGATCTGCCCCAAGGCTGTGAGCATAAGAACGGGGATGGATACGCCGTCGGCTCTGGCACTTTTGAGCAGCGTAAGGCCGTCCAATTCTGGCAGCATCCTGTCCAGGATGCAGGCATCATAGTATCCGGTTTTGAGAAGATGCAAACCATCGGCACCTGTATGGCAGCAATCGGAGGCGAATCCTGCTGCCTGTAATGTGGGCTGTAAAACTTGGCAAAGCGCCTTGTCGTCTTCAATCAGTAAGATTCGCATGGGTATTTCCTTCCCGCCATAACCGTCGTTTCTATCAATCCAGTATACCTCTATTATATGAACATTCTTAGTCTACACAGCCAGTCTGAAAAAAACCTGAAAACACTTTTCAGGTTTTTTCCAGATTGTTTTGCTACAATGCCGGTATTCCAAAATCCACACAATTGTCGGGAGGCAACCATGAAATCTGTACATACGATTCTATCCTCGCTTCTGGCAGGCATGATGATGTTTTCTCTTGCCGCCTGCACCGCATCCGGCACAGGTGCATCCGGCTCCGATTCCAGCGCCGTCCAGACGGACGCGGTCCCTCAGGGACGCTGGGTGGAACGGCAGGCTGACGGAATTTCCTCCGGATTGGTACTCGGCGCGGCGCCTGCCGCACTGGCAGATGGCAGTCTTGTACTGTATGCCCGGGATGAGAGTACCGATATGCCGGTCACTGTCCGTCTCACCTCCACGGATAATGGTGCCAGCTGGCAGTCTGAGACTCTGGACTGGGCCGAAAAAACAGGCACGCTGGCACGCTGGGCTGCCCGCCAGGACGGCACCGTGGCGTTTACAACCACCGACTCCACCCTGTGGGTCGTACAATCGGACGGCAACCCGGTTCAGCTGGACCTGGGCGTGGACGGGGGGGATTTCTATCTCAACCAGATGGGGTTCCTGCCCGATGGAACCCTGGTGGCTGTCCCGTCAGGCGGACCGGGTGTTTCTCTGCCGGGAAATATTCTGTTTTATGATGTGGATGCCCAAAAGGTAAAAAGCTGGGTACAGGTAAGCAGCGGGAACCAGAGCTGGATGGGGGCGGGAGCCGATGCATCCGGTGAAAACTACTATTTCGGCGACAATGACATTGCAGGGATCCTGCCGGCCGGTGATGAAAGCGGTTCGTTCCTCTATTATTTCTCTTCCAACGGAGATCTTTGCCGGGCGGATCAGGACGGCACCACCCAGACGGTGCAGACAGGATTTCTGTCGGACCCGTACAGCGCCCAGGCTGCCATGGGAACGGATGGCTCCATCTGTTATGCCGATAGGACCGGCATCTACCGGCAGGCACAGGGAGGCAGCCTGCGTGAGCAGGTGGTGGACGGCACCGGCACGGCGCTGTCTCTTTCCAGCAATTACATTTCTCAGCTGTGCTGCGCCCCGGACGGCAGCTATCTGGCCATTGTCAGTGACGGCTCCATGCAGACAAAGCTGTACCGGTATTCCTTTGATCCGACGCTCTCGGCCCCGGCCAACACGCTGGAAGTCTGGAGCCTGGAGGAAAATGCTACCGTCCGTGCTGCGATACAAACCTTTACCCAGCAAAATCCCGATTGTGCAGTAGAGTATGAAGTGGCCCTGCAGGAAGGCGCCGGACTGACGAAAGACGATGCCCTGCGGACGCTGAACACCGAGCTTCTGGCGGGGGAAGGCTCGGATCTGTTGATTCTGGATGGTGCGGATCTGGAATCCTTCTCCGGCAGTGGCTTGCTGTTGGATCTGTCCGGGATGGTGGATACGGGCAGTCTCTATGATTTTGTGACCGATCGTTATACCGATGCGGACGGAAAACTCTTTACGCTGCCCGCTCGCTTTACGGTTCCGGTCATGCATGGCGCAGCCGGCACACTGGATGGCGTCTCCACCCTGGACGATGTGGCGGCCTTGGTACAGCAATATGCACCGCGCCCGGCGGAAGCAAGCTGGGCACCGCTGGACGAGTCCCAGCGGTATGCCCTGGGCTTTGACAGCGTGGACAGCCTGGTGCAGTTCGCCCTGCAGACCTCCCAGCCTGCGCTGTTCACGGCGGACGGCCTGGATGAAGCGAAGCTGCGCGATCTGATGGCGTTTCTCCAGACGGTGGGAGAGGACTACAACATGGCGGACTACCCCGAGCAGGATACCATGAGCGGTACGGCAGGCAATTTCGGTGGTCTGGATACCATCGTCTGGTACGCGGGAATGTCGGAATATGCCCAGACATCCCGAGCTGTATTCGGCTACGGCAGCATGACGACCCCCTCCTGGCTGGGGGCCACCGACTCGGAACAGCGTGCTTCCGGACAGACCATTCTGCAGCCGGGACTTTGCCAGGGCGTCTACCTGCCTTCCTGCTTTGCGGCGGTTTCCGCCAACAGCGATCAGACGGACTATGCGGGGGCCTTCCTGAAAGCCTTGTTCAGTGACGAGGTGCAGGGCAGTTTCCAGGAGGACGGCATGCCGGTGACGAAGGCAGGCATGCAGATCTCACTGGATCGCAATATGCCGGCCATGCAGGATAACGGTTATACCGGCGGCTTTGAAGAGCTGCTGGCGCAGCTTTCCACCCCTGTGGTGGTGGACGAAGCCCTGCAGGACAGCCTGATTGCCCACACCAAGGCGCTGCTGTCCGGCAGTGAAACGATGGATCAGGCGGTGGAAGGCGTAGTCGGTGATCTATCGCTGCGGTTTGCAGAACAGGGATAAGCCATGAAAAAATCTGCGAGCAATCTCCCCGCCTTGCCGCCCCACAGGCATACATGGCGGCATACCATGCCCAGATCCCGCCGCAATTCAGATGGCCCGGCCGCTATTTTGTTCCTGCTGCCCAGCCTTCTGGGGACCGCAGCCTTTATGTTGGTCCCCTTTGCAGAAACGGTCCGCCGCAGCTTTTGCGATGCATTGGGAAAAAGGTTTGTGGGGCTTGCCAATTATCAGTCGGTGCTGGAAAACACAGCCTTTCAACTGGCAGCCCGCAATACGGTACGGTTTCTCTGCACCTGTGTGCCGATCCTCCTGTTGTGCAGCCTTTTTCTGGCCCTGGGCGTGCAGGCGGTGGCCAGGCAACGGAATGGCAGGGATACCCGGCGCGGCAAAGTGTTCCGCACCAGTTTCCTCCTTCCCATGGCGATCCCCGTGGCAAGCATTGTGATTTTGTGGAAGGTATTGTTTGCCAAAAATGGTCTGGTGAATGGGCTGATTTGCTCTTTGGGAGGGCACGCAGTGGATTTTGTGGGCACGGAGGCTGCCTTTTGGGTATTGGTGTTCACCTACGTCTGGAAAAATGCCGGTTATGACATGATCCTTTGGCTGGCAGGACTGGACGGGATTTCCGCTGACCTGTATGAAGCTGCTTCCGTGGACGGTGCCAATGCCTGGCAGAAGTTTTTTTACATCACACTGCCCAACTTGCTGCCCACCTTGACTTTGGTAAGTGTGCTGAGTCTGCTCAACAGTTTCAAAGCCTTCCGCGAGGCTTTCCTGGTGGGAGGAAACTACCCCCACGAAAGTATGTATCTGTTGCAGCATCTGTTCAACAACTGGTTTCTGTCCCTGGATCTGCCCCGCCTGACCGCGGCCGCTGTGCTCATGGCGCTGGCCCTTTCCGGCCTGATCCTGGCCTTGCAGCGGATCTGGACCCGGGACAAATAATTCCCTAAAGTCTAATGGTGTGATGTCAATAGGGAAATAAAAAGAAAAAATCAAAAGGAAGTATCCAAAACCGGCTATCTCCGGCAAAAAAGCGTACACCAACCAAAGCCCTGCCAGCAGAATTTTTTGACAGGGCCTGATGTCACCGGGAGAAGCTGCTGCAATCAGCTCTCCGGCACGATATACAGGCGGTTGTCCTTCAGCAGTCGAAAGACAACACGAACCAGTTTTCTGGCAGTGAAAGCGAGTGCGCGTTTATGCTGGAACTTATTGACCTCGTGGAACTTGAGGTCATAGTAGCGCTTGAACTCGGGGTCGCATCTTCTCACGGAGTTCGCGGCTTCCAGCAGGTAGTAACGAAGGTAACGGTTGCCGGACTTTATCATTCTGGTATTCTGAGCCTCGAAGTCGCCGGACTGGTGCTGAGTCCAGACGAGGCCGGCGTACTTGGCCACAGAAGCCTGCGATTCAAAGCGGTGAATATCGCCGATCTCGGCGATGATACCGGCAGAGTAGACCTTCCCAATGCCAGGAATCGAGGTCAGGGTGTTGGGAATGATCTCAAATTGCTGCTCAATGGCTTTCTCCAACACCTTGATCTGGCCCTCCAGTGCCCGCATGGAGGCGATGGAGACAGACATGGCCTGGTTGATGGAGTCATTGACAGTCTTGGGCAGCCGGTAGGAGCCTCTGGCAGCGGCCTGTACCGCCTTTGCCGTGGCTTCCGGGTCAGCGAACCGGCCGCGACCCGCCGCAGAAACAAAAGCAGTCAGGGTCTCAAGATCGCAGTTCGCCAGCTCGTCCACCGTTTCGAAGTGTTCCATGAGGGCCAGGGTGGTGGCGCTGGTGTTGGGTATGTCCTTGTCCTGTGCGATACCGGAGCATTTGAGAAACAAATAGTTCGCAAAGCGCTGTTTCTCTCTGGTCAGGTTCTGAACAGCGTCAAATCTGGCTCTGGTCAGGGTTTGCAGGGAGCGGTAGCGGTAGTCATCCATGTAGACCTCCGAAGAAATTCTGCCGAATCTGAGATGGTCAGCGATGACGAAGGCATCCACATAGTCATTCTTGGGCAGATCCGGATACGCATCCTTGAATTTGCGAACCTGCTTGGGATTGAGGACATGGATATGGCGCTGGTAACGGCCCAGGGAGCCATCCTCCCGGAGAGCGTAAACCAGACTGTCACCATAGATGGAGGTTGCCTCCATGCCGATGGTCACTTCGCTGAGCCGGAGCTTGTCCAGCGCTGACACGATTCTCTCTGAAAGTATTCTAGCACCGCCAAGGTTGTTTTGCACAGAAAAAGTGCTGAATTTGGTTCCGTCCGGTTTCATGAGGCAGACAACATTATTCTTGCTGCTCACATCGATGTCAACAAAAAGTGGATTCATTGATCTCACCTCCCCGTGTGGTGATTTTCAGGCCAGCAGGCTTTGAGATACCCATGATAACCGGAGCATCCGCTACCTCGCGTATCAGAATCATTCCGGAGCAGGCCGATGCGATATCCCCCACTGCTAAGAGGGCGGCCAAACATCCCGGCAAACAGCTAATGAGTATGCAGCTAACTTCCGGCTCAGGGGGACGGACTTTTTTAGAAGCAGCCTTTCGGCTCAACTGGAGGAATAAGAACTCGACCCTGCTGTCCTACAGCTATTGTATCACGGGTATGTCAGAGCCTGCTGGTACCTGAATTATTTACTTTTATCTTATTATACGAGGAGGATTTGTTATGAAGGCATTTTCTGTTTTTGTGATTACTGCAGTTGCCTGCGTATTCTTTCTGACTGGTTGTGGGGCTGCTTCCGACAGCACCTCTTCTGTGGTGCCGGACGCATCTCACACAGAAAGCACGGCTCAACCGACAGCTACACCAACCGTCACCCCCACACCGAATCCTACTGCTACCCCGATACCGGATTTAAAAGCGGACTCCACAGCGGAGCCGGACTCGACACCGGAAGCAGAATCTTCTGAGACTGAGGAAAAATCCCTTTTTGACCCTGCGTCGGCAGATTACACCGGGTCTGTGGTGGAGATGACGGATACAGGCTTTACTCTTTCTCCGACTGTTGTCGAGCGCCTGGGTGCGAATGCCAGCGTAGGCGTTATGGCTGAAGCAGGAGCCTCCTCCTCCTGGTTTTCCGTGATGTGTACCGATGATACCCGGTATATTGCCATTTATGCAGACGGAAATGGCAGTTCCAGTCAGGCGGAAGGCTCCGCCGATATGGTGCAGGCTGGTGCCATGGTTTATATCACCGGCATCAATACGGACAGCGGTTTCACGGCGGATACCGTTGCCATTCTGAACCCGTGAAACCCGCAGTGACCCGTGCGCTGCTCACGGTTTCGCTGGGATGGATGGCCTTGAGCGTTTGGTGGCCGCTGTGGTTTCTCTTCTTTGGGGCGCTGACCCCGGCGGATGAACTGGCGGCAACCATCGGCCCGGCTTTGCACGACGGCGCAGCCCAGGCGGTGCGGTGGCAACTTCTGCCCAGTTGGCCTACCCTGCAGCCCATGGTGGAACTGCTCCTGGATACCCCTGCGTTTTTTGCCATGTTCTGGAACAGCTGCATCCAGGTGTTTCCCCAGCTCCTGGGGCAGCTCCTCTTCTGTGCCCCCGCAGCCTGGGCTCTGTCCCGGTTACGGTTTCGTGGCCGCCGGATTTGCAGGAACCTGTACATGATCCTGATGCTGCTGCCTTTTCAGGTCACGATGGTACCCAACTATCTGGTACTCCATAAGCTGGGGCTGTTGGATACGCACTGGGCGTTGATTCTGCCTGGCTGCTTTTCCGCCTTTACCGTATTCATTATGGCACGGGGATTCGACGCAGTTCCCATGGTTTTGCTGGAGGCTGCGGCTTTGGATGGCGCCGGCCCGTTCCGTACATTCTGGCACGTCGGACTGCCTTTGGGAATGCCGGGCATACTTTCCGCGATGGTCCTGGCATTTCTGGAAGGTTGGAACGCCATCGAGCAGCCCATGACATTTTTGAAAGATCCGTCCCGATGGCCGCTATCCCTCTATCTGGCCTCTTTCAACGATGCCAACGGTCAGACGTTGGCCACCGCCATGGCAGCCAGCCTGATTATGTTGGCACCTGCTGTACTGATTTTCCGCTTTGGGCAACAATACCTGGAACTGGGAATTCAGGCAAGCGGCTTAAAAGAATAATACAAGGATTGCAAGGACATATTTCCATGAAGTTTCGATTTCCGTTCTATCGTATCCGCACCGCGTTCGCCGCGTGGAAGAACAGCGATCCCAAGCAAGCCGGGCGCCTCGGTACGGTGGTCAGATTCTTTGCCGTTATGCTCATCCTTACGCTTACAGCTCGGGGGATCGCCGGAGCCAGTATGCCCAAAGTGACTTTGGGACAGGCAAGTGCAGGCTCGATCACCCAAAGCAGTACGGCATCAGGGAACATTTCTGTGCAGGGAGGTACACCTCTCACTGTCCCGGAAGGTCTGTTGGTGGCACAGGTAACGGCCACAACAGGGCAGACCCTTTCAAAAGGAGATGCCATTGCCCGCTTTGATGAGGTCTCCCTGGCGCAGGCATTGGCAACCAAACAGGCCCAGGTACAACAGCTGGAGGTCTCCGCCAGGCAACTCTCCGATCCGGAGGAAGCAGATGGTTTTGCGCTCCAGCAAGCCCAACAGCAGCTGGAACGAGTCTATTCCGATGCACAGAAAACATGGCAGGACGGTGAAAATGCGATTGAAAAAGCGCGGCAGCAGCGGGATGCCGCCCAAAATGCACTGAATGCCCTGCAGAACCAGCCTGTTGCTACTCCCGAAAGTGCAGAGGCGGAGCGGCAACAGAAAATAGCCGATGCACAAGTTGTGCTGGATGCTGCTGAGTCGGCCCTTGCCGCGGCACAGGAAAGTGCGACAGCCGCCAACAAAGCCGCGGAGGATACCGCCCAGAGCTATGAGGATGCCCGCAACAGCGCCGCACATAATTATAACCAGTCCTCTGAGGACATTGAAAAGACGAATGCGTCCAACCAGGCACAAGCCGCTGTGACGCAAGCTCAACTGGACATTGCTCGCGCGGAATTGTCGGCTTTGCAGGAACTGGAGGCGGCGGACGGCATTTTTTCAGCTCCTATGGATGGAACACTCACGCAGCTGAATCTTGTGGCAGGGCAAAACAGTTCATCTGTGGCAGGTCTTCTTGCAGATCAGAACGCTGCCAGTGTACTGACCTTTTCTTTGGAGCAGGAGTCGGCTCGCCTTGCCACGGTGGGAACACAGGTCACTGTGAAGCAAGGAAGTCAATCTATGCAGACAACCATTACGGCTTTGTCCGAACCATCGGAAGAGGGAAGTATACAAATTACCGCCATGTTAAACTCCGGCGAATGGAAAGCGGGAAGTGCTACTGTGGAAATCAAACTGAACGCAGGGCAGTACGAACAATGCCTTCCAGCCACCGCAATTCAAACAGACAGCACTGGTATGTTTGTCTATTTGGTGGAAGAGCAATCCACGCTGTTGGGTACACAGAATGTACTGATCCGACTTCCGGTAACGGTTGAGGCACAGGGCGATGGTATGGCAGCGGTTTCCGGCAGCATCAGCGGACAGGTAGTCACCGGCGCGGACAAACCGCTCTCAGAAGGTGCCTGGGTTCGGGTGGCATCATGAAAAAATGGATATTCACGATATTGGGGTGGGCGTTGATCGCATTCGCAGTTGGGGGACTGTTTACTTTAGCGGCAAATCTTCCCGCAAAGGGATATGAGCTGCGGTTTAAAGAGCCGGTCTCTGTCTTACAAGCTAACTCACTCAGCAAGGCAGCAGAAGATCTCGGCCTCAATCTCGCACTCTGGAAAGAAGAGTCAGAAACGATTACGACGGATTTGGGACGAAGTTCTGTGGCACAACGCATTTCCGTTTGTGGCAGCCCGACCCTCTGCTTCCCGGCGGCCTATCTGTACGGGAGTGCACCCGGGGCAGAACAGTGGGATGGATGTGCAATCAGTGTCGGCTTGGCAGATGCCCTGTTTGGAAGTCGTGAAGTGACAGGATTGGAGCTGATGGTGGATGACGGAAAACGTCGTATCACCGGTGTGGTGGAAGGAAAAGAATGTTTTCTGATTTGCCCGGATGTGACTACCTCGGATGCTGGTTATACAGCCGCGTCCCTGGAAATCAAGAGCGGAAACAACCCCCGCGGAACAATGCAGAATCTTCTGCAAAGTGCCGGACTTTCGGAAAACGACACGGTGTTGCTGCCAACAGGCACATTGCGTCAGATCATAAATGCTGTCGCCTGGATACCATTGGGGGTTGCTGCACTGCTATTCCTGCATCAGCTGTGGAGACTGGCCCCTCTTGGAAAAATGGGGCGTCAGGTGACTGGATTTGCTCTGCTTCTGATGGCAGCACTGGCACTGCCGCATCTTTTGGCCGCTTTGCCTCGCTGGTTGGTTCCCAGCCGATGGTCGGATATGAATTTCTGGATGGATTTGGGCAATCTTGTTCAGCAAAGCCTGGTGGCGTTTGTATCATTGACAAATTCGATTCGGGATCATCTGATTTGTACCCAAATACTTGCGTTTGGCGGCTGCCTGCTGGGACTGTTGGCAGGGGCACTACTACTGGAACTGAAAAAATTGCATTGAAAATCGTTGTCATCATCCATAAAAGGAGGCGGATTTGATTCTCCAACAAGGAGAGACATTATAGGTCGCTGCGAATAATCTCCTCAAATTCCTCCCAGTCTACCTCCCCCAACTGGTACTTACTCAACGCCATCTGCGCCTGCTTGCGCCAGGCGTTGTAGTCATCTCGCATTTTCTGATTGCTGGGGGCACGAGAGCAGCGCATCTGGTAGCGGTTGCGCATCTTGTTGTAGAGTTCCTTGGCCTTGTTGCCCTTCAGCTCCTCGGCATAGGCCATCTTGGCGGCAATATCCTTACAGGTGGCGCCGGTTTCCGGGTCCAGTACCCGCTCGCAATACTTGGCGCGGCTGGAGAAGGGAACAAACAGCCGGTGGCAGCTTTCACAGACGGCGACCGGCAGGTCCTGGGCGCACATCTGAACAAATTCCAAAAAGAGTAACGCGGGCAGCGTATCGCTCGCGTAGAACGTGGCGGCAGAAATGCCGCCTTTTTTGTTGTCTGTGGGCGGTTTGTAGCGGGTCTGAATATGGATGTCGTCCTCCAGCTCGTGATATTTCTGGTAGGTCGAATCGCCATTTTCGGCCAGTTCCACCAGCAGCTCCGAAGGGAGCTGGTCGTGCTCTGTTCTGGGGCGTCCGTCCTCGTCCACCAGTGTGGCCTCGATCAGCTGGCGCAGATCCGTTTTTCCGTCCACTAACTGTTGCAGCAGCGTCACAAAGGATTCCAATACCGATAACGCTGTCCGGCACAGAGAGGCATCCCCGGTATCTCGCTGGATAAAGACCTTCATCTGGTCGGTGTACTCCGGAAAGTTCCGGCAGAACCCTTCCATGATGTCGCTGGTTATGGCCAACTCGCCAAAGTGGGACATTCTGGTACGCAGTTCATCAAATGTATACGAACTGTCGTTTTTTCCAGTCTGTATAAATTGCCACACGCTATGTTGGGTAGCTTTCAGTTCCCGTTCATTGCGACGGAAGTTGGCAAGCGTGTAGCCCTCTACAAGATCAAACAGGGCCGGGGAAACCTGCCGCACAGCGGCGGCAAAATCATGGTAAAAGGAAGCCACCTGGTAATACACACAGGTGTCAGGGGAGGCCAGGCTCTGCTGCATCGTCTGATCTTCCGGGAATTTTACGCCCCGGAATTTTTCCAACAATGTGCGGCCCTGTTCCAGATAGGGGGCGGCATCCAGATCCAGAACGCCGAATACCAGGGACCCCAGCGGATATGTATGCTGGGGCGTGTCGTAGCCCTGGATATATTCGGTGCGGCCTTCAAAGAAAAGGTACGTCTGGTAGTTCAAAAATCGTCACCATCCTGTGTTGGAGCATAGTGGGCGGAAAACGGCTCTGTGTTTTGGCGTGTTTTAGCCACAGCTTAGAATAGTGTGTGAATCATCCAACATGAAAACAGTCTAACACATCTTGAAACCGGTTGCAAGATGCGGTATGCTGTATGTGTCGGAAGAATATATAGTGGAATCATCAAACATTTTTCAAGGGCGAAAACCAAGCGGAAAAGAGGGAGGCCAGAAACCAAAGTCCGTCACCAACCCATGATCCAAGGAGGTGCCATCTGAACCATGAACTCGTTCCCGCAGAGGAAAACCTGAACCGTATCGACAGCTTTCTGATGATCCCGTCCAGTCTTCTTACAGAGAAACCCTACCGGGAACTTCCCGGCGAGAGCAAGCTGCTGTACGGCCATTTGCTGGGGTTATTGCGTCTGTCGGCTCAAGATACCACCGGGCGCTGGAAAGCCGATGGAAGGCCCTGTGTGAGCCTCTCACGGGTCAGTGCCGGACGGCTGCTGCACTGCCAGAGGGAGAAGGCTGCTGGATTGTTCGCCGCCCTGGAACGCTGCGGTTTGCTGCAGCCGGTGCCGGGACAGTCAAACGGAAAGGCCCGGCGGTATTACATGAATTTGCCGCGCCCAAAGGAGCCGAATGAGCTGTGACCACCCGTCGGAAAATCCGCCCCGACTTGTCGGAAAAACGGACAGGCAGTTGACGGATTTGCCGACAACGACCCGTCGGAAAAACCGACACGATAAAGATAGAATGATATATCTATCCAAAAGAAAGATAGAGAAAGAATTCCACACCCCGCGTTTTGCAAAAGGTGGACAAGGGCTGAGGAGAGGCAACCACAGACGTGGCACCGCAACGTTGGCAACCATTCAGGGAAGAGGGTACAGCGATTTTGGTTGGCAGCCGTATCCCAATCCCTCCCGCCGCAGCGGGCCCACTGGCACTTTGCCGGCAACGCCGGAAAGTGTCATAGTGGGTCAGATGCTTTCCAAAGCATCTGCGTACCCCATCCGTAGCAGAACCGTGCCCAGGAAAGGAGTCGCCTATCAGCAAAATCCATCGGACCGTGGTGCGCAATGAGCGCTACCGTAAAAATGCCATCTCGGTGCGGGAACGGCACAACGAACGCAAGAACGAAGTGTACTCCAACCCGGATGTGCTGCTGGAATACAGCCACAACAATGTGACCTTCAAGGCCTGCGAGGCAGCTACTTACGCCCAGCAATTTGACCGGATGGTGGAAGAAGGCGTCGTTTCCACCCGAGGTCTGAAACCGGATGCCTACGTCTTTGATGAGCTGGTGTTTGACGTGAATACCGACTATTTCGAGACCCACGGCGGCTATGAATACGCCAAGCAATTCTACGCCGAGGTGTACGAGCTGGCCAAGGAAATTGCTGGCGGGGAGCAGTATATCATCTCGGCGGTCATGCACGCCGACGAGCGCAACCGGGAAGCCAGTGACCGACTGGGAAGGAATGTGTTCCACTATCACCTCCACGTTGTCTACCTGCCGGTGGTGGAAAAGCAGATCAGATGGTCCAAGCGGTGCAAAGACCCGGCGCTGCGGGGTACCGTGCGGGAAACGATCATGCAGGTGAGCCACAGCAAAAAGTGGCCAATGGTCCCCATGACCGATGAACAGGGCCAACCGGTGCTGAAAAAGAACGGCAAGCCCCGGTTGGTGAGCTCTTACAGCCTGTTGCAGACCCAGTTCTTCGAGCACATGCGGCAGGCGGGATTCACCGACTTCGAGCGCGGTATAGAGGGCAGTGATGCCGAACACCTGAACGTACTGGAGTATAAGGTCCAGAAAGAGCGCCAGACGGTGGCAGAACTGTCTGACCAGACCAAACAGCTGCAAGGCCAACGGAAGGAGCTTATCTTCCAGGTGAAGAACATTTCCAGCTCAATCCGCGATGTAGTGGATATCGAGCAACGGGCCAAAACCAAAGGTGTGCTGGAAAAGCGGGTGGAACTGCCGGTGCAGGATTTTCAGACGCTGTGTGAGATGGCAAAAGCCAGCGGCAAACTACAGGCAGAAAACCGCAGTCTGCGGATGCAGTTACAACAAAGTACAATGAGGGAACAGGAACTGCGCCAGCGTCTCCGCCGCTGTGAGGAACAGCTGGATGCAGTGCTGACCGAAACTCGGCCATATCGGGAAGCCATGCGGGTGGCACCGGAGCAGGTGCGGGCGTTTGTGTTGGGCATCTGCCGCCGCCAACAGGAGGAAAAGCGGCTGAACCGTCAGCAGCGCCGCCAGCGGGCCAAGGGACAAGATCGATGACAAAACACACCATAAGGCAGCAGGGGGCAGCCCTGCAGAAAGGAGCCGCTACGGAAGATCGGCAGGAGAAGAAAACAGCACAGGCAGCGGCGTCCGCCAAGTACCGGGAGGACGGCGTACCCCAGCAGGAGCTGGAACGTTTCGCCCGGTTCCTGCTGCCCAAAATCCAGGCATTTTACCAGTCGGAAGAGGGACAACGGCTGTTTGAGGAGTGGAAGGAAAAACGCCGGTAAGAGAAATGCCCGACGGCAAAAAAAGCGTTGCTTTATGGCAACGCTTTTGCTTTCGGAAAACAGATGGTGAATGTCGTTTCGTGGTCAGGGGAGCTTTGTACCTGAATGGCGCCGCCCATAGCAACAACCAGTTCCTTGGTTATGGAAAGGCCAAGGCCGTTTCCAGGGGTTGTTCGGGAAGAATCGCATTGATATAACCGGTCAAAAACGTGAGGAAGATCGTCGGCAGAAATGCCTGTGCCATTGTCGGAAATACGGATCATTGCCTGTCGGGCGTCAGGGACCAGGCAGAAACGAAACTGCGTGCCGTGGCTGTGCCGGAGCACATTCTCACAAAGGTTGTTTACAATACGCTTGTAGGCGTTTTTATCCAGATCTGCCAGCCAGGTTTCTTCCGGGATCTCAATCGTATAGGAAAAACCGCTGCTTTCCAGCGGGCCGATCCATTCGGCAACATATTGCCGTGAAATCTCACAGAGATCCAGCGGCTCTATCTGCAGTTTCTGTTCGCCTGCATCCAGTTTGACCCATTCGAAGAGCTTTTCCACAAAGGAACGCAGGGCACCGGCCCGTTCATAGGCGGTCTGCAGATATTCTTCCTTCTCCTGGCCCACCACAAGTCCGTTTTCTACGGCTTCCAAATAGCCTGTCAGGGAGGCAAGTGGTGTCTTGATGTCATGGGAAAGATTGGTGATCAGCTGTTTATAGGCCTGCTCGTGGCGCTTCTGTTGGATAGCGCTCTGCTGGTTTTGCTGTACGATCTTGTTGATGCCGTAGCCAATGGATCGAATCGCTTGAGGACCGCGGGTTACGATCCTGCGGTTCAGGTTTCCGGCTCCGATATCTTCCAGGGCTTTCTGGATTTCCAGAAGCTCCCGGTGCCAGAGAAAAAGCGTTGCAGCAAGCCAAAGGGCCAGCGCCACACACAAAATACAAATCACGGACAGCATAGATATTCTCCCTTATGCCTTTTCATTGAAGCGATAGCCCACGCCATACACCGTCAGTACATAAAAGGGGTGCTCGGGATCAGGCTCAATCTTTTTGCGCAGCTTGCTGATGATCGACATAATATTGCCGTCATCCTGGTAATAAGGCTCTTTCCAGATATTCTGATAGATTTGCTGTTTGGTAAAGATGCGTCCCTTGTGCTGGGCCAGAAAGAGGAGAATGTCAAATTCTCTGGCGGTCAGAGATACCGGCTTTCCTTGTACTTCCACCGAATGAGCTGACGGGTCGATGATCATATCGTGAAAACGAAGGCGCTGATTTTCTTCGTGGTGGGGATTGAACTTCGTATACCGGCGCACCAGAGAGTTCACGCGGGCCGTCAATTCTGCCAGGCCGAAGGGCTTTGTCAGATAGTCATCTGCACCGTTCTGCAGTCCGGCAACCTTATCTTCTTCCTGATCTTTGGCGGTAAGCATCAGGACCGGTACGTTGCTCACAGCCCGAACCTTTTCCAGAACGCTGTATCCATCCATGCCGGGAAGCATGATGTCAAGAATGACCAGAACACAGTCACTCTGATTCTGATAGAAGAAGGAAAGCGCATCCTCCCCACGCAGAAAAGTATATACGGGAACTTGCTCCGTTTCGATACATTTCTTCACCAGTTTGCACAGTGCTTCGTCATCGTCAATTGTCAGAATATATTCCATAAGTCCGTCCTCAGTCTGGAAGTTCGTAAACACAGCCATAGGAGGCTATTGTATGTATTGTATCACGTTCCGGGCTTTGAGAAAATTTCGGAATCAGCCTTTTCTCTGTTTTGAGGGAAAAACAAGATTTCGTTAAGATTCTGATAAGGCGAAAGTAAGATTTTGGGCGTATACTGAACACAAGTTCCAAGAAATCTCCCTCACCAGAACAAGGAAAAGAGGTTTACCATGAAAGAATCCTATGCCATTGAAACCCGGAACCTGACCAAACGATACGGGGAACAGGTCGCTGTCAACGATGTCTGCCTGCACGTCCCCAAAGGCCACATTTATGGCTTGCTGGGACGGAATGGCGCAGGGAAAACCAGCATCATGAAGTTGATTTTACAGCTGATGCCGGCTACCTCCGGCGAAACGCTGCTGTTCGGAGAGCAGGTGAAGCGCAGAGAGCGCAGTGTCTTTCAGCGTATTGGTGCCATCATCGAAACACCTGGTTTCTATCCCAATCTGACGGGGACCGAAAATCTGGAAATCTTCGCCAAGCTGCGGGGAACGATCCGCCCTGACGCAGTGGAGCACGCCCTGCAGGTGGTGGGATTACCCTATAAGGACAAAAAGCTCTTTGGGGAGTATTCGCTGGGCATGAAACAGCGGTTGGGGATTGCCAACGCCATTATGCATGACCCGGAACTGCTGATCCTGGATGAGCCTACCAATGGCCTGGACCCTATCGGGATTGCGGAGGTACGGGCCTTTATCCGTTCCCTCAGCGAAAAAGAGGGAAAGACCATCCTGGTTTCCAGCCATATCCTTTCGGAAATTTCCATGTTGGCCGATGACATCGGCATTCTGGACCACGGTGTTTTGCTGGAAGAGGAAACGATGGAGGAACTGAAAAAGAAAAACCAGAAATATATTCTGCTGCAGGTGTCCGATACAGCGGCAACGGCCCGCGTTCTGGAACAGCAGATGGCTCTGCAGGTCGGGGAATACTCCATTCAGGATACAACCAGCGTCAAAATTTTTAAAACCACCATCGACCGGGAGGCACTTGTGCGGGAACTCACGTTGCAGGGCGTGGGGCTTTCGGGACTGGCAGAAAAAGACGATACGCTGGAAGACTATTTCAAGAAAATCACGGGAGGCGAAGGCATTGCTTAATGTGGTGCGCGTCGAGTTTTCCAAACTGCGGCGCTGGAAACTTTTACGGGTCTTGCCGTTGCTCTCTCTGGTGCTGCCGGCGATTACCTTCTCCTATTTTGCCACCCATCCTGATTATCTGACGAATATGGGTTTATACAAGCAGGCGCTGTTTTCCTTTAATATTTTTCTGATTCTGCCTGCCATCCTGGGCGTTTTGGCATCTATGCTGGTATATAATGAGCAGCGCTGTGACGTATTGAAACAACTGTGGATCATTCCTATGAGCAAGGGAGGCTATCTCTTTGCCAAGTGGGTGGTCGTTCTGACGGTTTCCCTTGCTTTTATGATGCTGGCGGTGGGCTTTACCTTTGCATTCGGGCTGGCCTTCGGGTTCCTTTCCTGGAACGGAGAAATGATGGCATTCATTCTGTATAAGGGAACCGAAGCCGCAGTTTTGGAAGCGGTGGCGGTTATCCCGATTCTGGCGCTGGCGGTATCGCACAAGGGGTACCTACTGCCTTGCTGTGCAGCGATTATCTATGCTTTTCTGGGCTTTATCGTTGCTCAGACGAACCCGTACCTGATTCCCTCTGCCTGTGCCATCCTTTGTATTTCAAGAGATCTGCCCAATATTATAATGCCCTGTGCCTATCAGCCGTTTTTTGCCGTACTCTGTTTTGGAGGGTGGGCGGTGGCTTCTGGAATCTACGCCTATCATGGACTTTCGGAAAAGTGAGGAAAACACAATGCAGGTTATGATTTGGACAGAATTGAAAAAACTTCGCCGTTCCCGTATGCTGCTTGTGGCACTGTTTGGGCTTTGCATGGTACTGGTCATTGTGACAGCGCAGGGCTTTTTCGCCGGAGGAAATGAAGCGTATGGCATGGAACCCGAATGGTATCTGACCGGGGTTCAGTCTCTGGGAACGTTGTATGCGCTGCCGGGCATCATCGCGCTGTTCGGCAGTTATATCATTTGCCGGGAGAGCCAGGAAGATGTGCTGAAGTCCCTTTTGCTCATCCCGGTCAATATGGGCAAGATGGTAGTGGCCAAGGTCATGGTGATTCTGGTTTTCAGTGTGGGAACCTATCTTTTGCTGTTTCTGGCAGCCTTTGCCGTGGAAATGGCTTTTCATGCCCAGGTCCTTACGGCAGCAATTTTTTGGCACTATCTCAAAATCTATCTGGTGGATGGAATTTGCGTTTTCTTCGCAGTGTTGCCCATTATCTGTTTCATTACCGAAAAGAAGCTGGATTACTGGCTCAGCCTTCTGGCAGCGGAAGTTTACTCGTTCATCACGACCTTCGTGGGAAACCTGGGAACCATATCCAAACTATATCCGGTGGTAGCTGCGTTCACGCTTTCCGGGTATTATGAATCCACTCCGGCGGAAATCCTGCTCAGTGTGATTTCGATGGCGTTGTGCGGTACGATATCCGGCATACTGATTTATCGGCTGAGCAAAAGAGACGCTTTGCAGTGATGTGTGGCCACGAAAAGGCAGAAAGCGGTTTGTCGGGATGAAGTTACTGCTTCCGAAAATGCCTTTCCTTTATAGGTCAGAAGAAATTTTCTTGAATGCTGTTCAGATTTTCTTCCTGGCGCTTAACTGAGCCTCGCTTGTGGGGGCTGACCGGCTTCGGTATAATAAAAGCAGAAAAGCCGCGGCATATATAGCACCCACAAAAGGAGGAAACTTTCATGGATCTGAGTCAGAAAACACTGGGGGCCAAGATCGCCGCTTTGCGCAAGATCCGGAATATGACCCAAGAGCAGTTGGCAGCCCAGTTGGGAATCTCCGCTCCGGCCGTGAGCAAATGGGAGACCGGCAGCTCCTACCCGGATATCACATTACTGGCTCCGCTGGCCCGGGCACTCGGAACCAATCTTGATACCCTGTTGCAGTTTGAACAAACTCTTTCCGATCAGGAAGTTGCCACGCAAATCAATCTTCTGTTTCAAGGTGCTGCAGCCCAAGGAACGCCGGAGGGATGGCAGGCTGCCGAAAATCAATTGAACGAGCTGCTGCATCGTTATCCCAACTGCACTTCATTGCAGTTTAACGGCGCAGCGTTCTATGACACATTGACCTTCCTTTTCCCAACGGCCGGTAAAGAACAGCACACCCGGTGGAAAGAACGCAAACGCCAATTGCTTGAGCAGATGCGCAGCAGTGGAACTGCCGCCTATTGGCAAAGCGCGACTATGCAGCTTGCCAGCCTTTCCATCGCAGACGGTGCGCTGGAGGAAGGCGCAGAACTGCTGAGGGAGTTGCCTGAGCAGACCTTTGATCCCACGGCGCTCTGGGCACTTTACTACTTAAAGAAAGAACAGCCCAAGCAAGCACTCGAGCTGACTCAAAAGCAACTGTACAAACTGGCAAACCAGATACTTTCCTGCCTTGGAACCCTGGCAATGCCAAAACTGATGTCGGAGCCTGCTCAGCAGCTACGTCTTGCCGAGGCATACCACACCATTGCCCGAACATTTGGAATGCTGGATTCCAGCGGTGGGCTACTCTGCGAAGCTTATTTGCGGATGGGGGATAAACAAAAGGCAGCCGAGAGTTTTGCTCAATATGTAGAGGAACTGACCGGCCCGGCTCCTGTCCCGGATAAGATACTCTTTTCTCCTGCAATCACAGTAAAGGATCGCTCAGAGGTTGCGCAGGTGGCCTCCCGGGAGATGCGGCAAATGTTGCTGGACGGTATTGTAAAAGATGAAAAATATGCGGCCCTTGCATCTGACCCGATTTTTGCCCGTGCCCTGGAAAAGCTCAAAGCAAGCCTTTTATAAAAAGATAGGAATTGCGTTGTCAAGATAAAACAAAGGTTGGGACGCCTTGCAGTAAAGTCGCTGTGTCGGGTGCTTACGGAAGCCTAAGTGGACAATTCTTCTTGCAATAGATCTAAAATTCGATTATACTTGAATTAACGAATTTTGCAGGAGGTCTTTCCATGGATGTATCCGTAGGCACCCGGCTGCGCGTGTTGCGCAAGGATGCGGGGCTGACCCAGGCCCAGCTGGCGGCGCTGGCCGGAACCAATCAGGCTGCCATCAACCGGTACGAAACCGACCGGGCGGCGGCACCCTACCGTATTCTGGTCTGGTATGCCACCTGTTTTAATGTATCGCTGGATTATATCTTCGGCCTGTGCGAGGACCCCCGCGGGCGGTATGTCTGCGTTACGCCGGAGGGGGCGCAGGAGGTGGTACAGCGCAAACCGGATTGGAGCGAGTTCGTGGAAGCCTGCTTTACGCCGGGCAGCGAGCTGAACCGGCGGCTGAAACAGACGATCCTCAATATGGGCGAAGAGGAAAAGCACAAGTAAGGAGGTGCACGCCATGAATGCCGTGATCTATGCCCGCTACAGCAGCGACAACCAGCGGGAGGAATCCATCGAGGGCCAGCTGCGGGAATGCAAAGAATATGCCGATCAGAACGGCATCACCGTGGTGCGGACCTACATTGATAGGGCACTGTCCGCCAAGACCGACAGCCGCCCGCAGTTCC
>OCHA01001036.1_pt1 | contig 24637 bp, 20 predicted proteins | sample 1538591 | NCBI WGS metagenome assembly OCHA01 (sample SAMN04571710, study PRJEB22368) | human gut metagenome | biome: human gut; material: stool | host: Homo sapiens | place: Luxembourg | collected 2012-09-06 | reverse complement strand
AATATGTGAGTTTAATGCTAGATACTGTTGTGATGATAATCTTATAAGTAAATAAATATATGTGTTATGCTTTTTGAAAATAAATGTAGCATATATGCAGCACTAGTCTGATACTACACTGCCATATAGAGATTTTAATTCTGATGGAATAGTATCAGATTTTTCTTTTGAAATATGTGCAGGCAAGTCATCTGTAACAAATGAACCGCCGTTAAAATCATCGTGATAATGTTTTACATCTTCGTTGATAGAAAACATTTTCTGGTCAAGAAATGAGATAATATTTGCACATTCTTTAAGTTCTTCCCTGATACCATCAGGAGCTTTTCCGTCAAATTTGTAATATATCTTATGCTCAAGGCTCGCCCAAAAATCCATAGCTATTGTGCGTATCTGTATTTCAACCTTTGTATCTATTTTGTCATTAGAAAGAAAAATAGGAATAGATACTATCATATGGTAGCTTGTATATCCATTAGGCTTTGGATTGGCGATATAATCTTTGACACGCAGTACAGTTACATCGCTTTGCTTGGCTATAGCATCTGCTATACGGTATATGTCTGAAGTAAAGGTACAGATGATGCGTACCCCTGCAACATCATTTACATATCTGATAATATTTTCTACGGTAAGCTCTCTGTTGTTTATACGCATTTTACGAGCTATACTGTCAGCAGATTTAATACGCGAAGATATGTGTTCTATCGGGTTATACTGATGAGCTAGTTTAAATTCGTTATTTAATATTTCTATCTTGGTACATATTTCTTTTAATACTGCATCGTAAAGCAGTAATGCTCGCTGCCATTCTTCTTCTTCATCATAATATATTGGTACTTCCATAAAAACCCCCCTTGATATAAAATGTACTACTAACCGTTTGAAAAGTAAGTTTGGTATTAATTAGCTGAAAACAAAAGAAAAAGATTTCTGTTTTGTGTTTTCAGTTTAAAATATAAACTTGATATTAGTTAATTGGAAATATCAAATTAACTAATAGTGTTTAGCTGTTTTCAATTTAAAATATAAGCTTGGTATTATTTAATTGAAACCGTAAATTTTGTTACAAAAACGATATCCAAGAATAATCACCTGTCTTCCGACTTTGCTCTTTAATTGTAATGGTCTGCCAAATTTTTTGTTTGTTATGTCTCGATACACACGCTTGCTGTTGCTTTTTAAATAATCCCAAAGTTCCTGTCTTTTTCTAAGACTTTCAGGTGTACCGTCTTTAACAAGCAGAGCAGAACTGACTATCATCATCATAGCGAGATATTTTGTCATGTATGATTGTAACTTTCTATTTTTTATTGATGAAAGATCATGAGAGTCAATCATAAGCTTGGTAACTTTAAGCTGCTGGTCGATTCTTTTTATCATAATGGCTTCATTTACAGACTGGTCTTCACGCCCGATAAAATACCTATACAGATCTACATCGAGGTAAAATATAGTGTTTACATATGGTAGTGGAATGTAGGCGTATAAGTTATCAACATAAAATGTATGCTCAGGTAATTTGAGACTGCAATCTCTTAAAAGTTTTGTTCTGTAAATTATGGAATGCATAAGTAAATTTTGACTCATTTTAAAATGTTTTACATCTTTCCAGCCTATAAATTCATTGCATGGAATTGCACTGTGATAATTAATAGCCTTATGTTTATGTGCACTAGGTTTTTCATATACATAATTGCTTATAAGCATATCAAGTTGTTTGGAATCAGTTACAATTTTGCGTAAAAAGTCAAGAACTTTGACCAGGCTCTCTTTATCGAACCAGTCGTCACTGTCTAAAACTTTGAAGTAAAGACCGGTGGCATTTGCAAGACCCGTATTAACAGCCGAGCCATGTCCGCCATTTTCTTTATGGATGGCACGCACGATTCCCGGATAATTTTTTTCATACTTAAGTGCTATATCAAGAGTGTTGTCCGATGAACCGTCGTCAACAACGAGAATTTCAATGTCATCCCCACCTATAAGTGCTGAGTTAATAGCTTTTTCCATGTATTCCTGTGAGTTATAACTAGGAATAGTTACGCTTAATAGTTTCATAATATCTCCAATCATTATTTATTAATTGTAATCTTCCCTGCTGAAAGTCAGGAAGAGGTTCCAACTGTTAGCTGGGTTATTTATAGTTTACTTTAACACTATTATATAATGAAATTGAATTATATTAAAGGAAATAATTCTTAATTATTTATAACATTTGTGATTTATAACTTTTTAGCAAAAAAAATTAAATACCGATGTCAAATGATTCAGAGTCAGTGTAAATAATATAGCCGGATGATGCCTGAGATAATTTTTTTTGCAATAGGGTTGAGGAGAGCGATGAAAAGAATGTGCTTTTGATTTTTCCATAGCTGTCATAAGTACATAAAACGGTATTTTTATAACTGCTGTCCTGTGGAAGATTAGCTGCATTCAAAAGTATGTCAGAAAGAATTGGGAGTTGTTTTGATTTTATGTCAAATGCATTATTGTCTGAAAAAATCAGAGAGTCATCATCAAAATACATAATGCTATTTTCAATTTTAAATGGAGCAAGAATGTCTGACAAAATTATGTTGTTAGTATAATCTAAAGCCCTAAAAACTGCATAATAAAAATTACCGTTTTTAAGATAGAGTTCTGATGAGTTTATCTTTGATGCAAAATCGGCAGGTGTGTTCTCACAAAAATTAAAATAACATAAAGGAGCCGGTATGCCAATCTGGTATAAATCAGCATGATAATAATTTATCTTTTCTAAATCAATATTACTGCCCGGATTAAGGGGCAGTAAGGATAACGGAAAAATGGTTTTGTTAGTTTGGTTTAGAGTTATATCAAATATGAGGTTGCATGAAGTAAAGTTATCAAATGAAAAATAAAATTCACAGTCAGCTTGAAGGCTTTTGTTAGCAGAACTAAAAATTTTCACATGATATTTTTTCTGATATAAAAATGGATAACTAAATGCTGGATAGTTTTTGGCTTCTATATTTTCTTTATGAGAAATATTTTTATTTGTTGAAGAAAGTGTAATAATGTCAGCATCGGACAGAAGCTTTTTTGAAGTGAGTGCATCATCCGGCGAGATAAAAAGTCCGCCTGACTCATCAGTGGTAAAAGTCTGAGAGTCACTATAAGCATCAGCGGTTGAATTGTTTGACAAAGCGTTGGCAGTTGTATCAGATAACAAAGTATCGGCGGTTGAATTGCGTGATAAATTGTTAGAGGTTGTATCAGATGATGAAACACCAGCAGTTGCATCACATGAAGAAATTTCGAGCTTTACAGGCTGTTTATCATATGACCGTATATTAAAATATGCAGACAGTAAAGAGCTGTTTTTGTCCGAAGTTTCCTTTTTGTGCATTACAATGTTTTTACAGACAGATTTTGGGATTTTCAAGTAAATATCTTTTATTGTGCGAGTATAGTAATTGTTGCATGATACAGTTAGCACAACAGTTTCAGGTTTTGGAAAACGAACATTATAATAACCGTTTTTGTCACTTGTTGTATTTACGGTAAAATTATTGTTGGATATAGTTATATTTGCATTTTCAACCGGATTTCCTCCGGGAGTCATGACAAAACCTGTTACAGACTGACCAACAAAGTGTTCTGCATAGTTAATGTTTAGTTTGCGTGAAGAAAGAGAGCAGGACATAGTATAAGTTCCATCCATTGTTCTATCACCGGGAGTAAGCTGTTTTACAGCGTCATTATCAAGTTCATAGGTGATATATTTGCCGTTAGCAGATAAATTTTTAAACTGTCCTTTTAGCTCATGTTTCTGTTTTACAAGTTGTATATAAGATGATTTAACTTCGGATGTCTGCATAATTTTTGCTGCTTTTAATTTTACGGTATAGTTTATACTGTTGACATAAGTTGATGGGAGAGAAAATGGTATTTCAGAGGTATCTTTTTTGACCGTTTTCGAAGCTTTTATTTTAACTGTTTTTTTGAGCGTAAGTTTTTGATTTTTATTAATATCAGTAATAAAAGCTTTAATGGTTACGCTGCCTTTTTTGCGTGGATATAAAATACCGGAGTTTTGATTTATTGTTGCTAATTTGTTGTTGCTGACAGCAAATTTTATTTTTGCTTTTTTAGGAGGATTGACAATATTGTATTTGTAAGTTTTTCCGATATATATAGCATTATATCTGTTTTCAAAGCTTGTTTTGGTTGTTTTTCCGTGAGAGATTATAGGGGGAAATGTCAGTAATAAAGCCAGCGAAAAAATAGCACAAAAACTCATATTAATAAATAAAAAAAATATTGCACCGTTTGCTCTCAATGTACAGTGGTTAATTGCTTTAAATATTGTCGGGTGTATCGTCTTTCTATTAGTTGTTTTTCTCATATAAAGTTCTCCTTTTTATTGATTTTAAAATATAATTTAATGCCTTTTTAAGTGTAACTTTTTGGTTATGGACTAATATATTATTTCACAATCAGGCAAGCTTACTTTTAATTTTTTTATGGTACCTTTAGTGACTGCAGTTTCATTAATACATAATAGCTTTAGCGTTTTTAGTTCATATAAGGCAGAGAGGTTTTTAAGTTTTTTGTTATTGGATATATCGAGGTTCTCAAGGTTTTTTAGTTCCTTTAAGGAAGTTATGTCATCAATTAAGTTTGAAGATATAACAAGTGTTTTTAGATTGAAAAGCTGTTTAAGAGAGTCGATATTTTTTATACGGTTGTCAGATAAATATAGTTCTCTGACTGATACAAATTCAGATAATCTGCTTATGTCAGAGATAGTATTATTGTTCGCTGAAATAATAGTAACAGAGTTTATATCAAAGTTAATATTAAGTGTACTTTTAATACAATCTTCAGATAATGAAGTAATATTCTTGTCCTCAATATCAATTTCTTTAACAGAAGATTTATTGATGTTGTCTTTCTTAATTTTTGAGTTATCGACATTGTCATTGCAATCAATTTTTGTGGTATTAGTGTTTTTGTCATTGCAATCAATTTCTGCAGAATCAGTGTTTTTGTTATTAGTTTTATTTTCTTCGATAATTGCAACAGGTTCTTTTGTCTCATAGGAGATGGATATATTTTGGATGTTGTGGGCTGCAATTTTATCGGCATTATTAGGAGTGTAAAAAATTTTATACAGACTCAGTATTGGTAAAATAACGGCTAATAAAATAGCAACAGTCATAAATGCAGGCGAGTTAATAATTTTTTGTATTGCAGGAGTAGGTTCTTCAATATGTGGTTTTACCATTGGTCTTGTTTTTGTATTATTGAAAGGGTTATTTTCTGAATTAAAACTAATATAATATTTTATTTCGGAAATATCGTATTCAGCTTTAAAAGAGAGCAGTTCAGTTTTAAAAGCATTGATAGATGGATAACGATATTCCTGGATTTCAGAGGATGCTTTATTCAAAATATCAAAAAAATATTCAGGAATGTCCGTTGTATCTTGAACCGGATGGTCTTTAGCAGAAGTGTTATATCCGTGGCAAAGACTCAGAATTGTTTTTGCAAGTGAATATTCGTCAGACAGTTCATTTATCTGTACCAAATTTTTGGAATATGCTTTAAATTCAGGAGGAGAGTAGCCTTCTGTAAAATAAATATTGCGGCGTATTTTATTATTACTTTTTTTCTGGGAAAATGAAAAGTCACCAATACAAAAAGTATTATCATCATTAAGATATATATTATTTGGTGATATATCCAGATGAAGAATATTATTTGAATGAAGCCTGATAATGCCGTCGCATAAGTCTAGGGCGAGGGTTAGAAGTTCATCAAAACAAAGTTTACCGGAAATTATCTTATCTATAACAGACACTTTATAAGGATATACGGAAACAGTAAAATCCTTATACTTTTCTACCGAAAACGGAGTAAGCAGGTGCACATCATTTATATGTGAAACAGACTTTAAAATGCAGTGCTGTTTATGAAGATAGGGAGTTATCTTAATAATACTATAGCTGCCGCTGTCAGCCTGCTTAGACTTGTAAACACAGCAGTCATGAGTTATGTATATTAAGTCGGTTATCGGATATTTTTTTAAAAGTTTTTTAGGTGCATTATTTAAAAACATAGTTACCTCCTTTTTTATAAAAGAATTATTTATATAACGCGAATTGTGCATATTGCCTTTTTGCATACGGTCCTGTCTTTTATTGTAAGTGTTATAATAGCTAATCCCTTGTGGTGTGCTGTTATTTTATGTTTGTTTGTTGAGACAATATTTGTATTACTGCTTGTCCATATTATCTTGGTTTTGTTTGTTATTTTTATATTTGTTCTATATGCAAGAAATGTATTTTTAGTGCTTTTAAGTGTAATAAATTTAGTATTAAATTTTACATATTTATTATTTACATTTTGATTTTTAGTCTTATTTTTATCAGTTGTTTTATGATGTGTAATATTGTTTTTGCTCTTATTTTTATCAGTTATTTTATGATGTGCAATATTGTTTTTGCTCTTATTTTTATCAGTTGTTTTATGATGTGCAATTTTATTTTTGTTGCTTTTTTTGGCTGTTGCGTTGTTATTTGTTTTTCTGCGTGATTTATTGTTTTGGTTATGTATATTATTTTTTTTAGGATTGCTTTTTTGAACTGTTTTTTTGTGTATTGCAGTTATGTTTTTCTTGTTTTTTGCAGGTGCTTTTTTTGTAGTGCTTTTTTTAGTTGCGTGTGTTTTGGTATCTTCCTTATTTGCAGCTTTTTTTATTATGCGTTTTTTAGTATCTTTTTTATATGTCTTTTTTTTAGTGTTACTTTTGGTTATGCTTTTTTGTGTGTTGCATTTGGCAATGCCTTTTTTATCAGCATTATTATTATTATTACTTTTTGGTGTCGTAATATTTTTGGTATAAATAATTTCTATATTGCTTGTTTTTCTGCTGCCTGCCGTTATATAAATACGGGTGGCAGAGGGGACTTTTGCTAATAATTTTTTTACATCTATATAGAAATAATTTTGATGTCTTATAATATTGGTGTTTATTTCGTTGTTTGCATCATCAAAAAATTGTATTTCAGTGGTGGTTAATTTACCTGATACACATTTTATACAAAATAGATTTGTGGCAGCAGGGTTGTTGATATAATAGTAATTTACTGAATTGTTTTTTATGGTATCTTTATATAATATATTTGCTTTAGCTGTGCCGAATTTGTAAGCATATAGTGGGTTTCAGATAATGTAAGTGTTTGTTTTACGGCATCAGAACTAAACACCGTTGATATATTTGTGTTGTCAGTTTTTGTATGACAGAATGTTTGTATAGGTGGTGTTATTATAAAAAATGTGATTAATATTGTGATAAAGACGGCGGATAAATTTGCTGCCGTTTTTATATGATATTTTTTTGAACTTTTTATGTTACAAAAAAATAATATAAATGATAATTTTGAATGTGTGTGGTACATAGCTTTCCTTTCCACACATCATCTAATAAAAATAAGATGGTCATATTCTATTATATATAGTAAGAGTTTTCCAGCTTAAAATCATACAAAAAAAATATTTTTTTTTGTGAAATGTTCACAAAAAATCATTATGAGGAACATATATTCGTGGAACGACACTCTGAAAAAGCAAAGTAAAAAGCCGGTTTGAATTTCCAAATCGGCTTTTTTTTATTTGTTTTTTACATATAACTTGCAAATCTATATCCAGCATCCTTAAATGTATGCTCAGCAGAAGTTAGCGAAGTAGTATTCTTTTTGTGTGTTACAGGGTCTAACCATGTAACAGTCGATGTTGTGTAACCTGTTATGACAACTGCGTGTGAGTCGCTTAGCATACCAATCACAGGTTTGCCGCTGCTTACAAAATACAATACTTCGTCAAGGGTACAGCCGGTAAGATCAGCAGGTTGTTTTATATGTGTTTTTAGCATTGACATTATCGAACTGCCTTTTAATGAACTTTCGTCTGTTTCTGACTGGGCTGCCTGCAACAGCATAAGAACTGCTGCTTTTTTGCTGTCTGCGGTGTCAGGATATGACATACCGGATACCTCTTTTGATATGAACTTTCCACCTCTTTCCCAGACAACATGGGACCTGTTATCCATTACGACCCCCATCTGCTCATCAGCCTTTTGAATTGCTTTTGCAGGGGTTGTAAAGCTTGCTGTAACTTCTCCGTAGGCATATATATAATATTTAAATGAGCTGCTGCTCTCGTCAGCGAGATGAAGAGTGGTGTTTTCTGTCACCATTACATGTTTTGCCTTTTGTATTTCAGGTGTTTTTTTCATTTTGTAACCTGACGGCAGGCATATATATTTTTCGGCGAGTGACTGTTTTGTAATTCTTGATGCAACATGAACAGTCTTTTTTGTCGCTTTTTTCTGGTTCAATATACTATCAGGATTTGTCGGTTTAAAACCGTTGCCTGTTTTTCTGACTCTTTTTAAGGTTATTACATTATTCTCAACGGTTGCCGAAATAACATAAATATTTTTGTTTTTATATTCACGCATGATATTTCCGTTGCAATCGGAAATGACGAGTTTGTATGCAGGTTGTATGGTTTCTCCGTTTGAGCCTTCATAAATGTCTTTATTTTTGACAAAGCCGTAAACCACATTTGCATCAATAGTTCCGAGAACTACGATACTTTGATTTTCCGGTGCGGTTACTTCAAGTTTATTTGCCGTATCAAGATTTAATATTGTAATCTTTTGCGAGTAATCCGATTTTGACGCATTAGACCAGACAAAGCATTTTGCATCTTCCATCATTGAAAAATTATCTTTTGCTATATTTTTGGTAAGCAGTTCGTATTTTTTTGATGAAATGTTATATGCATACATGACATTGTTCATTGAGAAGTAGAAAATATTTTGTTTATTAACATAGCAATATTTTCCAAAATCCTCTTTTAACTGCTGATATGTTGTTTCAAGCGGAATATATACACGCTCTGTAATAAGATTTTTGGCAGGGTCGTAATTGTAAAGTATTACAGCAACACGCCCCTCATAATCACCGCAGTTCATATAACCATAGACAACAAAATTGATTGTATTATTGTCATCAAAGTTAAGGATTTTTATATTGTGCTGGTCATAGGTGTCTCTTAAGTAATCAGTTTTTTTCTGTGCAAAAGAAAATACTTCGTGGAGATTGTCTTTATCCATGTCGTAGTACCAGAGTGAACCATTGCGGACAAATGCAAGCTCATTTGCCTTATCGTTTAAAGTCAACTGAAAGTTGCTTTCATTGGATACACCTATTTTAAACTGGCTTTTTCTGACGGAAGTAAGTTTTGGATTAAAGACTGCTTCCATCGTACGCCTGAAATTTAACAGATAAAGTCTGCTGCCAGAATAGCGTACACGATAAAATTCTTTTACAAGAAAAGTTTCGCTGCCGGATGAAGTTTTAGCCCTTACATAATAAACATATTGTATTGCGGCTGTCTCGACATTTACCTCCTTTATTGTAGGAATTGTCTCTGAGAGAAGTTTTGGCTTTAATTTGCCCCATGTAACGAGCTCAGGAGAGGAATTAATCCCTACATTGGCATACGATTTGTTTGTTGATGTATTGCTTTCAAGGTATTTTGCGTATTTAAAGGATTTGCCGGGATTAAATGTCGCATTATGAAAGCCTGTAACAAATTCGAGTTTCTGTTTAAGGAAGAAATCAGCATCGTAATATTTTATTCGTGTATAGTAATGGATTTTTTTGCTTAAATTGGTCGTAAGTACAATATCCATTCCATATTCGGTACTTGTATCAATACTTTCCGACAACTTTATTTTAAGCGTTTTAAGTCCTTTTTTATTATCAAAAGCAGTAAGAGTGTCTGACTCGATTACTTTATTGTTTGTAATATCTTTGAGATTGAAAGTAAGTTTTTTTACTTTTGTCTGATTTTCTTTAAATTTAACAATAAATGATTTGTCAGCTTCAAGAGGTGTAATACATTCTCTTACATTGGAACTGTTTAATTCGCTGCTGTAACCGTGCAAAGTGTTTACGGTATAGCCATTGCCTATTTCAAGGTACATTATTGGAAATGTTGCTGTCTGAAGCGTTGTGGCACTTGATGTGCCCGCTGAAGCCTCCGGTATCATTTTTCTAAATAAAAAAATTGAAAGACCAAATATTAAAAATAATGCAAAAAATTTATATATATGTTTCAAAATATACCTCCTGATTTTTATTATTTATATGAGTAAGCAGCGAAACGAATTGTTAATATCCATGGCACTTACTGTGTGAATAGTAATTTTATTTATATTTTTTTGTGTGAAACTGCTTAATATAAAAAAAGAAAGTAAGCTGTTCCGTACAATAAATTAGTATAGTGTTTTTTGAGCAAAAAGGCAATGAACTTAATGAAAACTTAAGCATATAATATGTTAAAAAATGTTTTTTATGTTATGGTGTGATAATAATTTTCATATTATATGTAAAAAATGCCAGCGGAAATGAGGTTTATTGTGAAAGAAAACATAATAAGAGGGATGTATGATAATGGAAATCTGATGATATATGCAGCAGCAGACGGTGTGAAAGATAATAAAAATTCCTGTGTTTGTTCGGAGTGTGTTTCGGAAAAAGGCGAAAAAAAGTATGACTATCTTATGCCTGTCAATCTTAGAATAATACTTATGTATGTCAATAATGAATGTGATAAATATGAGTATGATGGAAGCCCAATGTTTGATGAGCTGCCTGATAAGAGATTTATTGACGGAATTGTTGAAAGAGTTTTAAAAGATTATAAGAATAATGAGAAAGATAACATAAATTTTGTGGATAAAAACCCTGATTTGTTAATCTATGCACTTTTGTCAGGCGTGATTGTTTATAGAAAAAACAGACACGCCTGCATATCAAATAATAAATTATTTTAAGAGGGTATTATATACTTCTCTTTTTGGGATGCCTCTGTCGAGTGCGACCTGTTTCATGGATGATTTTTTATCCATTCCCTGTGAAAGATAAATATCCATATGTTCCTGTATGGTGATTTTTTCCCATTCCTGTATCGACTGTTTTTCCAGTTCTTTATGGGAGATACCTTCGATAACCATGACATATTCGCCTTTTGGCGGAGTCTGCCCGTAATATTCGATTGCCTGACTTAAGGTCATTTGCTGTACAGTTTCGTGCAATTTTGTGAGTTCTTTACAAAATGTTATCTTGCGGTCACCAAGATATGAGTAAAGTTCTGAAAGTGTTGCTTTCAAATGGTGCGGTGCTTCATATATTATAATGGTGCGTGTTTCTTTTTTTAAGGAGTCGAGTATTGCACGGCGTTCTTTTTTGTCAACAGGAAGAAATGCTTCAAAACAGAATCGCCTTGTTGAGAGACCGGAAAGTGTGAGAGCAGTAACGCAGGCACAGGCTCCGGGTAAGGAAGTGACTGTTAAGCCGGCTTCATATGCCTGTTTGACGAGTTCTTCTCCGGGGTCGGATATACCCGGTGTTCCGGCATCTGTAACGAGTGCAATATCTGTTCCGTTTGTTATTTTTTCGACAAGATATTTTGCTTTTTCAATTTTATTGTATTCGTGGTAACTTGTCATTGGAGTTTTTATCTCAAAATGATTTAACAGTTTTATCGTATTTCTTGTGTCTTCGGCGGCAATAAGGTCTACTTTTTTTAGTGTTTTAAGAACTCTGAATGTTATGTCTTCAAGATTGCCTATAGGTGTTGCACAGAGATAAAGTGTGCCGGGAGTGGTGGTATTCATATCAGTTTTCCTTTCATTTGATTTAAGGTGTATGCTGCTGCAAACCATATATCTCTAATAATTGTTCAGTGTATTTTCCAGGTGTTTCATAAACTATTATCGGAGGTTCAAATTTGACAAAAGGTTTTCCGTTTTTTACAGCTTCGATAAGCAGCATATTAGGCTCTTTTGATACAAAAGGATGAACCATGCAGATGCGTTTTGTTTCAAGCTTATATTTAGCTAATGTACAAATTATCTCGGTCATTCTGAACGGGCGGTGTACCATATAGAAACGCCCCTGTGTCTTTAAAAGTTTTGAGCTTTCTCTTGCAATGTCATCGAGATTGCATAATATTTCATGTCGTGCTATCGCTTTTGGAACATCCGGATTTTTAATGCCGTGATTGTCATTCATATATGGGGGATTTGTTGTGACAGCATCAAAAACAGCCGCACCGAAATTTAGTGAAGCTGTTTTAATATCGCCATGAATAATATCTATTTTTTCGTCAAGACCGTTTAAGTTTACACTTCTTTTTGCCATATCAACGCTTTCATCCTGAATTTCAAGAGCACTGATATGTGCCGGCTCAGCTTTTGCGGATAGGAGTATCGGAATGATACCTGTACCGGTACCTAAATCAAGAACTTTGTCTTTCTTTCGTATGGTTTTGGCACAAAATGATGACAGCAGAACCGCATCCATGCCAAAGCAGAATTTTTCGGGATTCTGTATTATGTGTAAACCGTTTAGCTGGAGATCATCAAGGCGTTCTCCGTTCTTTAAATAATTTTCTTTTTCCATATTAACCCTCATTGTATTTCTTATTCAGGTTTAATGTTGTTGTAGCCATTACCATAACCGCCGTTTCCGCCGGATGATTTGTGATAATTTTTGCGTGGCTGATTATTGTTATTATTGTTGTTGTGACGATAGTTATTGTTATCACGCTCACGGTTATAGTGTTTACCTTTTTTTCCTAAAAAATTTTCAGCCGGTTTATTTTTTGTATCCGGATATTTAGGGCGTTTATTGAAATTCTTTTTCTGGTAGTGATTGTTTTTGTACTTTTTATTCTGTTCTTCTTCTTCGGTCATATCTTCAATATCGCCTTTTTCCATCTGCTCAAGTTCTTTTAAGGCATTTTCGTCTAATTCCTCATCGGGTAAAGCTTGTCCCGGCGATACGGAAGTTCTTGAAGCTGATTTCTCAAATTTAAGGTCGTCAACATGATATTCACGGACTTCTTTTTCGTCATTGTCTTTTGTGATAATTACTTTTACAAGCTGTTTTAATACACTTACGCTCTGCACAATACCGTTGTAACCGTCTATGGTTTTTACATCTTCATTTATGTGAGGGAGTTTTGCATTGAGATATTCGTAGGCTTCTTCCTCGTTTTTCAGACAACACATAAGCCTTCCGCATACACCTGATATTTTGCTTGGATTAAGCGAAAGATTTTGTTCCTTTGCCATTTTGATAGACACAGGGGCGAAATCTGAAAGATATGTGTGGCAGCAGAGTGGTCTTCCGCATATACCTATGCCACCTATAAGTTTTGTCTCATCACGAACACCAATCTGACGAAGTTCTATTCTTGTTCTGAAAATAGAAGCAAGGTCTTTTACAAGTTCTCTGAAATCTATTCTGCCATCTGCCGTAAAGTAAAATAGAAGCTTGTTTTTATCAAAGGTGTATTCACAGTCGATAAGTTTCATCTGAAGTTCATGCTTTGCTATTTTTTCAAGGCATATTTTATATGCTTCTTTTTCTTTTTCTTCGTTCTCAGCGTGTATTTCATAATCACTCTCTGTTGCTATTCTGATAACATCTTTTAATGGCTGGACAACTTTGTCATCAGTGACTTCTTTTTGACCGAGAACAACAAGTCCGTATTCTATTCCTCGTGCCGTTTCAACTATGACATGATCGCCTTTTTTTATATCAAGTCCGTTTGGGGCAAAATAGTACACTTTGCCGGATTTACGGAACCTTACTCCAATAATTAAAATCATTTTTTCCTCCATATACAATTAATCTTTCATTGCAAGAATCATTAATTCTATTGTCACATCAAAGTTTACATTTGCTTTGAGACGAACTTTTGCCTTGTCAATGGCAGCAATAATGTTTTCAATATTTTCATAATCGCGTTTTGTTGCCTGCTCGGAAATGGCAGAATATTCATCGCTGTATAATAAAAGATTTGCATCTTTTGTAACTTTAAACATAAGTACATCGCGATACCATAAAAGCATAAGGTCAAGATAATCATTTATATCATTTTTGTGCGTTGAAAATTCTTTAATTGTATCTATTATTGAAGCAATATCCATTGAGTCGAGATTTTTAAGTAATTTTAATACCTGATTTTTCATCTCTATAAAATCACTTGAACTTGCAAAACGGATTGCTTTTCCTATATTTCCCTGACAATAATTTGCTGCTATCTGTGCCTGTTCGGGTTCTAATTGAAATTTATTTTCAAGGTAGGTGCATATTTTGTCTTTTTCTACAGGATTCATTGTGAGAGTGACACAACGCGATCTTATTGTTGGTAAAAGACTGTCGCAATTTTCCGTGAGCAATATAATAATTGCATACACGGGTGGTTCTTCTATTGTTTTTAAAAGTGCGTTCTGTGCCTGCTCAGTCATTTTATTTGCATCAGGTATAATATAAATCTTATATTCGCTGCTGTATGGTTTAATGGAAATATCGTTGTTGAGCTGCTCTCGAATATCATTTACACTTATGCTGGTCTTATCATGAGTGATATATTTAATATCAGGGTGATTGTGCGATTCAGCCTGTTTGCATGATGTGCATACTCCGCAGGCATCAGTATCGTCTGTTTTTGACTGGCACTGAATTGTCTTTGCGAGTGCAGAAGCAATAGTCTGCCGTCCTGAACCGTATTCTCCGTTGATTATATATGCGTGTGACAGATTGCCTGTTTTGATAGCTGTCTGCAAATGTTTTTTTATACTTTCCTGGCCAATAATGTCTTTAAAGTTTGCCATAACTAAACCTCCAATTATGTGATAATATCAAGTATCAGACCTCGGATCTCATCAATTTTTCCAAGTATCGCCAAGTGGTCTTTTTCTTCTTTGAGAAGTTCTGCGGCCAGTTCGTCTAAGGTCTGATTTATCTGTTTTACAATACCATATACACGGTGGCGGCCTTTTTTGTCGAGAAAATTTTCGCGGCTGAATTCATGTGTATGTGAGGCTATCTCGTTCATAAATTCTTTGATGAGCCTGCGGTAGTTTTTCATATCTCTTATGTCCATGCGTTTGCCGAGTTTGTCACCCTGCTGGGTTATCTCCTCCATCATGGTAAAAAGGGTAGCCTGAAGTTCCTGCTCTTCTATGGTACTAAGCAGAGTAAAGCGAAAGGAACCATCTGATTCGTTTGTTTTTGCAGCCTGTTCAATTTGCTGTAGCTGCTGCATAGGTGTTATTTTAAGATCCAAACAGGTGCCTCCTTTCATTTTTATGTATATTATTGTACCACAAATTTATATGAGGTAGCAATCTTTGGAATATATATAAGTATTTTCTTATTTGTAAAAATGAGCGACTTTATCCCATATCGCAGCGGAAATATCTTCTATTGAATTGTTTCCATCAATAACAATAATGTTTTCTGTTTCTTTTAATTTTTCTATCAGTTCGAGATAACGGTTTCTTACTTCTGTAAGTCTTTTTTTGTTTTCAAAAAGTTCCGTCTGGAAACGGCCGTTTTGCATACGGTCGAGTGTTATCTCAGGGTCTACATCAATGTATATGTGACAGTCGGGGCGGAGAGTATCAAGTGATATGCGGTTTAACTCCATCACCCATTCGAGCGGGGCTTTCACGCTCTGGTATGCATAGTTTGAGAGCACAAATCTGTCAGATATTACGGATATGTCCTCATCAATTTTTGATTTCAGACCGTTTACGGAGTTGTTAATATGGTCAAGTCTGTCTGCGGCAAAAAGTGCTGCCAGAGCCGCTTCGTCCATCTTCATTCGTCCGGTAAGGCACTGGCGGATCATGACACCGACAGGACCATCTGATGGCTCACGGGTTTCTAAACATTTTGTTCCCGTGTTCTCAATTTTTTGTTTGAGGAGATTTATCTGTGTGGTTTTGCCACTCCCGTCAATTCCCTCAAATACAATAAATTTTCCCTTTTTTGATGCCATGTCCGTTTTCCTCCGTGTGTTTAATTTGATGTTTTTTACTTTTTTAATCCTAATGTAACAGTGTAATCTTTGCTTGTGCCATCTTCAAAAGTTACTGTAAACATCCATGTTTTGTTGTCTTTTGTTGCAGGCTCAGTAATATGTTTCACTGCTATATTTGCGTTAGGTGTGTTTACCGCATTGTAAGTTTTTTGTGTTACGGTGCAGGTTACATTTGTGAGATCACTCAGTGCGACAGGGTTTACGGCAGTATTACTGTATTCTGTTGCACCAGCTGCAATGTACTGTGCGGTAGTAAATGTTGTTTCAAATGATGAATCTGCGGCTTTTATATCTGTTATCCGGTTTGTCGTTGTTCCGAGTTTGACAACGATATTGTCAATAATTGTGCTTGTGTCAAGCTGTGCCGGTGATAATGTAACCGGTACATTTACAAGTGTGTGGTCTGTATCACCGAGATCAATGGTGAATGTCCAGTTCATGCCACCGTCAATTGTTTCAACATTTGTAACCTTGTATTTTGATTTTTTGAGTACATATGTAAAGCTGCCGGCTGTAAGACTTGAAAAATCAGTACCATAGTCAATATATCCGCCATAGCTGTCATAGAAACTGCATGATAATGAGTTGGTATTTACAACACCATTTATTGTTTTATCATTGTGTGTGTAAGCAATGCTTCTAAAAATCTGGCTTGCTTTGAGTGTATCAAGGTCAGGAAGATCACTTGTATCTTCTTTTACTGTTACTTTAAAGCTTCCGATTTTTGTTTTATCTGACTCACCGGAAACAGTTTCGTAAACTGATATTGAAGTTATTCCAACCTTGAGTGGTGATATAACAAGATAATCCTGATCCTGTTTGTCGCCACCTGTCGTGACAGTACAGATTGATGTGTTGGCAGATTCATAATGATACAGTTTTGTATGGTTACGGCAGTCAACAGGGTAATCACCGTAAACATCACCGTCAACCATTGTTGTAAAACCGTTTAGTGAAAGTGATTTCTTTATTGATGCAGTAGTAACCGTTACCTGAACTGTCTCAGAAAGAGTGGTTATCTGGTTGTTATAATATTCTTTTACTTCAACGGTGGTGGTTCCGTAATTAACGGCAACCATATCATTTGATATTATATTTGTATCTTTAGGTGTGAAGAAATAAGACGCACCGGCACGAGGGTTTGTAATGCTTATTCCTTCGTAATCAGATGCCTGGATGGTTGAACCAAGCCCTACTGTTATACTCTGGTCTGAAGCAGATATAAACGGCTCGTTTGTGAGTTCAACTTTAAATGTTCCGAGAACTCTTTTAATGCCGTCAGGAGTTGTCTCGGTAAGCGTGATATTGCTGGTCTGGACAGTGTTGCCGGTTGTGGTTGATATAACTCCACTGTCATTTAGCTCAAAAAGCTCCGGATGGTCTGAAGTAAAGCTGTATGTAGCTGTGCTGTCAATATTTTCTACAATGTCATCGATTGGAAGCTGTTTTAAATATGCGAGTTTAAATGAGTCAGCACGAAGAGAAGCTCCCATTACAGTGAGTTCCATATGACCTATAGTGCGGCTTTTTTTGTTGTAAACTTCGTGGATTGACAGATTTGTATAACCTGCTTTCAAACAGGTTATAGCACCGCTTGTCACGGCACTGGCAACTTTTGAGGATGTGTTTGTAAAAAGATATTCAGCCGATTTGTTTACGCTGTTTAGATAATCAGACGGCTGGAATACATCACCTACAGTAGCAGTGAATTTTTTGTAGCTGCTTTTTAATGACGCTTTTTTGACAGTTACCTTAAATGTACCTACAGACTTAAATTCTTTTTTATATTTGTATCTTACGCTTATTTTCGCCGTACCTTTACCGCATCCGGTAATAGCACCTTTTGCAGATACTTTGGCTATTGATGTTTTGTTTGAAGTATAAAAATAAGTAGCATTTTTAAGTTTGTTTTTAAGTGAGATAGTGTATTTTCCGTTTACATATATTGTTGCTGATTTTGTTTTTAAAGTTGTTTTTTTTGTAGCTGCCGCTGACTCTGACGGAAGGTAAAGAGCAGCGGCGGCTATTATTAAAATACTTAAAACGGCTATTTTAAATATTTTATTTGTCGTTCTTTTTGCAGTAGTCATATTCATACTTAGTCCCCCTTATTTATGTGATGTACTCTAGGTATCTTCTCAAACCGGGTCATTTCGGATGCTTTTCCGATATACTGTTTGAATTTTCTCGTTGTACACACCGTGTACGCACTGTGAAAATGTCATTGTATATCGAAAATCCATCTCGAAATTCTTCGTTCAGAAGATTCAGAGAGTACATTATGTATTGTTCATTTTTATCGTGTTCTGCTGTTTACTGACATTCGACGATATGGTAAAAACGGTATCTTCAAGAGAATGAATCCGGTTGTATTGCAATATTCCTGCATTTACGGTGAAAGGCTCGCTCTGCCGTATTTTTATTGACTTTAAAAATTTATTTACGGCTGCTTCTGCCTGTTTTTCATTTGTCTCGGCAAAAAGACATACTATCTGCTTATTTCCGAGACGGCCTATAATGTCATTTATACGACATTCCGTTTTTAAAATACTTGCACATTGGCAAAGACAGTAGATTTCACGCTCCGGTCTGTAGCAGTCTATCTGAAAGACGGCAAAACTGACCGGATTATGGTAGCGTTTATGTCGTTCTATCTCTTTAAATGAATCGTCATAAAAACCTTTTTCACTTAGCAGTCCGGTAAGCGGATCTGTTCTTGATACAGCATTATTATAAATCATAATCGGGTCATAATTTTGTCTTCTTGATGCCATCAGCTTAAATTTTAATGTTGCTTGTTTAAGAGAGTGCATACCGAGACATACTTTCCATGAATTTCCGTCATATGCAACATATTTGTGAGACATATTTTGGGAAGTCTGTGAAAGCTGAAGGTCGGTATCAGTTATCGTGACTGCAAATTCCTTTACGAAAGGATATACGATACCTTCAATGCGGCATTTGCTATAATTTTTATAAAAAGAAATCCTGTAATCCTGCATCTCAAAACATGAATTTACTGCATCTTTCCAGGCAGAAAATTCGTCAAGGGTAAAGTGTTCCTGGTCCTCAAGAGTGAGACAGGCATAAGCGTTTTTCCAGTTTTTTGTAAGAAGTGCATGAAAAAATCTGTCAAGTACATCCTTTGCCGATATGTCTGATAAGGATGCATTAAAAGCAGAAGCGGGGTGAACCTGTCTTGAGCGGTCTGTACGGTTTTGAAGCCAGAGTTTATGATAGGTTGTCCGTTTTTCTGGATTTGAAAGTATGCTGTAGGCTTCGTTTATATCGAGCATTCTTTTGTCTTCATTTGGGTTGTGGCTGGTATCCGGATGATACAGGGTACAGAGCTTGCGATAAGCTGCTTTAATGACATCAGGAGAAGCGTCATAATGCACCTGTAAAATCTGATAATAATCTTTAAATAAATGCCTGATTTTAATACACCCCCTCATTATAAGCAAGGGCAAGCGTGATGCTTGCCCTTATATAGGTTTAACCGACTTTTAATTTAAATTTCATCACGGCACGTTCATCATCAACCGGAATCTTTTCCATGGACGCACCTAGGGCGGTTATTTTTCCCTCAAAGTTTTCGTAACCGCGTTCGATAAAGTGTATTGAATCAATAGTAGTGTAGCCTTCTGCAACAAGACCGGCAACGACGAGTGCAGCACCGGCACGAAGGTCAGGGGCAGAAATAGCCGCACCTGTAAAGCCTTCAACACCCTCGATAATGGCAACATTGCCCTCAACTTTTATTGAAGCTCCCATACGGGCAAGTTCATCAACATATTTAAAACGGTTTTCAAATATGCTTTCCGTAACCGTACTTGTACCCTCTGAAAGAGCGAGAAGAGTGGCAATCTGTGGCTGCATATCCGTAGGAAATCCAGGATATGGGAGAGTCTTTACCTGAGTGTGACCGAGACGGTGGTCGGCAGATACACGGACTGCATCATCGTATTCCTCAACGGTTGCACCGATTTCGATAAGTTTAACGGAAATTGCCTCTAAATGTTTAGGAATAACATTTTTGATAAGGACATCACCGTGAGTTGCGGCAGCAGCGACCATAAAAGTACCAGCTTCAATCTGGTCAGGAATTATAGAATACTCGCTCGAATGAAGTTTGCTCACGCCATTTATACGGATTTTGTCTGTACCGGCACCTTTGATGTCTGCACCCATACTGTTTAAGAAGTTTGCAACATCAACGATATGTGGCTCTTTTGCAGCATTTTCAATGACTGTACGACCCTCTGCCATACATGAAGCAAGCATAATGTTTATCGTTGCACCTACTGATACAACATCGAGGAATATATGATTTCCAACGAGTGAGTCAGCAAATGTGTTTATCATGCCATGTTCAATGGTAACTGTTGCACCAAGTGCCCTAAAGCCCTTTAAATGCTGGTCAATAGGGCGACTTCCTATGTCACAGCCGCCAGGGAGAGCTACCTGTGCTTTGTTGTATTTTCCGAGTAACGCACCTAAAAGATAGTAGGATGCACGGATTTTTCTGATTGAATCATAATCTATGGTGATATTACCTATGGTACTACCGTTAATCTTGACAGTGTGAGAGTTGATACGCTGAACTGTTGCACCGATTCCCTCTATTGCCTGTAATAATACATTTATGTCACGGACATCAGGAAGATTTTCGATAGTTACTGTTTCGTCTGTCATAATAGCAGCGGCAAGAATACCTAATGCTGCGTTTTTTGCACCTCCGATTGTTACCTCACCTTTGAGAGGGGTGCCACCTTTTATAATATACTGATTTTCCATTTTACACCTCATTAGAACGGATTTTTATTTATTTTTCTATCTATATTAAGTCTGTTATATTCAAGTAAATCTTTTTTTATACATATCTGTACTTTTGTAAAAATATAGCTGCCAAACACACATAAGTGTGAGCAGTATATATATGTGTTGGTAAAATGCCCTGAAAAACAGTGATTTAATCACAATAGGCAGAGTTCAACACATAAAACTATTATAGTCAAATGTACAGTTATGTCAACCTAAATTTTATTAAGAAAAGTTTAAGTCTTTGTAACAGTTCAGCACAAAAAAGATAATTGGCAATAAATAAGCTTGCTTATTTTATTGTTTATTATCTTTTTAGGTAGAACTGTTACAAAGTATTTTATTTCTTTCTGTTTTCAAAATAAACAAAAGCATCTATAGCATCAAATATATCTTTAAAGGTGTCTCTTGGTGCAACATCAATATATTTTTGTAATATTTCCTGTTCTGCCGTTCCATGATACCTGCCGTAAAATATATCGAAAAGATTATGACCGCGTACATAAATTTTTATGTTTTCAATGTTGTCTTTTATGTCTTGTTTTGTCTTTATGTGTTTGCCGATGACACGCTGCATTTTTTTGACACTTGTAAGCTTATACAGATAGTCCTTATACTTTTTGAAAAGTATGTTATAAAAATCTTCTTCTGATTTTATTACTCCTATCCTTGCCATTATTTTCGGGTCGAGAAAATAATTTTCAAAGGAATAATATTTTAATATAAGAACATTTTTTGGCTCTACTCTCGGCAGGTTTCCAACATCTTCTTTTGCACGCTGTGAGTAGTAACTGCACAACTGTTTTTTTAGATATTTTGGATTTTTGCCGTCGCTGTCCCTTATCATAAGGAACTGGTCTTTAAGGTAAAGTTTGTTTATATATTTAAGGTTTGCGTAAGTTTTTATATTGGTGCAACTGTTTGTCGGAATTATTGTAATCCTCTGCAACTGCCCGTTTTCGTCATAAATCTCCGAGTAATATTTTTTGAGCAGGAGAGGCAGACGGTTGCTGTCCTGTTTGCCCTCAACGATAAATACAAAACTGACATTCATAAGGTCGTTTGCCGTATATCCGAGGTCATTGAGTATCATGTCAATGTCAGTATTTTTTCTTATATCAGTATAATATTCTTCATTTAATATAACTTCCCGTATCTGTTTTGTTGAGAAGTTGAATATCAGGTTTGGTGAGTGAGTTGAGAAGATAACCTGATTTTTCTTTGAAAGGTTATATAAGATTTCACTCGCCACTTTCTGAAGCTGAGGATGAAGATAAATCTCAGGGTCTTCCATAAGTATTATGCATGGGAGAGTGTCTTTCTCATCAATATATGCTTCAAGTAATGAGAGTGTGTAGATGCTTTTTAGTCCCTCCCCGAGTACATTGAGTGAGCCGATTATCTTTTCTCTTTCTTTATTGTAGACTTTTGTTTCTACCTTGAGGAGATTGTCGATATTTGAATTTAATTCGTAGCGTATTTCCTGTGACGGACTGCCGTTAGCACGAAAATATTCATTGACTTTATGCTCAAACGCACTGAGGTTTGTGTGGAAAAGTTTGAACTGAAGCAGGCGTATAGTCTCAAAAAGCGTCAGCTCCTCAGGTGTTTTTTTGTTGATGAGTCCTATACACTGGAAACAACGGTTACATTTCCTTTTTGGGTCAAAGGTACACTCATTGTCTTTAAGTTTCTGAAAAGATTCCTTGTCATAAAAACTAAACACATCATTTTGTAATGCATCGAGATTGCGTGTCTGGTCGATGTGGTAAATGCGTGGAAATATCTTTTCGATATAAGGATTGTGTTTGCTGAAACCGTCACTGTAGCGTGTTGCACCGTTTGGGTTATTGTGGAAAGTAAAAGATACAATTCCATTATTATAAGACGGTATCTTTTCTTTGAATTCTTCAAACCACTTTTCAAAATTATTTGCCTTGCACAAAATTCCTCTTGAATAATAATAATTAAGGTCATCTTCGGTAAACTCTATCTGCATGGAAATCTCGATGGGTTTGTTTATATCGAGAAACTCATGTTCTGATGCAGCTTTTAAGTTTGATGCCAAAAGTATAGCATCTATCATGGAGGTTTTACCTGTATTGTTCTTACCGACAAGGATAAGTGCATTTTCAATGTCGTTTATTTCAAGTTCTGATATTGATTTAAAATTTTTGATTTTTATATAAATTATTTTCATACGGCTGCCTTCTCTCTTTGTATAATAATTTTATGTTTTGAGGTACTGTTTTGTTACCGGCTATAATGTTTAAACGGTAAGTTTTGTCTTATATTTTGTAAGTGCTTTTATTTATGTTTTTTTATTCGTTTGTTTTTTACAGTTGTTTTGCTGTGTTTTATGTTTTGCTTTGCCATTACTTTTTGAGACATACTCTTTTTTTCTTTAACAATTCGTTTTTTGTCCGTGTGTGACTTTTTTTCAGCTTTTTGTGAACTCTTTGCCGCTGCCTTCTTTTTTCGGATAGAGTAGCCAAAGGTTCCAAGTTCATTTCCAAGTCCAAAATAGGAACCGTGTGAGTAGGCGAGCAGGTTTGAATCATTTAGGTGGAACGAATTGTTTTTATCCATATAACTCTCATCGACATGGACGGCGGTTACATCGGCGATAAACATATGGTGAGAGCCAAGTTCTTTTATCTCAGTCACTTTGCACTCAATGTTTACCGGGGACTCGGCAATAAGAGGACATTTTACAGTGTCGGCTTTTTCTTTTGTGAGATTACATTTGAGCCATTTATCTACATCCCTGCCGGAGCGTACACCACAAAAATCGGTGGCTTTTATAAGCTGTTCGGTTGTGAGATTTATCACAAATTCACCTGATTTTTTAATCATGTCATAGGAATATCTCTCAGGACGGACTGATATGTATGCCATCGGCGGATTAGTACATATGGTGCCTGTCCATGCAACAGTGAGGATGTTTGACTCTGTTTCAATATCACCACATGAAACCATGACCGCAGGAAGCGGATATATCATGTTGCCTGGTTTGAAATTTATCTTGCTCATTCTTTTTCCTTTCTTACATCTACATATAGATATTTGCGGAACTCTTGTAATCTGCTAGTCAAACGGATATTCGTAATCCGCCCTGCTGCTTGCTCATAACACTATCCAAAAGAATTTACCTGATAGTGTTACAAGTGTGCAATTATCACAGCATATAGTTAGCTTCGCAATTACCTAACCATATTATATATAGTATAACAAATCTTGTGTTCAAAAACACTATTCAAAAGAAAATAATTGTGATAGAATTGTAATAGAAATTGCGAGATATATCTAAATTGGAAAAATACTTCATGTGGAGCATGAAGCCTTATAAGATAAAAATAAAATTATTTTAATATACATAATGAAAGGCAGGGGATAAGGTATGGCAAACTATTTGGAGTTTGAGTCCATGAGTGCAGGTATGGAAAATAAGGTAAAGCAGGATCTTAAGTTTAAGACAGGCAATTTTGTATGGAAGATTAAGTTTAATGTTCCACTTGATCCTAAGACGGTAAATAATGTAAATCTTTATGTTACATCATTAAATCTTTCGCCATTAAAGACTGCTATAAGATATAATTCACTTGAAAATGAGATAGAAATAGAGCCTATGGAGGCATACGCACAGAATGAATCTTATATTTTAAACATTACGACAAATGTAAAGTCTTTAAACGGAAAACCACTTAAAGAGCCGATACAGGTTCAGTTTAAGATTGATTAATTTGTGAAGTGTTGTTAATATCAATTAAATAATATAAAAGCAAAACATTAAAATTAAAGCGAAGCATTTATATAAGTGCTTCGCTTTAATTTAGGTATTTTATTGTTTGTTTCGCTGCAGACTGATGCC
>OCHA01001009.1_pt1 | contig 25014 bp, 18 predicted proteins | sample 1538591 | NCBI WGS metagenome assembly OCHA01 (sample SAMN04571710, study PRJEB22368) | human gut metagenome | biome: human gut; material: stool | host: Homo sapiens | place: Luxembourg | collected 2012-09-06 | reverse complement strand
GACAGTGCATCTGACCAGGAGGCAGCAGATAAAGTAGCAGCCCTGATCGATCAGATCTATGTGCAGGAAAGAAACGACAACACTGACGAACAGTGTAAAGAAGCCAAAGAAGCCTGGGATGCTCTGACCGACGCACAGAAAGAACTGGTAGAAGGTGAAAATGCAGACCCTGATTACTTCGGAAGAGATACCGGTGATGCATCCAAGGACGATCCGTTAAACGGAGATGACATCGGTGACAACGAACTGCTGGTAGTAAGTTTCGGTACTTCTTTCAATGACAGCCGTACAGCAGATATCGGAGGTATCGAGAAAGCCCTGCAGACCGCATATCCGGACTGGTCCGTAAGACGAGCCTTTACCGCACAGATCATCATCAACCATGTACAGGCCCGTGATGACGAGAAGATCGACAATATGGATCAGGCTCTGCAGCGTGCCGTAGACAATGGCGTAAAGAACCTGGTGGTACAGCCGACTCATCTGATGCATGGCGCTGAGTATGACGAGCTGACAGAAGCAGTAGAAAGCTACAAAGATAAATTTGAATCCGTAACCATCGCAGAACCACTGTTAGGAGAAGTTGGGGACAGTGACGATGCAGTCAATGATGACAAAAAAGCAGTAGCAGAAGCCATCACAGCAGAGGCAGTAAAAACTGCAGGATATGATGATCTGGATGCGGCAGAGGCAGACGGAACCGCATTCGTATTCATGGGACACGGAACTTCTCACACTGCAAAGATCAGCTACAGCCAGATGCAGAGCCAGATGAATGATCTGGGATATGACAATGTATTTATCGGTACCGTAGAAGGAAAACCGGAAGATACTGCATGTGAAGCAGTGATCGAAAAGATCAAAGAAGCGGGATACAAAAAAGTAGTGCTTCGTCCGCTGATGGTAGTAGCCGGAGACCATGCAAACAACGATATGGCCGGAGATGATGAGGATTCCTGGAAGAGCCAGTTTGAGGCATCAGGAGCATTTGACAAGATTGATACTCAGATCGCAGGACTGGGAGAGATCTCTTCTATCCAGGATCTGTATGTAGCACATAGTAAAGCTGCAATTGATGGAAAGAGCGCTTCTACAGCAAACTAAAACATATCAGATACGTAACTGCTCAGCACCCACTGTGAAGGTACTGAAAAGTTATGACAGATGAATAAAAGGAACAGCCTGTCCGATCAGCTGCTATTCAGTGACTGGTCAGACTGGCTGTTTTTTGCCAAAATCCAGAGATATACAAGTCAAAATGCCATCACCGAAGGTGATTAGAAATGCATACTGCATCGTAACTGTGAGGTTACTGAACAGTTACGATGCAACATTGACAAGTAATTGGAGCGGTGCTAGAATAAACAGGAAATATAGCATAACTGAATAAAATGTGTAAGGTGCCGGACGAAAAAATGTCCGGTGAAAAGGGAAACCGGTGAGAATCCGGTACGAACTCGTCACCGTAATTCGCGAGTTGAGGCTAATAACCACTGGAAAACCGGGAAGGGAGCCAAAGTGTCAGAGCGATCAGTCGGGAGACCTGCCTTTTGCAGTACGGGAATAAGAACAGTTACTGTGCTCGGTAACTGAGAATTCAGGCCACGAGGGACTGGCAGTACAAAATTAAGAAAGTCAGAATCATACTGGCTGATTCTTGTGTAACCTGTGCCTCCGCCAATTGGCGGAGGTTTTTCTTGTATTGGACATTAATAATTGGTCCGGTGGATCAATTATGATTTTCTTTTTTATTCATTTATGTACTCATATCTGAGAACAGGAGGATTTAACATGAAAAAGAAACTGGTAGTATTGATGTTATCAGCAGCCATGACAGCAACACTTCTGACTGGCTGTGGCGACACCAAAGAAACAACATCCGAATCCACAACAACCGAAACAGAGGCAGAAGCCACCGAAGAAGCCGCAGATGACAGTGCATCTGACCAGGAGGCAGCAGATAAAGTAGCAGCCCTGATCGATCAGATCTATGTGCAGGAAAGAAACGACAACACTGACGAACAGTGTAAAGAAGCCAAAGAAGCCTGGGATGCTCTGACCGACGCACAGAAAGAACTGGTAGAAGGTGAAAATGCAGACCCTGATTACTTCGGAAGAGATACCGGTGATGCATCCAAGGACGATCCGTTAAACGGAGATGACATCGGTGACAACGAACTGCTGGTAGTAAGTTTCGGTACTTCTTTCAATGACAGCCGTACAGCAGATATCGGAGGTATCGAGAAAGCCCTGCAGACCGCATATCCGGACTGGTCCGTAAGACGAGCCTTTACCGCACAGATCATCATCAACCATGTACAGGCCCGTGATGACGAGAAGATCGACAATATGGATCAGGCTCTGCAGCGTGCCGTAGACAATGGCGTAAAGAACCTGGTGGTACAGCCGACTCATCTGATGCATGGCGCTGAGTATGACGAGCTGACAGAAGCAGTAGAAAGCTACAAAGATAAATTTGAATCCGTAACCATCGCAGAACCACTGTTAGGAGAAGTTGGGGACAGTGACGATGCAGTCAATGATGACAAAAAAGCAGTAGCAGAAGCCATCACAGCAGAGGCAGTAAAAACTGCAGGATATGATGATCTGGATGCGGCAGAGGCAGACGGAACCGCATTCGTATTCATGGGACACGGAACTTCTCACACTGCAAAGATCAGCTACAGCCAGATGCAGAGCCAGATGAATGATCTGGGATATGACAATGTATTTATCGGTACCGTAGAAGGAAAACCGGAAGATACTGCATGTGAAGCAGTGATCGAAAAGATCAAAGAAGCGGGATACAAAAAAGTAGTGCTTCGTCCGCTGATGGTAGTAGCCGGAGACCATGCAAATAACGATATGGCCGGAGATGATGAGGATTCCTGGAAGAGCCAGTTCGAGGCATCAGGAGCATTTGATAAGATTGATACCCAGATCGCAGGACTGGGAGAGATCTCTGCTATCCAGGATCTGTATGTAGCACATACCAAAGCTGCAATGGATGGAAATGATGCAGCTATTTCCGAAGAGTCAGAGGAAACAGCCGGCACACTGGAAGATGGTACTTATGAAGCAGAATTTGACACAGACAGTGGAATGTTCCATGTTAACGAAGCAAATGACGGAAAAGGTATCCTGACAGTAAAAGACGGAAAAATGACGATCCATATCAGCCTGGTATCTAAGAATATCGTAAACCTGTATGTGGGAAAAGCAGCAGATGCACAGAAAGACGGTGCAGAACTTCTGCAGCCAACAACCGATACGATCACCTATGATGACGGAAGTACAGAAGAAGTATATGGCTTTGATGTTCCGGTAAAAGCACTGGATGAAACCTTTGATCTGGCACTGGTCGGAACAAAAGGAAAATGGTATGACCACGAAGTAAGCGTAAGTGACCCGGTGAAGGCAGAGTAAGGAAATAGTTACCGAAAACGGAGCGGACAGTAACTTTGACGGCAAATCAGCCTCTTGACAAAAAAAGCAGAAGTTTGTATACTACATCCATATGATTGATTCATAAGAAAATGCATTGATAAGAACCAGTAGCAGCAAGCATCCGCACAGAGAGGAGCCGGTTGGTGAGAGGCCCGCGGGGAACTTTCTGTGAATACATCTTTGAGCTTTGCACCGAACGCATCGTGCTGGTAGGCTGCAACGGAAGGACCTCCGTTATACGGGTCAGAGTATAGATTTACCTGTACTTACAGAGGCAGGAGGTGCGAACCTTCTGTGAAATTAGGTGGTATCACGGAACCTGGCTTCCGTCCTATAAAAAAGGACGAGGCCAGGTTTTCTTATTTTACAGGAAATTGCTTTCCCGTAAAGTAAAAAAATGTTCCGCGGGAATGTGCCAAGACACATTCTTTGTTCTAAATAAACACAAAAGGAGAAAGTTTATCATGACAATTTATGACGAATTAGTTGCCCGTGGTCTGATCGCCCAGGTAACCGACGAAGAAGAAATTAAAGATTTGATCAATAATGGAAAAGCGACTTTTTACATCGGGTTTGACCCGACTGCAGACAGTCTGCATGTAGGACATTTTATGGCACTGTGCCTGATGAAACGTCTGCAGATGGCGGGAAACAAACCGATCGCTCTGATCGGTGGTGGTACGGCTATGGTAGGCGATCCTTCCGGAAGAAGTGATATGCGCCAGATGATGACACAGGAAACTATTCAGCACAACTGTGACTGCTTTAAAAAACAGATGGAGCGTTTTATTGATTTCTCTGACGGAAAAGCACTGATGGTAAATAATGGAGACTGGCTGTTAGGATTAAACTATGTAGATTTCCTGCGCGAGATCGGACCGCATTTCTCTGTAAACCGTATGCTTACCGCAGAATGCTACAAACAGCGTATGGAAAAAGGATTAAGCTTCCTGGAGTTCAACTACATGCTGATGCAGAGCTATGACTTCTACATGCTGTACCAGAAATACGGCTGTAACCTGCAGTTTGGCGGAGACGACCAGTGGAGTAACATGCTGGGTGGTACCGAACTGATCCGCCGTAAATTAGGAAAGAACGCATGTGCCATGACCATCACCCTGCTGTTAAACTCTGAAGGAAAGAAAATGGGTAAAACACAGTCCGGTGCGGTATGGCTGGATCCAAACAAAACTTCTCCGTTTGATTTTTATCAGTACTGGAGAAATGTGGCAGATGCCGATGTCCTCAAATGTATCCGTATGCTCACTTTCCTGCCGTTAGAGCAGATTGACGAAATGGATAAATGGGAAGGAAGCCAGTTAAACCAGGCAAAAGAGATCCTGGCTTACGAACTGACTGCCCTGGTACATGGTGAGGAAGAAGCAAAGAAAGCACAGGAAGGCGCAAGAGCACTGTTCTCTGCGGGTAATGCAGCTAATATGCCATCCACAACACTGGCAGCCGAGGATTTTCAGGATGGTGCCATCGACCTGATTTCTCTGCTGTGTAAAGCCGGTCTGGTAACTTCCCGTTCTGAAGGACGTCGTGCCATCGAGCAGGGAGGTGTATCCGTAGACGGAGAGAAAATTACAGATATCCGTTACAACGTGAAAAAAGAAGATATTACAGAAGAAGGTCTTATTGTAAAACGTGGTAAGAAAAAATTCATGAAAATCTGCTTATAAGAAGGGTGTCACTTGCACGGGCATCACAATTGTGCTAAAGTAGAAAGATAAAGAAAAATTGTGGAAGCTCCGGAATGTTTCTGGGAAAACTCCGGAATCGTGGAGCTTCTGACAGCAATAAATATGAGGAGGAACATACAGTGAAAAAGTATGGAGTAAACGAACTTCGTCAGATGTTTCTGGACTTTTTCGAGAGCAAAGGTCATTTGGTAATGAACAGCTTTTCCCTCGTACCCCAGAATGATAACAGCCTTCTGCTGATCAATGCAGGTATGGCACCATTAAAACCGTATTTTACCGGAGCAGAGATTCCGCCGAGAACCCGTGTGGCTACCTGCCAGAAATGTATCCGTACCGGTGATATCGAGAACGTAGGAAAGACAGCCCGTCACGGTACTTTCTTCGAGATGCTTGGTAACTTCTCTTTTGGTGATTACTTCAAACACGAAGCCATCGCATGGTCCTGGGAATTTCTGACCAAAGTGGTAGGTCTGGATGAGAACCGTCTGTATCCGTCTGTATACGAAGAGGATGATGAAGCCTTCGATATCTGGAATAAAGAAATTGGTGTTCCGGCTGACAGAATCTTCCGTTTCGGAAAAGAAGACAACTTCTGGGAGCACGGCGCAGGCCCTTGCGGTCCGTGTTCTGAGATTTACTATGACCGTGGAGAAAAATACGGCTGTGGTAAACCGGGCTGTACCGTAGGATGTGACTGCGACCGTTATATGGAAGTATGGAATAACGTATTTACCCAGTTCGAAAATGACGGGGAAGGTCATTATGAGACTCTGAAACAGAAAAATATTGATACCGGTATGGGACTGGAACGTCTGGCCGTTGTTGTTCAGGATGTAGATTCCATCTTTGATGTGGATACGCTGTGTGCCCTGAGAAATAAAGTCTGTGAAGTTGCCGGAAAAACCTATGGAGTTCATCATGACGACGATGTATCTATCCGTCTGATCACTGACCATATGCGTTCCGCTACTTTCCTGATCTCCGATGGCGTTATGCCGACCAACGAAGGAAGAGGATACGTGCTTCGCCGCCTGATCCGTCGTGCAGCCCGTCATGGTCGTCTTCTTGGTATCGAAGGACCGTTCCTGGAGAAACTGAGTGAGACCGTCATCGAAGGATCCAAAGACGGATATCCGGAACTGGAAGAAAAGAAAACCTTTATCCTGAACGTTTTGCATAACGAAGAAAGTCAGTTCAACAAGACCATTGACCAGGGACTGAAGATTCTCGCCGATCTGGAAGCTGAGATGAAAGAAGCAGGAAAGTCCGTCCTTGGAGGCTCCGATGCCTTCCGTCTGTATGATACGTATGGATTCCCGATCGATCTGACGAAAGAGATTCTGGAAGAAAAGGGATACACTATTGATGAAGACGGCTTCAAAGAAGAGATGGAAGTGCAGAGAAAACGTGCAAGAGAAAGCCGTGCAGTCAGCAACTATATGGGCGCAGATGCAACCGTATACGATGAGATCGACCGCAATATCACAACCGAATTTACCGGATATGACAAACTGGAAGCTACCTCCAAAGTAACCGTTCTGACCACAGAGACAGAAATCGTGGATTCCCTGATGGAAGGTCAGAAAGGAACCATCTTTGTAGAGAAGACACCGTTCTACGCTACCATGGGTGGACAGGAAGGTGACACCGGTGTGATCACCACTGCAAACGGTGTATTCCGTGTGGAAGATACCATCAAACTTCGCGGCGGCAAATACGGTCATGTCGGTGTGATGGAATCCGGTATGATCTCCGGTGGAGAAGAAGTAACTCTGAAAGTAGACGAGCAGGAAAGAAAAGATACCTGTAAGAACCACAGCGCAACCCATCTGTTGCAGAAAGCTCTGAAAACAGTTCTGGGTGCTCATGTAGAACAGAAAGGTTCTCTGGTGAATCCGACCAGACTGCGTTTCGATTTCGCACACTTCCAGGCAATGACTCCGGAAGAGATTGCAGAAACAGAGGCTCTGGTAAATAAAGAGATCCAGGCTGCACTGCCGGTAACCACACAGATCATGGGTATCGAAGAAGCTAAGAAAACAGGTGCTATGGCACTGTTCGGTGAGAAATACGGCGATGAGGTACGTGTGGTATCCATGGGCGATTTCTCTGTAGAACTCTGTGGTGGTACTCATGTGGCAAATACAGCGAATATTACATTGTTCAAGATCGTATCCGAAGCAGGTGTTGCGGCAGGTGTTCGTCGTATCGAAGCACTGACAGGTAACAACGTGATCGAATACTATCGTCAGATGGAAGAAAATCTGCATACAATCGCAAAAACACTGAAGACCAGTCCTGCTGAGATCACAGAAAAGATCACACATCTGCAGAAAGAAGTAAAAGAACTGCAGAGTGAAAACGAATCTCTGAAGAGTAAGATGGCTCAGGATTCTCTGGGAAATGTTATGGATCAGGTTGTGGAAGTAAAAGGTGTGAAAGTTCTGGCATCTGCCGTTGATGGCGTAGATATGAATGGACTGCGTGACCTGGGCGATCAGCTGAAAGAAAAACTGGGTGAAGGTGTGGTAGTTCTGGCATCTGCCAAAGATGGCAAAGTAAGCCTTCTTGCCATGGCAACACAGGGTGCTATGGATAAAGGAGCACATGCAGGTAATCTGATCAAGGCAGCGGCTGCAATCGTCGGAGGCGGCGGTGGCGGACGTCCGAATATGGCACAGGCCGGCGGCAAGAACCCGGATAAGATTCCGGAAGCTATCGCAAAAGTAGCAGAACTGGTAGAGGGACAGCTGAAATAAATCCAGTCCGGAAAAAACAACAAAAAAACCGGAAAAATTTCAAAAAACCAGTTGACGAAATAAAAAAATCTGTTATAATAATTACCAGTGCAATAAAATACCCAAACAGTTGTATTATGCACAATCTACAACTGGAGGGAGGTTAGGTGTGAGACTATGTCAAACGTTATCGTAAAAGAAAACGAAACTTTAGATAGTGCTCTGCGTAGATTTAAACGTAGCTGTGCAAAAGCAGGCATTCAGCAGGAAATCCGCAAAAGAGAGCATTACGAGAAACCAAGTGTTCGTCGTAAGAAAAAATCTGAAGCTGCAAGAAAACGTAAATATAATTAATATGTGCACATTGGCGTAAGCCATGAGAAGAGGGATACTGCGAGCAGGATCCCTCTTTTACGTATATATTTTTCAAATCTTATAATTTCTTTAAGATTTGAAATCTGTATAGTCTTTTGCAAAGGCATATGATATAATTTTCGCAGAATAGAAATCTGCTTATAAGTGCAGAAAAAGAAATGAGGGGAAATTTCTATGTGGACACATGCAGTGTATGGCACGGATCTGTATCATTTTATCCAATGGTTTATCCTGTATAGTTTCATGGGGTGGGTAGTGGAATCCATCTATATGTCATTTTGTAACAGGAAACTGACTAACCGCGGATTTGCGTTTTCACCCTTTTGTCCGATCTATGCAGTAGGAGCTCTGTCAGTGTACGGAATGCTTCGTCCGCTGGCAGGTCAATATGTGGTGCTTTATCTGGCGGGCGCGGTTCTTGCTACAACGCTGGAATATATTACGGCAGTGCTTATGCGAAATCTGTTTGGACAGGTCTGGTGGGATTATACGGAGAAACCTTTTAATTATAAAGGTGTGATCTGTCTGGAGAGTACTATAGCATGGGGATTCTATACAATTTTTATGTTTGGCTTCCTGCAGAGATTTGTAAACTTCGTATCCGACAGCTATTCTGTTCGATTTGGCAGAGACCTGGCGGCAGTCGGGGTTGTGATCTATACATTTGATTTTTCATTGCATCTGTTCAAAGCGAAAATGAACAGAATGCCGAGAAAAGTGGAAGAAATGAAAGAGCGTGTCAGTTTTTATATTGGAAAACGCTAGGAAAAATGAGGTAACTATTCCGTAGGTAACTGTGAGGGTACTGAACAGTTACAGAATGAGTAAAAAACGGGTGCTAACCCAGGGTGTGATAATCCTGGGTCAGCACCTTTTTATATTGTTCCTGTAAAGTTTCCAGAGTGAAAGGCTCTGTGCTTTCGGCATGAACACCATGGGAGGCAGCGAGCTCCTCGGTGTAATCGGAAAGCTTGTAAACGGTATAAATATTCTGATCATGATTATAATGAGTAACCAGAGGGACCAGATCAGCATTACGGATGGAAAGAGCATCGGAGACCGGATCCCGAACAATGGTAATATCTGCCATGCCGCCAAGGAGACAGACAGGGTCTTTCTGCGTGGAAATAAAGTTTCCAAGAGAGTAATAGACCAACATCTGATGTCCGCTGTCATCTGTCAGTGTCTCAAAATTCTGTAGCGTATGGCTATGGGCACAGATGGCAATATCGACACCCTGATGTAACAGCAACTGGAGAAATGTTTTCTCCTCGGTATCTGGTTCAGTGGAATATTCTGCTCCGGTGTGAAGAAAGGCGATGGTCATATCACTGATTTCCTTTGCTTTTTTGACATCGGATATTACCTGATCTGTGCGGAGAAGATCAACTGCATAATCCGGAAGTTCATCGTAAGGTTCATTGTTTACTGTAGTTGTGTAGTTGAGAAGGGAAAAAGTAACATCCTTACAACTGATGGTAGTGATTTCACCGGCACTTTCTGCGGAATCATGGATACCGAGGAGAGCAACTTCCGGGTGACTGGTTTCCCAGTATCGGATAGTATCGGTAATACCGGTGATTCCCTTGTCAAAAACATGGTTGTTTGCCTGTTCCACGATATCGAATCCGGCGGTAACAAGTGCATCACCGATTTCCACAGGGGATCCGAAAGCGGGATAAGAAGAAATGTTTGCGTGATCGGATACAAAGATGCTTTCTTCATTGACTGCGGCGAGGTCTGCGGCAGAGATATCATCCCGGATGTGTTCATACAGGTGATCATAATTCCATACGGTCTGTGTGGTATCTGCAGATTCATAGATTCCCTGATGAATCAGATTATCGCCGACGGCGACAAAATGAATGGTATTATTTTCCAGTTCCTGCTGTTTTTGCAGCTCAGCTTCCTGCTTTTGTTTTATTTGTTTCCGGAGTTCGGCCTCTTGGGCGGCGGCCCTTTGATGATTGTGATGGAGTGTGACGAATAAACCGATTCCGGCAGTCAGGATCAGACAGGAACAGGCAAGAAATATCTTTTGACGCCGGACCTGTTGCTGGCGTTTCCGTTTTTGTTCCAGTTTGCGTGATTCCCGCACCCGGCTGGTATTGTTTTGTGTGTTAGGTGTATCCATAAAGTTCCTCGTTGTTTCTCATTCTGTAATAATCATCGTAACTATTCAGCAGGTAGCATTCCGCAAGGTGTTTTGGCATGTGTTTTACCAAGATCCCGAGACATACAAGTCAAGTATCACCGAAGGTGATTAGAAATGCATATTGACTCGTAACTGCTAGAGCGTGTTTGAAAAATCATTCCCGCAATCTGCACGCCCCATTTTGCGGCATATTTTGCCCGAATTCAGTTGCCGTAGCCCGCTACGGCGCCTTCATCCGGACAAAATCTCCCACAAATTGTGACGCACATCTTGCAGAAAGCCTTTTTCAGACACGCTCTAGGGTACTGAACAGTTATTGATTTTCTTTAGCTGACATATAAATATAACTATTATACACAAAAAGAAAGAAAGTGGCAAGAAAATCTCAAGCAAATTGTATAAAAAAAGTAAAGAACAGGTTACTGTTCACATTCCCGTGCAAAAAGCAGATGTTCCGGCATATAGTGAAACAAAGATCCGAAACGGGCAAAGATGATGAAGAAAAGAATTATCACATGGGTATTACTTCTGATGCTGATAACGGCTGAACTCTGTCCGGTGAAAATCCAGTGTGCGGTACAGCCGGCGCCGGAGATCAGCGCACCGGGAGCGGTACTTATGGAACCATCTACAGGAACTGTTTTATACGAAAAAAACGGAGAAGAACAGCGAAGTCCGGCAAGCATTACCAAAATCATGACTCTGCTTCTGATTTTTGAAGCACTGGAAGACGGACAGATCACGTTGGAGGAAGAGGCGGTAACCAGTGCCTATGCAAAAAGCATGGGGGGATCTCAGGTTTTTCTGGAAGAGGGAGAAAAACAGACAGTGGAGACCCTGATCAAATGTATTGTAGTTGCATCGGGAAATGATGCATCCGTGGTAATGGCAGAACATCTTGCGGGAAGCGAGGAAGAATTTGTCAAAAGAATGAATGAAAAAGCCGGAGAGCTTGGCATGCTACATACACAGTTTGAGGACTGCTGCGGACTTACAGATTCCGAGGAACATTATACCACGGCTTCTGATGTTGCAATTGTCTCGAGAGAACTGATTACCCGCTTTCCCCGTATCCTTGAGTATTCCTCTATCTGGATGGAAAATATTATCCACAGAACGGCACAGGGAGAGAAAGAATTCTGCCTGACCAATACCAATAAGCTGATTCGCAGTTATGAAGGGTGCGTTGGTCTGAAAACCGGAAGTACCAGTGTGGCAAAATATTGTGTATCAGCAGTTGCACAAAGGGGAGAGATGACGTTGCTTGCGGTAGTCATGGGTGCGCCGGATGCCAAGGTGCGATTTAAAGATGCGGCAGCCTTGCTTGATTATGGATTTGGAAAGTGTAATCTTTATCTGGATGAAAACAGGAAAAATCCGGATCCGGTACCTATAAAAGGAGGCGTGAAAGCGGAGGTGTCATGCCGGTATACAGGGGAATTCAGGTATCTGGATACAGAAGGGAAAAATCTTTCGCAGATAGAAAAGAAGATTGTGTATATGAAGAATCTGCAAGCACCGGTAAAAAAAGGAGATATCGTTGGCGAAGCACAGTATTTGCTGGATGGAAAGGTGATTGGCAAAACGGATATAGTGGCTGCAAAATCTGTAAAAAAGGCAGGTCTGTGGGATTATATCAAACATATCAGAAAGAGAATGATAAAGGGCGATGATTATTTGGCAGACAGGTAACTGCTTGATACAAAAACTGACGGGAATGAAACAGAAAACTGTTTTCCCGTCAGTTTTGAAAATGTAACAGTATCGGTTCCTGGTTTACATTACGATCTGCGCAGAACGTATCGGAATCATCACATCTCGAAAATTACTGCCTGATAACCTGGCATATGAAGGATATCTCCGTTAAGATCCAGTGTGTCCAGATTGTTCATCAGCACTTTTTTGTAAGTTCCAGGAAGAACAACGTCCTGAGCATCGTGCTGATAATTGGCAACTACCAGCAGAGTTCTGTCTGTGCCTTTTCTGTAATAAGCCATCAGATTGGTCTGTTCTTCTTTGTATGGGACAAATTCGCCGTATACAACCACATCTTTGTATTCCGGATTCTTGCGGAGGGCGATCAGCTCTTTGTACCAGTGATACATGGAATCCGGGCGATTTGCCTGTTCAGCGGCATTGATATCGGTATAATTCGGATTCACTTTCAGCCATGGGGTTCCTGTGGTAAATCCTGCATTAGCAGTTGCATCCCACTGGAATGGAGTACGGGCATTGTCACGGCTATAAGGAACAACAGCTTTGAAAGCGGATTCCGGAGTCAGTCCGGCGTCCAGTGCTACCTGATACTCGTCGAGGGTGCTGCAGTCATCAATTTCATCTATGGAGTGGAAAACAACATTTGTCATACCAAGTTCCTGTCCCTGATAGATGAAAGGCAGTCCGCGGAGCATAACGTTGACAGCGGCAAGCATTTTCTTACTGGTGTCGCTGACGTCTGCTTCCGGGATATAGTGGCTGACACCGCGAGGCTCATCATGATTTTCGATGATATTGGAGATGAATCCGATATCCCCCAGGCGTTTCTGGGTACCGAAAGCAGCTTTTTTGTATTCCTCACCCCATACAACCGGTTTGCATTTGTACCATCCGTCATCGGATTTGCCGGCGATGGTTTCGGCAAAATCAAACATGGAAGAGAAGTGACCATTGTTTCCGATAAATGCTTCCAGAGCATCCGGGCGATCGGTAAATATTTCACCTACAGTAAATGCTTGATGTTTTTCGAATGTTTCTGTTTTCATCTCATGCAGAAAGTCATCGATACCTTCCGCATCATGAAGCATGTTATCGATGCTTGCCAGCCCGTCATCACGGTCTGCAGGATAGCTGGTATAAATATTCGGCTTTTTAATGTTCATGATTGCATCGATACGGAAGCCGGCTACACCGCGATCCAGCCACCAGTTGATCATTTTGTATATTTCTTCCCGGAGTTTGGGATTCTCCCAGTTCAGATCCGGCTGTTTTTTGTGAAAGACATGCATGTAATATTTGTCGGTGTGTCCCGGCAGAAGATCCCATACAGGACCGCCGAAATAAGAACGCCAGTTGTTTGGTAATTTGTAATCCTTGGCATCTGCAATATAAAAATATTTACCGTATTCGCCGTCCGGATCTTCGCAGGCTTTTTTAAACCATTCGTGTTCGTCGGAACAGTGGTTGACAACCAGATCCATAACGATATACATATTACGGGATTTTGCTTCTTTTAACAGTTCGTCCATATCCTCCATGGTTCCAAATCTTGGATCGATATCATAATAATCGGAGATATCATATCCCTGATCTGCCAGTGGAGAACAATAGATCGGGGAGAGCCAGATAATATCGATTCCCAGATCTTTAAGATAATCCAGTTTGCTGATCACACCTTTCAGATCACCGATACCGTCGCCATTGGTATCGTAAAAACTTTTTGGATAAATCTGATATGCGGCTTTTTCGTGCCACCATTTTTTCTCTAACATTGTAGAATCCTCCTTGTGTATGGCCTGTGAATTATTTAGTGACATTATAGACAATGCTGAGGAGAAAAACCATCGAAAAACTGATTAAAAAGTATATTATTCTGACTTTTTGGAAAGATATAATTTTCGGTATTGCAGAGGAGTGATTCCGGTTTTGCGCTTGAAAAGTCGCTGAAAATCCCCCATATTATTGAATCCACATTCCAGACAGATTTCTGTTATCTGTGCATCACCTGTCTCTAACAGCCGGATGACCTTATTCAAACGGTAATCGTTAATATAATCGATGGGAGTTTTCCCGATAGAACGTTTGAAAAAGCGGCAGAAATACTGCTCGTTCATATTTACCTGGGAAGCCAGATCCTGCACATACAGTTTTTCATGGTAATGATCCGTGATATAAGAAAGCACGGTTTTGATGGCTGTGATCTTCTGACTTTCTGTTCTGGGCGACTGGCACATCAAACCGGCTTCCATGAGAATCCCGATGAGTTGAAGTATCCCTGCCTTGATCTGCAGCTGAGAGATGACATCATCCGTAAGAATCTGTTCGCCGGTGAGCAGAGTTTCTTTGCTTCGCGAAAAAATATGACTGATCTGTTGATAACAGCTGCGGAAGACAGAAAAAAAAGGGGCTGGTCTGATCGAGAAAACGGGGAAATGTCAGCTTATTCTGCGTCAGTGGAAGTAAAATGGATTCATCGATCGAGTCATAATCCTGGAAAAGGAGCATAGATGGTGAGAAAACAACTGCCTGTTCATCAAATTCCATACTCAGGGAACGCAGAGAATGAAGTTCTCCGCTGTTAATAAATAAAAAACATTCTCGGTCAGTTCCGTAAGGTTCCATATTGATATCCAGTTTGAAAGAACCGTGATGAAGATAAACGATTTCAACCTCCTCATGCCAATGATGGCGGACACGAAGACGGTGACTGGGATTGCAAAAATGATAATAAGCACAGGGAAACAGGCGTGTACCGTGGGACTGCTTTTCTTTCAGAGACGGTTGCTGAGATGTCTGATTCATATAAAGTTCCTCCTGCTGATAAAATTATTTGGTAATTATCCGGAAGATAGTATTCCACTAAAAACCGAACAGTTGCGATACGTCTATCTTATCATACTAAACGGGTCTTTTCTATCATAGGATACATAGGAGGGGTAAAAATGAAAAGAATCTGGGAGCGGGAGATGTGGATAGTGCTGGGATTCCTTGCCGGATGTTTTGCTCTTGGAATGGCAGGCGGGATCCTGTTTGCCAATCTTGCATATCCGTGCCGAAACGGACAAAATCAGATATTAGAATTGTATGCACTGACGCAGATTAAAAAGAAAGAAGGAAAATCAACAGAATATTTCTGTTATCTTCTGGAAAACAGAATATTTGCAGTTTTGTTTTTTATACTGACGGGACTTACAGGTGCCGCGCACTTTATTGTGGTGGCAGCGGCAGCCTGGATGGGATTTCTTGCAGGTGCGGTGGGAAGCCTTTTGATTCTGGAACTTGGACTGGAGGGATTCCTGATTTTTGCAGGTTCTTTATTTCCACAGGCTTTTGTATATTTTCCTGCAGTTGCACTGTTGATGACAAAAATTTACAAAGAAGGGGGAAATATCTGGAAGAAACCGGTAAAAGTAATAAGAATCTATTTTCTGACCGGTTTGATCGCAATGATTCTGTGTCTTTCAGGTGTTGTTTTTGAAGCATATATTCATCCGGTATGGATGAGATGGATTCTGGGACGATTATGCTGAGAAAATATTTTACAAGATATGGTAGACATAAGATTTAAGCGTTCGATATGTTGTAGTTTTGGATGAAAATTGGGAAATGTAGAGATAAATCTGAAAAATAAGGGTTTGCTTTTCTGAAAAAACACAGTTATAATAAATTTACATGCAAAAACAGGTGAGGTTTTTGCTCTATCATTATACAATGAGGACACGGGAAAATATGGAAACAGAGATAAAAATATTTATATCTTATTTACATAATACAAAAAGAATGTCCGGCAATACGGTGGTGTCCTATGAGAGAGATCTGAGGAAAATGATGCAGTATTTTCAGGAAGCACATCAGATTACCCGGGTACAGGATATCACGGAAACCAGTCTGAATTCTTATATGTTGTATCTGGAAAAGAATCATTTTGCAGCGTCTACGGTATCGAGAAGCGTAGCTTCCATGCGTGCGTTTTTCCAGTATCTGTATCAGGAGCATCTCATAGAAAATAATCCGGCAGATCATCTGCATCCGCCCAAGGTAGAAAAAAAGATGCCACAGATTTTGTCTGTGGAGGAAGTGGATCTGCTTCTTCGTCAGCCGTCGGACAGGACGCCGAAAGGATTGCGGGATCGGGCAATGCTGGAACTGTTGTATGCCACCGGAATCCGGGTCAGTGAACTGATTCATCTGGAAATGTCGGATGTGAATCTGGCGATGGGATATATTAATTGTCGGGATACGGACAGTGAGCGGGTGATCCCTTTTGGAAGCCAGGCAAAAAAGGCATTACAGCAATATATGCATACAGTGCGGAACGGGTTCCTGAAGGAGCAGGAAAGCGAAGTGCTTTTTACAAATTGTTCGGGAAAACCGATGAGCAGACAGGGATTCTGGAAAGTACTGAAACACTATGCACAGACTGCCGGGATCGAGAAAGATATTACGCCGCATACTCTGCGGCATTCGTTTGCTGCACATCTGATCCAGAACGGAGCAGACTTAAAAAGTGTGCAGGAGATGTTGGGACATTCGGATATATCGACAACGCAGATGTATCTGAATATGAATGTGTATAAAATCAGGGATGTTTATACCAAAGCACACCCGAGGAAATAAGAGGAGAGAAATTATTATGAGTATTCAACTGTTGAAAAAACTGCCAACACCGACGGAGATCAAAGCTGATTATCCGGTGACACAGAAAGTGGCACAGATCAAAGCGGAGAGAGATGAGATGATCCGAAAAGTATTTACCGGAGAGTCCGATAAGTTTCTGGTCATCATCGGACCTTGTTCCGCAGATAACGAAGAGGCAGTTTGTGAATATATCAACCGTCTGTCCAGGGTACAGGAAGAAGTGGCAGATAAGCTGATCCTGATTCCGAGAATCTATACAAACAAACCGAGAACAACCGGAGAGGGTTACAAAGGGATCCTTCATCAGCCGGATCCGGAGAAGAAACCGGATCTGCTGCATGGTCTGATCGCTATCCGTAAGATGCATATGCGTGCCATCGAGGAATCGGGTCTGACAGCAGCCGACGAAATGTTGTATCCGGAAACCTGGAGATATCTGGATGATATTCTTTCTTATGTTGCTATTGGAGCTCGCTCTGTGGAGAATCAGCAGCATCGTATGGTAGCAAGCGGTATGGATGTTCCAGTGGGTATGAAAAATCCAACCAGTGGGGATCTGTCTGTGATGCTGAATTCTGTTGTGGCAGCACAGATCAAACAGAACTTTATCTACAGAAACTGGGAGGCTGAGACGGACGGCAATCCGCTGGCTCATACAATTCTTCGCGGAGCAGTGAATAAACATGGCAATGCGATCCCGAACTATCATTATGAGGATCTGCAGTTCCTGCTGGAAAAATATAATGAGAGAGATCTGCAGAATCCGGCGACGATCGTGGATGCGAATCATTCGAATTCGAACAAGCAGTTTAAGGAGCAGATCCGTATTGTGAAAGAAGTGCTTCACAGCAGAAATGTTTCCGGGGATATTAAGAAGCTGGTGAAGGGCGTGATGATCGAGAGTTATCTGGTTGAGGGCAGCCAGAAGATCGGATGTGAGAATCACGTGTACGGAAAATCGATTACGGATCCTTGCCTGGGCTGGGAGGATTCGAGAGAGCTGCTGCATACGATTGCGGAGCTTTGTTAGGATAAAAAACAAAAAAATAAGAGTAGTTGGCTAAGGGGACGTGGCTGGCTTGCGATCCATGGGTGGACAACTTGGGCAGGGCAACTTTGAACTAATCACTAACTTCGACTAATTGACGCTGGTCAGCTGACCAGCGCCAAAGTCTACGTAAGTGCTGGATTTCAAAGCTTGCCCTGAACGCCCAAAAAGTGTTGTCCACCCATGGATTGCAAGCCAGCCACTGGTTTTGGCAAACGACGTTAAGTTTGGTTTATAAAGTGGTTTCGAGAATTTTGGACTCGGTGAATCCAAAATTGTTGTGATGCTTTTAGAGATAAACGAAAAGTCGTTTGTGAATGGTGTGAAAAAGAAGGCACAGAGTAAATCTGAAAAGTTCGTGTGTTATAAAAAACTGTTTTATGATATGTAAGAGAAACATGGCTAGAGCGGGTCTGAAAAATCATTTCCGCAATCTGCAAGCTCCGCTTTGTGGTATATTTTACTCTCATTCGGTTGCCGTAGCCCGCTACGCCGCCCTCATTCGGATAAAATCTCCTACAAATTGGGACTCGCAGCTCACGATAAGCCTTTTTCAGACACGCTCTAGCGTGGAGTTTTTTGGTTGAATAATTTCATCATCAGCAGGAATATTCCTCCGGTTATAAGAACGCTTCCGAACAGTGCGATATATCCACTCATTTTCATTTCAGACAGTATGTGGTAGAGAAACAGACCGCATCCACATCCAAGGATCATTCCACAACAGGGCAGGACGATCCATTCTACTGCCGGAAATCGAAATTTTACACTTTTATGTAAAAAGATCAGGTTTAATCCCGTAATGATAAGCTGGCTTAAAAGCAGTCCGGAGAGGTAGCCGCGGATTCCCATGTGGGGGATTGCGAAGGTCACGAAGAGGATTCGGATTCCAAGGCCGGCGAGGTTTTGGATCAGGCATTGGGCGGTGTGTCCCAGGCCGTTCAGGATCCCGGTCAGAGTGGCGGTGAGATAGAGGAAAGGACAGAGGAATGCCAGGATCTGTAAAAAGATGCCGGCGTCCTGGTTTCGGTAGAAGATCTGTGCCAGCTCTTTTCCGAAAAAGAAGAAGATTCCTCCGGATAAAAAGCCGAGCCACAGACAGTACTGAATGGTCTGTTCGGTAGAGCGGATGATTGCATCTTCTTTTCCGGCTGCCTGCTGTCCGGCGATGGTTGGGAGGAGCATCGTGGAGAGGGCGGACGTGATCGCAGAAGGAAATAAAATAAAGGGTAATGCCATACCGGTCAGTGCGCCATACAGACTGAGGGACTGTGCGTTTGTAAGTCCGGATGCTTCGAGTTTTCCTGGGATGAGGATGGCTTCGGTACTCTGTAAGAGGTTGACGAGCATGCGGTTCAGGGTGAGCGGGACGGATAAGGTAAGGATTTCCCAGAGGCAGGAACGGACGCGAAAGTCGGTAGTGCCTTTATAGGAAGGTTTCTGGAAAGCGAGACAGACAACGCAGAAGAAGCATGCCGCCAGTTCTCCGAAAAGCATGCCGCCAACGGCGAGAATCGGTGTCGGAGCAAGGTTTTGCTCCAGGAAAATCAGGTAAATGACATAAGAAGCACCCACCCGGGCAAACTGTTCCAGTAATTGTGATACAGCCGGAACCGTGGTTCGGCGGGTGGAAAAGTACCAGGCGTGGATGCAGGTGTGTATGGAACAGAGGGGCAGACTGAAAGCAAGCAGCTGCAGAAGTTCACAGCATCGGATCTCATGTAAGATATGAAGGCTGATCCAGGGTGCGCGGGTGTACAGAAAAAAGGACACGATCAGTGAAAGTCCCACAGAAAGTCCGCTGCCACTCAGGAAAAATACCCATCCCTTTCTCGGATTTCCCTTGGATAAAGCGGCGGAGCAACAGCGGGATAAGGCACTCTGAATGCCGGCGGTGACACCGGACAGGCAGAAGGCATAGACCGGGAAAATCATCTGGTAGATTCCCAGACCCTGTGCACCAATGGTGCGGGATAGGAATATCCTATAAAAGAAGCCAATCAGGCGGCTCAAGGTACCCGCACAGGTGAGGATGGCAGTACCGGTGAGGACAGGATGCTTCGCAGAAGAAAACATAACAAGCTCCGGGGCTTTTTTTAAAATATATGAGGCTGCCAGCCTTGACAGAACCGGGGAGTCGTGTTATATTGACAAAGGGTCATATCCCAGTAGATTACTAGGGAATCTGAAAGACCAAAGGAAACTTCCGGAAGGGAGGCAACATGAAATTATCAACGAAGGGCAGATACGGTCTCCGAGCGATGATCGATCTGGCTGTATATAGTGAAAAAGAACCGGTGTCTATACAGAGTATAGCGGATCGGCAGAACATCTCCGAGCGTTATCTTGAACAGCTGATGGCCAGTCTGAAAAAGGAAGGACTGGTGAAAAGCATCCGGGGAGCCAACGGAGGGTACCAGCTGGCAAGACCGGCAATCGGTATCTCGGTTGGAGATATCCTTCGTGCACTGGAAGGAGATCTGCGGGCAGTAACCTGTCCGGCAAACGGCGAAGAAGGAAACGGTGGCTGCGAAAATGCAGATCTGTGTGTGACGCGATATGTATGGCAGCGCATCAACGAAGGAATTACTCATGCAGTGGATACCATGTATCTCAACCAGTTGGTGGAAGAGAGTAAAAAACTGAAAGAAAAAGGACAGGTACAGCCTGCAGGCTGTCAGGGATAGGAGGCAAAATCATCATGAAGAAAATTATTTATCTGGATAATGCGGCAACCACAAAAGTTGCACCGGAAGTAGTAGAGGCGATGCTCCCGTATTTTACAGAATACTATGGCAATCCATCCAGCGTATATGAACTGGCAGGAATCAGCAAAAAAGCAGTGACAGAAGGAAGAGAAAAAGTAGCTTCTGTCATCGGAGCGAACCCGAATGACATCTACTTTACCGCAGGCGGTTCCGAGTCCGATAACTGGGCACTGAAAGCTACTTACGAAGCATATAAATCAAAAGGAAACCATATCATCACTACCAAAATCGAGCATCATGCGATACTGCATACCTGTGAATGGCTGGAAAAACAGGGTGCAAAGATCACATATCTGGATGTGGATGAAAATGGTGTTGTAGATCTGGATCAGTTGCAGAAGGCTATCACACCGGAGACCATCCTGATCTCTGTAATGGCAGCAAACAATGAAATCGGCACTCTGCAGCCAATCAAAGAGATCGGTGCTATTGCAAAAGAACATGGTATTTTATTCCATACAGATGCCGTACAGGCATTTGGTCAGATTCCGATCAATGTAGATGAGTGCAATATTGATATGTTAAGCTCCAGCGGACATAAGATCAACGGACCAAAAGGTATCGGATGTCTTTATATCCGTAAAGGATTAAAACTGCGTTCCTTCGTTCACGGCGGCGCTCAGGAGAGAAAGAGAAGAGCCGGAACAGAAAATGTACCGGGCATCGTAGGATACGGTGTGGCAGCAGAGCGTGCACTTCGTACCATGGAAGAACGTACCGCAAAAGAGATCGAAGTAAGAGATTACATGATCAAAAAGATCCAGGAAGAGATCCCGTACTGCAAACTGAACGGACATCCAACACTGCGTCTGCCGAACAACGTAAACTTCAGCTTCCAGTTCATCGAGGGAGAATCCCTGCTGATCATGCTGGATATGGCAGGTATCTGTGCATCCAGTGGTTCCGCCTGTACTTCCGGATCTCTGGATCCTTCTCATGTACTGCTGGCCATTGGGCTGCCTCACGAGATCGCACACGGATCTTTGCGTCTGACGCTGAGTGAGGAAACCACAAAAGAAGATGCAGATTTTGTTGTTGAGCAGATCAAAGGTATCGTAGCGCGTCTGAGAAGCATGTCTCCGCTGTACGAAGACTTTATGAAAAAACAGAATAAATAATAAAAAAGATTAACATACGAATATACGGAGGAAATATAGATATGTATAGTGAAAAAGTAATGGATCATTTTCAGCATCCGAGAAATGTCGGGGAAATCGAAAACGCCAGCGGTGTAGGTACCGTAGGTAATGCAAAATGTGGAGATATCATGAGAATGTATCTGGATATCGATGACAACGGTATCATTCAGGATTGCAAATTCAAAACATTCGGTTGTGGTGCAGCTGTCGCAACCAGCAGTATGGCCACTGAACTGGTAAAAGGAAAAACTATTCAGGAAGCACTGGAAGTAACTAATAAAGCTGTTATGGAAGCACTGGACGGACTGCCGCCTGTAAAGGTACACTGTTCCCTGCTGGCTGAGGAAGCCATCCACGCAGCACTGTGGGATTATGCGGAGAAACATCACATCAAGATCGAAGGATTAAGCAAACCGAAGTCCGATATCAGTGAAGGGGAGACCGAAGAGGAAGAATATTAATGAAAAAAAAGGTAGTTGTAGGGCTGTCCGGAGGAGTTGACTCCTCTGTGGCAGCCTGGCTGTTAAAAGAACAGGGTTACGATGTGATCGGAGTAACCATGCAGATTTGGCAGGACGAGCCGGAGCTGATCCAGGAAGAAAACGGGGGATGCTGCGGCCTTTCTGCCGTTGACGATGCCAGAAGAGTGGCACAGATCCTTGATATTCCATATTATGTTATGAATTTCAAAAAAGAATTCAAGGCAAATGTCATGGACTATTTTGTGGACGAGTATCTGCACGGCCGCACACCGAATCCGTGTATCGCCTGCAACCGCTATGTAAAATGGGAGTCCCTGCTGCAAAGAAGTCTTGCCATCGGTGCGGACTATATTGCCACCGGACATTATGCAAGAATCGAGCAGCTGCCAAATGGCAGATATGCGATCCGCAATTCTGTGACTGCGGCAAAAGATCAGACCTATGCACTGTACAATCTGACACAGGAACAGTTAAAGCGGACACTGATGCCGGTAGGTGAGTACTCCAAAGATCAGATCCGTGTCATGGCAGAAAAGATCGGACTTCCGACCGCACACAAAAAAGATTCTCAGGAGATCTGCTTTGTGGATGATAACGATTATGCAGGATTTATCGACGGGTACGGTCAGGGAAAAGTGCCGGAAGGCAATTTTGTGGACAAAGACGGTAAAGTTCTCGGACGTCACAAAGGAATCACCCGTTATACGATCGGACAGAGAAAAAGACTGAATATCGCGCTTGGAAAACCGGTATTTGTACAGAAGATATGCCCGGAAACCAATGAAGTGGTTCTTGGAAGTAACGAAGATCTGTTTACGACCACTGTGCGGGCGAACCGCCTGAATTTTATGGCAGTGGAAGACATTCCGGAAGAGATCGGAGCTCTCGGAAAGATTCGTTATAATCACAGAGGGGACACCTGCAAAGTAAAACGAATCGGTGAAGATTTACTGGAATGCCACTTTGATACTCCGGTCAGGGCAGTGACACCGGGACAGGCACTGGTACTGTACCAGGGAGAGTATGTGCTGGGAGGGGGAACCATTGTATGACGAGCCGGAAAGGAACCATTCCATATGAAGGAAGAATAACTGCAGACTGTCATATCCACACGGAATTTTCGTCGGACAGCGAGACAAAAATCACAGATCAGGTAGAACGTGCTATCGCACTGGGACTGGATCATATCTGTTTTACAGATCATATGGATATGGATTATCCGGAGGGAGAATTCGAACTGGATACGGATGCCTATGTAAAACGGGTACTGGAACTACAGGAAGAATACAAAGACCGGATCCGCATCTGCCTTGGTGTGGAACTGGGCATGCAGGAGCATCTGAAAGAACGCCAGCAGGCCTATATTGAAAAATATCCTTTTGATTTCGTCATTGGTTCCATGCATCTGATCCACGGAGAAGACCCTTATTTTGGAAAAATATATGAAGAAATGGGGGATGAAGAGGCGTATCGTGAATACTTCCGGGCAACTCTGGAAAACCTAAAAAGAGCACCGAAGATTCATACACTGGGACATCTGGACTATGCGGTGCGCTACGGGAAAGAGAAAGACAGATATTATTCCTATGAGAGATTTTCACAGGAAATCGATGCGATCCTGCAGTATCTGATCAGTCATCAGATTGCACTGGAAGTAAATACAGCAGGTCTTCGAATGCTTGGCTTTACCAATCCCCACCCGGATGTGATCCGCAGATACCGGGAAATGGGCGGAGAACTGATTACAGTCGGTTCCGACGGTCATGTGCCGGAATATCTGGGCTATGGATTTGACCGACTTCCGGAATTACTGTCTGACTGTGGATTCGATTCTTATACAGTGTTCAGACAGGGGAAACCGGAATTCAGAAAAGTTTTGGTGAAAATTTGAAAATATGCTTGAATTTTTCAGGCAAATTAGGTAGAATAATTATAGGTTGATGTTTCTTTAACAATCTTATAGAAACCTCACAAATTTTATTTACTTTTTAGGAGGAATGAAAATCATGGCAGTAAAAGTAGCAATTAATGGTTTTGGACGTATCGGTCGTCTGGCATTCAGACAGATGTTTGGAGCAGAGGGATTTGAAATCGTTGCAATCAACGACCTGACTTCCCCAAAAATGTTAGCACACTTACTGAAATATGATTCCACACAGGGAAAATATGCTCTGGCTGACACAGTAAAAGCTGGTGAAGATTCTATCACTGTTGATGGAAAAGAAATCAAAATCTACGCAAAAGCTAATGCAGCTGAACTTCCTTGGGGAGAAATCGGTGTAGATGTAGTTCTGGAGTGTACTGGATTCTATACATCCAAAGACAAAGCTCAGGCTCATATCGATGCTGGTGCTAAACATGTTATCATTTCCGCTCCGGCTGGAAACGATCTGAAAACAATCGTTTACAACGTAAACCATGAAACTCTGACAGCAGATGATCATATCATCTCTGCAGCTTCCTGTACAACAAACTGCCTGGCTCCTATGGCAAAAGCTCTGAATGACCTGGCACCGATCAAATCCGGTATCATGTGCACAATTCACGCTTACACAGGAGATCAGATGACTCTGGACGGACCGCAGAGAAAAGGCGATCTGAGAAGATCCCGTGCAGCTGCAGTTAACATCGTTCCAAACAGCACAGGTGCTGCAAAAGCTATCGGTCTGGTTATCCCGGAACTGAACGGCAAACTTATCGGATCTGCTCAGCGTGTACCAACCCCGACAGGTTCTACAACAATCCTTACAGCAGTTGTTGAAGGAAACGTAACAAAAGAACAGATCAACGCAGCTATGAAAG
>OCHA01001004.1_pt1 | contig 25053 bp, 15 predicted proteins | sample 1538591 | NCBI WGS metagenome assembly OCHA01 (sample SAMN04571710, study PRJEB22368) | human gut metagenome | biome: human gut; material: stool | host: Homo sapiens | place: Luxembourg | collected 2012-09-06 | reverse complement strand
CATACAATACTTATCTCGGTGGCTTCAGAGGTACTATTACAATAACTGCTCTTGACTGAGCTGACATACACGAAAACGGAGGTAGCAAGAAATGAAAAAACGACTACTAAGCATCCTGCTCGCCTTTTGTATGATGATGAGCTTTTTACCGATGATGGCAAGCGCAATTGAGATTTACATTGACTTGACCATTGTCGGTCAGGCAAATTTAACGCTCGAAGTTGTGTCGGGCGACAGCATTGACGAGGTCAAGGAGAAAATTCGGGATAAAACGGGCTTTTCTCCCGATGCGCAAAGACTGTTTTTCGGCGAAAAAGAGCTTGAGAACGGGCGCACGCTGGCAGATTACAATATTCAGAAGGAAAGCACACTGAGCTTGCGTTTGCAAAAGACGATACAGCTTGGCGCAGACGCACTGAATAAAACCGTAAACACAGCGAGTGCACCTATCGTGTATTTCGGGCAAAACCACGAAAACAAGCCTGCCGCATGGCGAGTTATCGGCTATGACGGAAACGGTGTTGCCGCCGCAGCAGGAAAAACGACCTTACTTGCGGCAAATAACATGGGGTTGTCAAAGTTCGGTGCGAGCAACGCTTATGCGGACAGCGAGTTGAAAGAGGCAATAGACGCGCTTGCAGCAAAGCTGACGACAGAAGAAAATGCTGCCGTAAAGAAACGGACGCTTGAAAGCGGAAACTACGATGAGGAAAATACCGACGGTGTAGCGGGTCCTGCGGTAAGCAATGCTGTTTTTTGGCCGCTTTCCTCAAAAGAGGCTAATGCGGTAAAAGAGGATTTGCGTGTCGTGGATCCCGAGCATCCGGGTTGGGCGTCAAGCTATTGGTGGCTGCGCTCCCCAGACGAAGACTATTCCACTGCCTTTGTGGCTGGTAGAGGTGAAGTCCGCTACTATGGTGGATACTCTACTTCCAAGGAGTTTGGCGTTCGTCCCGCTTTCGACTTGAATTTGGACTCTGTCCTCTTTGCATCCGCCGCCGTGGGCGGCAAGCCCAACGGAGGGCTGACCCCGATTTCCGAATACGGCGGCAACGAATGGAAGCTGACGCTTTTAGATAGTAGCCGCAATTTTGCCGTAACGGAAAAAGCTGTCAGCGGCGCCTCCGACGATACCGTTACGCTGCATTACACCGGGGCGACCACAGGGATAAATGAATATATTTCCGCTATCATTGCGGATAGCAGCGGCGCACAGTATTACGGCAGAGTAGCACAGCCTACTGCCGCAAGCGGAACGGTTGAAATCAAAATCCCGTCTGACCTTGCGCCGGGCAGCTATACCCTGAAGGTCTTCAGCGAACAGTATAACGGCGATTATAATACCGATTATGCAAGTAATTTCACAGACATTGCGCTGACGGTGGAAAATCAGCCTGACGAGCAGTTTACCCTCACCCCCGGCGGCAGATACTATTTCGACCTGTCGGCGATGAACATTCCCGGAACGTTAAACAGCGCTCTGCCGGACGGCACACTTCATTATGTGCCTTTTACCTATGTGGGTACGGTGGAAGCCTACAAACTCACGTCTGCGATGGCGACCACCGAGGAATATGCACAGCAGAACAAATACGCTCACAGCCTGTTTGTGGCGGACTATGCCGTAACGCTTAAGGTAAACTGGAATAACTTAGATACTGCGAGTCTGATTTTCGGCAAAAATTATGCCAGCGGCGGCGTGGACTATACCCTGCGCGCACCGTCTGTGGGAAGTGGGTTTACCGGTTCAGGCGATTCAGAGTGCGGTACGCCCCAAAGCAATGAGTGGGACGCGGTGCTGGACAAGAACAGCGGATATATCCAAAACTGGAATAAAATGTATTCGTGGGGGCAGGACACATCAAGTTACGAATTGTGGTCCCGTGCGTTTCGCGGGTACGATTCGGCCCGCTACTGGAGCAGCAACCGTGCTACGTACTCCGTCCCGATCGTCGGTTTCCGCCCCGTCCTTGAAGTCCTGAACGCTGACACACTGGGTCCTGACGGACTGAAGGTCGTTACCCTTGACCTTGGCGGCGGCAAGCTGGGCGGCAGCTCCGATGCTATTCAGATCATCGTGAAAAACGGCAGCGCATTTACCGCTCCCCTGTCCGACGGCATGACCCGCCCGGACGGAAATACAGGCAGCTACTTTATGTGGCTTGACGGCAATGGCAATTCCTACGAACCCGGCGACAGTGTTCCGGCTGATGTGACGACCCTGACGGTACAGTGGACAGCCCCGACCTATACCGTGACACTGCACGCGAACGGCGGCACTATCAACAGCGGCAATGTCACCGGATACACCTATGGCGTGGGCGCAACACTCCCGACAGCCGACGATATGACCTATACAGGCCACACGTTCAAGGGCTGGTATGATAACGAGAGTCTGACCGGCTCCCCTGTTACGGCAATCGGCGGTACAGAAATGGGCAATAAGGAATACTGGGCGAAGTGGGAGATCAATCAATATACCATCACAGTCAAACCCGAAAACGGCAAAGCGGATATTACCATCACGCAGGACTACGGTACGGCAATTACCGCACCTGCCGACCCGACAAGAGAGGGCTACACCTTTATCGGTTGGGATATGGAAATTCCCACGACCATGCCTGCCGAGAATATAACACTTAAAGCACGGTGGAAAGACATTGAAAAGCCGACGGGCGAAATTATCATAGGTACAAATAAATGGCGCGAATTCTTAAACAAGCTGACCTTCGGTCTGTTCTTTAAGGATACGCAGGAGGTAACGATAAACGCTTTCGATAACAGCGGAACCGTGTTTGTCTCTTATTTGGTGACCGATCGTGACCTCTCTGAGACGGAGCTCGGCTCTCTTGTATACAATGCGTATGATGAGCCGTTTTTAATAGAGCCTAACGGAGAATATATTGTTTATGCAATGCTTGTTGACGAGAGCATGAACATAACATATCTTCGCTCCGACCGCATAACGCTCGATAATATCCGGCCTGTAATCGGCGGCATTGAAAACGGCAAGACCTACTGCGAATCACAGACAGTTACAATTGACGAGAAGTATATAGATACAGTTACCGTAAACGGCACAAAGGTCACGCTTGATGAAAACGGCGGCTTTACTCTCTCTCCTGCGGACGGCGAACAGAAAATCATTGTCACCGATAAGGCAGGCAACACCGCCGAGATGACCGTGACGGTCCATGGCGGGCACACCTTCGGCGAATGGGCATCGAACGGCGACGGCACGCATAGCCGTAAATGCACCGTGGACGGCTGCAAGGGTGTTGAAACAATGGCTTGCTCGGGTGGAAATGCAACCTGCACCGAAAAAGCGGTATGCGAATACTGCGGCAAGGCTTACGGAAAACCCGATTTAAACAATCACACCGACTTAAAGCACATCGATGCAAAGGCGGCAACCGAGGATACCGAGGGCAATATCGAGTATTGGTACTGCGGCGGCTGTGATAAGTATTACAGTGACAAAGACGGTATAAACGAAATTAAAAAGGCCGACACCGTAACGGCTAAGCTGCCGGGCAATCCGAAGTCTCCCCGAACCGGCAACGCAAGCGACCTCGCTTTATGGATTTCCCTGCTGTTTGTCAGCGGCGGCGTAACAGGCGTCACGGCAGCCTTGCGCAAAAAGAAAAAACACAAAGTATAATTTTTTTAGTTTCCCTTTTCTGCTTTTACGGCAGTAAAAAGCCTCCGTTATTAAGACGGAGGCTTTCGTTTATTGCGACTTATGCATATTCTCGATTTTTTTAATGTATTCGGTGCTGTTCTCAAGAAATTTCCGAGTATCGAAGGACTCGTTTTTAAGGCTGTTTTGAATAATAATACCATCGGAAACCATCAAAATAAGCCAAGTGAAATAGTCGGCCGAAACAACGTCTGTTCTCTCGGCGATTTTTGCCGAAATGAGCTTTTGGAATTCATCATAGCGATGAATCAGCTTAGCTCTTATTTCCTCGTCGCCGAGCAATGCCGCGTCAAAGAGGTGAAGCCTGAGCCCGGCATAGGCTATATTTCTCTCGATTACATAATTTACAAGACGGTGCGGCGAGGTATCCTTTTCCTTGTTTTCCGTCCATTGTATCAGCTCGTCCCATTGGCGCGAAAGATAGCGGTCGGTAACGGCAAAAAGAATTTCGTTTTTGCTTTTATAATAGTAATACAGCGTGCCCTTCGAAATATTCGCCTTTTCGGCTATTTTCGCGAGAGTCACCTCCGAAAAGGAATTTACCTTTAAAAGCTCCTCAGTAGTATCGAGTATGATTTCGTTTATATTTTCGGGTCTTTGAGCTGCCATAATACCCTCCTGCAAAATTTCTTAAAGTATAACACGAACAATCGGCAATGTCTACAAAACAATATTCACAAAAAAAATACATAAGAGTGATTTTTTTAGTTAAAAGTATTGACAAACGCTTTTTGCGGAATTATACTTGGCTTATGAGTCGGTCAGTTAACCGACATATTTTTTATACACAGTCGGGCGCGTGACCGACTGCAAGGCTGATTAAAAGAGGCTTGAAGTTATGAACATATCATCAATTAACAAAAAATTGAAAAAGACTTTCGGCGGAAAATTCAGTGCTTCAAAGGAGAACGGCTCGATTTTTGTTCGAGGCAAAAGCTCCGATTGGGGCGAAATCGTCGCGGCTTGCCAAGCGGCGGCAAAAAAATTCAGCACAACGCATATTGTCAACGATATTGTTTACACGGGCAAGCAGCCCGCTCCGACGCGTCTGCCGTCTCTCAAGGATGATTTCCTCGAGGGCAGAACACCCGACGTGCTTGTTATCGGCGGCGGCATTTCAGGTGCTTCGATAGCAAGAGAGCTGACCAAGTGGAAGCTTGACGTTTTACTTGTAGACAAGGAGGCAGACCTTGCACTTCAGGCGTCGGGACGCAACGACGGCGAGGTTCACCCCGGAATCGACCTCGGCAAAGGCTCGCTCAAGCACAAGTACATTCGCCGCGCAAACCATATGTATGCAGACGTTTGCCGCGAGCTTGACGTTCCGTTTAAGCAGGTAGGTCAATATGTGCTTTTCCGCAACGCCGCACTGAAGCCGCTTATCGGTCTGTATGCTTTTTGGCGGAAGCATCACGACGGCATAGAGGACACCGAGATAATCTCGGGTAAGGAGCTTATGCGCCGCGAGCCAAACCTCACACCGGAAACAAAATTCGCAATGTATAATCCGAGCGCAGGCTGTGTTTGCCCTTACGGACTCACCATAGCCTATGCCGAAAACGCCGTTCAAAACGGCGCGCAGGTAAGTCTTAACACCGCCGTGCTCTCCATGGAGGTGTCGGAGCATAACATCATAAGCGTTACCACCAACAGAGGCGTTATTCATCCGAAAATCGTTATCAACGCCGCAGGCGTTTTTGCCGAGGATATTGCCGCCATGGCGGATGACAGATTTTTCTCGATTCATCCGCGCCGAGGAACCAACTCGATTCTTGACCAAAAAGCAGGCGCATATATGCACTCGGTAGCCTCCGTAAAGGACATAAGCGTTCACGGTAAAACCCATTCAAAGGGCGGCGGCATATTGCACACCGTCCACGATAATCTTCTCGTCGGACCCGACGCCGTAGAAACGGTTGAAAAGGAAAACACGGAAACACGTGCCGAGAGCATTAAAACCGTCTTCGACAAGCAGACTCAAACAATGCCGGCGCTGTCAAAACGTGATATAATCACTTATTTCACGGGCGTTCGCGCTCCTACCTTTGAGGAGGATTTTATACTTGAACCCGGCAGAAGAACAATGAATTTGATTCACGTAGCCGGTATTCAATCCCCCGGACTTACAACCGCTCCCGCAGTTGCCGTCGATATGGCGGAGCTTGCGGTCGATATGCTCGGCAAGACCGAGACGGTTGAAAAAAACAACAATTATAATCCTATTCGCAAGGGCGTTCCCGTGCTTCGCGAAATGGACGACGATACAAGAGAAAAAATGATAGCCGAAAATCCCGACTACGGCGAGATTATTTGCCGCTGCGAGCAAATCAGCAAGGGCGAAATTCTCGACGCTTTGAAATCCCCGATATGCGTTCCGACGGTTGACGGTATCAAAAAGCGCATAAGACCGGGAATGGGACGTTGTCAGGGCGGCTTCTGCTCGCCGCTTGTCACCAAAATAATTGCCGAATTCCTCGGCGTTCCGCTGTATGAGGTTAAAAAATCCTCGGCGGAAGCGGTGATAACATACGGCGAAACAAAGGTAAACGAAGGAGGCGAAGAGTGATGACGACAGGTAACTATGACGTACTCGTTGTCGGCGGCGGCCCTGCCGGACTTGCGGCGGCGATAAGCGCTCACGATAACGGTGCCAAGGTTCTCCTTCTTGAAAGAGAGGCAAGGCTCGGAGGAATACTCAAGCAGTGCATTCACGACGGTTTCGGTCTTCATCACTTCGGCGAGCAGCTCTCAGGTCCTGAATACGCCGAGCGGTTTGAGGATGAGCTGTACAAACGCAATATCGAATACAGCACCCTGACGTTTGTCACGAAAATAGACAAAAACGGCGACGGAAGCTTTTCGGTGCATACCGTCGGCAGAAGCGGCGTTTCGATATTTACGGCAAAAGCGCTTGTGCTGGCTACGGGCTGCCGCGAGCGTACCGCCAAGCAGGTATTTATTCACGGTACGCGTCCTGCAGGCGTTTTCACGGCCGGAACCGCACAGCATTTTACAAATCTGCTCGGGCTTATGCCAGCCAAAAAATGCGTAATTCTCGGTTCGGGAGATATAGGACTTATCATGGCGCGCCGGCTTACGCTTGAGGGCGCAAAGGTTCTCGGCGTTTATGAGGCAAAGCCTACGCCGTCGGGACTTACGAGAAACCTGCATCAATGCCTGCACGATTATGACATTCCGCTGCACCTGTCGCACACCGTCACTCGCGTGTTCGGAGTTGACAGGCTCGAAGCAGTTGAGATTTCAAAGGTTGACGAAAATATGGCTCCGATACCCGGCACACAGAGCCGCGTCGAATGTGACACGCTGATTCTCTCGGTCGGATTGATTCCCGAAAACGAGCTCGCCGAGTCCGTCGGAGTAAAGCTTGACCCACGCACAAAGGGTCCCGTATGCGACGGTCAGTGTATGACGAGTGCCGACGGCGTATTCAGCTGCGGCAACGCTTTGCACGTCAACGATTTGGTTGACTTTGTTTCGCAGAACGCCGAGCAGGCGGGAAAATCAGCCGCTGCTTATTCGGGCAGAGAAAGACGGCTTATTGAGATAACCCCGGGTGACGGCTTATTGTACGCAGTGCCGCAAAGGCTCAATCTCAACGAGGATAACAGTAAAACAGACCTGTATTTCCGCGTCCGCGAGGAAGAAAACAACTGTGTGCTTCATATTTACGCGAACGGTAAGGAAATACTTAAAAAGCGTTACGCATTTATGCGTCCGCCCGAAATGGAAAATCTCACGATTGATTTCAGCGCATGCGAATTAAACGAAAACAGCCGAGTGGAGCTTCGGCTGGAAAGACTCGGTAAAGGAGACGGTGTAAAATGACAAAAGAATTGGTTTGCATCGTTTGTCCCCGTTCGTGCAGAATGACGATTACATCAGACGGCGACGAGCTTGTTGTGACCGGCAACACCTGCAAAAGGGGCAAAGAATTCGCCGTAAGCGAAATGACTGACCCGCGTCGTACCGTTTGCACAACGGTGCGCACCGCCTTCCCTTCGGTACCGGTTCTGCCCGTTCGCGTATCGGGGCCGATTCCCAAAAACAGAATTTTCGACCTGATGCACGAGGTAAACCGTATCACCGTTTCAAAACGACTCGGACGAGAGGAAGTCGTTGTACCGAATATTCTCAATCTCGGCGTGGATTTGATTGCAACAAGCAATATCCTGAAGGACGAGAAGAAGCAACCTTAAAAAAGAAAGAGGGGAAAATCTTTAATGGAACAGTCACTTGTGCTGACCTTTGACGTCGGCACGCAGAGTGCAAGATGCTTGCTTGTCAATGAGAGTGGAGACTTTGAGGATAAGGAGCAGCAAAAATACAAGGTTCCTTATTTATCAAAACAGCCCGGATGGGCAGAACAGACCCCGGATTTTTATTTTAACATTATAGCCGAAATGTCAAAAAAGGTTATCGAGAGAAATGCCGATAAGCTTGACCGCATAACAGCCGTATGCCTTACCTGCATACGAGACACGGTGCTTTGCCTCGACAAGGACAAACGTCCGCTTCGCGACATAATATTATGGCTCGACGAGCGTGAGGCCGACGAGGACGGGCAGATTCCGGCAGCAAAACGCGCATTGTTTTCGCTTGTGGGAATGGGAGAATCGGTAGATATGATTTACCGAGCCTCTACCGGCAACTGGATTATGCAAAACGAGCCCGAAATATGGGCCAAAACAGACAAATACGTTATGCTGCCGTCATATCTCAACTATCTTTTGACGGGCGAGCTTAAGGATTCCGTGGCAAATATGATAGGTCACGTACCGTTTGATTACAAAAACCGCCGTTGGATGAAACCCGGTGCTCTCACGCGCTGCGTGTGCAATGTTCCGTCCGAAAAGCTCTGTGAGCTTGTTCCGTCGGGCGAGGTTATAGGTAAAATCACGGAAGAGGCCTCAAAAAAGACGGGTATCCCAACGGGACTTCCGCTTATAGCAACCGGCTCCGACAAGGGCTGTGAAACCATCGGTATGTCCGTTGTAAAATCAAACCGAGCGGCAATTTCCTTCGGCACGACCTCAACCTTACAGATGGCGGTTAAAAAATATTTTGAACCGCAGCCTTATATGCCGGCTTATCCGGCTGTTCCGAACGATATGTTTAATCCCGAATTCGAGGTCTATCGCGGATTTTGGATGATTTCGTGGTTTATAGAGCAGTTTGCCGCGAAGGATAAGGTTGACGCCGCCGAGGAGGGCGTTTGCATAGAGCGTTATCTTGACGATAAAATCAAGGATATTGAGGCCGGCTCCGGCGGACTTATTTTACAACCGTTTTGGACTCCGGGCATCACGAACCCAAATGCGAGCGGCGCAATTATAGGCTTTTCGGATTTCCATACGCGTTATCATTTGTATCGTGCCATAATAGAGGGCATCTGCTTAGAGCTGTACCACGGGCTCGTTAAAATGCAAAAACGCTCAAGCGTCACGGTAGATGAGCTTTATGCCGGCGGAGGCGGCTCCAGCAGCCCGGTCGTATGTCAAATTGCCGCAGATGTGTTCGGCTTGCCCGTACACCGTATTCAGACTCACGAGGCGAGCGCAGTCGGCTGTGCCATGGTCGCGTTTATTTCACAGGGCGTTTACGGTAGCTATGAGGACGCCATAGAGCATATGGTACATAAAAAAGACGTATTTATTCCGAACGAGGAAAACCACCGAACCTATATGAAAATTTACGGCAAGGCGTATTCTCACCTTGCCTCAAGATTAAAGCCAATAGAAAAATACCTACATCATTTTCAAACAGGAGGACACTGATAATGAGTACAAAACCGTATAAGGGCTTTGAGCCTAAATGGATGCTTCAGAGAGCACCTGAGAACAGCTATCGTTCGATTTTCCGCTGGGGCGACCCCGACTTCTTCAAATATCCGAAGGAGAGCCTTTACAAATATGTAAAAAAACGCTGCAATCTCAAGGACGAGGAGTTTATGCAGTATAATGACGATTTGGGTCTTGACCCCGTAAATCTCGGCGAAGAGCACGCTCCGAAGATTGACAAAAAGCACGTAAAGGCCATTGCCGCAATAGTCGGCGAAAAGAACGTCTCACAGAGCGACTACGACCGTCTCGCCGTTTCCTACGGACAGACAATGTACGATCTTCTCAGAATGCGTCACCGTCGCTTTGACTCTCTTCCCGACCTTGTTGTTTTCCCGGAGACAAGCGAGCAGATTGAGAAAATCGTAGCCTACGTCACAAAGAATAAAATACCGCTCTATGTTTACGGCGGCGGCTCGTCGGTTACAAGAGGCGTTGAGCCCATTAACGGCGGTGTTTCTCTTGATATGCGCCGCAACTTCAACAAGGTCATTAAATTCAATGAGACCGACCAGACCATTACCGTTCAGGCAGGTATGTCCGGACCAAAGCTCGAGGAAACGCTTCAAAACGCTCAGAGCCTTTTCGGCGCAAAGCGTCCGTACACCTGCGGCCACTTCCCGCAGTCGTTTGAATATTCCTCCGTCGGCGGGTGGACCGTCACACGCGGTGCCGGGCAGAACAGCACCTATTACGGCACCATAGCCGATATAGTTGTTTCGCAGAAATACGCCACACCGATAGGTAAAATCGAGACAAGTCACTATCCGAGAGAGGCAACGGGACCGAATCTCAATCAGGTCATGATGGGCGGCGAGGGCACCTTCGGCGTTCTTACCGAGGTCACGCTCAAGTTTTTCCGCTGGATGCCCGAAAACAGAAAACGCTTTTCTTATATGTTCAAGGACTGGCCGACAGCTATGCGCGCCGCTCGTGAAATGATGCAGTGTGAGTGCGGCTTCTCCTCTGTTTTCCGTCTTTCAGACCCGGAGGAAACTTCATTAATGCTCCATCTTTACAACGTTGACGAAACGCCGCTTGAGCCTCTTCTTGATAAATTGGGCTACAAGGACTTTGAGCGCTGTCTCTTCCTCGGATTTACAGACGGCGAAAAGGGCTTCTCAAGAAACGTTGCGCATAACATAATGAAAATTGCCGTTAAGCACGGTGGAATCCCGATGACCGGCTACGTATGCAAGGGCTGGGAAAAGGGCCGCTTCAACGACCCGTATCTTCGCGATACACTCATGGATTTCGGCTTTATGATTGATACGCTTGAGTGCACGGTCAACTGGTCAAATATGGCTCGTGTTCACCGTGAGGTTCGTGAGGTTTGCCATAAGCTTCCGAACACAATCGTTACAACTCATATGTCGCATTGCTATCCGCAGGGCGCCAACCTCTACTTCATCTTTATGACTAAAATGCAGGACGAAGAGGAGTTCCGTGCTTATCACGCAACAATTCTCGACGCCATACAGAAGAGCGGTGCAGCCATCAGCCACCACCACGGTATCGGAAAGATGTTTGCCCCGTGGCTTGAGGGCTACCTCGGCGAAAAGGAATACGGCATAATCCGCACGCTTAAAAACTATTTTGACCCCGATTACCTTATGAATCCGGGCGGAACCATAGGCCTTGACCTTAAGCCCGAGGACAAAAAGTATCTGCGTGAGCATACCGAGTATGTTGACGAGCTCAAGGACTGAATAGGCTTTGAAGCGCGGCTCAAAGCCGTAACGTCAAGCATAAACACATAAAATCAAGGCTTTCGTTTCAAGTGAGACGAAAGCCTTTTTATTGCCGATCACAGAAAAGCTTATTTTTTGTATAAGCTTTCGGCATTTTCGGCTGTTGACTGTTTGCCGTCGTAATTATATAATAATTTATAACATAATTTCGCCGCATATGTGATATGCCGCACAAGCAAAGAGGTTCATCATGACAGATAAAAGCTATTCCATTATTTTCAGCAGCCCGACAGGCAACACGAGGCTGCTCGCCGACGCCATTCGCGACGCGCTGCCGGAGGAAAACTGCAATTATTTCGGAGTGTGCGAAAACGCCGATACACAATCCGACATTTTGTTTATAGGCTTTTGGACGGATAAGGGAACCGCCGACAAGGCGACCTTGGATTTGCTCGAAAAGCTGAAAAATAAAAAGATTTTTCTTTTCGGAACGGCGGGCTTCGGCGGAGACGAGGAGTACTTCAAAGAAATCCTCGCAAATACAAAAAAGAGCATTAACGGCAGCAACATCACAGTCGGCGAGTATATGTGTCAGGGAAAAATGCCGCAAACGGTCAGAGAGCGCTATATCAAAATGAAAAGCCTGCCGAATCCCGCGCCGAATCTCGATATGCTGATTGAAAACTTTGACCGTGCTCTGTCTCATCCCGACGAAAACGATTTGAAAAGGCTGAGGCTCTCCGTGGAAAAGCTGTAATATTAAGCGACAGCGCGACCTACCCCGCTAAGCTGTGCCGCGTATCATATTACTATTGATTTATTGTAAAAATAATGATAAAATATTCAGCGTAGCACGTAAGCAGGTGTAGTTTAATGGCAGAACATCAGCTTCCCAAGCTGAATACGGGGGTTCGATTCCCCTCACCTGCTCCAAAAACGGCAAGTATCAAATGATGCTTGTCGTTTTTTACTTTTTCGCATTTTACTCTCGTCTCGCTTTTCTTTCGTCTACCCGTCGTCCGCTCGCGAACTCGCGTCCGGCTCCTGACGGGAGCCCGTCCCCTTTGTCGCTTCGCGACATTTCCCCACACAGTGGGGAATCACCCTTTACAAGGGAGCCTATCAGAGTGCTTCGCCTTATAAATAAAATCTATTAAAAAAGCTCCCCTTGGGGGAGCTTTTCGTTTTTATTCGCCGCCGGTACGTCTGAAAAGGTCGTTAATGTGTCTGAAATAATTTTTGTCTATACCGTCTATTGTTTCCTCGGTGGTTCTGAACTGCCAGTTGCCGAACGCTCTGCCGGGAACATTCATACGCGCGTCCGAGCCGAAGCCGCACATATCCTGATAAGAAATGACGGCAAGCTTAGCCGAAGAGCGCCACACGGTTTCGATAATCTTGCGGCAGGACGGGCTGTAATATCCGCCGTCGCCCCAGTTATCGCCCGTAAATCCGCAGTAATCAAGCGCAAAGGCTCGCTCTTCGGGCGTTGCCTCCCAAAGCCACGCAAGCAGCGTTGTATTGTCGTGCGTGCCGACATATGCTACGGTATTCAGCGGATAGTTATGCGGCAGATGTGTGCTGTTTCCGCACGGGTCAAAGCCGAACTGTATTACACGCATACCGGGGAACCGAGTTTTATCAAGCAGCTGTGTGACGTCCTCGCCGAACACGCCGAGATCCTCTGCAATAATAGGAACGTCTCCCATTTCTTCCTTTACGGCGTCAAAAAATTTCATTCCGGGCCCCTTGACCCATTCGCCGTTTTTCGCCGTTTTTTCGTCCGCAGGAACAGCCCAATATGACGCAAATGCGCGAAAATGGTCAATTCTGACCGTATCATAAAGTCGAAAAGCGTCCTTTATGCGGCTGAGCCACCAGGCATAGCCCGTTTTTTCAAGCACATCCCAATTATAAAGCGGATTGCCCCAAAGCTGACCGTCCTTTGAGAAGTAATCGGGCGGAACTCCCGAAACTCTGCGGCGCACAAAGCTGCGCTCGTCTATCTCAAAAAGCTCCGTATTGCTCCAAACATCGGCACTGTCGGTTGAGACGTATATCGGCATATCGCCGAGTATTTTTACGCCGTTTTCGTTGGCAAACTGCTTTATGCGGTGCCATTGAGAAAAGGCAATATACTGCTCGAATTTATAAAAATCGGCTTCGTCTTTCAACTCGTCTCTGTTTTTAAGCGCATTTTCGTACCGCGCGAATTTTTCATCCCACTCGTACCACGGTTTGCCGCCGAATTTTTCCTTTGCGGCGCAAAACAGTGAATATGCTTCGCACCACGGGTTCTCCTCGCAGAATTTTTCAGTCTCCGCAGATACTTCGTTTTTCTTGTTTTGATACGCGATTTTTAAAAGCTCCCTGCGGCTTTTTGCGGCAAATTCGTAGTCCGCCGTGTAAGGCGAGCCGTAATATACGCTTCTTGCAAGGTCGTCTTCCGACACAAAGCCGTCATTTTTGAGCGTGTCCGGGTCAATCAGAAGCGGTGACAACGCAAATGCCGCCGGAGACGCATAAGGTGAGCCGTAAAAATCCGTAGGACAAAGCGGCAGCACCTGCCAATATGAAAACCCCATATCCTTGATACGGCGTATAAACCGTTTTGTCTCTTCGCCCATTACGCCGATTCCGTATTTTGACGGGAGCGACGTGATATGCATTAAAACTCCGCCGGCTCTTGTGTTAAGCATTATATAATTCCCCTTTTTTGAGCTTCGTCTTGATTTATGCCGCTTTGAGATACTCCTCAAGGCACAGGCCGCTCTTATTCATCGCCTTTGCAGCCTCTTTGCCGACATAACGCCAATGCCACGGCTGATAATTCATACCCGTTTTGTCGGTTTTATTTTCGGGATAGCGCAAAATAAAGCCGTAATCCTGCGCATTTTTTACAAGCCACGAAAACTCCTTTGTAGAGGCAAAATCGGAGCTTGCACTCACAATATCCATTGACAGACCGAGATTTTGCTCGGAATATCCGCCCGGCAAAATAAACGTGCGCGCCTTTGCGGCGGCGTCGTCATCGGACAAGCCCTGATTTTTATAATAACTCACCTTACGGTTGTAATTATCGTTTTGACGTGAAACCGAGCAATACCCTGCATACGGAGTTAAAACGCAGCCGTCCTTCTTTGCGGCGTCGTACATCTCTTGATATGCTTTAACAACTCTCGAATCAAGCTGCACGCTGCTTCCGCTTATCGCGTTTGCAAGCGACGGCACATATCCGTCGGGCAGCTTATGCCCTGCGTTAACAAGTGTGAGCTCCCAATTGCCCGAGCTCGGGTCTACGGTTTGAGGATTGTTAAAATCGGCTGCCGAAGCCGTAACGGGCGGTGCCGATGCGGTCGTCTCCGGAACGGTTTCAGGGGCTGTCGTTTCCGCGGTAGTCTCTTCTTCGGTCGTCTCCTCCTGCGGTTCTTCCCCTGTGGTTGTTTCGCTGATTTTTGCTTCGAGCCTCTCGACGGCAGGGTCCTTTACCTCTCTTTGCCCTATCGTAAGCTCACCGACTATAAGCCCCGTCATTACAACGGCCAAAATTACAAACAGCAAAAATTTTCTTTTTACCGTCTTTTTCAATCTGACTTTTTTCTTCATATTTCGCGTCCTTTTAAAATCTCTTCTTGATATTTTAAAATGTTTACGTCGGATTGTCAATCAAAAGGCGCATTTCGGCGACAAAATTCAGCCGACGGAGACCTTTTTCTCATCAAAGTAAGCGAAGCCGTCAATCCACACATTGATTTTTTATCTTTAAGGCACTCCGACAATGCGCAAAAAAGACCCTGCGGATTTTACTCTGCAAGGTCTTTTTCCTGTTATGGTTTAAAAATTGGGGTTGCCCAAAATCAAACTCTGATTATTTGTTCTTCTCTGCGATTGCAGCCTGAGCAGCAGCAAGACGAGCGATCGGAACACGGAACGGTGAGCAAGATACATAGTCGAGGCCGATCTTGTGGCAGAACTCAACGGAAGACGGGTCGCCGCCGTGCTCACCACAGATACCGCAGTGAAGTGACGGACGGGTAGCTTTACCGTTCTTAACAGCCATTTCCATGAGCTGGCCTACGCCGACCTGGTCAAGCTTAGCAAACGGATCGCTCTCGAATATCTTCTTGTCATAGTAAGCACCGAGGAACTTACCTGCATCGTCACGGCTGAAGCCGTAAGTCATCTGAGTAAGGTCGTTGGTACCGAAGCAGAAGAACTCAGCTTCCTTAGCGATGTCGCCTGCAGTAAGAGCCGCACGCGGAATCTCTATCATGGTACCTACTTCATACTTCATATCGGAGCCGGCAGCTGCAATTTCTGCATCTGCAGTCTCAACAACGATGTCCTTAACATATTTAAGCTCTTTAGCGTCGCATGAAAGCGGAATCATAATTTCGGGAGCAACAGTCCAGTCCGGATGAGCCTTCTGAACGTTGATAGCGGCGCGGATAACAGCCTTAGTCTGCATCTTTGCGATTTCCGGATAGGTTACTGCAAGACGAAGTCCGCGGTGACCCATCATCGGGTTAAACTCGTGAAGAGAAGCGATGATAGCCTTAATCTGCTCAACGGTCTTGCCCTGAGCGTCTGCAAGCTTCTTGATGTCAGCTTCTTCGGTGGGAACGAACTCGTGAAGAGGCGGATCGAGGAAACGGATTGTTACCGGGCAGCCCTCAAGTGCTTCATAGAGCTTTTCAAAGTCGCTCTGCTGATAAGGAAGAATCTTATTAAGAGCAGCTTCTCTCTCTTCAACGGTGTCGGAGCAAATCATCTCTCTGAATGCGGCAATTCTGTCCTCTTCAAAGAACATATGCTCTGTACGGCAAAGGCCGATGCCCTCAGCGCCGAGTTCTCTTGCCTTCTTAGCGTCAGCCGGAGTATCTGCATTGGTACGAACCTTGAGGGTTCTGTACTTATCAGCCCAGCCCATTATTCTGCCGAAGGTGCCAGCTATGGTAGCATCAACAGTCGGGATAATGCCCTCATAGATGTTACCGGTAGAACCGTCTATTGAAATGTAGTCGCCCTCGTGGAATTCCTTGCCTGCGAGAGTGAACTTCTTATTTTCTTCGTCCATATCGATAGCTGTGCAGCCCGATACGCAGCAAGTACCCATACCGCGTGCAACAACGGCAGCGTGTGAAGTCATACCGCCGCGAACGGTGAGAATACCCTGAGAAGCCTTCATACCGGTGATGTCCTCGGGAGAGGTCTCAAGACGAACAAGAACAACCTTTTCGCCTCTCTCGTTCCACTCCTCTGCATCCTCTGCGGTGAATACTATCTTACCGCAAGCAGCACCGGGAGAAGCACCGAGGCCCTTGCCGAGCGGAGTAGCTGCTTTAAGAGCTGCTGCGTCAAACTGCGGGTGAAGAAGAGTATCAAGGTTACGCGGGTCGATCATAGCTACCGCTTCTTCCTCGGTTCTCATACCCTCGTCAACGAGGTCGCAGGCAATCTGAAGAGCTGCCTGAGCTGTTCTCTTACCGTTTCTGGTCTGAAGCATATAAAGCTTGCCGTGCTCAACGGTGAACTCCATATCCTGCATATCTCTGTAATGATCCTCAAGGGTCTTGCAAACATTTTTGAACTCTGCAAATGCCTCGGGGAACTTCTGCTCCATCTCTGTGATGTGCATGGGAGTACGAACGCCTGCAACAACGTCCTCGCCCTGTGCGTTTGTAAGGAACTCACCGAAGAGGCCCTTAGCGCCGGTAGCCGGGTCACGTGTGAATGCAACGCCTGTGCCGCAATCATCGCCCATGTTGCCGAATGCCATTGACTGTACGTTAACTGCGGTACCCCATGAATACGGGATGTCGTTATCACGGCGATAAACGTTTGCACGGGGGTTGTCCCATGAACGGAAAACAGCCTTGATAGCGCCCATGAGCTGATCCTTGGGATCGCTCGGGAAATCTTCGCCTATTTTAGCCTTATACTCATCCTTGAACTGCATAGCGAGCTTTTTAAGGTCGTCGGCGTCAAGCTCTACGTCCTGAGTTACGCCCTTTTCCTTTTTCATAGCGTCTATAAGCTGCTCAAAATATTTCTTGCCGACTTCCATAACAACGTCGGAATACATCTGAATAAATCTTCTGTAACAGTCCCAAGCCCATCTCGGATTGCCTGACATTTCGGAAATTGTGTTAACAACCTCCTCGTTAAGGCCGAGGTTGAGGATTGTGTCCATCATACCGGGCATTGAAGCGCGCGCACCGGAACGAACCGATACGAGAAGCGGATTTTTCTTATCGCCGAACTTTTTACCGGTGATGCCTTCCATCTTTACGATGTACTCGTTTATTTCAGCCATGATCTCGGGATTGATCTCGCGGCCGTCCTCATAATACTGAGTACAAGCTTCTGTTGTGATAGTGAAGCCCTGCGGTACCGGAAGACCGATGTTGGTCATTTCGGCAAGGTTTGCGCCTTTACCGCCGAGGAGCTCACGCATGTTAGCATTACCCTCTGAAAAAAGGTAGCAATACTTTTTTGCCATTGAGAATACCTCCAATTATAAATTACAGTGTTAATGGCTGCCCTCGCTTTAAAGCTATGGGCATTATAAACCGCTTGATATTATAACAGAAAAAACACAGCATTTCCATAGTTTTTGCGAATTTTTTGTATTTCGGCGAAATAAATTAAGCACAAAATACAATTTTGAGCATTTTAGGGGAAAATATGCAAGTTTTACGCCGTTTTTCGCGCCTAACAACTGCGCAAATCAAAAAGGAGCCGTAAGAATTACAGCTCCTTTCGGAAATGAAATTATACAAGACCCGTGTACATTTTTAAGATGTACTCCGCGTCAAAGGTCGAAATATCGCCGCTGCGGTTTGCGTCCGCAACATATTTAGCCGTGGGGGACAGCTCCTCCATACCGTTTACGTATCTTAAAGCAAGCCTTGAGTCAACGGGCGTTATGCTGCCGTCAAGGTCCACGTCGCCGAGCTTTGCCGTAAGCGGAGCCACATAATGAGTTCCCGCATTATAAACGAGGAACTGCGGATACTCCGCCCAAGTGTCAACGGTCGGCTGCGTTTTCGCCGTCATCGCCCGCACATAAAGGTCACAGCCGTTTCTGCGGTAATCAAACATCGAATGGCCGTAATTCTTTATAAACCAGGTGTTTTCGGGAAGCATGCAGGTTGAGGCGTCGATAATGCCGTCCTCGGAAAGACAGTTGTGCCCGACGTCCCTCGCCTGAACGTAATCGTCGCCGAGAGTTGTTTTAAGACGGGCGCAGGTGGCACCGCCGCTTGTACGGTTTGTCTCTATAACTCCGTCGCTCGTGTAATCGGCGGTAGGTGTAAACGGCGCTATATAAAGATTGTAGTTTGAGAATATGCAAACAGAAGTGCCGCTTGCCTTGGCTCTCTGTAAAATCGAAGAAATATTCGCCTGTATATCGTGTATCTCGTCGATTTTTCTCTCAAAGGTCGCCCAGTTGGCAGCTATCACAGAAGCCGAGACACCGCTTTGCTGCTGATTTTTCTCCATATACGCCCGCATTACGGCTTTTGCGTCATCATAATATTCATCGGGTACAAACGCCCAAAGACTCGGCGTGTAGCCGAAGCCGGAAACAAGGCACTCGGTATAAATGCGGTCCTTATAGGTTCTGCCGCTGCCGTCGGGAAGCTCGGTCTCAAGAAAGCCCTCAAGCTTCGGCACCGCAAGCTGCAAAAGCTTGAGTGTGTCAAGCACCTTGCCGAGAGTGTCGGAATTCATACTTTGATTTATAAACGGGATAAGCTTATCTATGCCGACGGCTATCTCGCCCTTAAAGAGACAGCCCACCATATCAAGCCCCGTAAACGCGGAATTGAGCATGGTTATATTTGAGACGTCGTCACAGCCGTAAAGCCCCAAATACGAAGCCAAAACCGCTCCGCCCATACTGTGGCCGGCAATCGACACCTTGTCGACGTGCTTATCCGCCTTGATTTTTTGAACATACGTGTTTATGTCCGCAGCAAGCTCCTGCATAGATTTATGCCAAGTAAGACCGTAAACGTAAACGTTGTCGGCACCGACTTCGTCGCAGCACGCGTCGACTATATCCTTATCAAAGACGTCTGCCCTTGTGACCTCGTCAAGTCCGTATTGCGATACCGGCTCGGTATATTGGTCTATAACGGTGACGTCGGGGTGCTTTGCCGTGCCGTCGGGATTGCACGAAACCGGCTCGAAAAGATTGTTTGCTATTTCCACTATTCCCGTGCAAAACGTTTCATAATCTCCCTTTAGAAACGCGCCGAGCGGAGCTATGGCGTTTTTCGCCATTTCAACTATTGCGTCCTGCGACGGCCCCCAAACCTGATTTCCGTCGCCGTCCACCAGCGCATATTCGCTGAAGCCGGCTATTATCAGGATAGGCGTAACCTTATCCTTGGGCTCTGCGGCTGCCGCGGGAACAAAGCAAAGAACTGTCATGGTCAGTGCCAAAAGTACACTGACAAGCTTTTTCATCCTGTTTTTTGACATAATTATTCTCCCCCTGCTTTAAACAATTAAGTAGATATTACCATAATTATATCATTTTTGCAATATTTTTTATACAATCAGCTCATAAAATCCGTCTCAACCCTTTTAATTGACGTTTCAGGCGAATATGTCCATTTATCTATGTGACCGTCACTTATAAAATAATCCGCCGCCGGACTTTTGCCGTCACCGGTAAAATAGTCCACGATAATAAGCTTTATTTTCATTCTTTCGGGATTTATGCTTTTTATGTAAACCGCGGCACTGTCGCCTGCGCGCGGCCCTAAGGCGCATTCGGCAAGCCCTGCAAGATTGGGCGCAAGCTCCACGAATATACCGTAATCCTCCACAGAGCGTATTACTCCGGGCACGGTTTCTCCGGGCGCGAATTTTGAAGCGTTTTCCTCCCAAGTGCCGAGCAGCTCCTTTTGTGACAAGGTGATTCTGCCGTTTTCGTCTATCGATTTCACAACTGCCTTTATATCCTGATTAACCGAAAAACGAACACTCGGATGAGGTATGCGCGACACCGAGATACCGTCTATCGGCATAAGTGCCGAAATGCCTGCGCCTATGTCGCAAAACGCGCCGAACGGCTCAAGGTGCGTCACACGCGCGTCGATTATATCGCCCGGAATGAGTCTTGAAGTATAATTTGCCGCGCACTCCTCTTGGAGCTTACGGCGGCTGAGCAGAGCGAATGTCTCGCCCCTTTCATTCTCGGAAAATCCCGTTATCACAAAGTCAACGGGCTTATTAACGCGCGATATTATGGCTATGTCGCGAACCGTGTTATCTTCAATCCCCATAGCGCATTCCTTGCGCGGCATAAATCCCTTCATACACCTTAAATCCACGTCGAGATTGTGTCCGCGGTCGCAGAGAACCGCGCGCGCCTCAAGCGATTCTCCCGACAAAAAGGCATTTTTGAGCTCAGCCGGGCTTGAAAGTCTTTTTTCGACGGCTTCAATGTCTGCGCGTGCACCCTCGGGGTAATATTTTTTCATAATTCTCACCTGCTTTGTTTACACTATGCCTGCCGCTTTATAAACACCGTGTCCCTTATGGCAGGTACAACACTATATGTATATGCGGCAGCTCTTCGGTTGAGAATTAACGCGCGATTTTATTTTAGCCCGGCAAGCCTCCGGTTTTGCCGCGACGCAGAACGAAGCGAGCCGCTCAAAACCGTAATAAACAAAGTCCGCAAAATGCAAAAGTGCCGCAAACACGAGGTTTGCGACACTTTTTTACACCATATTCAAATATCACTTTTTAGCCTGCTTTGAGTACTTCTTGAGATATATAAATCTCATAAGTCTTGTCTCAATGGGGCTTATGGGCTTGCCTGCCTCAAACAGTCTTGCGCCGACTGCGGTCTTGCAGCCCTTATCCATTACCATTTCAACCGCTGCGGCATCATATTCGCTGCCCGATACGCAAAGCGCGCCGTTGTTGTTAAGAAGAACGCCGTTTCTGCCCTTGAGAGCCTTTACGACCTTCTTAGCGGTCTTTTTTGTGCTGTTGGGATTAAATGTTACCGAGCGAACGGTTGCGCCGACAAGCTGTGCAAAATCGTCAAGAAGCGGCTTCATTGTTTTGCCCGACTTAGACATTGCGACTTCCGCCGGTGTTTTGGTGTGCATAATGAAGTTTACGTCCTTGCGCTTTTTATAGATGGCTCTGTGCATTTCAGCCGAAGCCGGATAATCATTGCCTGCTACAAGCTCACCCGTTTTAATATCTATTCTGACTATCGAGCCGTCGCCGTCTACGGCACTTATATTAAACACGCTGCCGTCACGTTCGCTGTTGCACGGCTCAAATACCGGAGCCTCCTTGGCACTCGAGTCAAAGAGCGAGCCGATATACTCGGCTACGTCGCCTAAGGTCTCGGCTACCTTACCGGTGATGAGACGGTATCTGTTTTTAACGGTAGTTTCGCAGATCTTTTCGAGCTCTGCCGCCACCTTAAACGCCTCGTCGTAATCCTTACCCATGCAAAGAGCACCGTGGTGAGCCATAATTACGGCCTTGGAGTCCGAACGCTTTATAGCCTCGACAACGCCCTTGCGAAGCTTGCCGGTTCCGGGAAGTCCGTATGCCGCAATCGGGACATTATCGCCGACTATTTCGGCCGACGCGGGTTCAACCTCGTTTATATCCATACCGAGCGCACTTATGACGGACGCCTGCATCTGATGCGTGTGAATTACGAAATTAACCTCGGGGCGAAGACGATATGCCTCGGCATGAATGCCCTTTTCGGAGGACGGCTTAATGTCACCCTCATAGCTGCAATCGTCGATATTAACAACTACTATTTCGTCGGGAGTAAGAGTTTCATAGGGACGTCCGCTCGGAGTAATAACGAATCTCTTATCGTCTACTCTGCATGAAATATTACCCCATGTTCTCGCGATAAGGCCGTATTCAACAACCTCTATACCGGCTTTAATGACGAGCTGTTTTGCTTCCATTATATCCATTGTATTCACCTCTTCGTTATTTATAACAAAGCGGGACAGACGGAAAACCCGTCCGCCCCGTTTTCTTGGGATTAAATTCAGTCAGCTTTAACAGCGACGTTTTCAAATACTCTGTCGAAGCAAGCAAGAGCCTGGTCAATCATCTTAGGAGTATAAGCGGCTGAAGTATAAAGACGGCTGCCTGCGAGAGTTACAAGACCCTCTGCCATGTAAGCTGCGCCCATATGCTCCATTTCCTTCTGTCTTATGCCGGTCTCGCCGAGAATTGCCGGGATTTCCCACGGTTTCTTCCAGTTAATCTGATAGTGCATTGTGCCGACTGTCTCAAGGTGGCAGATAGAGCCGGTGTTCCAAACTACGAAGGGAAGACCGTGCTTCTTAACGAGCTCTTTAAGACCCGCACAAATTCTGTCGCCCATCTGACCTGCCTTCTGGCAAGCGTTTGTTCTTTCGATTTCTTCAAGAGTGAAGTAACCTGCGCAGCATGAAAGCGGGTTAGCGGTCATTGTGCCGCCGACAAGAGCCTTGTGGATCTTCTTACCGCTCGAATCAAGGCCTGCACCGAGATACTTCATGTACTCTCTCTTACCGCCGATGCCGCCTGCACCCGGATAACCGCCTGCAATAACTTTACCGAATATAGTAAGGTCGGGCGATACGCCGAAGTAACCTTGAGCACCTGCCATACCGATACGGAAGCCTGTAACAACCTCATCGAATACGAGGAGTGCGCCGTATTTGCGGCAAAGACGCTCAACGCCCTTAACATATTCAACGGTGATGGGGGTAGTACCGCTCTCGGGGCCTACCGGCTCCATATAAACGGCTGCTGTGCCGCCGCGGAACTGGTTGAGTCTGAGCTTTCTCTCAAGCTCGTCAAGATCGTTCGGAGTAGTCTCCTGAATGAACATGAAGCAGTTGAGCGGAACACCGTGAGCCTGTGTGAACTTGGTGCCGTTTACGCGGATACCGTAAGCCATCTGATCTGACCAGCCGTGGTAAGCGCCGCCCATCTTTATGATATTCTTATGCTTTGTAGCAAGTCTCGCGATACGAGCCGCACCCATGCAAGCCTCGGTGCCCGAGCCCATCATACGGAACATATCAACGGTTTCAACGCTGTCGGAAATCTTTTTGGCGAGCTTGTACTCAAACTCGTGGAAAAGTCCGGTTGAGGGACCGCAAGTATTAAGGAGGTCAATGACCTGCTCACGAACAGCTTTCGGGTTGGAGCCGAGAACAGTCGGGCCGCCTGCCTGAAGAAAGTCAAAATACTTGTTGCCGTCAACGTCATAGAGATATGCACCCTCTGCCTTTGTGAAAACAAGCGGGAAGGGATAGTTGAAAGCAAGGTTATGCTGAACGCCGCCGGGGATTATCTGGCGAGCTTCCTCAATCTGTGCTTTTGATTTGAGGCACTTTTTATTGTAATACTCATCCTCGTATTTTTTAAGAGCCTCCGGCTTGATGGTGTAAATCGGCTTTTTAATAAGCTCATCAAGCTCTTTGTTGACTGCAACAGCGTCATTGTACTCCGAAATTGCAAATCTTGTGTCCATATCGTGACCTCCGTTTAATAAAATTAACGAAACGGTGCTGCGCAAAAGCGGCGCACCATAGATAACCACGTGTAGTGAATTACCGTTCACTTGTAATTATAGCACAAAAAAGACTCTTGTCAACGCAAAAATACGACGCGGCAAACAAATCGAACTCAAAATTGCGGACGTTTAGATGTTTTTTAACTATTATTTGAATTTGTTAAACTAAACAGCCGCGAATTTGAAAAAATGACGAATACATCTGTGGGGTGTAAATGTGCAACTACACAATATATTGATGATTACTCCGTCAAAATAAATAATCGATGTGTTAATTATTCGTCAATCTGCCGAAATTTCGAAATTGCGGCAAAAAATCGCGGATTTTTTGCATAAATGTCTCTTTCGACTGCCGAATTTACATTGCAGCCGCTTTCAGGCTACATCAAATAGGGTAATTCCCCACAGTGTGGGGAAATGTCACGAAGTGACAAAGGGGACGGGCTCCCGTCAGTAGCTGGCTGTGAGCAACGCGAACAGACTGAGGGATTTAATAGGCTCCCTTGTAAAGGGAGCTGGCTGTGAGCAACGCGAACAGACTGAGGGATTTAATAGGCTCCCTTGTAAAGGGAGCTGGCTGTGAGCAACGCGAACAGACTGAGGGATTTAATAGGCTCCCTTGTAAAGGGAGCTGGCTGTGAGCAACGCGAACAGACTGAGGGATTATTCAGGCTCCCTTGTAAAGGGTGATTCCCCACAGTGTGGGGAAATGTCACGAAGCGACAAAGGGGACGGGCTCCCGTCAGGAGCTGGACGCGAGCAACGCGAACAGACTGAGGGATTAAAAAACAAAATACTACCTATTTAAAACTCATACACCCCCACAGAATCCCTCCGAGTTGCCTTCGGCAACCCACCTCCCTTTTCAAGGGAGGCAATGGCGCAGATGACTGAGGGATTTAATAGGCTCCCTTGTAAAGGGAGCTGTCTGCGAACGAAGTGAGTAGACTGAGGGATTAAAAAGTAATTTGCTTTCTATTTAAATTCCATATAACTCCACAAAATCCCTCCGGCTTGCCTTCGGCAACCCACCTCCCTTTTCAAGGGAGACAAAAGCGAATTAAAAGGTCACGCACATTCTTTTTAAATTCCGTAAATTCCTATGAAATCCCTCCGGCTTGCCTTGACGGCAACCCACCTCCCTTTTCAAGGGAGGCAAAAAGCGGATTAAAGGTCACGCACGTTTTTTTAAATTCCGTAAATTCCTATGAAATCCCTCCG
>OCHA01001003.1_pt1 | contig 25057 bp, 26 predicted proteins | sample 1538591 | NCBI WGS metagenome assembly OCHA01 (sample SAMN04571710, study PRJEB22368) | human gut metagenome | biome: human gut; material: stool | host: Homo sapiens | place: Luxembourg | collected 2012-09-06 | reverse complement strand
GCTTTTGCTAAAAGGTATCACTTTTGCGAAAATGTATGATACCTCCCGGCAGGAGTCTTTTTGTATAAAGATAATTGTCAATTTCAGAAAAAAGATATTGGCTTGAAATCCTACTTGCGTAATAATTGAAATATTATAAGAGTAAGATTTAGAAAAAGCAACAAAAGAAAAGAACCAGAATCACAACGGATTAGCTGGTTCCTTTACTCGTTTGAATTACCTCTTTTATGTATGAGTGCTAGTCTGAAGCACACCAAAGGGAAATGGAGGGGGTTGAATGATCGTGGTTTTGTTTATGTATCGGAATAAGAACTGCATTTTTCTTCCAACATTTTGAAATTACAGCATCTTGCAGCAAGGGAAGAATCTGGCTTGGCAATGCATTTCTGATATAATTTCATGGCTTTATTTTGTAGCGAGTCCTGAACATTGTCGATTAGAGCTTTTTCTTTCTGGAGAAGGTAAATATAGTCGATTCTTTCCTTTTCATTGCTGAAAGAACGGAAACTTTCTACTTGATTATATTTTAACTGAGTAAGACAGTTATCAGGAACCGGAATCATATTATTGATATTCAATACAGCATAAAGATATCCGGTGGATTCATCCTGGAGCTTGTGGAAATCCAAACTGTTGGACATCTTCTGGTGTTTTGGTTTTGCAGAGGAAATAGGGACATAGTAGTGGAAATCTCCGATAGTAAGAAGAATTCCGACATGGAGTTTCAAACGTTCCCCATACTCCACATATCCGACACGGGAATCAAACTGTGTCAGGTAATTTATGTAATTTTTGTCGACAACGTACCAATCCATAGAGCCTCCTGAAAAGTAAAAAAGCGGGTGGATTACTCCACCCACTGCTGTTAACCGATTGTTTTAATTGGACAATCTAACCGCTTTTAAACGAGCATTTTAAATGGATGCTCTAACCGCTGCACAGATATTTCTATCTGTGTCTTTATTATATGCAATTTACAGCAAAAAATCAATGCCTTTAATTGCTAAAATTTTATGAACTTTTTTCGATATCTATGGAATCAATTTTATCACAGACAGGAACAAAAAGAAAGAGAGGGATAGCAGATGGGTATAAAAAGTTTGCTTGGTTGCGGTCAGGCGAGGGATAAACCTGTACGGAATTACAGTAATGGTGAGTATTCGTTCAATTTCGGACGAAGCACCAGCGGAAAGAGTGTCAATGAAATGATAGCCATGCAGACTACTGCAGTTTATGCATGTGTAAGGATTTTGTCAGAAGCAATTGCATCACTTCCGATTCATGTATATCGATACAAAGGATGACTTCATTTGTGTTCAGAGAAACACTGATGAGTCATCTTTTAATTTTGGGAAATGCGTATGCACAGATCATACGAAACGGGAAAGCGAGGTGCTTTCTTTGTATCCGCTTCTTCCAAACAAGATGAGTATGGAGAGGGACAGTAATGGAGTGTTGTATTATGTGTATTCTCGTTATTGCCATCATTTCAAAGCGGATTTGGGAATGTGTACAGCTTGAAATCAAACGCAGGAAAAAGTTCCTGGAGGAGCATGGGACAAACTCCTATTTCCACCGGCCGGAAAGAAATCCATTTGCATCCAAGATTATTTGCGGAGACTGCAAAAAAGTATTTGAACGGAAAAGCTGGCGGAGCAGCACGGGCGTTGACCGTAAGGTATGGCAGTGCAGTGAACGCTACAAGGTCAAAGGAGTCATGAGATGTGCCAACCGCCACGTAGAGGAAGAAACGCTGATAAAGGCATATCTGATGGCTTGGAATGCGTTGGTGGAGAATCGAGAGGATTTCATGGAGCAGTGGACGGAACAGCTGCAGAGCGAGAACATCTTGGAAGATTATCGGGCAGAGAAGTTTGTAGAATACACCGATGGGGCAGAGCCCTTGACGGAGATGGACACGGACTTCATGCTGAAAACGCTGGACCACATCAAGGTCTTTGAGGACGGAACATTGTTGGTAGTGTTCCTGGATGGAACGGAGATTGAATGTAAAAATTAAGAGGAGTAAGAAAAGATGCCGATTGAGAGTTGCGTTTCCTGATAGGCTTTTTTTCGTGTACATCATCAACATTATTATTTTCGTTCGTTAATATGGTAAATGATGAGGGTTTGTGGTAAAATATGAACAATATGATATTGAGGGGAGATACCATGAAGAACATATTAATTACACCAGAAGGAATTAAGATAAATTTAAAAAATGTGAAGCCTTTAGAGGCGATATGCGAATATATATGGAATGGCTTTGATGCGGGAGCATCTCAAATTAAGGTATATTTGCATACTAATGAACTGGGATTAATAGATATGGTGTCTGTTATAGATAATGGTACAGGTATTGTATACCATGAGTTGCCATATAAATTTCAACCCTTTAATGAATCTAAGAAAGCGGGACAGTCGAGTAGGTCGAATCATTCTTTGCCTCATGGACGTAAAGGAATAGGGAGATTGACATTTTTTTCATTTGCTCAGATGGCGAGATGGGATACTGTTTATGAAAAAGGTGGGAAGAAATATCAATACTACATTGATATGAATAAAGATTCACTTAATGAGTATGACGATAATGGAGGAAAAGAACCCGTTGAAACGAGTGCTTCAGTTGGTACAAAAGTTACATTTACACAGTTAATTACATTATCTAAAGATGAAATAATTGATGAAATAAAGAATGAATTTTTCTGGTTTATAGAATTAAATAAAAGTAATCAATATGAAATATGGGTGGATGATGAACTGATTTCTTATGAAGATATTGTTATGAATAGAATAGAACTAGATATGAAACAGTTTAAACTAGAGCATGAATATGATGTGACCTTTGTACAATGGAATAGAAGTTTAGGGCAAGAGTATTCAAAATTTTATTTTATTGATTCAAATGATAAAGAAAGATATAAAGAGGCCACTAGGTTAAATAAAAAATCAGATGAATTTTATCATAGTATATATATAAAAAGCTCTTTTTTTGATGAATTTAAATTTGAAAATACAGAGATAGAGGGACAAATTGGGATATTCCCGAATAAAAATGATTCAGAATTTAAAGTTCTAATAGATGTAATAAATCGTTATTTAGTCAAATTCAGAAAAAATTATTTAAAAGAGGCATCTGATAAGTATATAGACAGTTTAATAAAAAAAGAAGTTTATCCAGAATTTGATAAGAACAATTTTATGGATATGTATAGAAAAAAAGAACTTGATAATTTGGTAGAAACATTATATACAGCTCAGCCAAGGATATTTACGGGTCTTAATGATGATAATAAAAAAATAATGATACATCTTTTGCAATTGATTATGGATAATAGCAACAAGCCGGAGCTTTTTGAAGTGTTGCAACAAGTAATTGATTTGGATGAAGACGAGATAAAAGAATTAGCAGAAGTGCTGAAATATACTACGCTAAACAATATTACTAAAGTAATAAAGCTATTACAGGATCGCTTAAAAGTAATTCAAGGGTTAAAAGAAATAGTTTTTGATGATAAGCAATTTGCAAGAGAGGTTGAACATATACAAGAAGTTGTAGAAAAGCATTATTGGTTATTTGGAGAACAGTATAATTTAATTACGGCAGCAGAACCTGATTTTGAACTAGCTTTAAAGGGTTTATTAATTGCAACGAAAGGTGATGATTCTAAAGTAATAATTGATCACGAAGACAAGAATAAAGAAATGGATATTTATATGATACGACAAGATCGAAGAGGTAATGTTACAGAAAATGTTGTTGTAGAGTTAAAACGTCCAACAGTTCCGCTAGGAGAAGAACAACTTTCACAAGTTAAAAAATACATGAGAGTTATTAAATCTGATGATAGATTTAATGCAAGTAATGTTAAATGGACATATTTTTTGGTTGGAAATAGATTTAATAAAAACGGCTATATCCAAGATGAAATAGAGGGGCATAAAACACTTGGAGAACCACATTTAGTACATTCAGATAGTAATGGGAATAATAAAATTTATGTTTTAACATGGAGTGATATTTTTGATGACTTTTCTTTGAGACATGAGTATCTGATGCGTAAATTAGAATTAGAAAAAGAAATATGGTTAAAAAAACATGATTCTATTGAAAATGTAGTAGAAGATATAAAGGATAATTCTGCCACATTAGATAGTGCGCTTATTCCCAAACATACACAGCATTAAACGATAAAGGAGAAATTGTATGGATAATAAAGATATTATTTTTGAAACAGATGGAGAGGAAAATGAAGAAGAGTTAAATATTGATTTGAGTAAATTTAATCAAGCGGTTATCTGGGGAACTGATTGGACAACAGAAACGATGGCAAGGCAATTGGAAAAGGGAAATATTGATTTAAATCCTTCATTTCAAAGAAGAGATGCATGGAGTGAACAAGAAAAAAGTAGATTAATAGAGTCATTGATGTTAGGATTTCCGGTTCCTCCAATAATTTTAGCAGAAAATAAGCAAAAAAAGAATTCGTATCTTGTGATAGACGGAAAGCAAAGATTGTTAAGCATTCGCAGATTTTATTCAAATGTTTCAGAAAAAGAATTCAAAGCAAAGAATTTGAAGGAAAAAGATGCTTTTAAACAGTTGAAACTAAAAGGTTTGGATATATTAAAAGATTTTAATGGAAAAACCTATAGTCAAATGCAGGTAGAGAATACAGAGTATATTAACAATTTAGATAATCAGTCAATACGTACGATTGTGATAAAAAATTGGCCAGATGAAGCATTTCTATACACTGTTTTTTTAAGATTGAATACTGGCAGTAAGAAATTATCTCCTCAAGAATTAAGGCAGGCTTTAAAGCCAGGAGCCTTTATGAATTTCTTAGATGATGAAACAGCAAATAGCACTGCTATAAAAGATATGTTGAATAATAAAGGTGCAGATCCTCGAATGAAAGATATAGAGTTAGCTTTGAGATTTTTTGCCTTTAAGTGTTTCCCCGATAAGTATAAGGGTAATTTGAAAGAATTTTTAGATTATACATGTGAAAATTTAAATGGAAATTGGGAGGCGAAAGAGTATATAATTCGTGATTTGTTTGCAGAGTTAGAAAAGTCTATTGTATTTTTGAAAGATTTATTTGCACCTGATGCGGCTTTTAGCAGATATACGGATGGAAAATGTAATGGAAGATTTAACCGTTCCATATATGAAATATTGACATATTATTTTTCGATAAAAGAAGTTAGAATAGCAGTAGAGAAAAAGAAGGAAGAATTTGTAAACAAATTTGTAGAATTAAATGATGATCAAGAATTTGTTTATGCCGTTAGTAATACAACAAAGGACATAAACAGAGTTGTTATACGTTTTACAAAAGTGTCTAAAATTTTAGAAGATTTGTTAAAAGATGCAGAAGATAATGTAAACATTCCTAAATTTGAACTTATTGAAGGTAAAATACAGGTCATTAAGACTGAGTAGTATGAGGAGCCTTTATGAGTGGACAAAAGAAATCTAAAGAATATAAATACTTGGAAAGAAGAATTTATCAAATAGAAAAAAATTTTAAATTTAATCAATCTATAAATGGTATAACAAGTCTTCAAGCAGACAGGTTGAGGGGATTAAGATTACTTTGTCATGCTGAATTTGAAGATTATTTTGAAAGCGTTGCACTAAGGATGTTAGATGTGGCAGAAAAAAAGTGGATAGAAAGAAAAATTGCAAATTATAATTTATCATCGCTTTTTATATGGCATGAAAAAATTGAAAAAAATGAAACGAATGATTCGAAAGCAAGGATGATTATTGCAGATTTCAGAAAAGAAATTAAATCGAATCATGGTATTAAAGAGGATAATATAAGGAAATTATTTGGTCCACTAGGATATAAAATAGATGATTTTGACTCTTCCTTCATATCGACCTTATCATCCTTTGGGGCTTTACGTGGAGAAACGGCACACACTTCTGCAAATAAGACACAACAGCCACTGGATCAAAATACGGAATTGACTCGAATTAGAGATTTATTGGTGGGACTAGAGGATTTTGAAAATGTTTTAAATTCGAAATAGGAAATTAGGGGGGTAAACACTATCCCCCTAAGCGAATATCAATCTTTTCGTAAAAGGTAACGGTTTCGCTATTTAGTATAAGAAGTAACTTTCACCGCATGTGGAGACGGTTGTCAAATTATCCCTCAAAAAAGATACACCTAAGATTGAGGTTACAATGGAGCCTGATGAAGAGAGCAACTACACACCAGAAGAAAAGGCTACTTATCAGAAGATTAAGGATTATGTGAAGAACAAGTATGGTGTGAATGTGCATACTTCTTATATTGCACAGGTGAAGCGGATGTGTGGTCTGGACATGGGTGAGAATTATAATAAGTCCAAGAAAAAGAATCCAGAGGAGAAGCAGTGTCCACAGGAGAAGGTGGAGTATATTAAGGATGCGTTGAGGTATTTTGGATTGATAGGATAGAACTAAGTAAAGTTTTGATACATTAGAGAAAAGAGAGGATGCCTTTTTTTCATCAGGTGCCAAAGACGGAAATGTATTTTCAAGAAATGTTATCAAATGCAGTTCATATTATCTTATTGGGAAATATTGATATGAAAATTCCAGCATTAATAATGTTAAGAAGAACTCAAGAACTAATATTGACGTTTATTTTTTATAGCGAACATCCTGTAGAATTATTTAAAAAAGAGATGGATGATAATTCAAGGACTGTTAGTGGTTTTAATGAATTGAAGGATTATATAAAAAATTATCCATATTCAATGAAGTATAATGTTGATGATGCTGAAGTGCAGGAAATAGCATCTAAGGTTATTGAAGATTGGACTAGACAATATAAAGAGTTATCTAATTTTTTTCATGGAACAAACAGTAATTTTTTCCAAAAGACAGAATACTTGGATGAATTTAAATTTATAAAAAAGGATGTGAACTTTTTAACAAAACAAGTAGAAGTGTTATCGAGTATTGTAAATACATTGCTTATAATTTTTTATTTTGAAGAATATATAAAATTCGATGAAACTACTGAAAAAAGTTTGATACGGAGTGCAATATCTAATAACATGGAATATAAAAAGGAAATAGTTGAAGTTTTAAAAGAAATATGATGTATATTCAAAACTTGTAAGTATTGACACCGCTTCGGCCATGACGATAAATCAAGGGTTGAGGTGGTGTCATTTCTTATATTCATGCCGGATATATTCTGCGGATTGACTGTTGGGAGGCAGAAAAGAATTTAAAAATAACTTCCGGTTCTGAATGTGCATTGAATGAGCTTGTCATAGACAACCCTTTGGAGTATGCACGACTTTACCTTGATGGGACTATGCAAATGTGGATTGATGCAGAGGATAGTTTTGAATTGTGGTAATTATACAGGATTGCTAAGAAAGGAGTTCTATGCGATACACAATTAATAAGATTAATAAAGGCGAAGATGAGCTGATTTTAAATTATAAGGAGAAAAATCCTGAGGTTGAGGCGGTGTTGCTTTTTATGGACAAACGTCAAAGAAAACTAATTGGACGAAAAAACGACGAGACAATTGTTTTTACACCGGAGGAAATTCTGTATATAGAAAAGGTGGATAATAAGACATTTGTCTACACAGATGATAATGAAATTCAAGTAGAGATGTCATTATATTCAATCGAATTATTTCTAGACGATGAGAGTTATTTCCGCTGTAGCAAGTCGATGATTATCAATGTAAACAAGGTGGAAATGCTAAAAAGTATGCCGTCGAATAGGATTGATGCAACACTTGTCAGCGGTGAGCATATCATTATTTCCCGTACATACGCATCGGATTTTAGGAAGCTTCTGAAAGGAGAAATGGCATGAAAAAAAGTGATAAGAAAAAAGTATCCCTCTGGGAAAGGTATCTTACAAAGGAAATTGGAATCGAGTTTAAGGCATGTCTTTATTTTTTCGGAGTTCTTTTTTACTACTGTACATATCGGCTCTGCATTGGGGTGACTGTGGCAGAAATACGGCATATGGCGGAAATGATTTTTTTGACCTATGCAGTTGGGTATCTTCAGGTTTATGTACTTTGGAATTTTGATGAGTCAGATGAAATAAGCAAGAAGGAACTGCTTGGTATAATAATCTGCACAATAATATATACGGCAGTGTCATACATAGGAAAATGGTTTGATAGAAATCCTTATGTGACTTTGGGGTTCGCTGCCTATATTGTATTCGTATATATTTGTGTTTATCTGGTATATAAATGCAGGCGCAGAATTGATGACAAAATATTGAATTCTGATTTAAAATTATTTAAAACAAGGACAGATAATAAATAGTGCAACTTAGAGTTGAAAAAGTGTCACTGATGGGTACAGTTATTGTGCCCATCTTTTTTATGTACTATTCTATTATCAAACGGAGGTACATGAGAAATGAAAGATATGATAACGATTCAAAATTTAACAAAAACTTATGGAAAACACAGAGGTGTGGAGGATGTAACATTCTCGGTTCGGAAAGGCGAAATTTTTGGGTTCCTTGGACCGAACGGTGCCGGAAAATCAACGACTATTCGGTCAATGCTTGGATTGATAAAGTATGATCAGGGCGAAATAAGAATCAATGGTCTTGACAGCGTAAAGGACAGAGAAAAAATCCTTGCAGACATTGGCTATATGCCAAGTGAAGCATGGTTTTATCCAGGCATGAAAATCAGGGAAATACTGAAGTATTCGGCAGCAGTCAGAAAGGTTGATTGCACCGATGAAGCAGAAAAACTTTGCGACAGACTTCAGGTGGACGTAAAAAGAAAAATCAATGAGCTCTCACTTGGGAACAGGAAAAAGGTCAGCATCATCTGTGCAATTCAGCACAGACCAAAGCTTTTTGTTTTTGATGAACCGACCAGCGGACTTGATCCTCTGATGCAAAATGTTTTCTTTGAGTTGATTCAGGAGTATGTGAATGAGGGTGCGACCTGTATGCTTTCCACACACGTTTTATCGGAGGTGAGAAATCACTGTACTAGTGTGGCAATCATGAAGGAAGGAAAGTTGGTTGTCACAGATACCGTCGATAATCTTCTGAGCAGTCGGTCAAAGAGAATCAAAATGATACGGGATGGCGAAAAGCTTGACTATATCTATAAGGATAACCTAAACAATTTATACAAGGAACTGGAAGGACATCATATCGAGGATATTATCATCGAGGAACCGTCCATAGAAGAAGTATTTATGCACTATTACTTGAAGGAGGAAAAATAAATGCCGGTAATATTAAAAAACGAATGGAAATCAGGTTGGAAAAGTCTTTTGATATGGGCGCTTTCCGTGGGGGGAATGGGGCTCATCTGCATCATTTTATATAAGGGTATGGAAGATAGCATGGCAGATATGGCAGAGAGTTTTGCAACAATGGGCACGTTTTCTGATGCTTTTGGAATGAGTACACTCAGTATAGCAACATTAAAAGGATATTTTGCCACAGAAATCGGAACGATTCATGCACTTGGAAGCAGTATGTTTGCTGCTTCCATCGCCACAGTAATTCTTTCAAAGGAAGGGGATGGGCATACTGCGGAATATACGTTTACACTTCCGGTTTCACGGGGCAAGGTAATAGCAATGAAGTTTTTTGCAGTGCTACTAAACCTTATTTGTTTTACATTTATTTGTGGCATGCTTTATGAAGTCGGGTTTGTTTTTCTTGGAGAAACGGATTTTGGAAGCATATTCACAGAGTATATGCTTTTTCAGTTAATGATGAATATCGAAATTGCGGCTATTTGCTTTGTGATCTCTGCGGTAAGCAAAAAGAACAGGCTAGGAATTGGAATTTCAGTTGCCATGCTGTTGTATGTGTATGATTTGATGGCAAGAGTTGTTCCTGATTTAAAGGACGTTATCTTTATTTCTCCGTTTTCCTATTCAAATGCGACATCAATTTTTGCTGGAGAATCAAGGGATTGTGTTGCTTTGATTTTAGGGACGATAATGATTGTGATTATGACTGTGGGAGCTGGTATGATTTACGCAAAAAGGGATCTCGCTTCATAATGATTAGATTTTAGTTGCTTGTTTTCTGATTTTAAATAAGAAAAAATTGAGTTGTTTCTCGACTTTGCATAGGTAGTAAATATAAGTTCTGTGTTTATGATATTTTTATAGGACAATATGAAGTGCCCCACAAAAAATTCTGATAATACAATTCAATCAGAACCTATAAAACATGTTTATCAAGAAAAATGTAATTCAATGTAGTGGTCATATACCTCGCTACAATCATTTCTACTAAAAGGTTTCTGCTGTTCAGGAATAGCTTATTCTTTAATATATCCTTCATTGTATAATCTTTCGGAAAATTTCTGAAGGATGTAGTCAATTAGCATTTCCGCCAATGAATTGCGTTTTGTAGCTATTTTTTGGACACTCATATGTGATGGCATAATAAAACCTCCTCTTATTTGTATAAGTGAAATTCAGTTTTGGTTAACCCTCAATCCAAGGCACGATATAGATATTGTGCAGCGCTGGAAGAGTAGGGGGTTCATTTTTTATGTTTATTTTTGACTGATGTCGGTGAGTGGTTAGCTGTCTTGTATAACCACTCATATTCTTGCAAGAAAGCCACATCTTCCGTAGGAAGGATATCATTCCTGTTGAGTATAAAGATTAGATACATCTTTACGGTCCATACTTCTTTTGAGACCTCTCAATCCTTTATTGTTTCCATGATGTCTTCCAACTTACAATCCATGGCTTCACAAATTTTGAGAAGAACATCAGTGGTGATGTTTGCGCCTTTGCCTAACTTGGCAATGGACGCTGCACTGATTCCGGCAGCATCCTTAAGATCATTTTTATTCATTTCTTTGTCGATTAACATTTTCCACAATTTGTTATAACTGATTCGCATAATCAATCTCCTTGTTTTACAGTAAAAAATCTACTGAATCATCTTGTTGTTTATCCGTGAGATAGTTTTTCAAAAGTTCTACATCTTTACTGATATCTCGTGGTTTGATTCTGTTGATTACCTTTTCTTCAACCTCTGGTGTCCAGTAGATTTTCAATTTTTCCCTGGCTCTTGTGATAGCAGTGTAGAAGATATTGTGTGTTACAAGTTCCTCAACTTCATCGGTAATAACTATCTTTACAGAGTCATATTCGAGACCTTGTGCTTTGTGTATTGATACAGCATAAGCAATTTGGAATGGTACAACAGTGAATGAGGTACTTTCATCTCCATCTTCGTCAGCACTCTTTAATTTGTGTACACAAAATCTAACTAACGATTTTCCTTCACTTTCCCAACATTCAAGTAGTTCGAGGTTAATACGACGAAGATCACTTTCATCTACTACCTTAGGTATCTCAATATCAAACTGAATTCGTTCTTCATGAGTGTCTTGGTCTAAGATTTCAATTCCCTTTATAATTCCCTTCATATTGTTGTGTATGACGGGAAAGAACCAATCTGAATCTAGGAAGAGAATCGGATCGCCAACTTTATACTGCTGAACATCCCATTGAACAGCAGGGTTAGGATTACTTTCCTGTAAGAATCGGTTGATGTTGTTGATTCCGTATAAGCCGTCATAATTCAGACAAAGGATAGCTTCTCCTGGGTCGAGAGAAGAGAGTAGGGATTCATCTACTTTTAAGGAGTAGCTTTCTCTTTCAATGACCTCTTTTGCAGTATCATCCATCTGTCTGACCTTATCCCACAGTTCAAGTAATCGTTCATCCTTGGTTCGATGGGGCTGGGTAAGTTCAAATACAGCACTTTCTGGTAAAAATGCTTTTAATACCGAGAACCAATTTCCAAATTGAATGGCGTCAATCTGATAAGTGTCTCCAACCAATAAAAGCATTTCAAAATTTGCCTTTTGAAGAACCTCAACCATATCTTTATTGCTGACGGTACTACACTCATCAATAACCAATAACTTATACTTCGCAAAAGCAGACCCTTGGCGTTTGAAACTTTCAATTGTTGAGAAAGTTGTATTTTCTGCATCAATCTTTCGCATCAGGTTTTCTTTTGCTGGATTTGTTTGGGTTAGATATAATTTGGTATCATCATTTAAGTAGTGAGAAACATGATTTATAAGCGTAGATTTACCTACACCTGCAGAACCGTATATTACACCGACTTTTGACTCTGAAAATATACGAGTGATGATGACCTTCTTTTCATCACAGTCAATTTCGTAATCGCCTAATAGCAGCCAAAATTCAACATCGTCACTATAATTTTCGATGCCGGATTCTGACAACTCTTGTAATTTTTCAATTACAGTACAAGTATCGAGTTTGTATTTGTTTATAAATACTTGATTATGTTCAAGCATTAAATCACTTTCCGGTCTGTGTCCTGAATAAAGGCTATTGTTATACTTTTCGATAAGCTTTGGATAATCCGGGAAATTACCCAACTCATCAATATCAGTGAAGAGTTGACCTTTACCTTCGGTGTTGTTCCTTATAAACCTTGCGAATAATTCGGGACGTTTGTCTTTACAAGGAATACAATCGAATACAGCTCCTAATTTTGGATTATGACCAACAGGAGATCTGTTAAATGGTAAAGAATCAAACTGCCTGCAACCATTTGATAAATACAGACCAGAAAGGTAACTGTTTCCGGCGTGTACCCATTCTTCATAATATTTGCTATAGTAGCCGTCCGAATATTGACCTTTAATAATAACATTGTTCATGTTATAGAGAAGGTATCGCAGCACATTCTTTCCGTTACGACCATTTCGAATAAGTTCTCTGCAGTAATCTAAAATAGGAATAAATATCGTAGATTTAAGGTTATTTTTCCATTCAAGAGTAAGCCTATCATATGCTTTATCCGGGAAGTCCATTAGAGCAGTCAAAGTGTACTTTGTTCTGGTAAGGAACTCACAGATTAAGCGTTGCTCTGGATACGGTACTCTTTTTTTCTCTCCTTTTATCAGCTTAATAAAATTTTGAAATTCACAGTCACGAATGGAGACCTCCCAGCCGTCAATAATGATGATAGGCATTGTTTTTCCTAATATCTCGATAGTTTCATGTATGAGATGAAACTTTGATGCGTAATTGCTTTTGATTGGAAGTTTAGTAAAAGCAATTACTCTGTTAGATTTGGACTTGTTTTTTCTATCATCTATTGGTGTAAATGTGATTTCGTAATATATGTGCCTGTTTACAAACAGTGGCTTAATTTTCTGAATATAGTATTTATCTTTACTGTCACTGTGTAATGACACGGGGTGTCGTTCTATTTTTTCAGAAATCTTTTTATAGTATTCCTGTAAAGTATCATCTAAATGAAGAGGAAACTTGTCTATGTTATGTAATACCTCTATACCAAAGTAGTGACAGATGAGGTTTTTGGCTTCTAATAGGTATTGATAATACTTCAGCATTAATCGTTCAGAACCGTCTTCATCCAAAGTATATTGTGTAGTGACTACTTCCAGGTAATTATGGAATTTATATAAAGTGTACAGTTCACTGTTTATCTGTGCAAACTCTGTGGCCTTTGCTATGTTTTCGGCAGTGATAGGTATTTCTCTGCCGTTGGCATAAAACTTGAGCATGACGTGATTTACGAACTTTGTTAGTTGCTCTAAAATGTCTTGAGAAATAGCACCACGAGAATTATTTTCTATTTCATCTAAATGCCTACATATTACACTGTCGATTTTTTTGATAGACTCATCAATTGACGGCATCAACATCCTCCTTCCTGATTATTAATATTCTCCATTATCCCAATCATCAATAAATGCATCATATGGGAATGCTCCTGCAAATTGGTCTGGATGAAGCTTTACATACAAATTACGTATTTTGGTTCTGGCATTTCCTAAAGAAGGAGTGACAGAGCCATCGACTAAAAGGCTGTTATTTATATTGTTTAATTCGCCAAGTAAACTAAAAACATATGACTTTAAGTTTGGATCAGAAAACACATCTGCTTTTGACATCCACTTAGTTTCATACAAGTCTTTTATTTTGCTAGGCAGAGTCATGTCGATTAATGATGCAGCATAGTTTTCTCCGATAAGGACAGCCATGATTTCGTCATAATCTGCCGTGAACTCTTCAAGCAGTAAATTGTCTTCTGCAGAATAGGGTGATTCGTCTGCCTGTTCTTCAGAAAGTTGAACATTTGCTGCTCCAGCAACATTGCTCTTATTTAATCCATTTACCAGGTTGCTTACTGCGTTACCCCACACATTGGCTACTGCCTGTCCAGATGCCAGTATCTTTTCTTCAAGAATATCATGTGGGGGTTTATCAGCACTCTTCGGGGTGCTTTTTTCTTTGCCTGCAGCTTCTCTCAAGATTTCCAAAAACAAATCTGTAATCTTAAGTGAAGCATTTACAGAGTTAATATCAGGAATATCATTCTTAAATTCGTCAGCAAGCAGCTGTGCAGTTGTTTCTCCGAAACCTTCAAGATATGAAGGAAATTCATCGTCCTCATTTAAGTTTGCCAATATAAGAGCAGCAACTTTTGAAATACTTGTATTGCCGTTGAAGTATGATTTGAAAGTTTCAAGGCTAGTGTCTGCTAATAATTCGGATCCACTTTCATTCATCATGGTTTCAAAAATGGTCTTCGTAAATAATTTGGTATTGCTTTTTCCGCCAATTACATTCTTTAGTTTCTTTGCAAAAACCTTAAATTCCATAGTTCCACCACCATTATCGTCTATTAATACCCAAGCCTACCCACGGCTACCGAGTTCTACCTACCCACTTATATATACTGGGTAGTGTAGAAAGCAAACAGCAAGTGCTTGCTACTTGTGAGTAAGTACTGGGAAATTGGTCTAAAAATTATTATATCAGAAAAACAGACGAAAATCTACACTTTCACAAATTGTTAATATGCGTTCGCAGAGAAAATTCATATTTTCAATAAGAATTGCTTTCTCTCTGACTTTTAGTTGAGTTCATTTAGTGGATTCAACTAAGTGCCAGAGGCACTTAAAAATTAATATCACAAGGCCTGATTAGCTATAAGGGCATTGGGATACAGATATCGGTATCGATCACAGGACAACCTGTGAAAGGTGCGATAGAAGTACCCTTATTTCCTTATGCACTTTTTCAGGCAATTCATGGGTCGGTACTTCTATAAGCACCGACCCTATTTGTTTCCTATGCCCTTCTGCAAGAACCAGGCAGAAAGGCAGGAACTTTATGAAAATCAAGATTCGTTACGAGAACGAGTATCAGACACTTGAGGTCGAAAACATGGAATTGGAGAAATGGTTAAATATCTCCATTTCAGAAGAAGAAAGTCAGGGAGACTACGAAAAGAGAATCCAAGATGTAATCGAAGAGAGATTTAACAGACCCGATTACAACAGCTGGCACAAGCATGAACGTCATACTGGCAATGCTTATATGAAGAGCAAGGACGGGACAGTTGAGGTCAACACAGAAGAGGCAATCATGTTCAGAGCAGCTGATAAGTCAGCCTTTAACATTTCTATTGATGGCGTACATAACCAGCTTGAATACGAAGAATGCTGTGAAACACTGAGAAGTCTTCTTAAACCTGCAGTAGCAGATATGGTTATTGCCATTGCATTTGACGGATATACCGTTGGCGAGTATGCAGCCTCAATCGATGAGGATGCCAACAATGTCAGTCATCGTTATAGACGTGCAATCAACAAATTAAAAAAAGTTTTTTCAAAAACGTCCTTTTAACCCTTCTCCCAAGGCTACCAGGTAGGAGGGTGACACCTCCGAGAAATTAATTTAAGGAGGTAATTCGCATGGAATTACAAGTATTTAACAGCACAGAGTTTGGCTCTGTAAGAACAGCAACTGTAAACGGTGAGGTTATGTTTGTCGGTAAAGATGTAGCAGACATCCTCGGGTACCAAAACGGTAGTCGAGATATTAACTGTCATGTAGACGAAGAGGACAGACATAAGGTCATGATCTTTGATGGTAATCAGGATAAGGAAACCATCATCATCAATGAGTCAGGTCTTTACAGTCTTATCCTTTCAAGCAAGATGCCTAATGCGAAGAAGTTCAAACATTGGGTAACGGCAGAGGTTCTTCCGGCTATCCGTAAGCATGGAATGTATGCCATCGATGAGATTTTGGAGAATCCTGATCTTGCGATTGCAGCACTTACACAGCTTAAGGAAGAGCGTGAGAGAAGAAAACAGCTTGAATGCCAGACACTAATTCAGCGTCAGCAGATTGCAGAGATGCAGCCGAAGGCAAGCTACTATGACCTTATTTTACAGAACAAGAACACAGTTCCTATTACACAGATTGCAAAGGCCTACGGTATGAGCGGTCGCAAATTCAATGAACTTCTTCATGAACTTGGGGTTCAGTACAAGTTCAGAAAGACATGGCTTTTATATCAGCAGTATGCAGAAAGCGGATACACACAATCACGTACCTATGCAATCGATGAGAGCAGAAGTGTAATGCATACCTATTGGACACAGAAGGGCAGACTTTTCCTTTATGACCTTCTGAAGAGCGAGGGCATTTTACCAGTCATTGAACAGGAGGATTAAAAGATATGGGCATTGATAAGTTTAATCATGAGTTGTATTCCGACCCGACTACATATGAGGCTCTTACCAATATCCATTGTGAAGAAGTGGCAGCTGATAAAAAGGCTGCCTATCTTCCGTTGGTGTATGTTTGCAGTCCGTATGCATGTGACATCGAGAATAATGTAAAGAACGCAAAAGCATACAGCAGATTTGCTGTTGATAAGAATGCTATCCCGATAACACCTCATCTGCTTTATCCGCAGTTCATGGATGAAGGCAATGAAATGGAAAGAGTAATGGCTATGCACTTCAATTATGTTCTTATTGGAAAATGCACGGAACTATGGGGATTCGGTGGAGTGGTTAGCCGTGGCAAGGCTCGTGAAATCGGTGTTGCCAAAAAAAGAAGAATGAAAATCAGATGGTTTGACCTATTATACTAGGGAGGAATGAGTATGTCGAATGATAGAACAGTTAAGTTTACTTTAAGATTAAATATGCTTAATCCTGTACATGTTAATATTAATAAGGTTCTAAGTGAACTGGATATGGATATATTCAAGTCAAAGAATCAGTTCTTTATAGATGCGGCAACTTATTATATAGAACATTTTGGGCTGGAAGCACTGACAGAACCGAAGGAAAAGAAAGAACCTCAATTTATATCAACTGAGGAAATGGCTGTCATAGAGGAGCGAATCAGACAGGAGGCAAGAGAAGAAGCAAGGCAGGAAGCAAACAAAGAGGTTATGAACATGATTTGTATTGTAAAAAGCAATACATGGTGGTACGCTATAAGAAACAGGACGTGCATACTATGGCAACAAAAACTGCAAATGTAACAGCGCGAATTCAACCGAATATAAAAGAGCAGGCAGAGGCAATTCTTGACAGACTTGGAATTCCTGTATCTGTATTCATAGATATGACTTACAGACAGGTTATTATGCGTGATGGAGTACCATTTTCACTTGATATTCCGGATAAACTTGTTACAAGAGATTCTATAACACAAGCTGAATTTGATACGATGATGCAGACCGGGCTTACACAGGCAAAAAAGAACGATTCTGTATCTGTTGATGAGGCTTTTAATCAATTAAAGTCGGAGATATAGTGCATGAATGAATATGAGGTAAGGGTAACAAGGCAGGCATTAGAGCAGATGAAAGAGATAGTTCATTATATTTCAAATAATCTAATGGCACCGGATGCAGCAGGCAATCTGCTTGACAAGATGAAAGCAGAGATTACTAAGTTGTCGAGTTTTCCGAAAAAACATGCCTTGATTGATGAAGAGCCATGGAGGACTGAGGGAGTACGCAAGATTGTTGTTAAAAAACTTCCTGATTTATTATTGGGTTGATGATGAAAATAACTGTCAGCAGGACGATCCGTGGACCATATGCTTTAATTCACGCTGAAGCAGATTATCTGCGACACTGCTGGTTTTAAGGGCTTTTGCCATCCGCCTGTAAGGATTAGGACCTCTATAAGGGCATGACAGATTGAATTTATCCATCAGATGTCGGATCTTTTTGAGATTCATAACCACGGGTGAATCCATGTGAAGAAGAGCCATATAGATGCCTTTTGCGCCTTTGGAATAACCGTGCATTTTATATGCAAGGATTTGTTCAAAGTCCTCTCTGTCCTGCTGTTCCCGTTGCGCTCTTGCTGGGGCAGCATTCAGCCATGCGTAATAACCGCTTCTGGAGACTCCGGCCATAGCACAAAGTGTTTTTATGGACATGGTGTTATGACTTTGTTGCATGGTATTGTAGATTATTTCAAAAATACAGGAAGAATCGTTCATGAGCAATGCACCTGCTTCCTTGTAGTTCTGATTGAGGAAATTTTTTTAAGAACTCCATTTCCTGTTTCAGGTAATCTACTTCTTGTTGCAGTTGTTTGATCTTATCAGCATCAGAAGAGCTTTTTGAGTCAGAGTTGCTGAAAGTATCAGAGGATGGTACAGCACGAGAGCTGTAGCCTTCGTGGAAGTTGCCGTACTTTTTAAATTCGATACGGATATAATTGGAAATGCTCCATACACGGCGTTCTCCTATAGTATCAATGTCAAAACCATGATCCTCAAGGATTTTTCTTGGAGAGATACCAGATTTATATTCTTTTAGAAATATCTCCTTGAATTCCTTAGTAAGATTGATCCTTGTATCCGTAACGCTGTAGATATAATGGGTTTGACAAAGTAACTGTTGTTGTTCCTCAGTAAAAATTTTCTGCTCATGAAATCCTCCATTTCTGTGATTAGAATATCACATTTGGAAGAGGGGGCCAAGAAAAAGGTGTTACTTATGGAGTGTGTTTATAAACAGGGATACAAATGGTTAGGGTGTCCTAAAAGTAGGTACTACACTATTTGCGTGTCCACTGTTATGGGTATATTATAATAGGTTATGTGCATAAAACGAACAATTTGCGATGAGAGAGGTACGAAATCAATGTTGAGCATTAAGTTGTTTCCAGCAGAATATGGAGATTGTATTCTGTTATCTATAGGAAAAGAAAACCAATATAATATATTAATAGATGGTGGATTATCAAAGACTTATCAAAAGCATATAAAATCAGAAATACATCATGTAAAAAAGATGAAACAGAAAATTGGTTTAGTTGTATGCACACATATGGACAATGATCATATATGTGGACTTATTCAATTTTTAAAAGAAACAAGTTCAGATTTCGTCGAGAATATTTGGTATAATGGATTCCTTCAAATTGTTAATAGTCGATTTTACTCTCAAAAACACAATAGTTTTACAGATAGAGATAATAAAATTTTAGATGAAATTATTTCCCAAGGAATGATATCGGATACAGAGCAAGAAATTGGAATAAATGAGGGAATGTCTTTGGGGGTATTAATAGAAGAAAGCAAAATACCATTAAATTTAGTTGTTGAAGGACAAGCAATATGTTCGGAATTAGTTGAAAATAGACATGAAATTGCTCCGAATATATTTATTACAGTTTTAGGACCATCCCAAAATAATATCAGGGAATTGGAAGAACACTGGAAGAAGGATATGGTTTCTAGAAATTATATGTTTAGAGTATCTGACAAGATAAAATTAACAGAAGCATTTGAATACCAAATAGAACGTATTAAATCTATATATACAAATGAAAGCTTTGAAATTAGTGAGAATGAGGATTTGATGAAATATATTGGAGAATTAGCAGAAAGAGATGAATCTATAGCTAATAGAAGTTCGATTTCCTTTATTCTTGAGTATAATGATAGAAAGTACTTGTTTTTAGGTGATACAGTAATAGATAAAACAGTATTAAAAAATATTGAAAATGTGGTGGGATTTGAGTATCGTTTTTCAGCAATAAAATTACCACATCATGGAAGTCGTTATAATATTACGCATGATTTTATTGGGCGATATAGTGCTGATGAATATTACTGTTTAACAAATTCCGTAAAGTATGGTCACCCTGATTTGGAAGTACTTGCTACGATACTTTGTAGAGATTCAAAATTCAAAAAACTGATATTTAATTATCCTATAGATAAAGCATATTTTCTTAATAAAGAAGAATGGAAAGAAAAATATAATTATGAGGTTATCATTGGTGATGGAAAAACCATGGTGGAAATGATGTTCGAATGAGAAAAATAGTTATAGGTCAAATAATACGAGATGGAAAAGTTATGGGAACAGGGTTTCTTGTAGAACCGGATATTGTAATGACGGTTAAACATAATGTTGTTACAGCTGATGAACTAATTACAGATGAATTCGAAGAAAAAGAAATTATGTTTCGTATGGAAGTTGGTGATGAAGTTGTTGGGAAAACAATTAATTTGCTAGAGGCGATAGAAAAAGGGATTGATTGTGTATTTATTAGATTGAATGAAGTACTATCCGAAACAGAGATGTATGAGTTGATTGATGTAAAAAATGAAATTGCAGGGGTTGGATGTCAGATAATAGGATTTCCTAAACTTGCATCCCAAAGGACAACTATGTTAGCTACTATATCAAATACACAAGAGGAACAACTGATAGTTAACATAAAAAAGGAAAACCAATTACAGAATTATGAGGGTGTTTCAGGATCTCCTGTAATAGCATTAGGAAATATTGTAGGTATTATCACAAAACAGAAAGATAGTGAGAGACTTGAGGCTTTACCTATAAAATATATTAATACAGTTTTGAAATGCGAAGAAATTTCAATTAAGAACAAGGAAATTCCTATTAATATTTCGGAGGAAACATTTAATTTAAGAAGCTTAACAGAAAAAGTGGAGCAAGTAATTTCAATGGTGGGTCCTAGATATAGCAAGGAGCTCAATGTAAAAACAGGAACATATAATAATTTGAGCTTCATGTTGAAAAAGGACGGAATTGCAGAACGACTGCAAGATATTAGTTCTCAAATAAGAGATTGTACAAAGAAGTTAATTAAATTTGATTCATATAATCAAGATGAAGAGGATCTTGTTTTAGCAGAGAGCAGAAAGGGAATAACTGATATTGTTGAACAATTGCAAACCGATAGTATTGTCTTAGATTCTGATTCATACGATGAAAGTGAACTTACACAGGTATTAAAAAATATAAAAGAATGCAAACAAAATTTAATAAAGATATTTGAAGTTGAAAAGAAGCGTTTTGAGAAAAAAAATGGAGCCGGAACATATAATAATAAAAGTTGGAGGGGATTTATGGCTTCATATATGTGTACTTTTCCGGCGCAATATTTAGATGAATTATGGGATGTGATTTCAACTCTCCCTTTAATTGCGAGGTTATTTGATATAAGTTTGATGAATAATGCAGGGAATCGTGCAATTTTAGTTACAGGGAAAGGGGGAATTGGTAAAACGCATTTACTATGTGATATTGTGCGTGATTTTGTTGATAAAGGTATTCCGGCAGTATTATTGTTGGGAGACATGTTTAAGGGAAAAGATACTGTTGATAATGTGATTATTAATTGGTTTCAAAAGGGAGAGACAATAGAGAACTTTTTTGCATGGTTAAATGAATATGGTAACCAAAATAATGTATATGTACCAATTTGTATAGATGCTATTAATGAGGTGGACGATAATTCATATTGGAATAGTAATCTTCCATTAATTATTGCAAAGGCTGAGGCGTATTCCAACATAAAGATAATTGTTAGTTGTAGAAGTATATATTTAGAGGAATATCTTGATGAGGAAAAAATAGGGGGAATGTTACAAGTTCCACATAGTGGTTTTGATGAAATGGAAGTTGAGGCTCTTGGCAGTTTCTGTGAGTATTATGGCGTGAATATTAATTATGATACGACATGTGTTCCAGAATTCATGAATCCACTTTTTCTTAAGATGCTTTGTGAAATTGCGATAGGAAAAGAAGATAAAACAGTTGTAGTAGAAGATATTCAAACATTAATGGGAGAATTTTTCGATGTAAAAAATAAAATAATATCTAAGTACTATGCGGAATATTTTTCTGTTAAAGATAAGGTGGTTTCATTAGCACTAAGTGCTGTAACCCAGTATATGGCTGAACATGATCGATATAGTATGACATGGTTTGAACTTAGAACAGTTATAGCTAAGGTATTAGCTGAATTTGGAATACAAGAAAAAACAGCAGGTTTTATTAAGTTGTTAATATCTGAAAATTTGTTAAGAGAGGCAGATGAAAAAGGAGCAGAAATTACATTTGCATATCAAAAATTTTATGAATATTTGTATGCTCAAAAGTATTTGGATGTAGAGGTTGAAATAATTGTAGAGGCGGTTGAGAATAAAAAAATAACTCTGGGAACACTTGAAATGATACAAATATTGTTTTTGCGAAATACAAAGGAAGAACTTATAAGTAGAATCGATAATAGAATCCATGGTGAAGTAGTTGAAACTTTCATGAGTGGATTATATTGGAGAAATGTAAATGAGATTAATGAGAAAACGATTGCTGAGATTGAAAAATTATTATCTTCATCAAATGAATCTGATATGAGACGAGTAATACTGGGCTTAATAGCCATCGCTACAAAGAAGGATTGTGCTATTAATGCGTATTATGTACATAAAAAGTTAAGTAACATGTCTTCGTATCGGAGAGACTTTATTTTAAGTTTATTTCTTTTAAAACAGTATGATCAAGTGAAAATTATATCGGATACATGTGAAAGAGCAATTGTGTTAAAGCATCCCACGTTTGCAGAGGATAGTATTTTGCTATGGAAAATAATATTGTGTTGGGGAACAGGGAGTAATGATATTAAGTTAAGAGATAAGGCTAGTAAAGGCTTGACAAATTTATTTAGATTGTATCCTTTGGATATGTTGAAAGTCATTAATATGTTTAAAGATATTGATGATGATTATATTCATGAAAGAATATGGCAAGCAGTGTATTCGTCTCTTATTGTATTAGCAGAACAAAAATATGTCATGCCAATTTTAGAGTATATAAAAAATAGTATCATTTTGGTTGGTATTTGGCCACAAAACGTTTTGCTGCGTGATTACCTAAGGAATATTTTTGAATATGCTTATTACAAAGGTTGGTGTACTGAGAAAGAAGTAATTTTGGTTAGACCACCATATAGAAGTAAAAAGCATAAGGTAAATAAAAAGTTTGCGTTGCAATTCAAAGATCGTTTTTCTAGTTTATTTTGGAATTGTCAGGAAAGTGATTTTGCAATATATACGATTCCTTCAGAAGTTGAGAATTATGGAGTTACAAAAAAAGATGTAGGTCTTATGATTTTTGAAGACATAGTGAAAAGCGGTTATAAGCCATGTATAAATTATGATAAAAGTATTGATTATACATATGGTTCATTGAGAAGCCGTGATGAGCAAGTGGAGAGGATAGGTAAGAAATATCAGAAAATATATCTATATAGGGAATTGGGTAATATTTATGATAATTATAAATATTCGCCGAGATTTAGATATAGTGATATCGAATTAGTATGTCCGGAACAAGGAAATTCTCTTAGAGATATAGATTTGACGGTGATGCCTCAATCTAATAATTTTATAGGAACTAAGCTTGTATATCCTTTTTATAGATATTGTAAATGGAATGATATAACTTGGTTTAAAAATAATGATGTCGAACGTTATATTCCAAATTTAATAGGATGTAATTATGAGGGCGAAGAGTACTATATGCTACAAGGATATTTGGCATCGAAAGAAGTAGGCAAAAAGGCATTTCGTGAGGTATGGATGCAAGTGAGAACTTATTTATACACTAAGGATAAGAAAAATGATTTGCTGAAATGGTTCGAAAAAAAAGATTTTGAAGGAAGATGGATGCCAGAGGGGTATGGACAATTATATGAATGTTGTATCGGAGAGTATCCATGGAGCCCTACTATGGTAAATTATTTGGGACAAGAGGAGGAACAAGATTTTCGACAAGAAAATCCAGCACCATGTTATTTGATTACGACAGCAAATGATTATACGGCTGAGAAGGATTCACCATTTTGCACTAATGAAGAAAGCTCATATATGTTCCCATCAAAGTTTTTAATGGAACAAATGAATTTAACGTGGGATGGTTCGTTTGGATATGCTGCAAATGGTAGTACAGTGATTGTTAATGGACAAAATAATGCTTTATTTATTAAGAAAAAATTCCTGCTTGAGTTTATAGAAGAAAATGAATTAGATATTGTATGGACTGTGTTGGGAGAAAAGCAAAAAATAACTGGTGGGTTTGGTAGAGATTTCCCTGGAAGAGCTGAATTTAGTTACACATATTATATAAATGAAAAAGAAGAAGTAAGTCGAAATCACAAAGTGTATAACATTATGGAAGCAGGGAGATATTGATAAATAAATTTTTTTTTATATCGCATAATGTTTTCCCAGTTCTCTGTGAATCCCATCTCCTTTAACAATTGTTGACGGGTAAGATGCGGGCATTGTTTGAGAACCTTATTGATGAGTTTAGTTAAACCAGATTTAAATGCTTTAAAAATCTTCATCACTAATAAGATAGCGTAAGGCTATCACGACGTCAAATAAGTCCTTTCAAGAATTGCGTATATAAAACGGATGACATTGATTCTATACATTGGTTCTTTGTTAAGGGCGTGTACCTCAGCAATATCAAGGTAGGCGGTGACAATCTTATTGAGCGAATCAAGCTCCTGTTCAGTAAGATAGTTCTTTGCTACTTCCACATCTGAACGACGGATTTCGTTATGCATCCACGAGGTAAGCCCCATATTTTCTTTTTCTGCATCGGCATGCTCATAGATTACTTCGGCGGCGGTATGTTTGTGGGCAGCCCAGTGCATTTGGTTTTGAACCTGTTTGAAGAACAGAACAGAGCTTTCAGAATGGGAGCATAATCAATGCTGGTTGCATAGATTTCCAGAACCTTTCTCCAAAATACTTTTTCTGAAGAACGGATATCTCTGATACTTGCAAGCAAATCCTTTTTTCAGATATTCCTTTATTCGGAGATTAATTATAAAACATTACTTTACAAGAAGAATAAAAAAGCATATAATTCTTTTATAAT
>OCHA01000940.1_pt1 | contig 26591 bp, 23 predicted proteins | sample 1538591 | NCBI WGS metagenome assembly OCHA01 (sample SAMN04571710, study PRJEB22368) | human gut metagenome | biome: human gut; material: stool | host: Homo sapiens | place: Luxembourg | collected 2012-09-06 | reverse complement strand
GAACGACTTTGAAGTTGGAAAACGCCACAACCTGCCGGAGATCAATATCATGAACGATGATGCAACGATCAACGAGCAGTACGGTGGAAAATACGCCGGAATGGAACGTTATGAAGCAAGAAAAGCAATGGTAGCTGATCTGGAAGAGCAGGGATATCTGGTAAAAGTAGTTCCACATTCTCATAATGTAGGAACACATGACCGTTGCCACACAACTGTAGAGCCAATGATCAAGCAGCAGTGGTTCGTTAAGATGGAAGAGCTTGCAAAACCAGCCATCGAAGCGATCAAGAACGGTGACTTAAGATTCGTTCCGGAACGTTTCAACAAGATCTACCTGCACTGGCTTGAGAATATCCGTGACTGGTGTATTTCCCGTCAGATCTGGTGGGGACACAGAATCCCGGCTTACTACTGCGACGAATGTGGTGAAGTAGTTGTCGGACACGGTGCACCGGAGAAATGCCCGAAATGCGGATGCACACACTTTACACAGGATGAAGATACACTGGATACATGGTTCAGTTCAGCACTGTGGCCATTCTCAACACTCGGATGGCCGGATAAGACAGAAGATCTGGATTACTTCTATCCGACAGATGTCCTGGTAACAGGCTATGATATCATCTTCTTCTGGGTAATCCGTATGGTATTCTCAGGATATGCACATACTGGAAAAGCACCGTTCCATACCGTATTTATCCACGGTCTGGTTCGTGACTCACAGGGACGCAAGATGAGTAAATCCCTTGGAAATGGTATTGATCCACTGGAGATCATCGATCAGTATGGTGCAGACGCACTCCGTATGACACTGATGACAGGTAATGCACCTGGTAACGATATGCGTTTCTACAATGAACGTGTAGAAGCAAGCCGTAACTTTGCAAATAAAGTATGGAATGCTTCCAGATTTATTATGATGAACTTAGGCGACAAAGAGCTGAAGAAACCGGCTGACTTCACGGTACGTCCGGCTGACAGATGGATCATGTCCAAGTGCAACAACCTTGTAAAAGATGTAACAGAAAATATGGACAAGTTTGAACTTGGTATCGCACTTTCCAAGATCTATGACTTCTTATGGGATGAATTCTGTGACTGGTATATTGAGATTGCAAAATACCGTATCTACCATGCAGAGGAAGATCCACAGGGAGCAAACGATGCATTATGGACACTGAAAGAAGTACTGAAGAAATCTCTGAAACTGCTTCATCCATACATGCCATTCGTTACAGAAGAGATTTACAGCAAGTTAGTACCGGAAGAAGAGTCACTGATGATGTCTGACTGGCCGGTATATGAAAAAGACTGGAACTTCCCGATTGCAGAGAACATTGTAGACCACTACAAAGAGATCATCCGTGGTATCCGTAACGTACGTGCAGAGATGAATGTTCCAAATTCAAGAAAAGCAACTGCTTATGTTGTATGTGAAGATGAACAGCTCGGATCAGGACTTGCAATGTTAAGTAATGCAGCTCAGAATATGGCAGCACTTAATAAACTGGTACTTCAGAAGACAACAGAAGGTATTGCAGAAGATGCAGTATCTATCGTAGTTCCGGATGCAACCGTATACCTTCCACTGGAAGAACTGATCGACTTCGAACAGGAGATCGAGCGTCTGACAAAAGAAGAGGCAAGACTTACCAAAGAGATCGCACGTTCCAACGGTATGTTAAATAATGAGAAATTCGTAAGTAAAGCACCTGCTGCAAAGGTTCAGGAAGAAAGAGAAAAACTGGAAACTTACCAGCAGATGATGGCACAGGTAAAAGAAAGACTGGAAGGATTAAAGGCAAAACAGTCTTAAGAGAAGAAAGTTGTAAATCTTAAAACCTATAGACAACAATATACTTCCGCAGTTATCGGTAACAGGATAGCTGCGGATTAGATATCAAAGGGGATTATATGAAAAAACTTCAGTTAAAAAAACCGGATATCAAGGGTAAAATCCGCAAAATAAAAAATATGAAGAAAGAGGATGTCATTGTATACTGGAAAGGCAGACATGAACGACGCGAGAGAATACTGGAAGCAAGACGTAACAGTGCATTTGCAAAGAAGATGCAGCCGGTCTATGCATTCATGAACCGATTCTCTTTGATATTTCATGCACTGCTCGCGTGCATCATTAACTTTACAATAGAAGCAATTTCCAGACATTCGATGGTTGCTGCCTGGAGCTATATGACAGGAACACCGCTGGTATTTTTGTACAATACGTTTATGATCTTCGTAACCTTTTCTATTGTATATCTGTTCAAGCGGAGGATCTTCGTCCGTATCATTATCAGCGCATTATGGATTATCCTTGGAATTGCCAATGGATATATTCTGTTAAAGCGAGTAACACCGTTTAATGCACAGGATCTTAAGATCGCAGGAGACGGAATCGCACTGATCAATAATTATTGTAACGGATTCGAAGTAGTTGTACTGTCGGTCGGAATCATAGCACTTGTGATCTGGCTGATCTCCATGTGGAGACGCGGGGGACAGTATGCCGGAAAAGTACATCACATTGCGGCACTGGTTGGAATCGTTGTATGCTGCGTGCTTTATACACTGGTAACAAATGCGGCAATCGATAAACGAGTTGTGTCTACGTATTTTGGAAATATCGCATTTGCCTATGAAGATTACGGTCTTCCATACTGTTTTTCGGCGAGTCTGTTCAATACCGGAATCAGTGAGCCAAACGGGTACACAAAGAAGAAAATGGCAAAGATCAATAAGAACGGAGAACTGAATGAGAGTACCACAAGCCGTTCTTCCGATGAACTTCCGAATATTATTGTAGTACAGCTGGAGTCATATTTTGATGTGGCAAATGCAGAGTTCTTTACCACATCTGAAGATGCGTGTCCAAACCTGCATAATTTATACCAGAACTATTCATCCGGATATTTCAAGGTACCGTCGGTGGGGGCCGGTACGGCAAATACAGAGTTTGAAGTACTGACAGGAATGAATCTCCGTTACTTCGGACCGGGAGAATATCCATATAAGACATATTCCAAGAAACATCCGACAGAGAGCGCTGCAACAGCACTTGCCGCACTTGGATACGGAACACACGCATTACATGATAATACAGGTAATTTCTATAGTCGTGCCAATGTCTTTAATAACATGGGATTTGATACATTTACCAGCAAGGAATTCATGAATGTCCTTCAGACGACAGAGAACGGCTGGGCGAAGGATGAGATCCTGACACAGCATATCATGGAAGCTATGGATACATCAGAGCAGGAAGACTTTGTATTCACTGTCAGTGTCCAGGGACATGGAAACTATCCGGAGACACAGCTGATCGAGAATCCGAAGATCAAAGTTGAAGGAATTGAAGATGAAGCACTGAAAAATAAATGGGAATACTATGTGAACCAGGTCTATGAGATGGATCAGTTCGTAGGTGATCTGATCAAGGCTGTGGAAGCAAGAAATGAACCATCTGTAGTCGTATTCTACGGAGACCATCTTCCAACCATGGGACTGAAGGCAGAAGACTTAAAGAGCCGTTACTTATATAATACGAATTATGTAATCTGGGATAACATCGGACTTGAAAAACAGGATAAGAACATTCCTGCTTACCAGCTGATGTCAGAGGTGCTAAACAGACTGGATATTCATTCCGGTACAGTATTTAATTACCATCAGCAGAGAAAAGGAACGAAGAATTACCTCTCAGATCTGGAACTTCTGCAGTATGATATCCTGTACGGAAAACAGTATGTATACAACAATAATCCGCCGATCACGGAAGGCCACATGGTAATGGGAATCCGCGATGTGTCACTGAGCAGCATCGTTCCGCAGCTGAACAGCGGATACAGTCTGTATGGAGAGAACTTTACGAAATACAGCCGTGTATATGTCAATGGAGAGAAGCAGAAGAGCAACTTCCTGAATAATACACGTATCAATCTGTCAGAGACAGAATTGCAGGACGGAGATGTGATACAGGTTGGACAGGTCGGCTCCAGTGATACAATATTCCGTATGTCTGATAAATACACCTATCAGAATGGCCAGCTTGTAAAACAGGAAGGCACAGCAACCGATAAGAGCAAATCTTGGGTGGATCAGGAATATGATGTTGAATAAAAAAGAACCGGAAGCGTTCACATATGAAGAGGCAGCAGCGTATATTGAGGAAATTCCGAAATTTACCAAAAAACATACGCTGGAGCACACAAAATTATTTTTAAAAAGATTAGGGAATCCGGCGGTGGACAGGAAAATCGTCCACGTCGCCGGAACCAATGGAAAAGGGTCTGTATGTGCATACTTACAGGCCATACTTATGGCAGAGGGGAAGAGAACGGGGTTCTTTACATCCCCTCATCTTGTATCTGTAAATGAACGGATACGGGTGGATAATGTACAGATTGACAATGAGACATTTCTGGAAGTATTCCGTAAAGTTTTAAAAACGGTCCGTCAGATGGTAGAAGACGGGATTGAACATCCGTCTTATTTTGAATTCTTATTCGGAATGGGGATGGCTGCATTTGCAGAGACGGATGTAGAATATATTATCCTGGAGACCGGGCTGGGCGGAAGACTCGATGCGACGAATTCAATCGAGAAGCCTGCACTTTCCATCATCACATCCATCAGTCTGGATCATACGGCGATCCTTGGTGATACGATCAGGAAGATTGCGGGTGAAAAAGCCGGGATTATCAAGCCCGGGGTACCGGTATTCTTTGACGGAAGTGATAAAGAAGCGTCAGAGGTAATTCGTACGAGGGCATCGGAACTGGGCGTATCTTGTAGAGAAGTTACGAAAAATGCGTATGAAATTCGGGAAGTTCACCGTAAATATATTGCATTTTCCAGACGGAGTGCGTATGATAAAGATGTTATCTTCGAGGTACCGATGTGCGGATGTTATCAGGCGATGAATGCAGAACTTGCACTGGAAACGTCGGAATATCTGCTTTCGGGAGAAGAGATACATGTGGACCGGTGGAAGGCGGCACTTGCAGACCTTCACTGGGAAGGGCGAATGGAACGGGTCGGAGCACATATCACGGTAGATGGAGCACATAACCCGGGAGCAATGCAGGCGTTTGTAGAAAGCGTAAAAGCACTGGATGAGTCTGAATGCGGCGAGATGATATTGCTATTTTCCGCAGTGTCGGATAAGAAGTACGATCAGATGATCGAATATCTGTGTGAGAACCTGGATGTGAAGGCATATGTGGTCACGCAGATTGAAGACGAAAGAGGAGTTCCGGCAGTGGAACTTGCAGATGTCTTCCGGAGATATACAGACAGACCAGTGTATTGTAAAGAACGATTAGAAGATGCCGTGAGGACGGCACTGGATGAACGGGGAGAGTCGGGCGAGATATATTGTCTTGGTTCTTTATACCTCGTAGGAATGATGAAGAAGTTACTGGCAGGAGGTGCCATAGATGCTTGATTTTGAAGAAGAATTAAAGAAATTCCAGCCGAGTCTGGAAGTAGAGGAACTGGGAGATGCGATTTACCAGGATGATCTGACAGACATGACAGATCTCTTAAGAGAAGTAATCGAACAGACAAAGCAGGATGATCCACAGTAAACTGCGGTAAAGAAATATAGAGGGAAGTATATGGATTATACAACAAAACTGGCGTATCAGTCTAATTACTGGTATAACGATGGACTTAACAAAGCGAATATCCGGGATCTGACCGGAGCGATCACGTCGCTGAAAAAGAGTTTACAATATAACAGAGATAATATCGCATCCAGAAATCTTCTGGGACTTGTCTATTACGGAAGAGGGGATGTGGTAGAAGCACTGACGGAATGGGTGTTAAGCAAGAATCTTCAGCCGAAAGAGAATATTGCCAACTATTATATTAAAAAGATAAAAGAAAAAAAGGATGATCTGGATCAGATCAATCAGGCGATTAAAAGATATAACCAGGCACTGGATTACTGTTACCAGCGTTGTGAGGATCTGGCGGTGCTCCAGCTTAAGAAAGCGATTGAGATGCATCCGACATATGTGAAAGCATATCAGCTTCTGGCATTGCTTTATATTATGGATGAGCAGTATTCTGAGGCGAGAAAGAATATCCGGATCGCACATAAGCTGGACAAGACTGATGATATCACCATGCGTTACATGCATGAACTGAATCAGGTGCGGAAGTCGAGAAATGTGCGTCTGGTAGATGATAAGGATACAGGAAAGAAGAAAAAAAGAAGACAGACGGTAACTTATAATATTGGAAATGAGACGATCATTCAGCCTGTTGCATCCGGACTTAAGGATAATGTCGGATTGCATACGATGGTAAATATTGCAATCGGTGTAGTTGTAGGAGTGGCAGTCATGGCGTTCCTTGTTATGCCGGCGGTATCGGCATCGAAGCAAAGCAAGCTGAATAAACAGACGGTGAAATTCAGTGATCAGATTGCGACACAGAAATCACAGATCAGTGCACTGAAGAAAGAGTTGGAAACATACCGTGCGGATACTAAAGCCGCAGAGGATCAGCAGCAGACAGCAGAGACCACGAAGACAAGCTATGAATCGCTGATGACAGTTGTAGCACATGAAGCAACCGGCGATATGAGTAATTCGGCACTGGCAGAAGAACTTTTGAAGATCAATGCAGATACGCTGGGAGCCTCCGGAAAAGAAGAGTATGACAGTCTGACAGGAAAGATTTATCCAAAGGTCTGTGAAAGCCTGTATGCAACATCCCAGAAGAACTATCAGGTGGCAAATTACGATACTGCGGTAACGAATCTGGAGCAGGTAGTGCAGATGGATGAAGGATACCAGGATGGAGCTGCCATGCTTCTGCTTGCACAGTCTTATGAAAAGCAGGGTGAGCAGGATAAGGCGAATACGTATTATCAGAAGATTATAGAAGATTATGCAGGAACCCAGGCGGCAACCGATGCACAGGAGGCACTGGATATGCAGAATGCACAGAAGAGCAAGGATAATAATAACTAGGACAGGAGATGTTCTGGTATAGAATTACAGAAGAGAAGGATATACACGGAAAAGGTGTATGTCCTTTTTTAGTTGCGAAAGTATACAAAAATAATAAAAAATATAAATGGGGAGTTGTAACATGAAGTATCAGGTACAGGAAAATTATCTGACTATATTTTTACCGGGGGAGCTGGACCACCACAATGCAGAAGAGATCAGAAAGGAAGCAGATCATCTGATCGATCATAATCACATCCGGTATGTAATATTTGATTTTGCAGATACGAAATTCTGCGACAGTTCGGGAATCGGAGTGATCATGGGGCGTTACCGCAAGGTCTATATGCTGGGCGGCGAAGTCTGTGCGGTACATACCAGTGAACGGATCCGTAAGATCCTGACCATGTCGGGGGTAACAAAAATCATGCAGATATATGAGGAGGAAAAATAAATGGAAAATACCAATGAAACTCAAAATAAAAATGAAATGCAGATTATTTTTGACAGTTATTCGTCGAATGAAGCATTTGCCAGAGTCGCAGTTGCGTCCTTTATGACATCACTGAATCCGACTGTTGAAGAGGTTGCGGATGTGAAGACGGCTGTGTCGGAAGCAGTGACGAATGCGGTGATTCACGGCTATGAATGCCGGGTGGAGAAGATCATCCTGCGCTGCACAACCTGTGGAGACACACTGGAGATCGAAGTGGAAGATCATGGAAAAGGAATCGAGGATGTGACAAAGGCGATGGAGCCTTTATTTACTACAAGACCGGAGCTTGACCGGTCGGGAATGGGATTTTCTTTCATGGAGGCATTCATGGATCAGGTTGAGGTAAGTTCTGAACCAGAAAAAGGAACTATTGTGAAAATGAAAAAGACAATTGGAAAAGGACGAAAGGTATGGACCACACAATCGCTTTAATTCAGAAATCTCACGAAGGGGATGAAGAAGCAAGAGCGCAGATTGTGGAGGAAAATACGGGACTGGTCTGGTGCATTGTAAGAAGGTTTGCCGGGCGTGGAACAGAGATGGAAGATCTGTTCCAGATTGGTTCGATCGGACTTCTGAAAGCAATCGATAAGTTTGACCTGAGCTATGATGTGAAATTCTCAACTTATGCGGTACCTATGATCAGCGGCGAGATCAAACGTTTCTTAAGAGATGACGGAATGATCAAGGTCAGCCGTTCATTGAAAGAACTGTCATACAAGGCGTATCAGGTACAGGAAAAGCTGGGAAAGAAGCTGGGAAGAGAACCGTCAGTTGCTGAGATCGCAGAAGAATTAAAGGTCACACCGGAAGAACTTACGATGGCGATGGATGCCTGTACAGATGTGGAATCACTGCACAGACCGGTCTATAAAAAAGAAGGACAGGAAATGTCACTGATGGAAAAAGTCGGGCAGGAGGATGCTACAGAAGAAAAAGTCGTGGATCATCTGCTCCTGAAAGAGCTTCTGAAAGATCTGGACAGAGATGAAAGAAGGCTGATCTATCTGCGGTATTTTGCAGAAAAGACACAGATGCAGGTGGGAGAAGAACTGGGAATTTCGCAGGTTCAGGTATCCAGAATGGAAAAGAAAATATTGAAAAACCTAAGAGAGCAGTTGTGACAGGCACATCAGGATCAAAGATATGTATGAAATCCATGCATAGAATTGTCAGAATCCGGCATACTAACTCATAAGTTCCGGTAAAAAACCGGGCAGGAACCAGAATGAGACGCAAAATGCATCAGAGGAATAAATCAGGGAAATGGAAATTCTGGGCAGAAAGGGTGAGGACGTTGGATGAAGGCAGAAAGAAGATCAGGATGTGCCTGATTTTTGTCGTTACAATGGCAGTAATCATAGGATTTATCTATTATTTTCATGATGTGAAGGGAAATCACGGGGTGAATGAAGGAACGCTGATCAAGAGGAGAGAGAAGCAGATAGAAGAGAAAGATGCGCGGATGAAATTTGCAACATCTGACAACGGATTAGAAGAGAAAGAGATACAGGGGAAATGCACTGCGTCAGATAACAGATATGGAGGCGGACAGATATGGCGGAAAAATCAGATACTGTATATATAAAAGCAGACCGGAATATCGAGGTGGCGAAGGCCTCCGTTATGCTGGGGGATGTATTGAAGATCGAATGTACTGATCCGGCAATGCTTGCCAGAATCCGAAGTATTCATCTCCTGACCTTTCATCACACGGATAACAAGAGACAGCGGAGAACGGTGGTATCGGTTCTGAAAGTCATACAGAAGATCCATGAGATCTATCCGGATGCAACAGTAGAAAATATCGGAGAGACGGACTTTATTGTGACGTATGAAGAGCAGGACGGAAAAGGCGGGATCATTCATGCAGCCAAGATCACGGCGGTGGTACTGATCAGTTTCTTTGGTGCGGCATTTTCCACGATGGCATTCAATAATGATGTAGGTGTGACCAAGATGTTCGGACAGATCTATGAACTTCTGACCGGTACAAAGTCCAATGGATTTACGATTCTGGAATTCACATACTGTGTCGGAATCGTAATCGGAATTCTGACATTCTTCAATCATTTCGGAAAAAAACGGCTGTCGGTAGATCCGACACCGATGGAGGTGGAGATGCGTCTGTATGAGAATGATATACAGACAACGTTGGTGGAGACATATTCCAGAAAGGAGAAAGAACTGGATGTGGGTGAAAAACATATGTCTGGCACTTCTGGGACTTAGTGCCGGGATTACGGCAGCGGGCGGATTGTTTTCCTTCATCATCGGCCTGGGAGTAGTATCGGACTTCGCAGACCGGACGCATACAGGAGAGCATGTTATGCTGTATGAGGATGCAATTGCGGTTGGAGGAAGTCTGGGTGCGGTGATCTCGGTCTATCACCCGGTTATTCCATTTGGAGGCTGGCTGCTTCCGGTCTTGGGACTGTTCGGAGGAATCTTTGTAGGCTGCTGGGCAATGGCCCTGACGGAAATGCTGGATCTGTTTCCTATCTTTATCAGAAGGATCCGCCTGGTGAGAGGAGTCGGGGCAATTATTATCGGAATTGCATTAGGAAAAGGTCTGGGAGCATTGTTATTTTTCTGGAAAAGGTGGTGAGGATATGGACAAGAAAAAGCAGCAACAGGCATACGAAAATTATGTGAAACAGAAAACGCCGGTGCATAATCTGCCGGCAAATATGGCGAAAGCATTCGTCACGGGAGGAATCATCTGTGTAATCGGGCAGTGTATTCTGAATATCTGTGAGAAACTGGGACTGAACAAAGACATGAGCGGGAGCTGGTGTTCGATGCTTCTGGTGCTTACAAGCGTCGTGCTCACCGGATGCAATCTGTACCCGAGGATTGCAAAATGGGGCGGTGCAGGTGCCCTGGTACCGATTACGGGATTCGCCAATTCAGTAGCAGCACCGGCAATCGAATACAAGAAAGAGGGACAGGTTATGGGAATCGGGTGTAAGATATTTACCATTGCCGGACCGGTGATCCTGTATGGAATCTTTACAAGCTGGCTGCTGGGACTGATCTACTGGCTGTTAAAAGTGGCAGGAGTATTTTGATCATCTGTGTGAAAACAGTATGAATTCCAGTGTTCAAAGGAAAATGAGAACAATGGAAGCAGACGGTACAAAATGATTGGAACAGATAGAACGATAGAAAGAAAGGACACAAGTGATGATAAAGGGAAAGCAGAGCATAGCATTTGATACATCTCCGTATATTGAGGCAAGTGCGTCCGTAGTCGGAAAGAAAGAAGGCGAGGGACCGCTTGGAAGCATGTTCGATATGGTGGAGCGGGATGACATGTTCGGGGAGAACACATGGGAAGAAGCAGAAAGTACCATGCAGAAAGAGGCCTGCCTGCTGGCATTGGGGAAAGCACATTTGACTGCAGGTGCGGTCCGGTATCTGTTCGGAGGGGATCTCTTAAGGCAGGGAGTGGCAACTTCAATGGGAGTGGAAACATTGCAGATACCAATGTTCGGATTATATGGAGCGTGTTCAACATCCGGGGAGGCACTTGCCCTGGCATCGATGTGTGTGGCTGCAGGATATGGAGAGCGGATGCTGGCGGTGACATCCAGCCACTTCGGAAGTGCAGAAAAAGAATTCCGTTTTCCGCTTGGCTACGCGAATCAGAGACCACTGTCGGCGCACTGGACCGTGACCGGAAGCGGTGCATTCATTGTTGGAAAGAGCAGGAGTCATGTAAGAATCACCGGTGTGACGGTCGGGAAGATCGTAGATTATGGATTAAAGGATTCACAGAATATGGGTGCATGTATGGCTCCGGCGGCCTGTGACACGATCATTCAGAATCTGGAAGATTTCGGAAGAAAGGAAGATGAGTATGACCGGATCATTACCGGAGATCTCGGATATGTGGGACAGAGCATCTTATTTGATCTGATGAGAGGAAAAGAATATGATATCAAGGTCAATCACATGGACTGCGGAATGACGATATTTGACCAGAACCTGCAGGATACTCATGCAGGTGGAAGCGGCTGCGGCTGCGCGGCGGCGACGCTTTCGGCGTATATTCTTCCAAAGATTGCAAGGGGAGAGTGGAAAAAGGTGTTGTTTGTTCCAACGGGAGCACTGATGTCGACGGTCAGCTATAATGAAGGCGCAAGCGTTCCGGGAATTGCACATGGAATTGTGCTGGAACACTGCTAGATGACTGTCATACCAATAGTGTACCGTTGAAATATGAATTACATGAAAATATGAAAAAGATTGGCAGGAGGAAGAAAAAGATGGACTATATCAATGCATTCTGGGTAGGCGGTCTGATCTGTGCCCTGACGCAGATATTACTGGACCGAACAAAACTGATGCCGGGAAGGATCATGGTGCTTCTGGTGTGCAGTGGTTCTGTGCTGGGAGCACTGAAAATCTATCCGGTTATCCAGGAGTATGCGGGAGCAGGTGCCAGTGTACCATTATTGGGATTCGGTAATCTTCTGTGGAAAGGCGTCAAAGAAGCCGTGGATAAAGAAGGATTCATTGGAATCTTTATGGGAGGATTCAAGGCGAGTGCCGTGGGAATATCGGCAGCACTCATCTTTGGCTATCTCGCATCGCTTGTGTTCGAGCCAAAGATGAAAAAATAAGACTCCCGTCAGAAACTGTCAATGTGGCAGTCCCTGACGGGAGTATATATCGCTACCTAATCAGATATCTGAGAAAACCGCAAGGAGTTGGTTTTCTAAAATACAGGAAAATTAAGCAAGTTCTTCGCCTGTGATCATCTTGTAGCACTGAAGATATTTGTCGATTGTTTTCTGAACGATCTCATCTGGAAGATCCCAGTCATTTCCAGGGTGAGAAGTCAGCCAGTCACGTGCAAACTGTTTGTCAAATGACGGCTGTCCATGTCCCGGCTCATAACCTTCTACAGGCCAGAAGCGTGAACTGTCCGGTGTCAGCATCTCATCACCGATCACCATGTTGCCATTCTCATCAAGACCGAATTCGAATTTTGTATCGGCAATGATGATACCGCGTGTTAATGCATAGTCTGCACATTTTTTATAGAGAGCGATTGTACAGTCACGAAGTTTGGCTGCGTATTCTTCTCCTTTTCCAGGGAAATATTTCTCAAGGTGTTCAATACTCTGCTCGTAAGAAATATTTTCGTCATGATCTCCAATCTCAGCCTTTGTAGAAGGTGTGTAGATTGGCTCTGGAAGCTTGTCGGATTCTTTTAATCCTTCCGGAAGTTTGATACCGCATACGGTACCATTCTCCTGATAGCTCTTCCAGCCGCTTCCTGTGATGTAACCACGTACGATACATTCGATTGGAAGCATCTCAAGCTTTTTACACATCATGCTGTTACCGTCATATTCTGGTTTCTGGAAGAATTCAGGCATATCTTTCACATCAGTAGAGATCATGTGGTTTGGAAGAATGTCTTTTGTCAGGTCGAACCAGAATTTAGACATCTGTGTCAGAACAGTTCCTTTCTTGGAAACAATATTCTTAAGAATTACGTCAAAACAACTGATACGATCAGTGGCAACCATAATCAGGCTGTCTCCGTTATCATAAATTTCACGGACTTTACCTTCTTTTATTGGTTTCATAACAATACCTCGCTTATTTATTATTTTTTTTAATATGTCCTCACTAATAGTCAAACAGATTTTGCGGGAAAAAACAATAGTAAATTGCAAAATTTCGAAAAAAAGTACAAAATATAAATTATGTTGTATAATAAGAATATCGTAAAAAAGAATACTGATAAGTAATGGTAATAGCGACTGATAATGACAGATAATAAGCATGAAATCAGTCAAAATAAGAAGCAGATAGAAGACAAAAGAAAGAAAAAAGAAAAGACAGTAAGGAATGAAAATATGAAACATATTACAATAGGAATTCTGGCGCATGTAGATGCCGGGAAGACGACATTATCGGAATGCATGCTGTACTTAAGCGGACAGATCAGAAAACTCGGAAGAGTGGATCACAAAGATGCATTTTTAGATACATACGAACTGGAACGGGAAAGAGGGATCACGATCTTTTCCAAACAGGCAGAATTAAAGATGGGCAATCTGGGGATAACTCTTCTGGATACACCGGGACATGTGGATTTTTCGGCAGAGATGGAACGTACCTTGCAGGTACTGGATTATGCGATCCTGGTGATCAACGGGGCCGATGGGGTGCAGGGACATACACGTACACTCTGGAGCCTGCTGAAAAGGTATCAGATACCGACGTTCTTATTCATCAATAAGATGGATCAGGTCGGAACAGATAAGGAAAAAGTACTGGCAGATCTGCAGAACAGACTGGATGAGGGATGTATTGACTTTTCAGACATGTCGGAAGAAACGTATGACAGTCTTGCCATGTGTGATGAGAAAGCGATGGAAGAGTATCTGGAATCGGAAAAAGTAGAAGAAGATACGATTGCTGAGATGATCGGTAATAGGAAAGTATATCCGTGTTATTTTGGTTCGGCGCTGAGAATCGAAGGTGTGCAGGAATTCATGGATGGGATGTTTGCTTATATGGAACGGAATGAGCGGATAAATAATACAGACGCTGGTACAGGTGATTTTGGCGCGAAGGTTTTCAAGATATCGAGAGATGCATCTGGAAGTCGTCTGACGCATCTGAAAGTGACATCAGGAATCCTGAAAGTAAAAGATACATTAACCGGAACGACAGGAAAGCAGAGTAAGAATGAGGCAGACGGTACACAAAGTGGATCTGTGGAAGGCGCGAACGGCTGGGAAGAAAAGGTCAACCAGATCCGTATCTATTCCGGTGAAAAATACGAGATGGTGCAGGATGCGGAAGCTGGTATGGTCTGTGCTGTGACGGGACTTAATTATACCTGTCCGGGAGAAGGGTTGGGAAGCGAAGAAGATTCCGAAGCCCCGGCACTGGAACCGGTCTTAAGCTACAAGATCGAACTTCCGGAAGGCTGCGATGTCCACAAAATGCTCGGCAGCTTACGGATACTCGAAGAAGAAGACCCGATGCTTAGGATCGTGTGGAATGAAGAACTGGGAGAAATCCATGCAAAACTCATGGGAGCTGTCCAGATCGAGATATTAAAGAGTCTTATCAAAGAACGGTTTGGCGTGGATGTGGAATTTGATACGGGAAATATCGTATATAAAGAGACCATTCAGAACACCGTGGAAGGCGTGGGACATTTCGAGCCACTTCGGCATTATGCCGAGGTACATCTGAAAATGGAGCCGGGAGAAAGAGGCAGCGGTATTGTGATCGGAACAGACTGCAGTGAAGATATGTTAGATAAGAACTGGCAGCGCCTGATCCTTACCCACCTTCTGGAGAAAGAACACAGAGGTGTGCTGACCGGTTCCGTGATCATGGATATGAAGATCACACTGACGGCAGGACGGGCACATCTGAAACATACCGAAGGCGGGGATTTCCGTCAGGCAACCTACCGTGCGGTGCGTCAGGGATTGATGCAGGCAGAAAGTATACTGCTGGAACCGTATTATGATTTCCAGCTGGAAGTCCCATCCGGGATGATCGGACGGGCACTTACGGATATCCAGCGGATGAACGGAGAAGCCGGCACGCCGCAGACAGAAGGCGAGATGACGATGATCGAAGGTTATGCTCCGGTTGCAGGTATGCGGGATTATCAGATGGAAGTGAATTCCTATACAAGAGGACAGGGACATCTGACCTGTACGTTCCGCGGCTATGAACCTTGCCGGAATACAGAAGCAGTGATCGAAGAGATTGGTTATGATCCGGAACGTGACATCGAGAACCCGACCGGTTCCGTATTCTGCTCTCATGGTGCAGGATTTAACGTTTCATGGGACAAGGTACCGGAATATATGCATCTGGAGAATCAGTTAGAAAAGGAACGTGCATTAGAAGAAGCAAAGAGACAGTCTGAACAGGCTGCCCGTCAGATGCCGAGAGCTGCAAGAACTCCGAAAGTCTATTCCAAAGCGGAAGAAAAGGAACTGGAAGAGATTTTTATCCGGACATACGGAAAAGTAGAAAAAAAAGGCGGACTGAGGCCACAGACATATGAGAGTGACTATGCCAAAAAGCAGCGGAAGAAAGAAGAAGCCATGCAGGAATATCTGCTGGTTGACGGCTACAATGTCATCTTCGCATGGGAAGAACTGAAAGAACTGGCGAAAGTCAATATTGAGGCGGCACGGGATAAGCTGATGGACATTCTGTGTAATTATCAGGGATATAAGAAATGCGTTCTGATTCTTGTGTTCGATGCATACAAGGTAGAGGGTTATGCATTAGAGATCCAGAAGTATCATAATATTCATGTTGTATATACAAAAGAAGCAGAGACAGCCGATCAGTACATCGAAAAGGTTGTTCATCATATAGGAAGAAAGTATCATGTAACAGTCGTGACTTCCGATGGGGTAGAGCAGGTGATCACGATGGGACAGGGCGGAACCCGTATTTCTTCCAGAGATTTTTTAGAAGAGGTTGAATATACGAAGAAGCTGATCGAAGAGGACAATGAGAAGCAGAGAGTGAGTGACAGGAATTATCTGTTTGATCATGCGGATGAGGAATTTGTGAAGAAAATGGAAAAAATCAGACTTGGAAAGAATTCGGAAGAATGATAAACTATACATGATATGCACGAAATATACGTGAAATCTGCAAGGATATGCATAGACATAAAGAAATATAGAAAGATACAAAGAAAATCAAATTAAAATGATAAGGAAACAAAGGAGAAAACAAATGCCAGTTTTTGATTTTAATTCAACACCAGACGAAAAGAAACCAGCGGAATGTACTTATACCGTAATCCGCTCGAATGAAAATGAAGCAACAGCCGAAAAGCCAATGATGGTCCTGGATAATAAGATCCGCCAGTGGGATCATCATTCCTGTGGTGTATTCACCAACCCAATCAAGAGAACATCTTTCGAATTCCAGCAGGAAGACGGAACGGTAAGTGCAGATATTTTAAAGATTGATGCAAGATTCGTAAGCCTGTTAAAATGGCTCGGAGAGAACCATATCAATGTACGTCTCTCAGGTGAGAATACAGAAGAAGGATATGCAGTATACAAGATCCGTGAGATCGCATTTGGCGGCGGTACGAAGTTATCTGCAGAAGATGGATTCCTGCAGTTTATGATTGAGCGTCTTCTGGCAAGCAATGCACCGGCAGAAGAAGTGGATGAAGAAGATGAAGACGAAGCGGGAGACGATATGAAGCTTACCAGTCTTCAGAGTATCACTGACTTTATGAACTGTGCGGGAAGAACACTTCCGGACAATATCCGTCTGTGGGCAAGACGTAACCTTGCTGTGGCACGTTCGCACGAAGTATCATCGGAGGAAAGACGCCATGCACAGAGAGCACTTTCCATCATGATGAATGTACAGTGGAAGAGCAATTATTTTGAAGCGATCGATCCGGATGAGGCGCGTCGTATTCTTGATGAAGAGCTTTATGGAATGGAACGCGTAAAGCAGAGAATTATCGAGACGATCATCCAGATTAACCGTACACATACATTACCGGCATACGGACTTCTGTTAGTAGGACCTGCCGGAACTGGAAAGTCACAGATTGCCTATGCGGTAGCACGTATCCTGAAGCTTCCTTGGACAACACTGGATATGAGTTCGATCAATGACCCGGAACAGCTGACCGGAAGTTCCCGTATCTATGCAAATGCAAAGACCGGTATCATCATGGATGCATTTGCCATGGCAGGAGAATCCAATCTGGTATTCATCATCAACGAGCTTGACAAAGCCGCATCCGGAAAAGGTAATGGCAATCCGGCCGATGTACTTCTGACATTACTGGACAACCTTGGATTTACAGACAACTATATCGAGTGTATGATCCCGACGGTAGGTGTATATCCGATCGCGACTGCGAATGACAAGTCTCAGATCAGTGCACCGTTGATGTCACGTTTTGCCGTGATCGATATCCCGGATTATACACCGGAAGAGAAGAAAGTAATCTTCTCCAAATTCGCACTTCCGAAGGTATTAAAGAGAATGAGCCTCAGAGAAGATGAATGTATCATGAGTGAAGAAGGTCTGGATGAAGTGATCGAATTATATTCCAATACCTCCGGAATCCGTGATCTGGAGCAGGCAGCAGAACACATTGCGGCAAATGCCTTGTATCAGATCGAGGTAGACCATGTGAAGTCTGTTACATTCGATGCAGAGATGGTAAGAAATCTGTTAAAGTAAATGATGAAGAGAAAGTAAGGATCTGCAGAATCAATTTACATAAAGAAAACAAAAAGCAGGAATTGTAAAATGATACGGAAAATAGATCGGAAAACGATAAAGATAAAGACACTGATTGTATTTATCATAACATTTTTAGTTATACAGGGGTGTGTATGTCTGCTGAATAAGAACCAGGAAAAGCAGGGAAAAATAAAAGCAGAATATACGGCGGAATCGACAATAAGCAGAGTAGAATCCCAGTTAAATAAGTATCTGGCAGAATCGAATCTGATCAAACAGACGATCGAAGCCGGATATGATATAGATGAGAAGTCTTTTGCAACGGTGTCACAGCTCATGCGGGATGAAACAGGTGTGATCGAAGCTCATGAACTGGCAAAGGACGGAGTTGTGAATCAGGCATATCCGTTAAAGGGAAACGAGGAAGCAATCGGACTGGACATGCTGCAGAATCCGGCGCGAGTAAAGGAAGCAAGACTTGCGAAGAAGAGTGGTAAATATACGATCGCAGGTCCATATGAGCTGGTACAGGGAGGTAAGGGATCACTTCTGTTCGATCCGGTTTACAGGACGGATGAGAATGGGAAGAAAGAGTTCTGGGGATTTTCAATTCTGGTCATGAACTGGGAAAAGTTCATGAAAGAGATTGAACTGGAGAAACTTGAGGAGGCCGGATATTACTATCAGATATGGAAGAAGGATCTGTACAGCGGTGAAAAGATTGTAATTGCTGAAAGTAAAAAGTTAAATACAGAAAATTCAATGAAGGTGAAGTGTTCGGTACCGAATGATACATGGTATTTTGAAATTGTTCCACAGGAGGGCTGGATCACATTTGAGCAGATATTATTTGGCATCATAGTAGGAATCCTGGTGGCAGGGATGCTGGCTGCTGGTTATTATCAGTTTGAAATCCGGAGATATAAGGATTTCATGCATGAAGTAAAACTTCAAAAAGCGGTCGATGATGCAAGAGCAGCGAATGAAGCGAAGACCAGATTTTTGTTCAATATGAGTCATGATATACGTACTCCAATGAATGCGATCCTGGGATTTTCAGAACTTCTGAAAAAGCATATTGATGAGAAAGAGCGTGCGCTGGATTATATCGAAAAGATCCATACCTCCAGTACATTTCTATTGTCGATTATCAATTATGTTCTGGAAATGGCAAGAATTGAAAGTGGAGAGGCTGCTTTAAAAACAGAAGAGGGGAATTTTGAAGAACTGGTGCATTCACTGCAGGCAGTATTTGAACCGACAGTGAACGAAAAACATCTGGAATATACCTGCACACTGGATGTGCAGCATAAGTATGTGATCTGTGATAAGACGAAAGTCAGGGAAATCATTCTGAATATTGTGAGTAATTCTCTGAAATATACACCGGAAGGTGGGAAAGTTGCATTCAACATTACTGAAGAACCATCGGAACATACAGATGAATCTATTTATAAAATCGTGGTTGAGGATACAGGTATCGGTATGAGCAAAGAGTATCTTCCACACATTTTTGAAGAATTTACCAGAGAACATTCCACGACAGAAAGCAAGGTGATCGGTACCGGACTTGGACTGCCGATTGTAAAATCACTGGTCGATCTGATGAATGGAACGATCGATGTAGAGAGTGAACTCGGAAAAGGTACAAGATTTGAAGTGAGACTGCCGCTTAAGATCGGACGGGAAGACGATGCATTTAAACAGGAAGAAAGAGATATAGAAGGCAATATAGAGCAGGTAAAGGGGATGCGGATCTTATTGGCAGAGGACAATGATCTGAATGCAGAGATTGCATGTACAATCCTGACGGAATCTGGAATGGAGGTAGAGCGTGCAGAAGACGGAAGAGTCTGCCTGCAGATGTTAAAAGAAAGACCGAAGCGTTACTATGATGCAGTATTGATGGATATACAGATGCCGAATATGGATGGTTACGAGACAGCAAAAGCCATCAGGAGTCTGGACGACAGCAGGGCAAGGATACCGGTGATTGCCATGACGGCAAATGCCTTCGATGAAGACAGGATGAAAGCATTTGAAGCGGGGATGGATGCGCATGTTGCGAAACCGATCGATATCAATATACTGATGCACACATTAAAAGGAGTACTTGGATAATATATGGAATGGAAAGAATTTGAAACAACATTCCCGGTACAACTGAATCAACAGCAAAGAGAAGCAGTACAGAGCACGGAAGGGCCGGTACTGCTTCTTGCTGTGCCGGGATCAGGAAAGACTACGGTACTGGTGACACGTCTGGGGTATATGATCTATTGTAAGAACATACGTCCTGAGAGCATACTTACGGTTACATATACAGTTGCGGCGACAAAGGATATGTCCAGAAGATTTGCAGACCGTTTTGGTGCGGAGATGGCAGAAAGGCTGGAATTCCGTACGATCAACGGAATCTGTGCAAGGATCATCCAGTATTATGGAAGACGGATCGGAAAGACGCCGTTCGAACTGGTGAAGGATGAAAAAACTACAACGGGTATGCTGATCAGGATCTGTCAGGAATATGGTATGGGCTATCCGACAGAGAGTGATCTGAAAAATGTAAGAACGTTGATCACTTACGTTAAGAATATGATGCTGAATGAAGAAGAACTTCAGAAGTTAGAGGAAGAATCCGATATCCGGATCGCAGGAATCTATCATGAATACTGCAGGCAGATGCGGGAACAGAAGCTGATGGATTATGATGACCAGATGTTGTATGCCTATAATATGCTGCGGAAAGATCCGGAGGTGCTTGCATATTTTCAAAACAGATATCCATATATCTGTGTAGATGAAGCGCAGGATACGTCAAAGATTCAGCATGCGATCATTGCGCTGCTGGCAGCCGGAACAGGCAATCTTTTTATGGTCGGGGACGAGGATCAGAGTATCTATGGCTTCCGGGCTGCATACCCGGAGGCATTGCTCTCATTTGAAAAGAATCATCCGGGGGCAAAAGTCCTTCTGATGGAAGAAAATTTCCGCTCGAATGCAAAGATTGTAGAAGCAGCAGATAAATTCATTCAGAAGAATACACTCCGGCATGAGAAGCATATGAGAGCCGCAAGAGAAGCCGGACCGGATATCATGGAAATTTCTTTAAAATCGAGAAAGGCACAGTATGTGTATCTGATGAAAGCGGCACAGGAATGTACGGAGACAGCTGTTCTGTACCGTGATAACGAGTGTGCAATTCCGTTGATCGATCTGCTGGAAAGAAAGAATATCCCATATCGCATGCGGAATGCGGAACTTTCCTTTTTTACCCACCGGACGGTCCTGGATGTGCAGAATATCATCCGGTTCGCAATGGATCCAAAAGATACAGAACTATTCATGCAGATCTATTACCGGTTGAAATTGTTCTTTAACAAGAAAGATGCATTAAGATATGCACAGATCAGTCAGGAGAAAGATATGGAAGTGCTGGATGCGGCATTAAAATATGGCAATCTGGAGAAATATCAGGAAGATAATGTCCGTAATCTGAAACGGCAGATGGTACGTATCTTAAATATGCCGGGGGATGAGGCCGTCAACCAGATTCTGACATATATGGGATATCAGGATTATCTGAAAAAAATGGGCATGAATGCCAATAAGCTGGAGACGGTCAGGCTGATCGGAAGCAGGGTAGAATCTCCGGAAAAATTACTGGAACGACTGGAAGAACTGAGAACAATCATTCAGGAAAAAGTATCAGATAAGGATTGTCCGTTTATTCTGTCTACCATGCATGCGAGTAAAGGACTGGAATATGATACCGTCTATCTTCTGGATGTTATGGATGGGATACTGCCGGAAAAAGTTCTGGCAAATCCGCGGACGGCATCGAAAGAAGAACTTGAAACTTATGAGGAAGAAAGAAGGCTTTTCTATGTAGGTGTGACCAGGGCAAAGAATCAGCTGAATGTATTTACGACGAATAAGCCGTCCAAATTCTGCAGTGAGCTGCTGGGAAAGAGGAATCTGAGAGAGAATCAGCAAAAAGAATATACAGGACTAAAAAAATGGGGAGATTATAGTCCGGCGGGAACATATGGCATAAAGGGAAATGGAATGTATCATGGATACGGCACAGGTCATGGATTTCAGAAACAACCGGGAAAAAGCTATCAGGAACTTGCGGATGCACTTGGTGAAGGCATGATTGTAAAGCATAAGAAATTCGGGGAGGGTGTTGTTGTAGACATGGAAGGTGAGCACATCCGTATCCAGTTTGGAGACAATGTAAAGAACATGGATCTGAAAGTTCTGGCAAGACTTGGAATGTTGGAAATATAGGAAAATATCAACCTGCAAATGTAGCGATACAATCGGAGAAAATTGTATAAGAATAAAAATGACCAATAGTCAAAAACTGTATTGACTCTTGGTCTTTTTTGATGTATATTGCAATTAGATATAAAAATGACCAATAGTCATAAATGCTGATAAGAGTAAAAAGCAATAAAAAAGGCTATAAAGAAATGGTCATAAAAGGAGGGGCGGTTATGAATATGGTTGCATTTGGTAAAAAGGTAGTGAAGTTCAGAATTCCGATACTGATCATCAGTATCTTACTCTTGATTCCGGCGGGACTTGGATATGTGAATACAAGAGTCAATTATGATGTGCTGACATATTTGCCGGAAGACATTGAGACGATGCAGGGGCAGGATATCCTGGTAAAAGACTTCGGAACCGGTGCTTTTTCAATGTTTATCGTGGACGGAATGAAAGATAAAGATGTATCGGCATTGAAAGCAAAGATCGAAAAAGCAGATCATGTGCAGAAGGTTCTGTGGTACGATTCACTTGCGGATATCAGCATGCCGAAGAGCATGATACCGAAAGATGTCTATGAAGTATTCAATTCGGATACGGGCACGATGATGGCAATCTTCTTTGATGAAGGTACTTCTTCCGACGGAACGATGGAAGCGATCGGGGAGATCCGTAAACTGGCCGGAAAGCAGTGCTTCTTAAGCGGTATGTCTGCAATTGTTACGGATACGAAGAACCTGGCGGAGAAAGAGACACCGTTATATGTACTGATCGCAGTTGTTCTGGCGGTAATCGTATTAGGACTTACGATGGATTCGTATTTTATCCCGTTACTTTTTATGCTGAGTATCGGAATGGCAATCGTGTATAACCTGGGAAGCAACTATTTCTTCGGAGAGATTTCCTATATTACGAAAGCACTGGCAGCGGTACTGCAGTTAGGTGTGACACTGGATTATTCCATCTTTCTGATGCACAGTTATGAAGAGCAGCAAGCCCGCTATAACGGTGATAAAGAGCGTGCGATGGCACATGCGATATCCCAGACATTCTCATCCGTAATCGGAAGTTCCGTTACAACGGTAGCTGGATTTATCGCATTGTGCTTCATGACATTTACGCTTGGTATGGACATCGGTGTGGTTATGGTAAAAGGTGTCATCCTCGGTGTGATCGCCTGTGTGACGATCCTGCCATCCATGATCCTGTGCTGTGATAAGTGGATCACGAAGACCATGCATAAGCCATTTCTTCCAGATATCGGAAGGATATCGGATAAAGTTACGAAGCGCTATATGATCTATGTAATTATATTCCTCGTGCTTTTATTCCCGGCAATCTATGGAAATAATCATACGTCCGTTTATTACAATCTGGATGAGACGCTTCCAAAGGATCTTCCGAGTATTATTGCAAATGAAAAACTGAAGGAAGATTATAACATGAACACGACACACATGATCCTCGTGGACAGTTCGGTTGAATCCGCAGATGTGGCAAAGATGATCAACAAGATGGATGATGTGGATGGTGTCAAATGGGCACTTGGTCTGGATGCACTGATCGGACCGGCAATCCCGCAGAGTATGATCCCGGATTCCGTAACCGAGATGCTGAAGAATGATAAGTATCAGCTGCTTCTGGTCAATTCTGAGTATAAGGTCGCATCGGATGAACTGAATGCCCAGATCAAAGAGCTGAATAAGATCTTGCACAAATACGACAAAGGCGGTATGCTGATCGGGGAAGGACCACTGACGGCAGATCTGATCGATATTACAGATACAGATTTTAAGACGGTCAGTGTGGTATCGATCGGTATCATCTTTGTGATCATATTAATACTGTTCAAGTCCATTTCACTTCCGATCATCCTGGTTGGTGTGATTGAATTTGCGATATTTGTAAATATGGGAATTCCATATTATACAGGATCGAAGTTGCCATTCGTTGCATCGATTGTTATCGGCACGATCCAGCTTGGATCTACCGTAGATTATGCAATTCTTATGACGACAAGATATAAGAGAGAACGCAATCACGGAGCAGAAAAATACGATGCGATCACAACTGCACACCGGGCATCGGCACAGTCGATCATGGTAAGTGCATTGAGCTTCTTTGCAGCGACGATCGGTGTCGGATTGTATTCGAATATTGATATGATCAGTTCACTGTGTATATTGATGGCGAGAGGTGCGATCATCAGTATGATCGTGGTTATCTTTGTATTGCCGTCGATGTTCATGGTATTTGATAAGGTGATCGTGAAGACGAGTAAGGGATTCTTGCCAAAGCATACATAAAAAAGGAGAGAGCTGTATGGAGTTTAAATATTGCAAATTAGAGATATTTCTCCCACCGACGCATCTGGAAGTGGTACAGAAGGCACTGCAGGAAGTCGATGCAGGGCATATCGGAAACTATGATTCCTGTATGTCGGTAAGTCCGGTGACGGGTTACTGGCGTCCGCTTGACGGGTGTGATCCGTATATCGGAACCAATGGCGAGATCAGCTGCGAGCCGGAGCTGAAAGTGGAAGTAACCGTGTATACAGAAAATGTTGACAAGACGATTGAATCCGTGAAAAAGGTACATCCATATGAAGAACCTGTGATTAATGTGATACCACTCTGGAGAACGAGCTTTTAAGTCCAGATTTTCAAGCCTGAAGTTTTAAACTCGAAATTTTTAGTCCGAAGTATATAAAGAAGACAAAAGTGGTGTCTGAAAAATCGTTTCTACAATCTTCAGACACACTCTGAACCGATGGAAAAACAGCCGGGGAAACAGCAGGTTGCTTTCCGGTCAGAAGCTTTTCTGATAAGATATCGGTATATCGATAACGGAGGTAGATGCGATGGAAACAAAGAATGTTATATTAGAACTTCGTACGAAGAAAGGCTTATCTCAGGACGAACTGGCCGGCAAAGTTATGGTCACAAGACAGGCAGTATCTCGCTGGGAAAATGGGGAAACAGTTCCGAATACAGAGACATTGAAGCTTTTGTCAAAGGAATTCGGGGTGTCGATCAATACGCTTCTTGGTGCACCTAGAAAGTTAATCTGTCAGTGCTGTGGAATGCCGCTTGAAGATGATGACATCATAAGCCATGACAGTGATGGTACGCTGAACGAAGACTATTGTAAATGGTGCTATGCGGATGGCACTTATACTTACAGTAATATGGACGATCTGATTGATGTATGTGTGAAAAATATGGTTAATGAGAATTTCACAGAGGAACAGGTGCGTACTTATATGAAGGAGCTGCTTCCGAAGTTAGATTACTGGAAACGATATGAGGAGCTTGGTGACAACGGAGAATTTGAGGCATTCAAGAAGCAGCTGATACAGGAAATCAATGATCTGCAGATAGAAGGAATGCCGAAAGTTGAAAAGCTGAATGCGCTTGTCGGAAAGTATGTGAATCTGGAGTATCCGCTGCCGAATGGCAAACGTGTGAAATTCCTGGATGACCAGACGACGTATCTGGGGAATCAGCTGGAGTGTGAGTTTGGCGGCGACCGGTGCTTTGGAGTGCTGGCGGGGATGGATTTTATTATGGTTTGTACGTATGAGGAAGGTGGAGAGAATCCGGAGCTGGTGGTGTATAAGAAGAGGTAAGAGAAGAATATGGATACGGAGAGGTTGTCAATGATATCAGGTCAAACTGTTTGTAAAGGAAGTGATGTAAAGAGCAGGCGAGGAATTACATTACGTCAGTTTTGGCTGGAGAATAATTTAGACCATTTGAAATGTGTAGAAAATAATGAAAAAACATGCAGATGGGGATCATTGTTGCAAATATACTCATATAGAAAATTACACAACGGAGATAACTCATGAGAGAAAAAACCATCCGGTGATGTGTGGAAATGTATCCATACGTCACCGGATGTTTTACGTTTCGGGAGTTGATTCCTGATCGCGTTTCATGGCTTCATCGATTGCTCTATTGATAAAGGCAGTGGCACTTTCACCCATCTTTTCTGCGTGGTCCTTAATGATGGCACGTTTCTCTGGGGTGACACGAACCTTGATTTCAACGAAACGATCATTATATTTTTTGTTAGCCCTTCGACGAGCTTTGGTTAAGCCCCAGTTTCTTTCTACGTTCCATTATTCTTTTTTCCGATTTCCTGTAAACATAATTCGCTGTCAGACATTGGTGTAAAAACATCTCCTCTCGTATTGTTAAATTATATCCACAATAGAGGATAAAAATAAGCGCCTATTGTTGACTAAAATCAACAAGACAATATATAATCAAAAAGTAAATTTATTGGATCGTAAAACATTAGATTATGGAACGAGCAGAACATAAATAATGGTATGCATCAATAAATTGACACGAATTTGCGGCGGGGGGGGCATCGAACCGCCGGTCATTGAATAGTAACAAATGGCAGGAAACAAGATATGAAAAAAACGAAAAGGATAGTTAGGAATAGACGGAAAATAAAAGGAAAAAGAGTGATTGCAGGCATTCTGCTTGCGGGAATTTTAGCAGTTACCCTGGCAGGGTGTAAAAACACAGATAACACTAAAGAAGAATTAGAAAAGCCTGTTATTACCCTCGGCAGCGACAGCTATCCACCATACAATTATCTGA
>OCHA01000930.1_pt1 | contig 26825 bp, 30 predicted proteins | sample 1538591 | NCBI WGS metagenome assembly OCHA01 (sample SAMN04571710, study PRJEB22368) | human gut metagenome | biome: human gut; material: stool | host: Homo sapiens | place: Luxembourg | collected 2012-09-06 | reverse complement strand
GATACTAATCGGTCGAGGGCATGACCAAGCAAGGTGATAGGTAGGATGAAAGAAAATATTTCTTGTATGCAGTTTTGAAGGTATATGAAAGATAAGAGGCAATCAACGAAATGTTGGTTGTTTTTTTGTTGTTTGTAGATTTAACGCACGAAAGTGGGGACGGAGGATTTCTGGAAATCCCCCGTCCCCACTTTCATATATTAACGACATAAAGGATAAAAAATATATAAAATCTCAAATATCTTTTGACCATATATGCCATAGATGATACAATTGAAACATTGCTGGAATAGAAAAGGAGTTTATTTATTATGGAACAGAAAGTAATCGCCACAGTTGGCGGACATCAGATCACAGAAGCAGAAGTAGAAGCATTCATCCACAGCCTTCCAAGAGAACAGCAGGCATATGCTTCTCATCCGGATTTTCGTAAACAGTGTGAAGAACAGCTGATCGCAGTTTATGCATTTGCAAAATACGGCGAAGAAGAGAAGATCGATGAGACAGAAGAATTCAAGAATGTTATGGAGAATGCAAGAAAAGACATTCTTGCTCAGATGGCTATGAGAAAGCTTTTTGCATCTGTTAACGTAACAGAAGAAGAAATCAAAGAATATTATGAGGCGAATAAGTCCAAGTATTCCAAAGGTGCATCTGTACATGCAAAACATATCCTTGTAGATAATGAAGAGAAGTGTACAGAGCTTCTGAATGCAATTACAAGCGGGGAGAAGGTATTTGAGGATGTTGCAAAAGAATCTTCTTCTTGCCCTTCAGGAGCGAACGGAGGAGACCTCGGAGAGTTCGGAAGAGGACAGATGGTAAAAGAATTCGAAGATGCCGCATTTGCTGCAGAAATCGGACATATTGTCGGACCTGTAAAGACACAGTTCGGATATCACCTGATCAAGGTGGAAGATAAGAAAGAAGCCGGTGAATCAAGTCTGGAAGAAGTAAAAGACCAGATCCGTGCAGAACTGTCTCAGAAGAAACAGGAAGAAGCTTACAGAGCGAAAGTTGATGAGCTGAAGAAGAAATATATGGAGTAATCAGCTGACCGGGTAAAGAGAGAATACAAGAAAAGCAAATTCTCTTGCATACTAAGGTATATAAAACAGGGGCATGATCGATGTGGATCATGCCCCCTGCTGCGTCTTAGATGGCGATTTGAGCCAGTTTTATTTGGTTTGCAGTAATTTATCAATACTTACAAGCTTTACGCTTAAAACAAAGATTTTTGCAGCTAATTTCAGTTCCTTAACAGTTGGATAAGAAGGTGCAATACGAATATTGCTGTCTTTCGGATCTTTTCCGTAAGGGAAAGTAGCACCGGCACCGGTCATTACAAGTCCTGCTTCCTTTGCTTTTGCTACGATTGCTTTTGCGCAGCCATCCATGGAATCAAAAGAGATAAAGTATCCGCCACGTGGTGCAAGCCATGAGCCGATTCCAAGTCCGCCAAGTTCTTTGTCCAGTGTTTTTAACACAATATCAAACTTAGGACGGAGAATATCTGCATGCTTCTTCATGTGCTGAACCATACCATGGATATTTCCAAAATATCTTGCATGTCGGAGCTGGTTCAGTTTGTCATGTCCGATCGTCTGAATACGCATCTGTTTTCTGATATCAGCCAGGTTGGCATCAGATGCTGCGATTGCTGCGATACCGGAACCAGGGAAACTGATCTTGGAAGTAGAAGAGAACTTGTAAACCATATCCGGATGTCCTTCTTTCTTACATTCCATTAAAATCTCAATCAGGTAATCCTGTTTATCTTCATATAAATGGTGAATACCATATGCATTATCCCAGAAGATACGGAAATCCTCTGCTGCAGGATTCAGTTTTGCAAAACGATGAACGGTTTCATCTGAATAAGTGATTCCCTGCGGGTTAGAGTATTTTGGAACACACCAGATACCTTTGATCGCCGGATCAGTACTGACCAGTTCTTCTACTATGTCCATATCCGGACCGGTTGGTGTCATCGGAACGTTGATCATCTCAATTCCAAAATATTCTGTAATTGCAAAATGTCTGTCATATCCGGGAACCGGACATAAGAATTTTACTTTATCAAGTTTTGCCCACGGAGTACTTCCCATAACACCATGCGTCATACTGCGTGCGATTGTATCATACATTATATTCAGGCTGGAGTTTCCGAAGATAACGATATTATCTTTTGGTACTTCCATCATATCTGCAAGCAACTGTTTCGCTTCTGCGATACCATCCAGAACACCGTAGTTACGGCAGTCAACACCTTCTTCACATACAAGGTCAGAGTCACTTTTTAATACATCCATCATATCCATGGAAAGGTTCAGCTGTTCTGTGGACGGCTTACCTCTGGACATATCCAGGTGCAGGTTCTGTGCTTTTACATCTTCAAACTGGGCTTCCAGCTCACTTTTCAGTTGCAATAATTCTTCTTTGGATAATTCTTCATATGCTACCACTATACCATCCTCCATATCATATATACCATTCAACATTACAATATTTTAACAGAATTTGACGTTTCGTCAATGGGTTCTTGCAAATTATATGGAAATTATTGAAAAATATGCAATTTTAAAAGGATAAAATGAAATATTTGTTGAAAAGTTATGCAAAAAATATGCTGTGATAAAGCGAGTAAGTGATAAAAAAAGAAAAATGACATTTTCAGTATATGTAAGAGAAAGATAATCTATGCTAAAATATAGAAAATGATAACTGATTGGGCAGCGGAGCCGGTTGACAGAACGGAGAATAAAATGAAAGATATCAGAGAAGCAAAGGCATTCCGCAGCCAGTGTCAGAATAAGTCAGTAAAGATCTGGGAGGAAGAGCTGATCGTGGGATGCTCCGGAAGTAAGATGCGTGGCGGTATCATTTGTGCAGATACATGCTGGTCAGTATTTGATGATGAAAGAGACGATCAGTGAACGGAAATATGACCCGTTTTATCTGAGAGAAGAAGATAAAGAGATGTTCTTAAAAGAGATCAAACCATACTGGGAAGTAAGATCTACATACGAAGCATGGCTGAAACAGATACCGGAGGACTGCAGGGATTTAAGAGATACCGGGCAGGTATAATATCAACCGGAAAGCGGTCCGTGGGTGGGGCGAGACAACAGCCGGATACAGACAGATCATAGAAGAAGGAATCGAAAGTATCTGTGATACGATCCGGTCAAGAAAAGATGAACTGGATCCGACGGTGTCGGGAGATATTGAAAAAGAAGATTATCTGAATGCGCTTCTGATCTCTGCAGAGGGAATCTGCGAACTGGCAGAGCGTTATACAAAAGAGGCAGAAAGACTTGCAGAAGAAGAACAGGATGAAAGACGGAAGAATCTGGAGGGACGTCTCAGACATCATACGGCACATGCAGATATTAATCTCGGAGGAATGATCGAATTCGTAATGACAAATGGAGTAAACCGGAAATCCGGAAGAAAAGTTTCTGTCGAAACAGGCAGCCCGGAAGCATTTGAGACATATGAAGAGTTTGAGAATGCAGTCGAAGAGCAGTTACACTATGCAATCCGGGCGGTAGTAAAAGGCAGTCATGTCATTGATAATGTGTGTATGGATCGTGTTGTGGATCTGATCAATAGTATGGCTACTGTAAAGAATTTAGTTTACGATACGGAGCAGATATCAATGAAAGATCTTGTTCTTGCATTGGATGCAGATTTTGCAGGATATGATGCAATTAAGAAACTTTGTGATGACGCACCGAAATATGGCACCGATAATGAGATAACAAATGAAATTGCAGGAGAAATGTTTACGTTTATTGCGAATGAAATAGAGAGCTATAGAAGCAAATTTGGAACGATAACATCTGGAATACTGCCGGTATCAGGCAAAACACCGTTTCGTACAGGGAACCCTTCTGAATATGAAGATTGAACCGGAGATGCTGAACAGTGAAAAAGGAATTATGCAGATGATGGCACTTCTTAAGAGTATGTGCAGTCTCGGAATCTTTCATGTGCAGTTCAATGTAATTGATAGAGAGACATTGATTGCGGCACAGGAACAACCGGAAGAGTACAGAGGACTTCTGATCCGTGTGGCCGGTTATACGGCTTATTTTACTGAACTCGGGAGAGATGTACAGGATGAGATCATCGCAAGGACTGAACAGGAATCGTTGTACGGATGTAGTGTCGGATAGGAGGAAGATGTGTCAAAGACAGGAAGAGTGCTCCGGATAGAGAAGACATCCATCCACGACGGTGAAGTGCTGATGCAGGTGGACAGAGAATTTGCTGGTGATATACATATCAGTATTCCGGAGATTAGACATTCACAAAAACGGACAGCCTGTGTTATGATATGCTCAGATGATAACAAGGAGGAATTAATATGAGAGACATTAACTGGGCAGTACTTGGTACAGGCGTCATTGCAAATGAGATGGCTGCTGCATTAAAAAAGAACGGAAAGAATATCTATGCTGTTGGTAACAGAACCTATGAAAAAGCCGTTGCATTTGGTGAGAAGTATGGAGTAGGGAAAGTTTATACGGATTATAATGAGATGTTTACTGATCCGGATGTTGATGTAATTTATATCACAACACCTCACAATACACATAAAAAATTTATGAAACAGGCAATTGAGAATGGAAAACATATCCTGGTAGAAAAGTCGATTACACTTAACAGTGATGAACTGAATGAGATGGCAGAACTGGCAGATAAGAATCATGTCATCATCGGAGAGGCAATGACAATCTATCATATGCCAATCTATAAAAAGTTAAAGGAAATTCTGGAAACCGGCGTATTAGGAAAAGTAAATCTTATTACAATGAATTTTGGAAGTTTCAAAGAATACGATATGAACAACCGCTTTTTTAACCGTAATCTCGCTGGTGGAGCAATGTTGGATATTGGAGTATATGCGCTTTCATTCATCCGATGGTTCATGGATTCAAAACCGGATCAGTTGCTGTCGCAAGTGAAATCCGCACCTACAGGGGTAGATGAGCAGGCCGGACTGCTGTTGACGAACAAAGAAGGACAGATGGCAACCGTTATGTTATCACTTCATTCAAAACAGCCAAAGCGGGGCATGATCTCCTGTGAAAAGGGATACATTGAGATTATGGAATATCCAAGAGCATGGGAGGCAAGAATTACCTATGTGGAAACCGGAGATGTAGATGTCATAAGAGCGGGAGAAAATGCAGATGCACTTGCTTATGAACTTGCAGATATGGAAAAAGCGATTGCAGGAGATTCGGAATGTATGCATTTTGATTATACAAAAGATGTTATGGATATGATGACGGAATTCAGAAAAGCATGGAAGTTCACTTATCCGGAAGAGGAATAGTTTGTATTAAAAATGTCTGAAAATATGTCAGGAAGATAATAGTCGCAGAGATAAAAAACAGCACATAGATATCAGCTGATAATATCTGATATCTATGTGCTGTTTTTTTATTTCTTATATATAAGAAATAAGTACAAAAGAAATTATAAAATTTCTAATTCAAATACAAGAACTTCACAACTGTTAAGAGTAATCTTATCATTGGCAGGAAGAGAATGCTCAGTACTGCCCATATTAGAAAGAAGAAGCTGTTTTACGGGATATTCCAGCGTAAGAGAAACTGCTTCTTTCCCAAAGTTGGCGGTGATAAGGATCCGTTGTTTTTCAGTCTTTCGATAATAAGCCATGACTGAGCTGGTATTCTGATAAACAGGCAGAAATTCGCCATAAGCAAATACTTCTTTGTAAGCAGGAGATTTACGCAGTGCGATTAGCTTCCGGTAATAATTTAATACAGAATCAGGATCTGCGTCCTGTGTTTCCATGTTGATTTCGGTATAATTATCATTTACTTTCAGCCATGGAGTTCCCGTGGTAAATCCGGCATTTTCCTGTGTATTCCATTGCATCGGAGTTCTGGCGTTATCACGGCTCAGTCTGCCGCATGCTTCAAGGGCTTCTTTATCGGTGAGTCCGGCATCTCTGGCAGTATGATACTGATCTATGGTATTGATGTCATTATATTCGTCAATACTGTTCCAGACTGCATTTTGCATACCGATTTCCTGTCCCTGATAGATAAAAGGAATTCCACGGAGAAGAACACTGATTGTTCCGAGCATCTTAGTACCTGCGGGATTCCGGGCATAGTCAGGAAGAAAACGAGATACACCCCTTGGTTCATCATGATTTTCGATGATATTTGCTTCCAGGCCACAGTTTTGAACTCTAATCTGGGAGTCGGTGATCGCTTTACGCCATTCTTTGAAGTCTACAGGTGGTGCATCATACCATCCATGTTCTCCTTCACTGAGCATATGTGCACTAAAGTCAAAAATTGTGGAAAAATGACCATTTTCACCGATAAATGCATCAAGTTCGCCCTCTTTCATATTAAATACTTCGCCTACAGTAAATGCTTCGTATTTCTGAAATGTATGTTTCTTCAGATCTTCAAGAAGTTCTCCGACACCATTTACTTCGTCTACCATTTTCCAACAGCCGGCAAGTCCATCCGGACCATCCGGTTTGAAATCCGGAAAGTCCAGATCCTTCTTGATGTTAATGATTGCATCAATACGGAATCCGGCAAGTCCTTTTTCAAGCCACCAGTTGATCATTTCATAAAGCTTTTCTCTCAGAAGCGGGTTTTCCCAGTTAAGATCGGGCTGTTCTTTGGCAAACATGTGCAGGTAGTATTTATCAGTACCCGGTACCGGTTCCCAGCAGCTTCCGCCAAAGTAAGAACGCAAGTTACTTGGGGGATTACCGTTTCTGCCCTTGCGGAAATAGAAATAATCAGCATATTCTCCGTCGGGATCGGCCAGGGCTTTCTGGAACCATTCGTGCTGGTCAGAACAGTGATTGATGACCAGATCCATAATAATATACATATCCCTTTTTTTCGCTTCAGAAAGCAGTTCGTCAAACTCTTCCATCGTTCCGAATTCTTCCGCAATTGCGTAGTAATCAGAAATATCATAGCCCTGATCTACAAAAGGTGATTTGTAGATTGGAGAGAGCCAGATGATATCAATCCCCAATTTTTTTAAATAATCTAATTTAGAAATGATTCCACGAAGATCTCCGATTCCGTCTCCGTTTGTGTCTAAAAAGCTTTTTGGATAGATCTGGTATGCGACTTTATCATGCCACCATTTTTTTATCATAATTTTTCCCTTTATATACGAAATTAATTTCGTAAATTCCTTTCTGTTATTGTAGTCTTCTGTATGCTGCTTTGCCAAAATCACATTGAGGCATAACAGAAAATGTATTATACTGCTATTATATGAAAAAAAAAGCCTGATATCTTGCAGTATAGTGTTGTTGTATGACATAATACTGCTTTGTAAAAGCAGAGAAAGGGAAAAAGAAAATGAAGAAACAATATTTCCATGCACCGGAGCAAAAAGAAGAGACAAAGCACGGAGAGCCGTACTTTCCGGTTCAAAAGTATATTACCAGACTGTCTGAAGAATATCCGGCGGTAACAACACACTGGCATGAAGAGGCAGAACTTACATTGATCGTAAAAGGAAAATGCCATTATCAGGTAGATCTGGTTGATTATGAAGTGAAAGAAGGAGATCTGTTATTTGTTCCGCCGCTATTTTTGCATGCGATTTCAAAAGGAAGATGTGAAGAATTTATTTCGGAGACGTATGTATTTCATTTGAATTTTCTCGGAGGTAATTCAACAGATATATGTTCGACGCGCTATCTGGTTCCAATTATGAACCAGGAATTCGCAATGCCTTGTCTGATTACAGGGAAACATTCGGTCTATGCTTCACTTAGAAAAGTCTTTGATCAGATTACTTCGCTTTATGATGAAAATGTAGATGGATATGAACTGGCATTGAAAGCGTTACTTTTGCAAGCAATTTTTTTGTTGCTGCAATATAGCAAAAAAATTACAAAGAAAGAAAAAGAGCAACATTCTGAGAAATTAAAAAGTGTACTGGATTATATTGGGGAACACTATGCAGAACCAATTTCAATAGCGGAACTGGCAGAATTGTGCTATTTCAGTGAATATCATTTTATGCGTTTTTTCAAAAAGCATATGAATATGACTTGTGTGGAATACATGAATAATTTTAGATTGGAGAAAGCTGTGGAATTATTTGAACAGGGGCATTTATCGATTATTGAAGTCTCAATGTCAGTCGGATTCCGGAATCTTTCTTATTTGCATTTAAGAAAAAATATGGTATGACACCACTTACTTTTATAAATAAACTGAAAAACACTGTCCGATAATATATTAAGATCATTGGACAGTGTTATGTAATATCTATGTGTTTTGAAAACTGTCAGAGACAGATTCCGGATCGTCAACTGATAAAATTTATAAACTTGCTTCAACCAGTACAGCTACAGCCAGTGTGTCGTCTTCTGTAAATCCCTGTGCACAGGTAAGGATTGTCTGTACATAGTCTTTTGAAAGATCGAGTTTGTGAGAGATGACATCCATATCATAACCCTCCTGATTCAATTCGGTTACATTCTTTACATCCTTGCGTATCTGTTCCATTGATAAATTTGCGTCCATTTTCATATATCCTCCTGTAAATTTCCGGATTTCCTTTTTTATACTGTATTTACATTTCGTTCTTAAGCTCTAATATTTTATCAAGCAGATGGAAGGCAACTTCTTCTTTGCTCATCAGTTCAAGTTCAAATATCTGATCTGGTGTGATCATAGTAACGATGTTTGTATCCGTTTCAAATCCGGCACCGTGTTCTTTCAGATTATTGGCAACGATCATATCCAGATTCTTTTTCTCCAGCTTTTTCTTGGAGTTCTCCAGCATGTTCTGTGTCTCCATAGAAAAGCCGCATAAGAACTGGCCTGGTTTCTTGTGTTCGCCGAGATATTTCAGAATATCGTCCGTGCGCTCCAGTGGAATCGACATGACATCGCCGTCTTTCTTTTTGATCTTTTCATCAGAGACATTGCAAGGTCTGTAATCAGCAACGGCAGCAGCCTTGATAATGATGTCCATATCCTGGCTTCGGGAAGTAACTTCCTCGTACATGTCTTTTGCAGATACGATCGGAACGGTATTGACGAAAAGTGGTGCATCAAGGGCGGTGCGTCCGGTTACAAGGGTCACATCTGCTCCGCGGAGCATGCAGGCTTTTGCAATGCTGTAGCCCATCTTTCCGGAAGAATGATTCGTAATATAACGGACCGGATCAATGGCTTCCTGTGTCGGACCGGCAGTTACAAGTACTTTCATACCAGCCATGTCTTTTTCGTGTGCGACAGCTTTGCAGATATACTGGAATAAAGTTTCCGGTTCCGGCATCTTTCCGGCACCATTATCGCCACAGGCCAGATGACCGGTGGAAGGTGTGATGACTTCCATGCCATAATGCTTCAGTAATTCTATATTATCCTGTGTGACAGGATTCTCATACATTGCTGTATTCATAGCAGGAGCAATGATCTTTGGCGCACGGCTGGCAAGTACGGTTGTTGTCAGCATATCGTCGGCAAGACCATGAGCAAGCTTGGCCATCACGTTTGCAGTTGCGGGAGCAACCATAACGACATCAGCAAGCTGGGCAAGTGCAATATGTTCCACTTTGAATTCAAAATTCCGGTCGAATGTATCAGTGATACACTTATGTCCGGTGAGAGTCTCAAACGTAATCGGATTAATAAAATTGGTAGCGTTCTCTGTCATGATGACATGAACGTCAGCCCCGGCTTTTACCAGAAGACTTGCAAGCGTTGCAATTTTATAAGAAGCAATCCCTCCGGTTACGCCAAGGAGAACGTGTTTCCCTTTTAACATAAATATTCATCCTCATTTCAATATTCATATAAAATAATACAATTACAATCACTATAGCTCTTTTTATTCATTCTTGCAAGTAATAGATAACGATGGAGAGGGGATTGTACGGATTTTTATACTTGTATGGGAATTGGCGGAATGTTATAATCGGATTCGTAATTGTATTGTATCCCGGACACCGGGAATGATAACAAGGAGGAAAATCAAACATGAAGACAAAAAAACATAACACCAGTTGGATGGTCAGTGTTGCACTTATGGCAGCAATCGTAATCGTTCTGGCGAACACACCGCTTGGAATGATACAGCTTCCGATCATTAAGGCGACAACTGTACATATTCCGGTAATTCTTGGAGCAATTTTGTTAGGACCTGCAGCAGGCGCGATCCTGGGCGGTGTATTCGGCATCTGTTCACTGATCAGTAACACGATGGCACCGACACTTTTATCATTCGCGTTCTCACCATTTATGAGCACTACAGGAATACCAGGGGCGGTTAAAGCAGTATGGATTTCAGTAGGATGCAGAATTCTGATCGGTGTGGCAGCAGGATGGCTTTGGATTCTCTTATCAAAACTGAAAGTAAACAGTATCATTGCACTTCCTGTCGTAGGATTCGCAGGAGCAATGGTGAATACGATTACCGTAATGGGAAGTATCTACATCCTCTTTGCAAAACAGTATGCAGAAGCAAAAGATGTGGCCGTCAGTGCGGTATGGGGACTGGTAATGGGAACGGTTACAGCATCAGGAATTCCTGAGGCGATTGCAGCGGCAATTCTGGTTCTTGCGATTGGTAAAGTCTTAATCGGTGTATTTAGAAAAATGAATATTGGAAATGTTGCGAAAGCAAGTGTATAGATAAAAGATGGAATCTCCGGCTTTGAGAAAAAAAGCCGGAGATTTTTTGCCGCCAGAGAGTTCTGTAGATAAGAAAAAACAGAAATTTTGCAAAAAAATAAAAAAAATGAAAAATTCTGTTGACATACATGGAACTAATATGGTATAAATAATAAGCACTCAGCAATGAGTCATAATATAGGGGATTGGTCAAGTGGTATGATAGGGGTCTCCAAAACCTTTGGCGGGAGTTCGATTCTCTCATCCCCTGCTCTGAAAGAGTCAGAAATGCTTTGTTTACAAGTTTTTCTGGCTTTTTTGTTTGTGAAAAAATAACTATTGACTTCTTTAAGGTGTAAGCGTAGATTAAAAGCTAGTCGTTATAGAAGAAAAATACAGATATGAAAGGCAAAATAAAAATGAAGAGAAAGCAAAATATCAGATGGAATACCATGAAAATTCTGGTAATTGGTTTTCTGAGTGTGATTGTTCTTGGAGCAGTACTTTTATGGCTTCCGGTATCGAATGAAAAACCAATCAGCTTCCTGGATGCATTATTTACATCGACAACATCGGTATGTGTGACTGGACTGGTCACGGTTGTCCCGAAATATCAGTTCACGATAACAGGGAAGATAATTTTATTGATTCTGATTCAGATCGGAGGTCTGGGCATAATTGCATGTATCACAGCATTCTTTATGCTTCTTAAAAGAAAGATTACGGTAAAAGAGAGAATTGTCATTCAAGAAGCTTATAATATGAATTCTCTTGGTGGTCTGGTAGGCATGGTCCGCAGAATTTTGTTCGGGACGGTAGTGGTAGAAGGAATCGGTGCCGTTTTATATGCAATACAATTCAGTCGGGATTATGGACTCGTAAAAGGAATTTGGTATGGAATTTTTCATTCGATTTCTGCATTTTGCAATGCGGGAATTGATATTCTCGGAGAGGACAGTCTGGCGAGATACGTAACAAATCCATTGATCAACATTACAACGATGATGCTGATCATTCTTGGCGGAATTGGATTTACGGTGTGGTATGACGTGATTGATAACGGAAAGAAGATCTGGCATCGTGAAATTCCGAAGAAATGGTGTTTTACCAGACTTAAGTTACATTCAAAGGTAGCGATTGTTACGACGTTGGTTCTGCTGATAGCAGGGACACTTTTGAACTTTGTACTGGAGTATCGGAATCCGGCAACAATTGGAAATCTGAATACCGGACAGAAGATAATGGCTTCGGCATTTCAGGCTGTGACGACCAGAACGGCCGGATTTAGTACATTTCAGCAGTCGGGAATGCATGAAGAGACCGGATTCCTGAATATTATTTTAATGTTTATCGGAGGATCTCCGGGAGGAACTGCGGGTGGTCTGAAGACAACAACATTTGCACTTTTATTTCTCGCTTTTCACACGATGCTCAGGGGAGGTCATGATATTGAATGCTTCCGGAGAAAAGTGGCTGAAGATAGCTTTCGTGTAGCGTTCGTGGCAATTATGCTGGCATTGGGCATATATGTAACAGGAACCACGGTTATTGCTGTGATAGAGCCGGATACAATCTCACTTCAGAAAATTATGTATGAGACCGCATCTGCGATGGCAACAGTTGGCCTGACACAAGATCTGACAACTCATCTGAGGGTAGGAAGCAAGATCGTGTTGATGATACTGATGTATGTAGGACGAGTCGGACCGATGACCATTGCATTATTATTTGCCGGAAAGGTAAATTTGCAGGAAAAGATGCGGACACTTCCGACGGAAAAGATTATGATTGGTTAATGAGGAGGAATAACTATGAAGAAACAATTTGCAGTATTTGGTCTGGGCAGTTTTGGGGAAAGTATTGCGTTAGAATTACAAAAACTTGGATGCGAGGTCGTAGCGGTAGATAAAGACATGGAGCGTGTAAAAGGGATCGCCGACTCGGTATCATATGCGATGCAGGCAGATATCGGTGATCCGGATTTTGTCAGATCTCTCGGTACGAGGAATCTGGACGGCGTTGTGATCGCAGAAGCAGAAAGTCTGGAAGCAAGTATTATGGCAACGCTGGTGTGTAAAGAAATTGGTGTACCGAATGTGATTGCAAAAGCAAAAAATGAGCGTCATGCAACCGTATTGAAAAAAATCGGTGCAGACTCCATTATTTTCCCAGAAAAAGAAATGGGAATCCGGCTGGCAAAGAATCTTATGTCTGCCAGCTTCACAGATTGGATCGCTTTATCACCGGATTATAGTATAGTTGAGACACCGATGCCTGTAAAATGGAGTGGAAAAACGTTGAAAGAACTGGATGTGCGCCAGAATTACGAAGTGAATGTCGTGGGAATTAAAAGTGGGGCGCACGTAGAAGTGAATCCGGATCCTTTAGAAGTATTGCGTGAAGATATGGTTCTGATCCTGGTGGGGTCTAATAAAGCATTAGAGTCATTATAAGGATAGGCCGTGTCTGGATGATGCCCCAGGCTGGTATGTTGAAGGTGGTAATATCGGCTTTGCAATCATAACAAGATAATGGTATAATAATCATACTGATTTGATCTGAAGATACGAAAGCTTTACCGTAAGGAGGACATGAGGATGAAAGAAAAAATAATACAGGGTGGGATCGTGAATGGCGAGAAGATGCTGGTATGTCCGACCTGGGAAGATGAATTTCAAAAAGCAATTAACAGTACAGGCGGTTGTTTCCGGATCAGCATGGATTATTCTGCTGTAGATGTTTCATGGTGGAAAGAACTGGAAGCGATTGCTAAAAAATATGGATACACACTGGATTCCGAATCATTGGAGATCATTCAGGAATATGTACAGAAATATAAAAAATACGAGAATCATTTCTGGGAATATGGAAAGAAAATCATAACATTTGAACAGTTCAGCCGGATGTTGAGTAAAAAGGCGGGAATACAGCCGAAAGAAGCAAAAGACTATGTGGCTGCTAATCTTCAGAATCTGGAGCATAAAGAGATTTTGGAAGCATTGCTGTTCTCGTTGCAGCTAATCAAGTCCGAAAAGGGACTGGAGGGAACGCAGTGGACAAAACCGACGTGCGATTTTATTAAGAAAGAATTTGAGAAGATGATTGTAAACGGGGAATATTAAGAAGAAAAAGTGGGGAATCAGTCAGGACGATTCTCCACTTTTGATGTAAAAGGAGATAAAGAATATGGAATTATGGGATATTTATGATGAAAATAAAGAACGTACAGGAGCTACAATGAAACATAATGACTGGAATATGAAACCGGGAGAATTTCACCTGACTGTTCTTGGCGTGCTGATGCGCCCGGATGGAAAATATCTGATCACCAGAAGAAGAATGGATAAAGAATGGGCAGCCGGATGGTGGGAAGTACCGGGCGGTGGAGTAAGAGCCGGAGAAGATTCAAAGGATGCAGTTATCCGGGAAATCAGAGAAGAGACAGGAATTGATGTAACAGGAGCAGAGGGAGGCTATGCGTTCTCCTATAAGAGAGTGAATCCGGAAGAGAAAAATAACTATTTTGTGGATATTTACAAATTCATTCTGGATTTTGATGAGTCAGATGTGAAGACACAGGAAGAAGAAGTGTCAGGATTTGCAATTGCAGATCTGGAAGAAATTAAGAAGTATGCAGATCAGGGAGTATTTCTGCATTATGACAGTATCCGGCAGGCCTTCGAGGGATAAAAGAAAAGAGAAAATCAGGAAAATTGCGGTTGAAGTATGGCATTCTGCTATACATACAGTGAGGAGACAGGCAGACGCATGAATGACGAAGAGAGAATCCTGAAAGAAATTAAAGAGGTATTAAAAGAACTGGATGAACAGGGAAGAATGAAACATACACAGAAATATATGCAGCATAGTGATATTTCGGTATATAAGCATTGCATTAGTGTAGCATATACAAGTGTGGAACTGGCGGAGCGGTTTGCGTGGAACGTCAACCGCCGGGAACTGATCAGAGGAGCACTTCTGCATGATTATTTTCTGTATGACTGGCATGAAAAGAATGCAGGACACAGATTTCATGGATTTATCCATGCAGGAAGAGCATTGCAGAATGCAAGAAAGGATTTTGATCTGACGAGACGGGAAGAGAATATCATATTGCGGCATATGTTTCCGTTGAATATAGTACCTCCGGTGTGTAAAGAAGCATGGCTGGTATGCCTTGCGGATAAGATCTGTGCATCCAAAGAGACTGTGATCGGAAGAATCCACAGAAAAAGGACACAAAAGCGGCAGAGATGAAGGATATAGTTGACTTATCATATATCCTACTATTATAATAGGAAATGCGCTGTATTACAGACACAAAAATAAAGATGAGTAAAAGAGAAGAATGTAAAACAGCTTAGTATATTATGAAAAAATGAGTGGAGGAACAGATATGTTGAATCAGTTTTCCAGAACACAGCTTCTGTTAGGAGCTGAGAATATGGACAGACTTGCACATGCGAAAGTCGCTGTTTTTGGAATCGGCGGAGTAGGTGGCTATGTAGTAGAAGCACTGGCGAGAAGTGGTGTGGGATCATTTGTGCTGGTAGACGATGATAAAGTATGTCTGACGAATATCAACCGTCAGATCATTGCAACCAGAAAGACGGTTGGAAAATATAAAGTAGATGTGATGAAAGAACGAATTCTGGAAATCAATCCGGATGCAGAAGTAGAGATCAGAAAATGCTTTTACCTTCCTGAGAATGCCCATGAATTCCCGTTTGAAGAATATTCCTATGTGGTAGATGCAGTAGATACCGTAACTGCAAAGATTGAGATCATCATGCGTGCAAAAGCCGCAAATGTTCCGGTCATCAGCTGTATGGGTGCCGGTAACAAACTCGATGCATCTGCATTCCAGGTGGCTGACATCTATAAGACGAAGATGTGTCCGCTTGCGAAAGTTATGAGAAGAGAATTAAAGGCACGAGGCGTAAATAAACTGAAGGTTGTATATTCAGAAGAAAAGCCGGTACGGCCATTAGAGGATATGAGCATCAGCTGCAGGCAGCACTGTGTATGTCCTCCTGGAACTGCAAGAAAATGCACACAGAGAAGAGACATTCCGGGAAGCATTGCGTTCGTTCCATCTGTGGCAGGTCTGATCCTTGCGGGAGAAGTTGTAAAAGACCTGACGATCAACCAGTATGGACGTGGTGATGAAGAATAAACGGATATCTTTTGACATTTTCTGCAAATTCATTATAATAGAGAAGGTAATGTTCTATTTGTAGATTGAGGAGGTTATCAATATGAAGAAAAATAGAAGAAACAATTCAAGACCGGCAGCAATCACAACTGCAAAAGACACAACTAAGGCAATCGAGACAAGAGCAGGCGTATTGAAAGAGTCAGAAGACGTGAAGAAAGAAGCAAAGACAAGCTTTTATCTTCAGTATATGGGTAAAGAAGTAAGTACAGAAGAGATTACAAAGAAAGTACATGAAGCATGGACAGCTTCTGGAAAGAGCGTAGACGAGATCAAAACTCTGAATGTATATCTGAAACCGGAAGAAGCAGCAGCTTATTACGTGATCAACGAAGAGACAACAGGAAAAGTTGAAATTTAAAGAAAACAGTACCGGATACTTTTTACGGAAAGTATCCGGTACTGCTTTTTTTAGTCGCAGTGCGTTTGGAAGAAACTGAATTTAGTATTTTGCAATATCTTCCTCAAGACATTCCACCTGTTTTACAAGTTTGGCAGTCTCATTATCGGAAAGAGCTTCTAAAAGTGTCTTCATATCATCTGCAATCTTTGCAGGATTATAGGGAACTTCCAATGCAAAATCACTGAAAGCACGAATCTTTTGAAAATACGTATTTGTATCCGGCTCTTCACCGCCGGCGCGGCACATCTGGTACATTGTGACACAGTCTGTGGCATTCTGGTCTGTACATTCTTTGCAGATCCATTTTCCAAGATAATAATAATTGCCTCCAACTTGATAGAGGAATCCGGGCAGTTTTAATAATCGTTCTGATAACATGACAGAACCTCCTTGTATGAATTGATTCCCTAAGGAAACTGGTTATTGATATAAGTATCCCGTGAATTTATATAAAAGTCAAGCCAGAGTTGCAGACCCACAGGAAATGTGAATGTTTAGAACATGAGAGAGGCAGTTTGTATTGCATATTTATGCATAAAAATACAACTTTTTATATTTTTTTTGCAAAAAGAATAAAATGTGTCGTATAATAGACTCAAGTATGATAAAATAGTAATCAATAAAAACATACATGTAAATATACCAATACACATGTATACATGGAGAGAAGAATGAGGTTGAAAAATGGTTTGATGCTGTTCCTGACAGCGTTTATATGGGGAACGGCATTTGTGGCTCAAAGCGTGGGGATGGATTACCTGGGGCCATTTACATTTAATGGAATAAGAAGCATGATCGGAGGTGCTGCACTGCTGCCATGTATATGGATCATACAGAAGATGAATGGAAAACCGGACGGAACAGAATCTAAAAAAGATCTGATCACCGGTGGGATTGCATGCGGGATTTTGTTATTTGCGGCAAGCAGTCTTCAACAGATCGGGATCCAGTATACAACAGCAGGAAAGGCTGGATTTATCACAGCATTTTATATTGTGATCGTACCTGTATTAGGAATCTTGCTTCATAAAAAGACCGGATGGAAGATATGGCTGGCAGTTGTGCTGGCAATCGTTGGATTGTATTTCCTGTGTATGACAGAATCATTTTCAATAGACAAAGGAGATATTCTGGTATTCCTGTGTGCACTCGTTTTTGCAGTGCATATTCTGGTGATTGATCATTTTGCACCTAAAGTAAACGGTGTGAAAATGTCTTGTATGCAATTCTTTGTTTGCGGGATCTTGTCAATACCATTTATGTTTACGATAGAGACACCAACATTTACTGCAGTAACAGGTGCGTGGATGCCGCTTTTGTATGCAGGTGTACTGTCCTGTGGAGTTGCATACACCTTGCAGATACTGGGACAGAAAAATGTGAATCCGGCGGTTGCATCGTTGATCTTAAGTCTGGAATCATGCTTTTCAGTACTGGCAGGATGGGTTGTTCTGGGAGAAAAATTGTCGGTAAGAGAATCGGTGGGATGTGCATTCATGTTTGCAGCGATCATTCTGGCCCAGCTTCCGGAAAAGAAAGGAAAGACAGATGTGACATAAGGAGGAAATCAGATGCGTTTTGTGATCCAGAGAGTTACAGAAAGCAGTGTGAAAGTAGACGGAGAAGTAATCGGACAGATTGGAAAGGGATTCATGGTTCTGATCGGGGTTGCGGATTCGGATACCAGGGAAACTGCAGATAAAATGATCAAAAAAATGCTGGGATTACGCATTTTTGAAGACGAGAATGGAAAGACGAACCTTTCACTGGATACAGTTGGAGGAGAACTTCTTCTGATCTCGCAGTTTACATTATATGCGAACTGCAAAAAGGGAAACAGACCAAGTTTTATAGAAGCCGGGAAACCGGATATGGCAGAAGAGATGTATGAATATATTATCAGTAAATGCAAAGAACAGGTGGCAGTGGTAGAACAGGGCCGGTTTGGTGCAGACATGAAAGTAAGTCTGAACAATGACGGACCATTTACAATTATACTTGATTCAGAAAAATTGTGATAAGAATATGAAAAACAAAGGACGAACATAAGTTCGGGGGGGGGGGTAAAACAATATGGAAGAACAGAAAAAAAAGATATTGATCGTCGATGATTCGGAACTGAATCGTGAAATTCTGATTAGTATGCTGGAAGATGAATATGATATCATCCAGGCAGAAGATGGAAAGCAGGCTGTCTATATCATGACAGAACACCATATGGAATTAGCCCTTCTGCTGTTAGATATGAATATGCCGGTTATGAATGGCTATGAGGTACTACAGGTGATGAAAGAAAGATTATGGCTGAATCACATTCCGGTAATCTGTATTTCGGCTGACTCTTCGGACGATAATATCGGCCGTGCATATGAGATGGGAGTCAGTGATTATTTTGGACGTCCGTTTGATGCGGCAGTTGTATTGCGGAGAGTACATAATACGATTGCACTTCATGATAAGTCGATGGAAAATTTCCAGGATGCGATCGGAATGCTGTCTACATTTTATTATCTGATCTTAAAGGTGAATCTGACGACAGACAGCTATCTGATACTGAAGGACGGATTTAATGATGGAGAGACTTGTTTTAACAGTCTGACTTCTTTTTCAGCAAGACTGCACAGCTTTGCAGACCGTAATTACGTATATGAAGAGGATAAGAAAGACTATCTGGAGTTCTGTAATACGAAACGCTTAAAGCAGGCATTTTCTGAAGGAAGTAAGCAGGAGACGATACGTTACCGCAGGAGATTCGGTAATGAATTTAAATGGGTATCCATTTCGATGATGTGTAGTGAAGAGTATGAAGATGACAATCAGATTGTGATGCTCTATGTAAGAGATATCAATGATGACTATCTGAAACAGCTGGATGAAGTCATGCGGAGAACAAAGGATTCACTGGGAACAGTAACAGTGAACGTAACCAGAGGAAAATGTATCTCCTGTGCTGTGAAAGAAAAAGGCATAGCTCTTGCTGATGAGAAAGAAAGTCTGGATTCATATGTGAAACGTCTGTCACAGTATGCGATTGGATGGGAAGCCCGGATCAAAGCAGAAGAAATCTTTTCACAGGATAATCTGTTAAGAGAATTTGAATCTGGAAAAAATAATGTTGTATTCGAAACAGTTGTGCAGGGAGATGACGATGAGAAGATCCGGATGTTCAGGATCACGATAGAGATGATACGGAATTCGGTAACCGGAGAAGTGGAAGGTATCATGTATTTCATGGATATTACGGAAAGTTATCTTGAAGAGAAGATTCCACAGCTTCTGTACCAGAAGAGTTTTGAAAAAGTTGCACTGATCGATGCCAGAAGAAATCTGATCAATATGGAATCGACGGAGAATTTTAATGCGTATCGTTATCTGAATACAAAGATTGATTATAATCTTTATATAAGAGACATTATCGGAGTGACGGTTCCGGAACAGGAACAGGAGAGACTGCGCAGATATATGGATATGCCAACGGTATGCAGAGAACTGGATGAGAATGAAAGATATTCTTTTACGATCCATCAGATGAATGAAGATGGAGAAAAACGTCTGAAAGAATATAATTATATGTATCTGTTTAAAGAGCTTGGTATTATTCTTGCAGTGACAGAGGATATTACGGAACTGACAGGAAAGGATGTACTGACCGGCGGATATAACCGGCAGGGCTTCATACATAATACGGAGAATATATTCCGGAATTGCAGAAATAAATCGGAATATGCGGTATTGTATTTTAATGTACGTAATTTTAAAGCAGTAAATGAACTGTTTGGGATTGATACAGGAGACAAGGTTCTTCGGATGATTTATAAGAATCTGAAGTTTTCGAGTCTGAAACCGTGTGTAGTAGCCAGAGTGGAAGCGGATCAGTTTACCTGTCTGATAGAGAAGAAGAATCTGGATCTGGATGGTCTTTCCGGTTTGTGTGAGTGGAATTTTACACAGGATGGAAAGACGATGCATATATGCTGTGGATGTGGTATCTTTTATGTAGAAGAAAAAAAGATGAGCATCAACGGAATGATCGACCGTGCAAAACTGGCAAAGCAGTATATTACAGATGAATATGTAAAGCCGTATAATATCTATGATTCGGAAATGAAATCCCGGTATATTGACCGTGCGGAGCTTGCCGGAGAACTGAGAAACGGACTTGCACAGGAACAGTTCAAAGTATATTATCAGCCGGTTGTAGGAAAAGTAAAGTCTGCAGAAGCATTGATACGCTGGATTCATCCAAAGAGAGGATTTGTATCTCCGGCAGTATTTATCCCGGCGCTGGAAGAAAGCGGACATATTTCGGAACTGGATTTTTATGTGACGAAAAAAGTGTTTGGCTTCATGAAAAAGCGTCATGAAGAAGGAAAGAAAAATGTTCCGGTATCGATCAATCTGTCATGGATGGATTTCTATGATGCAAGCATGATCAAATGGATTGAAGAGAATGTGGAAGCGTACCGGAATATGGGAATCGCTTCAAGATTTGAGATTACAGAGACGTCATTTGAAGCGATGAAACAGAACCGCAATAATATTCTGGAATCATTGCAGGAAAAAGGTGCGATGACGCTGCTGGATGATTTTGGAAGCGGATATTCTTCTTACGGGGTACTTCAGGATTACAATTTTGATATATTAAAGATCGATATGAGTCTGGTACGCCAGATCGAGACGAATCCGAAGTCGAGAAGTATCTTAAAATCCATCATTGCAATGGCTCATGAACTGGGCATGCAGCTGGTAGCAGAAGGTGCTGAGACGGAAGAACAGGTTGCATTTCTGAGAGAGAATAAATGTGATTATATACAGGGATATTATTATTCCAAACCGCTTCCGGAAGAGGAGTTCATTGAATATCTGGAAAACAATTAAATATAACAGATCATAGAATCCGGAAAATAATGATTACAAGATAATTATTAAAAGTAAGAAAAATCTTCAGGGATCTGCGTAAGGGGCAGATCTCTGGAGATTTTTTTGCTTAAGTATGATTAGTATTCTAAATAAATAAAATATAAAACTGACAGGAAAAATATGAAAAAAATATAAATTCATTGACATTATTGGTAAAAGTGACTAATATAATCGTTAGACTTCTAATTAATTAAAAAGGAGGATGGAAATGCATAGAGAAGAAGAGTCATCTGTATTCTTTTCGGTATTTCAGCTTATTCAGTTTATGAAGTATCAGGCAATGAAACGGATGGAAGAGATGGATATAAAGCCAAGTCAGGCAGGTGTACTGTTTTCGCTGAAATGCTGGGGAGAACAGTCACAGAAACAACTGGCAGAGCGGGTAGGAATTACACCACCATCCATGACAGTAGCACTTAGAAAGATGGAGGAAAAAGGATATGTTATCCGCAAACAGGATAAAAATGATCAAAGAGTGATCAAGATCCAGCTTGCACCAAGAGGTGAAGAATGTATTGCGGGAATCCAGAAAGTGATCAAAGAGATGGAGGATATCGTCTATCAGGGGATATCAAGAGAAGAAATCCTTCTGATGAACCGTCTGCTCGCAGATATGAAACAGAATCTTCTGAACTCCAAAGATTTCAAAGGAGTGGATATGGAGACGATCATGGAGACAACACATCATCCTATGAAAAGCATGAAGGAAAAGATTCCATATTAGGATCAAAAGACTCAGAAAGGAAAGACATAAGAAATGGGAAAATTATTAAAATTTCTGAAAGCATATGCAGGCGCTGTTGTGGCCATTATCTGTATATTGGTTGTGCAGGCTTACTGTGACCTGTCGTTGCCGACGTATACTTCTGATATCGTCAATGTCGGCATCCAGCAGGGCGGTATTGATGAGACTGTACCGGATACAATTTCTAAAAAAGACCTGAACCATTTATTACTTCTGGTTCCGTCGGATAAGCAGGAAATTGTGAAAAATGCGTATACAAAGTCAACGGAAAAATACGACTATAAAGGAACTGTAATGGAATTAAAGTCTTCTGTAAAAGAAGATGAAAAGAAGATGGAGAAGCTCTCGGATATTCTTGGAAAGCCGATGCTTCTGGCAGCAGGATTTGATTCCGGCAGTGACATGACGAAGAAGATTGAAGATCAGATGCGTACACAGATGACGAAGCAGGTGGAAGCAAAACAGTCGGAAGCTAAGGCACAGATGGAAGAGGCGCAGATGCAGGCAGCTGGAGAACAGGCAAAAGCACAGATGCAGGAAGCACAGCAGCAGGCGGCAGTGCAGATGTCAGATATCCCGGATTTTGACAAGATGGATATCTATGATATGCTGAAGTTCATGGGAGCAGAAGGCAGAGATACATTGATCAGACAGATGGATAAGAAGATAGATTCCATGCAGGATTCAATCATCGAACAGGCAGCTTCTACTTACATTAAAGATGCTTACGCGAACGTAGGAATTGATACAGATCAGATCGAAACCAGTTATATTTTACACACAGGAGCCAAGATGCTGGCACTTGCATTCCTTGGAATGGCAGCAAGTATCCTGGTCGGACTGCTGGCATCCCGTGTCGGTGCCGGTGTCGGACGCGGACTGCGCGAAAATGTATTCCGCAAAGTCGTTGGATTCTCCAATGCAGAATTCGACAAATTCTCTACAGCATCACTGATCACAAGAAGCACGAATGATATCCAGCAGATCCAGTTACTGATCGTTATGATCCTTCGGATGGTTCTGTATGCACCGATTATGGCAATCGGAGGAATCTGGAAAGTCTTCCACACGAATGTCAGTATGTCATGGATCATCGGACTTGCGGTTGCTGTTATTTTAGTTATCGTAGGATTCTTATTCCTGGTGGTAATGCCGAAGTTTAAGCTGATCCAGAATCAGGTCGACAGACTGAATCTTGTCAGCCGTGAAATCCTGACAGGACTTTCGGTTATCCGTGCATTTGGTACACAGAAGCACGAGGAAGAACGTTTTGATGATGCAAATAAAGCACTGACAAAGACGAACTTATTTGTAAACCGTGCAATGACATTTATGATGCCGCTTATGATGTTCGTTATGAACAGTATTACGGCTCTGATCGTATGGGTAGGCGGTCACAGCATCAATGACGGGGCAATGCAGGTTGGTGATATGATGGCATTTATCCAGTATACGATGCAGATTATCATGGCATTCTTAATGATCTGTATGATCTCAGTTATGCTGCCAAGAGCAGCTGTATCTGCGGGGCGTGTAGACGAAGTACTGACAAGTGAGACAGTGATCCATGATCCCAAGAACCCGTCACACTTCCGATCTGAAGGAAAAGGAAAGGTTGTATTCGACCATGTATCGTTCCGTTATCCGGGGGCAGAAGAAGATGTCCTGCATGATATTTCCTTTACCGCAGAGCCAGGAAAGACGACAGCATTTATCGGAAGTACCGGGTGCGGTAAGTCTACGCTGGTGAATCTGATCCCGAGATTCTATGATGTTACAGATGGTAAGATTACGATTGATGGAAAAGACATCCGAAATGTATCACAACATGAACTCCGGGAGAAACTGGGATATGTACCGCAGAAAGCTGTATTATTCTCGGGGGATATTGCTTCAAATATCTTATATGGTAATCCGGATGGAAGTGAAGCTGAGATGACAGAGGCAGCAACGATCGCACAGGCAACGGAATTCATTGAGCAGAAGAAGAAAAAGTATAAGAGTACAATTTCCCAGGGAGGATCGAATGTATCCGGAGGTCAGAAACAGAGACTTTCGATTGCAAGAGCAATAGCAAAACATCCGGATGTATATATATTTGATGACAGTTTTTCAGCACTGGATTATAAGACGGATGCAACACTTCGTGCAAAGCTGAAAGAGAAAACAGCGGAAAGTACGGTTATGATCGTCGCGCAGAGAATCAGTACGATTCTTCATGCAGATCAGATCATTGTATTAGACGATGGTCAGATCGTCGGAAAAGGTACACATAAAGAACTGCTTAAGAACTGCGAAGCATATTATCAGATCGCATCTTCGCAATTATCAGAGAAAGAATTAGAAGAAGATCTTAAGGAGGTGGAATCATATGCCAAGAGGTAGAGGTCATGGACCGAGAATGTCCAATGAAAAGGCAAAAGATTTTAAAGGTACGATGAAAAAGCTGATGGCATATTTGAGCGCATATAAGATTGGAATATTTTTTGTGATTGTATTTGCCATCGGAAGTACGATATTTAATATCGTAGGACCGAAGATCCTTGGAAAAGCAACGACCGAGATATTTAAAGGTCTGGTAAGGAAAGTATCCGGCGGAGCCGGAATTGATTTTGACAAGATTGCACATATTGTACTGACTCTGTTATGTCTGTATCTGGCAAGCGCAGTGTTTTCATTTGTACAGGGATATATCATGACAGGAGTATCACAGAAGCTGACTTACCGTCTGAGAAAAGAAATCTCGGAGAAAATCAACCGCCTGCCGATGAATTATTTTGATAAACAGACACATGGAGAGGTGTTATCCCGTATCACAAATGATGTAGATACCTTAAGCCAGAGTCTGAACCAGAGTGCAACACAGGTGATCACATCGGTGACAACGATCATAGGTGTGCTGATCATGATGCTCAGTATCAGTCCGCTGATGACATTGGTAGCACTTCTGATTCTTCCGGTTTCGATGGGCCTGATCTCTGTGATCGTAAAACGTTCGCAGAAGTACTTCATGAGCCAGCAGGAGTATCTGGGACATGTAAACGGACAGGTAGAAGAAATCTATGGTGGTCATAATATCATCAAAGCATTCAATAAAGAAGAGGATGTGATCGCAACATTCAAGAGAGACAATGATATTTTATATACCTCTGCATGGAAATCGCAGTTCCTTTCCGGAATGATGATGCCGATCATGCAGTTTGTCGGAAATCTTGGTTATGTCGGAGAGGTTATCCTTGGCGGTTATCTTGCTATGAAAGGAACAATCCAGGTTGGTGATATCCAGTCTTTTATCCAGTATGTAAGAAGCTTTACGCAGCCGATCCAGCAGGTTGCACAGGTGGCAAACATGTTACAGTCCACAGCTGCAGCTTCTGAGCGTGTCTTCGAATTTCTTGAGGAGGCGGAAGAAGACCAGACAGTGGAACATCCGGCATGCATTGATGAAATGGAAGGAAATGTAAGCTTCGAACATGTCCATTTCGGATATAATCCGGATCACACGATCATCAATGATTTTAGTGTGGACGTAAAGCCGGGGCAGAAGGTTGCTATTGTAGGACCGACCGGTGCAGGAAAGACGACGATGATCAAATTATTAATGCGGTTCTATGATGTCGGAAGTGGTTCGATCAAAGTAGACGGACACGATGTCCGTGACTTTAACCGTGATGATCTGAGAAAAATGTTCGGAATGGTATTGCAGGATACCTGGCTGTTCAAAGGAAGTATTGAAGATAATATCCGTTATGGACGGCTGGATGCAACGCATGAAGAGGTGGTAGAAGCTGCAAAGGCGGCGCGTGCACATCGCTTTATCCAGACACTTCCGGGCGGCTATCAGATGGAATTAAATGAAGAAGCAAGTAACGTATCACAGGGACAGAAACAGCTGCTGACGATTGCAAGAGCGATGCTCGCAGATCCGAAGATCCTGATCCTTGATGAGGCGACAAGTTCCGTAGATACAAGAACCGAGATCCAGATCCAGAAAGCAATGGACCAGCTGATGAAAGGAAGAACAAGCTTTGTGATTGCACACAGACTGTCAACAATCCGTGATGCAGATATGATTCTGGTTATGAAAGACGGAGATATCGTAGAACAGGGTAATCATGAAGAACTGCTTGCTCAGAATGGATTCTATGCAGAGCTGTATAACTCACAGTTTGAAAGAAGTGCATAAAAAAGAATACAGGATCGGGTAGAATAAGACCAGAGAAAAGCACAGGCAGAAGAAAATCTGCCTGTGCTTTTTGTCGTTATTTGTCATTATTTGGCAGCAACTCCTGCAAGCACATTTCTGACATGTGATATTTCCTGTTCGGTTGCTTTGGCAGCCGGAACGTAATAACTTTTTTCCCGTGCAATCTGATAAAGCTTTTCCTGAGACATTTCGCAGTCATTCCGTAACTGTCTTAATTTCTGCTTTAATTCTTTGTTCTCTGTCTGTGAAATCATTTCCCCATAACGTACGAGTTCTCCATTGACGCCAGCGAGCGCATCACTGACCATTGTCTTATCATCTAACATAAAATCTGCCTCCTATAAGAATTTCATAAGGTCCTGTTTGTTTTTCATGGCACTGTCGGCAGCATCCTGAAACAGCTTTTTGATCTCGGGATCTTTGGCTTCCGATGCATAGTCCTGCATTTTGGAATGACTGGTTTCGAATCCGCCGATGAGATGGCGGAGATTCTGAAGATCAAGTATTGAGATTTCTGACATAAGATATGTTCCTCCTTTTTGTTTTGGTGTATTTAATATGTGTAAAAAAGGGAAATTCTATGTGTGAAAATATAAAAAAGAAAGGTATTCTGATCATTGAATCTGTTGATCAGGGAATACCTTTCCTGTATATAACATACGTTATAATTTTTA
>OCHA01000923.1_pt1 | contig 26937 bp, 11 predicted proteins | sample 1538591 | NCBI WGS metagenome assembly OCHA01 (sample SAMN04571710, study PRJEB22368) | human gut metagenome | biome: human gut; material: stool | host: Homo sapiens | place: Luxembourg | collected 2012-09-06 | reverse complement strand
TGGTAGGAAAGAAGTCTTACACAGGAAAATGGTCAAAAGCTAAAAAGGTCAAAGTTAAATAACTGAAATAGTTTCTTTACATAAAAACGGAGGTGGGTTTCTGCCTCTGTTTTTTTTGTCAGAGAAAATCTGATTAGCAGTAATTCTTTAGTGGATTTGGACAATATATACAATGATAATATGGTAAAAATATACCTTGTTATTTAAATTCCATAATGGTAGAATGAATGTGATTATTTTGAACAGATAGGAAACTAAACGAACGAAGTTCGCGTATAGACATGTTTCCGATAAAATGCCGCTGACCGGAGGGAGGAGGCACTACATATTTTACAGGAGGGAAAGAATGAGGAAGACAATTGCGATATTATGTGCAGTTACCGTATTGGCAGGTTCAATGCCGGCTATGGCAGATTATACAGCCAAAGCAGTGGAAACAGAAACTGAAACAGAATTTAATGGTGATATTATAAAGAATCCATGGGGAGAATTGTTTACGGAGACAGAAGCCCCAACTACAGAAGCCCCTACACCTGGTGAAACAACAACTTCTGGTAAGCCGGAAGTTACTACCAAGGACGATACAGATAAAGTTGATCCTGGAAGTCTTACATATGAGGATTTAATATGTGCAGAAAATTCGGATCTTAAAATAGGTTATTCAATAGTAAAATCAACTATTACAGGGGCATCATTCTGGTACGGAGATGTAGGAACAACTTTACAGATTTCATTTTATGACCCTAAGGGTGAAGGTGCCAATGCAGATGTAACAATTAATGGACAGGCTCCGGCAGATGGTGTAATTACTATGTTAGGTACAGGCATTATTAAGTTAAATCCAACATTATTACCTGATAATGCATATACAATAGTTAAGATTAAACTTGAAACAGAGGGAGAACTTATATTTGTTATTAAAAGAGGAAATCCTTCAGAGGCACCAACGGAAGCACCTACAGTAACGCCAACGGAAGCCCCAACAGTAGCGCCAACAGTAGCACCGACGGAAGCCCCAACAGTGGCACCGACGGAAGCCCCAACAGTAACGCCAACGGAAGCCCCAACAGTGGCACCGACGGAAGCCCCAACAGTGGCACCGACGGAAGCCCCAACAGTGGCACCAACGGAAGCCCCAACAGTAGTACCGACAGACAAACCAACGGTAGTTCCAACAAATAAGCCGACAGTAAAGCCTACACAGCAGGCAACTACTAAGAAGGTTACAGTAAAGAGAGTAAAGGTTAAATCTGCTTCAAAGAAAAAAGTATCTGCAAAAGTAAAAATATCCCTTAAGAAAGTAAAGGGAGCAAAGAAATATAAAGTACAGGTTTCAACATCAAAGAAGTTTAAAAAAGTTCTTGTAAAGAAAACTGTTAAGAAAGCAAAATTTACTATAAAAAGCAGAAAATTAAAGAATAAGAAAAAATTATATGTAAGAGCAAAGGCTGTTAAAGTTGTAAACAAAAAAGTATACACAGGAAAATGGTCAAAGGCTAAGAGAGTAAAAATTAAGAAATAAACAGGAGGATTAGTAATAGAATGAAATTGTATAAGAAAATAGCAATGTATGCATTAGTTGCAACTTTATCCTTAGGAACATTTGGAGTGTTATCTTTATGTGCCAAAGGAGCAAATGGCGACTATGATGGAGATATAATAACAAATCCGTGGCATGAATTATTCACCACAACATCCAATGCAGGAGATTTGCCGGTAGATGAAACCACAACATCTAATAAAGGGGATTTGCCGGCAGATGAAACCACAACATCCAATACAGGAGATTTGCCGGTAGATGAAACCACAACACATAACAGAGGAGACTTACCAACAGTTGTACCTACAAAAAACAACAATCAGGCAACCACTAAAAAGAATGATACAAAAGTTAAGGTTAAGGCAACTGCTGTAAAATCAGCTAAGAAATCTAAAAAGGCAGCTAAGATTAAAATATCTCTTAAAAAAGTAAAGGGAGCAACAAAATATCAGGTTCAGATTTCAAAAAGCAAAAAATTCAAAAAAGTTGTTTTGAAGAAGACAGTAAAGAAAACACGTTTTACACTAAAGAGCAAAAAATTAAAAAACAAAAAGAAATTGTATGTAAGAGCAAGAGCTTTGAAGAAAGTCGGAAAGAAGACATACACAAGCAAATGGTCTAAAGTGAAAAAAGTGAAAATAAAAAAGTAATGAAAATCGTACCTTGAAGTATGTTAATAACAACTACATAGAAAAAGATTATGATTGGGTAAATACAATCGTAAAATAAAGTAAAATCTCCCTTCCGAAAAAGAACAGATATTTTCGGAGGGGAAGTTTTTTTTAGAATAGGTAAGCAAATTTCATATTACATTGAGTATTAAATTGTAAAATGTTAATCTATAAAAAAGAATGTAAATAGGAGGGGGCATATGTTTAAAAAGGTTATGTCATTGCTTACTGCTGTAGCTGTTATAATAGCAGGAATACAGTTTACACCGGCTAATAAAGTCAATGCGGCGGTAACATCATCAGGGGGAAGCAAATCATGGAAATTAGTATGGTCCGAGGATTTCAACGGAAATGTAGGAAGCGGCGTTGATACTTCTGTATGGAATTATGATACCGGAAACAGCGGATGGGGAAATAACGAAATTCAGAATTACACAACAAGTACAAATAACGTTTATATTGCAGATACATCATGGGATTCGGAGTCTAGTGACGGCAGATGTCTTGCAATTAAGGCACAGAGAGAAAATGGACAGATTACATCAGGAAGACTGACAACAAAGGGAAAGCAGTTTGCAAGATACGGAAAAATTGAGTGCAAAATGCGAGTTCAAAATGGCAGTCAGTCAGGAGTGTGGCCTGCATTCTGGATGATGGGTGAAAACGGAAACTGGCCTAATTGTGGCGAAATTGACATTATGGAACACAGAAACACGGAAAACACTGCAATTGGTACATTACATTGGAATCCGGGTACTTCATTATGGGATTCATATAATCATGTGTATGCAGGAAGTGAAACAAACGGTCAGTTTGGTTACATAGGAAGTATTGAACAGTGGCACAGATATTCAGTGGAATGGTACGGAGATGTAATGAAATGGTTTGTAGATGATACATGCTATGAAACCATGAGTATTTCAAATGCAACAATGGAAGAATTTCAGCGAAATCATTATATTTTGTTAAACCTTGCCATTGGAGGCCCAAATACACCGTTTACCAAGTATCAGACTGTAAGTGACAGCTTTTCCAATGCGATTATGTACGTTGACTACGTAAGAGTATATCAGGGCTCAGATTCTGACTTTGTAATAAATAAAAAGACAGAAAACGTTACTCAGCCTACACAGGTAGATGACGGATACACAACATGTGCATCAGATAATACTGTAAACCTTGGAAGCTGGAATTACTATGTAGGTTCATCCTGGGCAGGAACTGCAGCAAGATATAAAGGTGGTTCAGACTTAAATGATTTTTCATTGAAAGTTACGGCAAGCGGCGGACAGGAATGGGGAATGAATGCCCATACAAAGAAATTAAGTGTTACACCGGGACACACATATTCATATAGTGTAACAGTTAATTCCAATCAGGCAGGAGCTTCGGTCTTCATGAAGGATGAAGTTGGAGATATTAATTTTGGCACAAAAACATTAGTATCAGGAGATAATGTTTATTCAGGAACATTTAAACCTACCAATGACACGGTACAGTTTATGTTTGATTTAGGAAAAGTTGCCGCAGGAACTACATTAAACTTTAAGAATGTAACTCTTACGGATACTACTCCTTCAGTAATTGAAACAACGAAAGCACCTGAACCGACAACTGTTAAGCCGGTTACAGGTGATGAAGAATGGATAACAGTAGACAATTCAAATAACATGTATTCATATGCAAGTGCAGATAACATTACTGTTGTAAATGTACAGCACCCGGGATTTGCCAATGCAGATGGAATATACATGAGTACAAAGGTAGCCATAGGTTACGTTACAATTAATGGAAATAAAGTAGGAAATGAATCAGTGGCAATTGACGGTGCAGGAGCGGTTGTATATTTAACAGCACTTTCAGGGACATCAACAGTGGCATATTATGCACAGGATGGAACTTTACTGGGAAGCGTTAACATTAAAAAGAATGAAACCGTACCTGAAACAACTGAGGCTGTAACAGAAGCTACTACAGAGAGGGAAACTCATGACATGAGTAAAGACCCGGACGATATATCAAGAATTTATGTAGTTACAGATGATGCTAATCCAACAATCACAAAGGAAAGTAAAACACCGGGTACAATAACCGTTATAGGTGGAGAAGACGGTGTGAATTCCGTAAGTGATACAGGAACAATTAAATTAAGAGGAAATTCAACATCTTTGGCAGATAAAGCCGCTTACAATATATCCTTTAGTTCTAAGCAGACATTATTTAGTGGTGCTAAGGCAGCTAAAAAGTGGTGCCTTTTGGCAAATGCATTTGATAAGACCCTTATCAGAAATAAACTTGCAATGGAACTTGGAAAAGAATTGGGAATGGTGGCAACACCGGAGGAACATTATGCAGACCTATACATTAACGGACAGCTTAAGGGAACATATCTGGTAAGTGAGCCGGCAGACAATGGAAGATCAGGAGTTTCTTATGATGAAACAAATGATAAGGAAATGATGTTTGAGTTAGAGGCTGACAGAGAAGAAGCAGGAGCTACATATTATACAACAAATCTTGGTGTAAGATTCGTAGTGGAGGATCCGGAAGGCTTAGGAACAGACACTGCTAAGTATTCAAACTGGGTGAACACATTATCAGCTTTTGAAACGGCATTAACCGATACGTCTTCAGACAAAGTGTTAGACTGCATAAATGTAGATTCATTTGTGGATATGTATATTGTAAATGAATTATTTAACACGGTTGATTTTGGTTACAGTTCAGTTAAGTTCTATACAAAGGAAGATGCAAAGGGAAATACAATTATATATGCAGGGCCTTTGTGGGATTTTGATTTGTCATCAGGAAATTCATCTGTGGAAGAATGTAGAAAGACAGATGCTTTCAGATGTCAGCAGGTAAATACGTGGTTTGGATACTTAATGAAGAATAGTACCTTTAAAAATAAGGTTATTTCAAAATTTAGGTCAATGCAGCCACAGATTCAGAATCTTTACAGCGAAAATTCTTTAGGAATTAGCAGAATAAATGCTAACTTGAATTATATGGGAAAATCAAAAGACAGAAACTATTCGGCAATAAGTGAAGGCGGTGCAGGCTGGAGCCAATCAACACCGGATTCGGCTGAATACAAATATTACCCATATGGATATAGTACATTGTCACCATACATTAATTATACATATGATGAACATGTTGAATATCTCACTAACTGGTTAGAAACAAGAAATAAATGGATGTGCAGCCAGTGGAATATTAATTATAATACAGCGGGAAGTGAAACAATCAGTACAGACATTGATATTACAGGATATCAGATGACCTCTTCATTAAACGGCATAGCAGGAAATATGGGTATGCGTGTTGTATATGAGGTAGAGCCTACAGTTAATGGAAAGGAAGTTTCCGAAAAAGGACTTATTTACGGACTGGTTTATGGAAACAATCCAATAAGTGAATCAGATTTAACATATGATTCATCCAGCGATTACGTAAAGAGATATATGGCTACCGATGCAGGAAAGTCAAGTGTTCAGTTAGGAGATTCAGAAACAGCATCATACTATGTAATGACAATGAGCTGTGATGCAGGAGATGGAACAGATAATGTAACAGCTAATGCATTTACTGCTAAATACTATGTAAGAGCATATGCAAAGTTAGCAGATGGCTCCATAGTTTACAGTAATGTGGATTCATATACTGTATACGATATTGCAGATTATATTTATCAGAATCAGTTAGTAAGCAACAAGTCTTCATATGACTATTTATATACTAAAATATTGAAATATGTAAACAGCAGTTATAAAGAGGGAGATTACGACTGGGGAAACATAGTGGTAAAATAAATGGCACACAAATAGTACATAAAGAGCTAAATACGAAAGAGGGTATTTGGCTCTTTTAAAATAAAAAAAGGAGGTACAAAATGAATAAGTTTAAGAAATTTATTTCATTATTGCTTGTTGCAACCATGATTGTTACATTTTGCCCTAATGTTAGCATAGGACAAAGTGTTGAAGTAAAAGCCGCAACTTCAGGAATAACTAATGGTGCAACTTACACAATTGTATCTGCATATAATGGAAAGGCAATAACCCAGACTGACCTTTCAACATTTTATGCAAATTGCGTAGTTTGGAATACAGATGCAATGAGTAATTTAGCAAGATGGACATTAAAGGAAACGGGAGATTATTACAATATTACCAATGCAGTATCCGGTAAGAGCATAAAAATAACCGGAAAAAATAATGGGGATAATATGGATTTAAACGGTAATGATAATTCTGATAACTACAGATGGAAACTGGTGCCTATTACATCAGGAACCTATGCAGGATGTTATTATATTGTTTCAGCGGTAAAGAATGATAGCGGTGAGGAAGAATATGCTGAAATTATTAGTGACGATGATAAAAAGGATACCGACGGTGCCCAGGTCAGATTATGGACAAAGGCAAAAAGCGTAGATTATGAGCCACGTCAGATATGGAGAATCCAGAAAAGTGACGTGGAGGATGCAACCTTTACAGAGGCAATGGCTGATAAGGCATTAGAGGCATTTAAAAATAAGTATTATGTAAAAAATTCAACCACAGGATATAACAGTTTAGGTGGCGGTTTCTGGGGAATTGCCGAAGTTATGGAAGCTATGCTTGATGGTTATGAAACTACAGGTAAATCTATTTATAAAGAAATGTTTCAAAATACATATAAAGATTTCATAGCAAGAAACGGAGATTACTGGTCAAATAATGATTTTAATGATGATATAGCCTGGGCTGTACTTGATTCAGTAAGAGCATATTTATTATTTGGAGACCAGAGTTACTTAGATATTGCAAAGAAAAACTGGGACTTTATGTATAAAAGAGGAACAGAAGGAAGAACAGACGGACTTATCAGATGGTCTCATGAAAGCGGAAGAGGTGACGGAACCACATCATGTATTAATGGTCCTGCCACAGTAGGAGCTTGTTATCTTGCAATTGCAACAGGTGATGAAAGTTACTATACCAAGGCAAAAAGCGTATTTGATGCATGGAGAAACAGTTCATTGTATGTAAGAGAAGGTGATGATGCAGGACATGTATGGGATAGTCCAGGAAACAACTGGCGTTCTACATATAATCAGGGAACTTTCCTTGGAGCTGCAATTATGCTTTATGAAAAATATGGAACACAGCAGTATTATGATGATGCATGTAATGTAATGGCAAATACGGTAAAAGGCCTTTGTTACAATAATATTCTTAAGGAAGAGAACACAAACTCCGGTGACCTTTCAGGTATGCGTGGTATCCTTATGAGATATATGAGAAAGTTCATTGTAGATTTTAATAAAGGCGAGTATCTTTCATTCTTTAAGGACAATGCAAAAGTAGCATGGATGAATAGTAATTCAAAGGGAATTATGCAGTGTTCATGGCAGAAAAAGGCAGCAGAAGATGCTACATGGGATTCTTTTGCAGCATATAATGCTATTTCACTTATGGCAAATATTCCTACATATGCAGACAGTTTAGAGAGAGATGCATATTCAAACATTGAAGCAGAAGATTTGGACTACTGTAAGGGACTTATTTCAGAAAATTCCAGTGGAAGTAGTGGTGGCAGAAGTTTAGGAGGCGTAAAGAACGGATACTATGCTGCTTACTATAACATTGATTTTGGAGAGACAGGAGCGTCAAAGCTGACTTTCAAGTATTCAAGAAGTACCGAAACAGAAGGCGCAAATGGAACCATTGAATTTAGACTGGGAAGTACAACAGGTCCTCTTATAGCAAAGGCAAGTATTGAAAATACAGGAACATGGCAGAATTGGAAAGAAGTTACAATTGAGACGGCACGTATTACAGGAGTACAAAATGTATATGTAGTATTTAAGGCGGATACTGATCATGTTTGCAATTTTGACTATTTTAAATTTACAAAGGCAACAAATGATGACCAGGGATACTTTTTCTTAAAGTCAGATTCATCTAATCAGTATGCAGTGTGTAAAAATGGAAGCAGCGATACAACAATTATTGCATGCAGCAACAACAGAGATGAATGGGAACAGTTTAAGATAATTAAGAACAGTGACGGAACAGTTTCCTTTAAGTCATTAATATCCGGAAAATATATATGCATGGTAAGTGAAGGTTCATATCTTACTGCAAGTACATCAGCAATTTATAACGGAGAAAAGTTCGTTATAGAAAGATTTGCATCAGATACAAGTAAGAGTAAACAGTTTGCCATTAAATCCATTGCCAACGGAAAATATCTGGCAGTTGATCCAAGTGGAGATAAGGCAATTCTTTCAACTTCCGACAGTATAGGTGGTTCATGGGAGACATTCCATATGGAAACTGTAAACGGTGAATGGATAGTACCGGATGGAACTACTTTGGTAGACAGCGCATATAAAAATGCATTCTCAAAAATAGAAGCTGAGAAAACAGACGATTTCAACGGAACAATTAATTATGATACATACCTTGGAAATACCAATGATGGAGAGTGGGCAAGATACGATAGTGTAAGATTTACTAAAACTGCAAAGAGCATCATAATGAAATATTCAGTAAGAGGTAAGATTGCTACCGGAAAGGTTTCATTGTATTTAGACAGTTTAGACGGAACACCTGTCGGTGAATTTTATCTTACAGAAACAGCTGAGGACAGTTGGGATGCATATGTTGAAAAACAGTTTGCGCTGAAAACTGAAATAAGCGCCGGAGTACATAATGTATATCTTAAATTTACACCGGACAGTGGAAAGACATATGTAGGAAATATTGACTATTTCTTATTTAGCGATGAAGCTTATGTGGAACCGACTATGGAAAGTGGAAGCATTAAAATAGAAGGATATCAGATAAGTGCTACCCGCAAAGGCAGCAGGGTTGTCGGTTCAGTAGAACCGACAATAGACGGAAAGAATGTTGTAGGATGGGGATTAATTTACGGAGTAAATAAAGCAGGTGGAAACACCTTTAATATCTCTGATGATGATATGCGTGTAAACAGTGACAGTAAGTATGTTGCAGCTTTAGATTCCACATCGCAGGGAACAACAGATACTGTATTTGGAAGCTCAGACACAGCTACATATTTTGTAAGGACAACGTTATTTGGTTCATTTACTTCGGTAGAGTATTCGGCAGAATACAAAATCAGAGCCTATGCAAAATTGTCAGACGGAACTTACAGATACAGCACTGTTAAGAGTTATTCAGTATATGATATTGCAGATGTTTTGTATAAGAATGTTAAGATGAATACAATCACTGCACATGAGTATCTTTACAACAGCATTTTGAAAGTTGTAAATCCAAATTATGCTGAGGTTGATTACAGCTGGGGAAATGATTTAGTAGGAACAAATTAAAATTTAATATAATTTAATGAAGCTGCCATACGGGATAACATCAAAGCCGGTATGGCAGTTTTTTTCTGATTTAGTTTACAAACTATCTTAATAGAGTTGAACGTTAAACCTAAAAAGCGAATAAAAACACATAAAAAAAAGGACACCTGAAATAAAAAAATGTCACTCTAAATAATAAAAAATTAAGTTTATAATTAACGTGTATAAATGTTTGCCATAGGCAGATAACAAATTTGGATCATTAAAGGAGGGAAAAAAGTGAAAGGATTAAAAAGGGTAAAAACATTTTTAACGTTGTTCCTTTCAGTCTGTATGGTATTCACATCAGTAACACCAACAGATTTAACTAAAGTCTTTGCAGAAGATGTAAAGACCACAGTGTATTTTTATAATGCTTCAAATTGGAGTGGAGTAGGAATACATGGGTACAATGACAGTGTAAGCGGTCAGTACACAGGAGACTGGAACACGACATTTATGGAAAAGGATGGAGATACAGGCTGGTATAAATATGAAATTAATGCAGATGTATCTCAAAATTACATTGATGTTATATTCTTTGATAAGGGTGACCCGGAAGGAGATCATGCTACACATAGAAGCCTATGTAAGGTAAATGACAGAGAGTATGTTTATTTTTCCATTAATGGTGCTAAGTATTGTTCTAAGCTTGCAGCAGAGGTGGCTTTAGGAAAGGTAGAAAGTTCCAAGGTTAAGAATGCTTTTTCAGGAACAAAAATAGCAGGTAATGTTATTGAGGCAGAGGACCATGACAATAAACATGCAGAGATTATTGATGAAACAAAAACAGATTACGGTCAAAGTGGTACAGGAAATATAGCCCATGTAAATGACGGAACCTGGACTATGTATAATGTTAACTTTAACCGTGCAGCTTCAAAGTTTACAATAAGATATTCTGCAAAAAGTACAGTTGCAGGGGGAACTGTCAATGTATATTTAGACAGTATGGACAGCACACCTGTGGCAACTGTTGAAGCAACAGAGACAGGCTCAGTATGGAGTAATTTTGTATATAAAACAGTAGATGCCAACATACCGTCAGGTATTCATCAGGTGTACCTTAAATATTCTACATCTAAGGACTGGTGTGCTAATGTAGATTGTTTTTATTTTGAATCACCTTATGTGGATGCAGTAGGAACTCATGAAATAGAAAATGCTCATGAGACAATTTTAGGTCCGGCTAATGGCAGAGAAGTAAGTAGTAGTGGTAATTTCTCAAATAGAGCAGCCATTGGAGGTTTAAATACATGGGAGGCAGATGGCAGAGCCTACACTACCACATATGTTAATGCCAAAAATGCAGGTACATACACATTAAAATTAAAGTATTCATTAGAATGTGGAATGGACACAAGAATTGATTATAGGATAAATGGTGATACTGACAGAGATTGGAGATCATGGACTTTAAAAGACCACAGTTCTTCATGGGATGAGGTAAAGGAATTTACAACTACGGTTTCACTTAAAAAGGGAATAAATGCCATTGATATTACAGGAGCCGTTAATACCGGTACTGATTGGAAATGGGTACGTTTAGATAACTTTGAACTTTCATATGTTTCTGAAAATAATTACAGCAAAAAAGCTTTCAGTTCAAGGGAAAATGTAGAATTAAACGGAGTACAGTTAGATGCAGGCCCTAAATCCTCAGGTAACATTGGAGGAGATGAAGGGGGAAAACTTACAGGTATAAAAGGCGAAGGATATGCAGAATATGATGTATATTTTGACAGAAAGGCATCAGGAGTAACCCTGTCATATTCTGTTGCAACGGATTGTGGTGGAACTGTTGAAATGTATGTGGATTCCATAAGTGGAGCACCGGTTACAACCTTTGACTGTAACGACACTACAGGAGGTTGGAGCACTTATGTAACCAAAACGGTGGATGTAAATATACCTGATGGAAACCATAAAATTTACTTTAAGGTAATACCTAGAATTGCCAACAGTTATTCAGTAAACCTGGGATGGTTTAAGTTTGCATATACTCCGGAAGAAATGAATATAAGACATGAAGCAGAAAATGCCCATGCATATACTAAAGGTTCGGCATCAGGTGAATATAGCCTTGAAGTATTTTCAAATTATTCAGGAAAAACAGCTATAGGTGGCATGAATACATGGCCAAATGACGGACGTGCATATCTTACACAGTATGTAAATGTAAAAGAAGATGGTTGTTATAACATAGTTGTGGGATACGCAAATGGCGGAGACTACGATACCAACATTGATGTTCGTGTAAACAGTTCTGATGATAGTGCATGGAAAAGTATTTCTGCACCAAAGACAGGTGGCTGGAACAGTGTAGATGAAATAAAAGCAACTGTAGAATTAAAAGCAGGAGTTAATTATATTGATATTACCGGTGCTTCAAATATCTGGTACAACAAAGATAATACATGGCAGCAGGTAAATATTGATTACTTTGACATAGAGGATGCCAACATTGCCAAAGGAAAAAAGGCATACGCTGAAAGTGAACAAAAAGAGGGCGAAACAGTTTATCCGGCAGATAATGCAGTTGATGGAAACAATTCTACAAGATGGGCAAATGCTAACGACGGCGGATGGATTTATGTAGATTTAGAAAGCCTTTATGAAATAGAACGTGTAGAGGTATTGTTTGAAACAGCATATGCAAAGAGTTTTGAAATACAGACTTCAAAGGATGGAAAAACATGGGTTACATCAAAAACAGTTTCATCGGGGGATTTTATAGGGGATAAAAATATTAAAAATGACGGGACTTATAATGGAAAAGTATTGTACACATCAAAAGACACATGCCTAGGAAAGGCAAGATATGTAAGAATTAAAGCTAATGAAATGAATTCTTATCATAAGAAAATGTCTATATATGAGTTAAAGGTATATGGTACAAAAGTTCCGGGTTATCTGACAGATGTGGCAGTAAATAAGGATATAACATGTGATAGTGCAAGTACCGTAAATCCTGCAAAGTATGCTACAGATGGAAAAGATACAACTAAATGGACAGCAGGCAGCACACACCCTGAATATACAATTGATTTAGGCAGGGAATATGGATTACGCAGTATAGATTTAAAGTATTCTAATGCTTATGCTAAGTCATTTAAAATTGCAACATCTAATGATGGAACAAATTGGAAGGATTTAAAAAATGTTTCTCAGTGGACTGAGCCGGGTAGTGCATCAGGATTAGGTGGAGACAAGATATTAGGATATAGTTTTCATTTTGATGAGGTTAAAGCACGGTATGTTAAACTGTACGTTGATGAATGTGCAGACACCTCCCTTGGAATATCATTATATGAATTTGAAGTTTGGGCTAAGGATAATCAGAAGTCTGATTATTGGAATGAAGTAGGCAGCAAATCCCTTGGTGTTTACCCTGTATCAAAATTACAGGATACAAAATACGAAAATTCAGTAAGTGATACATATCCTTTAGGCGTTATAGATTCATCCCTTGTAACAGGAGATATCCTGTTATCAGGTGACACATATGAGGTTGTGTATGATTCAGGCAACAGAAATGTGTTCTTCTATGTTAATCCAAGAGACATAAATGTAGATTACGACAAGCAGGAAGTATTCTGGTCTAATGGTAATAGCGGAGCATCTCTGTGGGGAGCTGACAATCACGATGAAAATATTGCAAAATATATTGCAAAACAACAGGCAACGGTACAATATCAGTTACCGGAAAATTTGGATTTTGGTGACAGTGATTATGTAACTACACAGATTGGATGCAGAATATATAATCGTTCGGATATTGGAACTGACGGATATCCTGTAAGTGGAGCAAAACCGGTATTTTCAATAAAATTTAATCTTAAAATACTAAACTCCCATGGAATTTACATTGAGGATTCAATTATGAAAAATGGTACCCTTAATGTAAAGAATGCAGGTTCAGATACAACTTATTCATGGGAAAAAAGTGAAGATGGTAAAAATTGGCAGACAGTATCAGAAAAGAGAAAAGATGTACAGGTTATAAGTAATAACGGAGCGAGTGTAAATGTTGCTGATGACTTAGGTGGAGGATACTACTATAGAGTTAAAGCCGAAAATGGCAAGTGGTCACAGCCTTATTATGTTCAGTATTATAACAATGTTCAAAACGGTGATTTTGAGTTTCCTGCAATGTTTTCACATGATGAGGAAAAAGATAAGTCAATGGATGCAAGATTCCCATATAACTCAAATGGTGATGAGCAGCAGTATCCTAACGGATTTGACGGATTATTCTGGAAAACAACAGGACCGGGATATTACAACACCCGTAACCGCCATAAAACAACTCATGATATTGAAATTGTAAATGGAAGAAACTTAAGAACTGACAGTGAGGCAAAACAGCAGGTCGGATTCTCGGTTTCACAAAAAGATATGTATGGTGATAATTCCCATGGCGACCAGTTCGCAGAATTAAACTGTGAGGAACAGGGAGCATTATATCAGGATATACTTACAACACCGGGTTCAGAATGTTACTGGGATTTAGACCATGCAGCAAGAAGGGTATCAAATGGAGCAACAAACTCCATGCTTGTTGTGGCAATGTCTACTAATGATGCCTTAAATTACACAAAGGATACTGAAATTGAAAAAATTGTTAATGCTGCTAAAGATCAGGGAGTTACAGGTGCAGTATCAACTGAATACGAGAACGGAAAGGTAATTTCTTTAGATAATGGAGTACAGGCTACAGTTTGGAAAGTTACCAGCACCGCTACAGCAGGTGAGTGGAAACATAATAGTGGTAAATATACAGTACCTGTTGCTGACAAGAACTATTTAACAAGATTTTTCTTTGTATCTATTGATGGTACAGATGGAAACAGAACAATAGGTAACCTTCTTGACAATGTAACTTTTGAACAGAAGAAGCAGTACAAGATTAAGTATGTTGTAAACGGGGAAGAAGTATATACAACAACAGGTATTGTTGCCCCTTATGACAGAGTAGACATACCGGATACTCTTCCGGAAGATGTTAAGGATAGTGATGGAAATCACATTAATCTTTCAGAATACACGTTAAAAGAAAGCAACATATTAAAATATAAGAGGGATTCAGAAGGAAACATTATATATGATGGAACAACTCCTCGTACAGAAGAAAAGGGATATTACATTGATAATAATGACAGAAGATTTACTGTAGCGTATGACCATGATACATTAATTCTTTACTATCAAAGTGGAATAGTTACCCTTACTAAAAGAGTGGAGGGACTGACGGAAATACCTGATGATTATAAGGTAAAACTTACCGTAAAAGATGGAAATAATGAAAAGTATACAAAGACTTTTGCAAAAAGTGATTTTACCGCAATTGATAATGCAGACGATGAGAAATCAGATAGTTTCTTTGCAACAGTTTCTTTTGAGGCAGCAGGTGTTTTAAATTCAGGAAAGAAATATACGGTAACAGAGGAAGAGGTTAAAACGATGATTGGAACTTCATTCTATCTGTCACAGGTAACAGCCGGAAAAACAGTGAATAGTGTTCCTGTTTCTGAATTATCAAAAACCTCTGTTTCATATAGTGGTACAGCTTTTGTATATAACCCAAATACTGATAACAGCGAGTTATTTGTAAATACATATAAGCCAACCCACAAAGTAACCATTGAGAAGAAGGTTGCAGGAAATATGGGGGAACAGGAAAAGCTATCAAAGAGTTTTAACTTTACGGCAGGTATTGCATTAGGAATGGAAAGCGTAAATGCTGTATTGTGTACAGATACTTCTGTTACAAACAGTGAAAAAGGAAAGTACAAATTTAGCTTGAAAGATGGAGAAAGTATTTCATTTATTGTATATGACGGATGTGCCATAACAGTTACTGAAACGAAAGAGGAATGGTATTCTACTACTTATACAGTGGGTGGAGTGGATACTTCAATAAATAAAGAAGCTAAGGTTGAAGATAATTTCGACCCATTCGTGACAACAAATGCAATTAATAAAGATGTAAATATCTTATGTACAAATACAAGTGAAGACTTAGGTGATGTAGAAGTACAGGGATATCAGATGAACGTCAGCAATGTAAAGGGAGCACCGGCTGAGTTCTCGCCATCATTCAGAGTTGTTTGCCGTGTAAGCAAAAATACAATTAAGAGAAGAAAAGTTGTAAAGGCAGGAGTTATTTTTGGAACAGCCAACGCAGTGGGAACAGGAGCAGATGCAGTTAAGAATTTGACGATTCCTAAATCCTCAAATCTGAACAATGACGGAACTGCAGGAGCAGAAAAGGACGGTGTAGATGGAAAAATAAAGGATAATATATATTATCATGAAGAGACCACAGGTGGATATTATGGAGACTGGACAACAAGGGAGGATGATCCACATCCATATACACATTGGAATTATTATGCTCTTACTTTCTATGCTACATCCTATATGTATGGAATGTTGACACAGAATTTAACATACCGTGCATATGCAGTTGTAGAGGGAACGGCAGATAATTATGATTATCAGGAAAATGGCAACTACTATAAGTATGAGTATGGCAATGACATATATACAATTAATATGTACGAAATTGCCCGGAACCTTTATGAGAATCAGAAAATGAGTACACAGACTGCTCATAACTATCTGTACAATAACGTTCTTAACATAGTAAATATGGACAAAAACAGATTAAATATTGCCAATGCTATGATGGTTAAACTTAATATTAAATCTAAAGATCATAATTATAATCTTGTAAATGCATGCTACAAAAGTATGTATGATTATGTACATTGTCTTGGAGGATATAAGTATAGTCAGAGGGAAAGTTCAGTGCCAAATAAAGATTTTGCCATGAAGAAGTACAATATAGACGGAAGTATTGGTAATTATAATAAAGAGCTTCTTGAAAAGTTAAATACGGCTTCAGGCACAAATTATGATACTCTGTCCCAGTGGATTTACTACGAAGTTGAAAAAACAGAGGTAAACAAATCACCGGGCAAATACTATACAGGATACTACAGAATGTCACAGTATTCCTGGAACAACGGAATAATAACAGATTATGATGTGGATGAAGAGTAATCAGATACGGAGGTAGTAAAAATGAGAAAATTATACGAAACACCTGAAATCCTGGTTACCAAGTTTGATGTTAATAAAAGGGTTATGTTGGAATTAGAAACAGGAAACGAAAAGCCGGGAGACAAATGGAATGCCGGAGTGGATATAATAAGTGGTAATTACGATAATCCGGATTTAGATTTGCTTGGTTAGTGTGGTTTTTAGCATATAAGACGTATAGGAAAGTGAGATAAATATGAAAGTAATATATAAAAAAATAATTGCATTTATCTGTGTGCTATCAATGATTGTATCAACTTTTGCAATGAATCCCGGTACTGTAAGTGCAGGTACTGATGAAGACGGATTCACTCAGCTTTCAACAACAGAAAACGTTGATCAGGCATTGGGAAAATGGTCAAAGATATATAAGGCAAGTACATGGGCACAGCCTACAGATGTATCCATAAAAGGAGAAGGAACTTCTTTTGATGATTTAGCAATCAAAATTAACTCCTCCAATGGGGCTACAACAGGTGATGATAGGTGGGCAATACAGGCACACTATCCTGTGTCAGGACTTGACACGGCAAAAACATATAAATGTACCATAAAGTACACATCAACAAAGGCAGGAAATATGTTATATAAACCTGACGGAATAGTAGGTAGGGATGACAAGATTTATCCGGCAGTTGAAGGTGAAAATACTATAACAGATACAATTACGGGAGTGACAGGTTTTACGGCGGTGTTTGCATTATGTGGTATGCCGAATGGATGTATAGTGGATTTTACATCAATTTCAGTTGTAGAGGAAAGTGAAGAAACAACTACAACTTCGGAACCTGTTACAACGCCGGAAATTATAGACGGAACAGAGTTACTTAAGGACACGGAATTTGAGGAAGGTAAAGTTACTCATTGGGATGAATATGGTGGAAATAAATACACTAATCAGGGCAATGGAAAGTTAAAAGTTGAAATTCCGGCTTATGAAAGTGGTGATAACTGGGCAACACAGTTAGTTCAGAAGAATATTCAGTTGTATGAAGGTAAATGGTATGTGGCGCAGTTTAAAATCACTTCTGATGTGGATAAGTCATTTCAGCTTTTGATTCAGAGTGATGGAAACAGTGGTGGTGACTGGACAGTATTTGCTAAGGAGGATGTTGATGTTTCGGCAGGGGAAACTAAAACAGTTCAGATACAGTTTCAGGCAAATCAGAGCACAGAAGCTAATGTATTGTACGGAATAATGATGGGTTACATTAATGGTGCCAGTAAAGCAGCCAATGTTACAATTGAGAATGTAAGCCTTAAGGTGTATAACGATGAACAGCAAATTAGCGGAACACAAACTGTTTTACTTACCAGTAATGATGTTTCAGTATCAGGCTTCCAGATGAAAACCAACTGGTCTGAGGAAGATGAAAATCAGGGATTAGTGGGATTTAGAACAGTATGTAAGGCACCAAACGTTGGCGGTAAGGTTACAGTTGGAAAGGTTTCCTACACAGTTGCTAAATTCGGAACTCTTTATACAATAGAGCCGGACAAGGGTATTTCTGATGGAACATCATTTACAGCTTCAGGAACATTATTAAAAAGTTACAATTTAAATGATGAAACAGCAGAAACTGTTAATCCTTTTACTCTTGTAGCTACAGCTACGGAAAATGCCATTAAGGAGAAGGACGATACATATTCATCATATGTACAGACAATGCGGGATACAATTGATAACCTTCACCCGGGAAATAAAATACATGTAAGAGCTTTTGTGGTAACAACAGGTGGAACAATAATTTACAGTACAAAATCTGTTTCTACATGTATTGCAAGGGTGGCATCATACATGTATCAAAAGAGTCTGGCATCTAATTACAGAGGCCATGAATATCTTTATAAAAGTATTCTAAACGTACCACAGTTTGTTCCGGCAGAAAAGTATACGGGATATTTTACAACTAAAAATAATCCATATTACAGAGATTCTAAGGTTGTGTATGGATGGAATGACAATTTGTATACACCGGATGGTGACAATTATATGAATATAAAACCGGATGTATTTTTGGGAAAAGACTATCTAAGTGCTACTACAGGCTATAATGATGATCCGGCTAGTGTAAATAAAAATACCAGAGGTGGGGTTATAAGCATTTCAGGTGCTAAATATGATAATGGTATTTCCACAAATGCCAATGGTCAATTTGAATATAGCGTTCCTAAGAATGCAAAATACTTTATGGGAATTGCAGGTATAGATGATAGTGTGGCAAGTGATGCTAACTATGGCAAGGCATCAGTTATATGTGAAGTATCTTTTGACGGTTCTACTGCAATAACTACAGGTGTATTAACCTACGGAAAGTCACAATACATTAAAGTGGAAGTTCCACAGGGTGCCACTAAGGTGACAATTAAATTTAATGATGCAGGAGATGGAATCACCTGCGACAGAGCTTCCATGGGAAATGCCGGATGGTTGGTTGATAAAAACTATTAGGAGGAAACTACTACATATAACACTGATAAGGATCCTTCAGATGACGCTCTTAAATATATTGATATAGATTCCTTTGTGGATATGTATATAGTTAATGAGTTGTTTAAAATCGTGGATTTTGGCTATAGTTCAGTTAAATTCTATACGAAATAGGATTCATCAGGAAATGAATGGATATGTTCTCAGTGAAATATAAACTAAAAAGTTAAAAAGAAAGCGCATTGGATTTTTACGAGGCCAGTGCGTTTTTTTTGATTTAAAAAGCCAAAAACTAAAAATGTTTTCTTAATTTAAAAAAATATAAACTTAAACAAATAAATAAATATAAAAAATATACAAGTTAAACGATAAACTACGACAAAAAAACAATACAAACTATAAAAAATAAGAAAAAATATGTTGAAACAAATAAAAGCATACAATCAGCCTACAAATAGGGAATATTGACATTAAGAATATGAAAGTGATAGTATACAAATGAAGTGTTTTAGAAAGTTTGGACATCAGGGTAGGCATGAAAAATAAAGGAGGTTTTTATGAAAGGAAAAGGAGCAAAGACTATCAAAAAAGTGGTGTCAATAATTTTGGCACTGGCTATGGTGGTAACAGGTGTTAATTATACACCGGTGTCAGTTAATGCTGCAGATAGGATTTCAATACAGTTAAATGGCAAAACATATACTGCTGAAAAAACGTCATCATCAATTGTCGGTTATGTTATGGGAACGGCAGACAATAAAGATGATGTGAATGCCAGATTTGTATTCCAGTGGGATGCGTCAACCGGACCGCGTCAAGTTACGGCTGTAGTTAAACAGGGAGAGGAAACAAAGGAAACATTAGAAAATCAAACTAATGGTTTTGGAATATATATTAAAAATATTCAAAACTACGAAGATGGCGATTATGTTATTACAATAACTGATAACAATGCCGGATCTACTCAGCAGGCTACAGTTAAATTGACAGTTAGTACATATGCATCAGACAAAGCACCGGATTATTCAGGTGTAACAGTAGCAGATAATGACTGGACAGAATTAGGAACAGGTGCAGAGGGAGAAAAGTGGTACATATCTAATTCTTATTTTACAGCATTAAAAGGCTCAGGATTCAGACAGATGGTTTCAAAAGGAAGCGAACTTACTTACATTGATAAGGATAATATTACGGTCACAGGTCCTGCAATAGGATTTGGTATACCTTCTCAGGAAAATTTTGAATCTGCATGGGTTAATGACACAAAGCTTGCCATAGGTGATAAGTTCTTTAAAAGTAAGACAAATGTTCCGGATGTGTTAGCATTATCACAGGACTTATTTAAGGATGGCGAGATTTCATATATTACAGTAAGATACAAAGATGGTACTGACAAAATTATTCCTGTGAAAAGAGACAAGATTCTACTTAAACCGGAGGTAGTTCTTACTAATAACAGTGGAACCATAACAGCCGAAGCAGATGTGAAAAGTGGCGTTACTAATTATAAGCTTACATATGTTTCAGGTGGAAATACAGTTACGGTAGAAAGTAATGAACTTACCATTGAAGAGGGAAAGGTTAAGTACACATTCACTAAAAATACGGCTCCTGATAATAATACAGAGGTTACTGTTTTAAATAGTGATACAGGTGATAAGATAGCGGTGGCAAAAGCATTTGCTGATTTGGTTATAACAGGTGTTGAAACAGATGGAGTTGCTACTGTCGGCAACGTTACAGGATTAAAGATAAATGTAAAAAATATCGGTGTGGCACCTGCAACATCAACGGAAAATAACAGAGTTTACTATTTAGTGGAGGCATTAAGCGATTATGCCGGCGACGTTGAAATAACTAAGGCATATGTTGATGTGGCTGACGGTCTTGCACCAAATGAAACAACAACTGTAGAGGGAATTGAAATTAAACCAAAAGCTGCAAAAGAAATAAAAATGTATGCTTACGCAGATGAACATAATGCAGTAGCAGAAAGTGACAATGGAGTTTCTGATAAAAACAGATACGAGTTTTCAATTAATCCTACATTGTCGGGAACACTTAAAGTGGAAAATGTTGGCGGAGTGGTTACTGCAACATGGGCTAAGAATGAGGCATCAGATGAACCATTAGGCTATGTTTTATCATATTATTCCAATGGTGTTTTAAAAACTATTGAAACAGGTAACACAACCACAACATCTGTTATTAGTGAAAAGATTGATTATAAATCAACAATAACCATTGCATCTAAGTATTCATATGGAAATACAGTGTTTGCACAGCAGGTAGCATTACCTGACCTTAAAATTAAATCAGTTCAGTTAAGTGGTGGAGTAAATGAAAATCAATCTGAAATTTATAAAGGAAAAATGTTTAGTGTCAAGGTAACATTTGAAAACGTGGGAATTACTGAAGTTCCTAAGTCCAGTGGATATGTTAATCCGGATACGGGAGAAATGCCTGATTACGGAAAGCGGATAATGGTTTCATTAGACGGAACTACTAACGTGGCAGGTTATGATGATGTAGGAAAAAAACAGTTTGTTAGCGAAGGTGTATGGCAAGGCGTTAATATAAATAGTGAGCATTCAGTTACATTTGACAGACTTGTTTCACCATTAGAAGGTGCTACGGAATTTACGGTTAAAGTAGATTCACCATCCTTTACAGGAACTGAAGCTGAAGGCTTTATATCAGAATCAGACGAAACAAATAACAGCCTTACAGTTACTAAGAATACAGTTAAACCAGTTGAAGGTAAGGAAATGGACTGGACTAAGTTTAAATCAACTGATGTTAATAACTTAGACGAAAATGGAAATCCATATATTATTATTAATAATGGAAGTGATAAAAGATATTTAGAGTACAAAGTTTTAGATGCATCAATTACTGATGTTGATTATGCAGATATTATGACCGATGTTAGTGCATATAGTGGACAATTTATAAGGTTTTTGATTAATAATGGATTACCTATGGTAAAATCAACAGGCGGTACAATTACATCAAAGATGTATTTTGCCCAGGTTTCTTCATATACTGCTGAAAATTATACAAAGGATATGGACGCAGATATAAACTATGGAACTGAAAGAAAAGTAAACGACGGTGTTTTACAGACATGGGATGGAAATGGATATCAGTTATATACCCGTTCCTTTGCAGCAGGAAAATATTACATTGTAAAGGTTGTAAATAATGATGGGACATATCTTACATTAGGTCTTAGAATACCTGGAGATATGGGAAACTGGGTTAAAGCAAAGGCAAGTGATAACTCTGATCCTGATAAAGTACCTGTAGTATATCATGATAAGAATCATTTAATAGAAGGAACAATATATTATGATGGTTCAGATTTAGGACTTGCAGGAATGGCAGTATATAATAGCGACCATCTTGCCCTTACTATAGATGGAACTAAAAAAATTAATACTAACGGTAATAGTAATAATTGGAAAATGACTATTGCATATGCAAGTGTTGACGATAAAGGAAAGTTTATTGAGCAGATTGCAAATGATACTTTAGCTCATATAGGAACAGATCCGGGAACAGTTGAGCTGTTGCCAAGGGAGGAATTATATTCAACTCAGGGAGAAAATACAATACTTATAAAACTTCCTGAGCTTATGCAGGAGCTTCCAATTCACAGTGAGTTAGGTGGAGAAAAAGGTTCAGAATATTATATTTTGAAGGTTTATTATGATACGGAAAATCATCCTGATGAGTATGTACCGGTACCTCTTAGAATTGTTGGAAATATTCCTGAAATAGAGGGTGTAAACGGTTTGACAGCAGGTAAGAAGGGGGATGCATTAACGGTATCATGGACAAACTCCATTACGCAGGAAGCAGACGGATATTTATATGATGTATTGATTTATACATGCGATAAAGATGGAATAAATGAAAAATTAGTTAAAACTGAAGAAGGTGTACAGGCAGGAAGTCATACTTACGAAAATCTTGTACCTTCAAGAGAAATTGATAATACAAACTTTAAGGTTAAAGTAGTTGCACATTGGTGTGAACAGGTTACTGATGCAGAGGATGCAGTGGTAACGGTAATATCAAATCTGCCGAATCCATTGCCGGGAGAAGATCCTGACAGAAGAGAAGATAAATGGGTTCTTATTGACGGTGAATATTACCTTCCGATTAATAATGGAAAGGGTAATGAAACAAGGGCAGAAGTGTGGTATTACACTGATGAAAACATGGATGCTGTTATAGGTTACAATGATAAATACATTACTTTAAATGGTAATGAAAAGTATTTTGTAGGTTCAAATACCCAGTTGTTTGTACAAAATGATGATGAGACAGGCAGGAAATTTGTTGCTAAAACAATTTACGATACAGTATACAAAGGTCAGCTTCAAATGGATGCCTACAGGATGTTTTCAGTATATGAAGGTGGTCCTGCATCAGATGGATTTTACTATTACACCGTAAAGGTAAGAGATGGAGAAAACACCGATAACACATATAACTTCTATTTCAGGGTTAAAGTTACAGATAATCCTACAAAGAGGGATAATAGCGAGGAATGGAAGCTTATAAAAGGAACCGGTACATTACCTGTTAAGTTTAATTATTCTTACGAAAAACAGTCTAAGGATAATGATGGAAACGCTGTAATGGAAACAGTTAATAAGAGTCTGGAGATAAATGGAACAATAGAGTTTTATGATGCTCCTGATAAGACTAATACATATGCTGTTACAGGATATAACAGCTATTATATGTCATTAATTGGAAAGAATGATGTGTATGCCGGTACAAACAAGGGAACAAATAGTGTTTCCATGGAAATTGTTAATACCGGAACTGAGGACAACAGTTCGTTAATAAATACTGACAGTGAAGGAAATATTCCGGCAGCAGAACTTTCATATGCATCATCTGAAGTTTATGACAGTCTGTATCCCGGTGAAACACAGATTAATGCACCTACAGTATTTACTGTTACAAATCCTACAACATATTTTATGTTAAAGATTACTGGAACGGCAGAAGACGGAACGGTAACTACTAAGTATCTTCCAATAAGAATTACCGTAAATACAGGAAATGTTAAGCTTGAAGGATACCAGATTAACACTAATACCGCAAAGGGCGCTGTATCAGAATTTAATCCTTCATACAGAGTAATGTCCAGTGCCGACCAGGTGATTTTGGGAAGTGATAATAAGCTTCATGGAGTAAAGGGATTTGGAACAATTTACGGATTAAAGAGCAGAGTGGCAAGTGCTTCTGATATGACAGTAGACAGTGCAAACAAGAATGTTTACACATATGAGGCAACGTCAATGGGTATTTACGAAACGGGACTTTTCGGTAAGTCAAACATTAAGACAGAGGATACAAAACGTACATACTGGGCACTTACCTTTAAGCATTTGAATTATTCATATGCTGCCCTTGTTTCAAATTACGTTCTTAGAGCGTATGCAATACTTGATAACGGCGAAATAGTATATGACAATGATTCTTTCGGCTTTGGAGAATCAGATGTAAACATTTACAATATTGCAACTAATTTATATGAAGGAAAGAAGATGCCAAATAAGGCAGCTCACGAGTTTTTATTTAACAATGTAATCAGCATTGTAGATATTAACAATCATATATCACAAATTGGTATGGCAATGCTTACAAATGCCGGAAATGAAAATTACACAACAGTTAATAACGTATATCATGACCTGTTTGATTATGCAAGAGGACAGGAAGCATATAGCGGAGCGGATGAGTACACTAACAGACAGACTACAGGTTTTGTAGCCAGAAGGGAAGTGGGAAGCGAATCGTCCCTGCTTCAAACCCTGAACACAAAAACAGGAACAATTTATAGCAATCTCTTTGATTGGATTGCCGGTGAAACTACAGGTTTAATTCATAAAAAAGTTGTATTCACAAATAACACTGTGATGAACTAATGAATGTATAATGCAGGAGGAAACTAAATGAACGAAGTTCATTTTTAAAATGTTTCCGACGAGTTGCCGCTGACCGAAGGGAGGGGGCGGTACATAGTATGATAGGAGAATGATATTATGAAACGTAATAAATATGAAACACCGGAAATTGTTGTCAATAGATTTGATGTTAATACAAGAACCATGGTAGATATAATTGATGGTGATGTTGTTACAAAATCAGATCAGGATTTGTCAATTCCGGAAGTTACCACATTACCTAACTTACCACATTCAGGTGGAGGAATGTAATAAACTAAAATATTTTAGTGATATATAATATATAACAGGCAATTAGATTACGCATCGATGTTTTTATTAATGTCGGTGCGCAATTTGTAAAAACAGGATTTATGAAAGGATAAAGTATGTTAAAGAAAGCGGGAAATATTTTTATTATATTAGCATTTATTGCTTTAGGTGGAATTATGGGAAATTGTGTAAAGGCAGAGGAAACCCTTATAAGCTCTAAAGTAGGAATAACCGGTTTTCAAATAAGAATGTCTAACAATACAGATGAGTTAAACATTGCTTTCAGGGTAGTGGGAAATGCACCGAACAAGGGAAGTATTATAACTTTAAATGGTGTGGATTACAAAGTAAAGGAATATGGAACCATATACACACTTGACCCTAATACAACAGGCTACGAAAGTAAAGATAAGTTAAATAATACATATACATTACTTGACCCTACGGATTATTCATCCCTTAATATGGGCTTTAGGTACAGAGGAATAAAAAAATATAATTTTAATGGAAATAATTTAAGTCCTACATTTGGGTATATGGAGGAAAAAGGAATAGCCATAAACTGGAATATTGATGATAAAGAAAATACATATTATGTGCGTACAATGGAAATGATGAATGATTTTGTGGCTAACAGTATTCATATAAGAACCTTTGTTACGGCAGAATATAATACCGATGGCGAAGCTAAAACAGCTATTATATACAGCGAAAACGTACGTTCCATATCAGTAGCACAAATAGCAAATTATTTCTATTTAAATAACATGGCAAATAATCAAAATCAGCATAATTACATATACAATAACATACTTCATAATACAGAAGTTTTAAGCAGGAAAAATCCTTATTATTTAAAGCAACCTGTGGAATATGGCTGGAATGGGGGAGTTGTAAATCCTTAAGGGGAAATAATAAGGAACTTGACATAGAATGAAATCTGGTATAATATTATTATACGCAATGCGTGTAACGAGGAAGTATTATGAATATAGAGATAGAGCTGTTAGAGCTAAGAAAAAATATGGGAATGAATCGCAGACAGTTTGCAGAGTACTTTGGAATACCATATCGGACAGTGCAGGATTGGGAATTAGGAAATAGAAAAATGCCAGAGTATTTATTAAGATTAATAGAATACAAAGCTAAAGTAGAAAAGATGCTATAACATCAAGGTATTAGTAGCAATCATGTATATGTGAAAACATGGTTGTTAATTGACTCAGTACTGTATCTTGATATATAATAAACATGGATAGGTCACGTTACCTATCTTATGGATAATTCCATAAAAAGAGGTGAGTCCTACCGATAAGTGGAAACTATAAAAGAGGTGAGTCCTACCGATAAGTGGAAACTATAAAAGAGGTGAGTCCTACCGATAAGTGGAAACTATAAAAGAGGTGAGTCCTACCGATAAGTGGAAACTATTTTGAGGCTGCGTATTTTACGTAGCCTCCTGTTGTAGAAGGGAATATATTATGAGACAGGAACGTCTTACATTGTATAAAATAGATTTGAAATAGGGCTACCGCAATCCCACTGGCTTTAGACGGTGGGTTAAGGTAGCCGGAAGCGGA
>OCHA01000917.1_pt1 | contig 27163 bp, 24 predicted proteins | sample 1538591 | NCBI WGS metagenome assembly OCHA01 (sample SAMN04571710, study PRJEB22368) | human gut metagenome | biome: human gut; material: stool | host: Homo sapiens | place: Luxembourg | collected 2012-09-06 | reverse complement strand
CGGCTGGAAGCTCTGGAAGATCAGCGAAAAGAACTGCAAGCCCGCATTGCAGAGGAACGGCTGGCCAAGCCGAAGATGAAAGAGGAGTTCGTCCGGTTCAATCGCAAGGACAGGTTTGGAATACTGCTCTGACCGGCATATTTTGCGATATGCAATCCAACGATGTTGCAAACGATTAAAAAGTTGGATTGCGATGGCGGCTCCGTTTCCGCAAGCTGGATATGACCCAGCCGGAACAGCGGCAGGCACTGGTGGATACCTTCATCAATGCCATCTATCTCTACGATGATAAGGTACTTATTACCTTTAACTATAAGGAAGGTACAGAAACGGTCGCTTTCGGGGAAGCTGTGAAAGCAGAGAAAAGTTTGAATATGAGTACGCGAGGTGCACCAACAAAAGAGCGTTGAATCGTAAGATTTGACGCTCTTTTTCGTTATGTAACCCCGAAAAATCGGGGCCTGCACGGTCGATGCACGGTTTTTGCACGGTCGGCGTTTTCGTGGGAATCCTCTGCATGGGCTGGAATTGCAAGGTTCTGGCCGCCAGTTCGTGCTCGATCTGCTTCTTTCGGTTTGTTGCCTCCTCTTTGGTGGGAAAGCTCTCCCATTTGTCGCAGCGCTTGCCGTGTTCATCTTCGTAGGTGTAGCGGACGCTGTAAGAGTTGCCGCGCTTCGTAATATATGCCATACGGTTTGCCTCCTTATCAAGCTGCCCGGTTGAGCCACGCATCGAAGCTGTCCTTCGGTACACGGATGCTTCCGCCTACCCGCAGAACACGGAATTCGGTGGTGCTGTTGCACAGGTTGTAAGCAGAGCGCAGGCTGATGGCCAGCATTCGCGCGATCTCTTCCACCGTGTACACCAGTTTTGTGGTTGCCGGGCTGTCAATCGGAGACTTGACGGCATTGGTTTGAGTGACCACTTCCATTGTAGTGGGGTTCGAGTCCTTTTGCAAGAAGTTAGCGGTCGTTAAGGTGCGAAACTAGCGCATTCTTGTGCTGAATATCGGGTTTGGGCGATGCCCAACAAGTGTTTTGAAGCTGGATTTGTAAAAAATCAGGTTCAAAACTTGCGAGGTGGTACCGGCTCGCCCTGCTTGCTACGGTTGCAAACTCGAAAAATTTTTCTTGCAGAAAATAACCGTCCGCTTCAAGTTGAACTTGAAAACGGACGGTCCTGATTGCAAAATGATTTTCAAATTTGGAAAGCACGTTGAGAGGTTTCATAGCATCCGCAAGCAGGGCAGACGTATATACATCTGCTATTTTTGCATTGCAAAAATACTTGTTGGGAAATCCCAACCCCTTTCCGATCTGTACCGTGCCGGTGCAGGCGAGGCATCTTTCTAGGCAGTGTTTATGGTTTTGATCAATCCAACTCCAGATCCTCAAAGCCGGTGACTGTTTCAAACCGGCGGGTGCGCACCTCCATCATCTCGCTGATGAGTTCGGCGGGCAGGCAGAGCGCACCGGCCATCCGGAGGATGGCACTGACATCGGCAGCAGTCAGCAATTCACAGCGGCAGAGAAAACGGAATAACGCGGCATACGCCTGCTCTGCCGGGCAGGGCATGAACTGTGGAGCCCGGTCGAAATACTGCACCAGAACTGCACAATACCACTGGCGGTCGGCGGGGGAAAGCCCTGCAGAGGCTTCCAGCCGAGCCAGCGCCATACGAGCCGAGAAATCCAGCCGGAACGCGTCCCGGGCCAGTTGGTCAAAGTAAGGCATCGGCTGGGTGAAGAACAGCACCGGTACCCGCAGGATGGCTCCGAATTTGGCATCGCCTGCCAGAATTTTATCCCGGGCCACGGGTAGACCCAGCCGCGCCACCACATGGCCGGAAACATCGGCCTTTTCCAGCCAGAGCAGTGCGGCAGTGTGGTCAAATGCAGACACAGCCACAGTGACAGTACGGCTCCAATTTTCACACCCAGCATCCCGGGCGGTCAGGCTCGTCAGACCGGAACTGTTGAAGCTGTGAGCGCCCAGCATTTTAAGCTGTGGAGGCAGCGTCAGCTGTTTCAGGGCATGACACCCGGCAAACGTGCCGACATCTGGCATGATCTGATCCGTGGGGCGGGGCAGATAGCCCAGAGCCTGCAGCTGCTCCGGAAGATGGACGCTGGTAAGGCGGCTGCAGTCGCCGAATACACCGGCAGGCAGGGCGGAAATGGCATCCGGCAGGGTGATGGAAGTCAGATTTGTGCAGTGGTAGAACGCGTAGGGACCAATGTGAGTGATGCTGTCCGGCAGTGTGACGGAAGTCGGCCCGCCTTCGTCCAGCGTTTCGGTGGTGACTGCGCGGCCCATTCGCATACAAAATATGCTGAAACTGATAGGCGATTGCCCGAACTGCGCAAAGCAGCCCTCATCCAGATGGCTGGCAGCAAAGGCGGTAGCGGCAATGGCGGTGACAGTGCGGCCTTCTACAGTGTCGGGTACCACAGCAGGCCGTGCCAGCCGGGGCCAGCGCACCAGCGCCAGAGAGCCATCCGGCAGAGGGGCAAAGTCTGCTGTCAGGGGCAGGGCATCGGTGTCGGACTCTTCGTTCAGATGGCTGAGCCGTGCAAACTCTGCGCTCATGTCGGGAGCATCGCCGCCCCAATCATCCTCGTCATCCTCCTCCTGCAGGAGAGCTGCCAGTGCGGCTCCGGGCAGGGAGGAGGCCTTTTTTGTTTCCGGGGCGGGGGGTGTCCAGCGGCTGCCCAGCGTTCCGGCGTTGGTTACTTCAAATTGCAGCAGTTCCATTTTACACCAGTCCTGTCAGATCGATCTGGTGCAGCAGCTGCTCCGACTGCCGGTGCAGCAGCAGATCCCGGCTGGCTGCAAAGTAATCGGTGCTGAGAAACTGCCCCAGAAATGCGGTGGCTACGGGGGCTACGGTCAGATCGTTTACCGCCATGCTCAGCTCCGTTCCCTTACCGAAGGCTTCCTGTAAAAAACGGAGCAGATCGCCAAGCTTCTTCTGCGTTTCAGAGACCTCAGCCTGCAGGTCGGCGACCGAGCGCTGATAGCAGGCCTTGAGGGCGGAAAAAGGGGTGGAGCCGGAAAGTTCTCCGTGCCATTGGGCAGTCAGCGACAGCAGATCGAGATAGACCTTCTGCCGGGCAGAGGGGGCTTTGTTGGCTTCGGCGCGCCAGTTGTCCTCCAGCCCGGCGAGGGCGGTCAGGGCATCGCCGGGAACATCCAGCGCCCCGCGCTGGGCTTTGAGGGTGGCCACGATAAGGCACAGCGCATCGTGGCGCAGGGTGCAGCGTTCCATCTGCAGGAACACGGCTTCCAGCAGCAGGCTGACAAGGCTCATCCGCTCGTCCATCTTGGCGCTGCGTGCCTGCGTGAGGACATCCTCATCCCACACACCCTGCAGGATGGCATCAATATTGTAGGCCTGACGATATTTCTGATAGAGTTCGTAGTAGATGGCAAAATCACGGGCGACCTGCTTGTTCTGCAGATACTGGGTGGTCAGCTCCTCGCTGACTGCAAGGCCCAGCTCTTCGTGATACTGCAGGATCTCGGAAAGGTCCTCCCAGGCACGGGGCGTTACCACGGTCAGACCGTCCACAGTGGTCTCGACCTTGTAAAAATCTTCGGGACGGATATCCAGATAGCTGATGACGCTGCGGCTGACACCGTGTTCCAGCGCATAGGCCTTCCATGCCTCATAGCTTGGCTCAACCTCGATCACCTTCAGCCGGTCACGGGTGGCAGCGTCGAACTCCCGGACGCTTTTGTTGAAGCGGGGCGGGTTGCCGGCGGTGACCACTACCCAGCCCTCGGGGATCTGATGCCCACCAAAGACTTTGTATTGCAGAAACAGCAGCATGGCAGGGGAGAGGGTCTCGGAGACACAGTTGATCTCGTCCAGAAACAGGATGCCCTGCGTTTTGCCGGTGGTGCGCATACAGTCGTAGACGCTGGCGATGATCTCGCTCATGGTGTATTCGCTGACCTGATAGTGCTTGCCGCCGTATTCCTTTTCTACGATCACAGGCAGACCCAGTGCGCTCTGGCGGGTGTGGTGGGTCATGGAATAGCTCACAAGGCCAAGCCCCATCTCATCAGCGACCTGCTGCATAATGGCAGTCTTGCCCAGACCTGGCGCACCCAGCAGGAAGATGGGCCGCTGGTGCACCAGCGGAAGTCGGTAGCGGCCCAGAGCGTCCTTCTGCAGGTAGATCTGCACGGTATTTTTGATCTGTTGCTTTGCACTTGCTATATCCATGATTCGGTGTCCTCCTCGGTTCGGGTCTTCTGCGGTTCAAGCAGGCGGATGTTGTCAGTGGTAAGTACAGCCCGGATGGCCCAGCTGGGAACATGGGGGCTGATGTGGTCGTCACGGTTAAAGATGAAGGCAGTCTTGTAGGCAGGGGATTTTTCAGGGTAGGTGCCCACGCCGTCGGTAAAATAGAGCAGGCCGTTGAGGTTCGTCAGCTTTTTCTCTTCCAGCAGCCTGTCTACATAGGCGAACACCGGCCGGAAGTCGGTACCGCCGAAGCCCCGGAGCTTCAGCCGGGGGATCAGCTCATGCAGCTGGTCCAGACTGGTCAGCCGCTCCACGCTCTGCACCTCGGCATCGCATTGGATGAGATAGATCTCTACCCGCTCCGTGAAGGAGCCGCTCTGCCGTAGAACGTCGCAGGTGCGCTGCAAAAAGCTCTGAACGATATCGCCCTGTACACTGCCGGAGGTGTCGATGGCAATCACAAATTCCCGGATGCGCTTGTCGTCCCGGTATTCCAGCGGCTCGACCAGGGGAATGTTGCCGTAGGTGCGCAGACCGTAAGTGTAATAGATGAGGTCAAATTCGTCCTCGGAAAGCTGCAGTACCTCGTTCTGTGCTCCGAACCGGCGAAGAAAGTCGGTATAGTCGCATTCCTCAAAGGTCACGGGCTCTAACCCATCCATCAATGCTCCGGCACGTTTGCCGTGACGGCGGCTGAAGGTCTCCAGATCGGTCTTGGCCTGGCGGGCCAGCTGCTTCCATTGTCTGCGCAGGGTTTCCTTCTGCCGCTGCTGCAGCTGCTGCAGCGTTTCGTCCCGGGTGTCGGCTTTGCGCAGTTCGGTTTCGTCGTCGGCATCCTCCTCCCCGGTAGGCAGCAGCTGCCCACTGGCAGCCGGACGAGAGCCGGGATGGGGAGCAGCATACCAGAGCGCATGACTGTCCCGGGCAAACAGCCGGGTCAATTCCGCCAGAACATCGGCGGGGTACTGCCGTTCCAGCAGAAAATTATAGATGGCTTCTGCCGTCAGGTGAGGGCAGGCATCCTGCAGGCGGCTGCGCCAGCTGTCCTGTGCAGCATCATCCGGCAGGGCGCAGGAGGGGATCTCCAGTTCCCGGATGACTTCCTCTACGGCAATGTCGCAGGCAAGGCTCCATAGGCGGTGATCCATTTCCTGCCGTTGGAAGGGATGCCCCAGAAGAAAGTGCAGGGTGACATGCAGCAGGGCACGGGTGGGCACAGACTGCTGTGCCCGGAATGTGCGGAGCAGCGTTTCAGGGCAATAGTATAAGCAGCGGCCATCCCCGGCAAACAGGGTGTCCAGCGCAGGGACGGGGATCGGCTTCAGCTGTTCCAAGGCGGAGGATAAAAAACGCAGGTCGGCAGTTAACCGACTCTGTGCCAGCAGCAGCACCTGTGCGGCCAGTTCGTCCGCCGCAGGAACAGGAGTCTGGATGGGCTCGGGCATAAGAGAAAACTCCTTTCTGCCCCAAGGGCAGGACGGTATCCTTCAAAAACGGCAAAACCAGCCGACACCACCCGGAGCACCGGGCGGAAGTCTGCTGGTTTGCACGCATTCCGTGGCGTGCTGCGGGTACTTCGCCCGGCATACGTTTCGGAATCAGAATGAAGGAATGGGTGAAAAAGGAGGAAGGTGTTTCTTTTGGTGAGACCTCAGAACAGCAGCCCACAGGCTACGCAGCCCACAGCGACCATAATGGCAGATGCAACCCATGCGTAGGGGAGGGTGTGCTTCTGGTGGTCGCCCAGGTCCTGGCCGGAAAGGCCCAGCAGCAGGAAGGTGGCACCCGTCAGGGGACTGAGCGGGAAGCCCAGCGTCATCTGGCCCATGATGGAAGCCTTTGCCACAGCCAGTGCGTTGCCGCCCATAGCGGAAACAGCGTTGGCGATGACCGGCATAACGCCGTAGTAGTAGGAGTCCGGGTCAAACAGCAGGCTCAGCGGAACGCTGAACAGGCCGACGATGGGGGCAATGAAGGTGCCCATGCTGGTGGGGATGATGGAGACCAGAGCGTCGGTCATGGAAGCCAGCATACCGGAATTTTTGACCACACCGGTGAATGCGCCTGCGGCAAAGACGATGGAGACCATCAGGAATGCGGCCTGTGCGTGACTGTTGATGATCTTGTGCTGCAGATCCACACTGGGGTAGTTGACGATGAGCAGGACGCAGTAGCCGATCATAAAGGTGACAGCCGGGCTGAGGCGGTTGGTAACGAGGATGTACAGGATGACCAGGATCAGTGCCACATTGAAGTACCAGCGCCAGCCGGAGCGGGCCAGTTCGTTGGAGGTGTTGGTGGCCTTTGCTTCGGTCAGACCGGTGACCTCCTGCGCGGGGATGCCTGCAGCAATGCGCTTGGCTTCCTTTTTGCCCAGGAAAGCCGCGACGAGCAGACAGGTCACCAAGCCTGCGATCCAGGCGGGCATGATGCCCACCCACAGCTCGCTGCCGGTGACTTCATAGCCCAGGCCGGACATGGCTGCGGCTGCACGGACCGTGGGGCCGCCCCAGGGCATAACATTCATGATACCGGCGGCCAGCGCTACGATGGTAGCCTCTACCCAAAGGTTCATCTTCAGCTTCTGGAACAGGGGCATACAGGCGGGGATGGCAATCAGGAAGGTGGTGGCACCGGAGCCATCCAGATGGCAGATGCAGCCGATGAGGAAGGTGCCGATACAGACCTTGACGGGGTCTTCGCCGGTAAACTTCAGGATGCGGTTGATGATAGGATCAAAGACACCGGCATCCGAGCAGGTGCTGAAAAACAGGATGGCAAAGATGAACATGACACCGGTGGCAACGATGCTGCTCAGGCCCTTGCCCATATAATCTGCGCTGAGGATGGAAAGTGCCTTGGTAAAGCGGGTGCCGAACGTGATGACCGGCTCAACATAAGCAGTTCCGGCCTTTTCGGCAGCAGCCTGTGCGGCCTGGATGATGACATTGGGGGCGTTGATGAATGCTGCGATGAAGCCGGTGATGGCGGGAACAAAGATCAGAGCTACAAGGGTAGAGACCTTCTTGCTCATGATCAGTGCCAGCACCAGCAGAATGGTGACGAATCCTAATACTGCCAGCATGTGATTTCTCCTCAATAATGTGTGTAAAGGTGGTCAGAGATCAGAACACCTGCTTCTCGTGCAGAGCGTTGAACTGCTCTTCGGTCATGCCCAGAACACCCTCAAAGATATCCCGGTTGTTCTGTCCCAGCTGGGGAGCGGGAGTGCGCACAGAGGGCTTGGTGTCCATCAGTTTGATGGCACAGCCGTTCACGGTGACCTTGCCCAGGGTGGGATGATCCATCTCCACGAACATCTCGCGCTCCTTGACATGGGGATCGTCCAGGATCTCCTTGATGTTCATAATGGGGCCTGCGGGGATGCCGTGGGCCAGTACCAGCTCGGCGGCCTCGTTGGGGGTCAGATCCTTGATCCGCTCCTCAATGACCTCGGCAATGGCATCCTGATTGGCCAGACGGCCCGGCATATCCACGAACCGGGGATCGGTGATCATGTCCGGGCGTTCCAACACCTCATTGCAGAGCTTTTCGTACAGCTTCTGGTTGCCTGCCGCGATGATGACCTTGCCGCCCTTGCAGGTGAAGCTGTCGTAGGGGGAAACAGCGGCATAACGGTTGCCCATGGGGGCCGGGATGTTGCCGGTCTCGAGGTACTTCAGGGCAGTGTTCTCAGTGGCAGCGATCATGCTGTCCATCAGACTCACGTCCACCCGCTGCCCGTTGCCGGTAATGGTGCGGGCGTTGACTGCGGCAAGGATGCCGATGGTTACATGAAGTCCGCCCAGAATATCACCCAGCGCCGAACCGGCACGGGTGGGCTCTCCGCCCTTGGAACCGGTGATGGACATCATACCGCCCATGGCCTGAGCCAGAATATCATAGCCCGGGCGCAGGTGGTAGGGACCGTAGCAGCCAAAGCCAGAGACTGCCGCATAGATGATGCGGGGATTGATCTCCTTCAGGACATCATAGCCCAGTCCCAGCTTGTCCATCACGCCGGGGCGGTAGTTTTCCACCACGATATCCGCTTTTTTGACAAGCTCCTTGAAGATCTCCTTGCCCTCAGGGGCCTTCAGGTTCAGGGTGATCCCCTTTTTGTTGCGGTTGATGTTGGCAAAATAGACGCTTTCCCGCTCACCATTCAGATTTTTGGCACGGAAGGGGGGATAGCTGCGGGTGTCGTCACCGCCTTTGGGAACCTCGATCTTGATGACGTTTGCGCCCATGTCAGCCAGCATCATGGTGCAGAAGGGGCCGGCAAGCACACGGGTCAGGTCGAGAACCGTCAGGTTCTCCAATGCCATATGTTCACTCATGTTACAGCTCTCCATCCTCAACGTGGATCTTCATGCGCATCACGGCACTGCCCATGGATTTGCCCAGGCTGTCCAGACGCAGGCTCATGGTGGCACCGCCGCCCAGAGCGTGCTTCATAACAAAGTTGAAGCCGTTCAGGCTGGGCACATCGTAGCGGGTGATCTCGCCCTTGACCATGTCACCAAAGTAGGCTTTGAGTTTTTCAGGGGTCACCTCGCGCTCAATGATCTTATAGTATTCCGGTTTGCGTGCATACACACAGACATTGCTGGTATCGCCCTTGTCGCCGGAGCGGCCGTGAGCAATATCGTTCAGATAGATCTCTGCCATCTTACTTCACCTCCAGAATGTGACTCTCGACCTGTACGGCATCGCGAGGCACGGTGGTGGGCCACAGTGCCATCACTTCCTGCACACGGGCACGGCCGCCGAAGAAGGAAGCACCCGGAGGGCCGTTCAGCTGCATGGGGCTGATCTCGGGAATGATCTTGGCGCACTCGCTCTTGTCCTCGCTGAACACAGCAATGCGCAGGACACACTCGTTCAGGTTCTTCAGCGCCTCTTCGCTCATATCGGCCACGCCCAGATGCAGGCTGTTCAGGCCGATGTAGCTGATGTGGATGTCATCGGCTTTCATGCCGCGGCGCTGCATCTTCTTCATGATGACCTCGGCGCAGTACTGAGCCTTTTCGTAGGCATCAGGCCATGCAAAGCTCAGCATGGAAACAGTCTTCCAGCCCTTGTGGTAACCCACGCAGAGCTTGAGCGTGTCGGGGCGGGGCTTGCCCTTGACACCGCCGATGCGGACACGGTTGTCACCCACCTGGGTGATGGTAGCATGGCTGATATCCACGTTGACATCCGGGGTCAGGTAGTTGGCAGGATCGTGGACCTCGTACAGGAACTGCTCCTTGCAGCTCTGTTCGCAGATGATGCCGCCGCAGTCGGGAGCCTTGGTGATCTCAAAGGTATCATCGGTCAGCTCTGCGATGGGGAAGCCCAGCTCGTCCATGCGGGGGACATTGCGCCAGTCGTACATATAGTTGCCGCCGGCACCCTGACCGCCGCACTCCAGCAGATGGCCTGCCATGATGCCGCGGGCCAGATTGTCCCAATCGTCAGCAGCCCAGCCAAACTCGTACTTCAGCGGAGCCAGGAACAGGGCGCTGTCAGCCGCACGGCCGGTGATGACCACATCGGCACCCTCTGCCAGGCATCCCTCAATGCCCTCATGGCCGATGTAGACATTGCAGTTGTAGATCTTGTCCAGAATATCGTTGAAATTGCCGTCGTAGTCGAAGTTGGGGAAGGTCCAGCCATCCTTCAGCAGCTGCGGGATCTTATCCTTGATGTTATCGCCGGTCACATAACCGATCTTATAGCCGCTCATGCTGTTGCCTTCTGCCCACTGGCGGATGCCGTCCACGCAGCCATTGATGTTCATGCCGCCTGCGTTGGTGCAGATCTTGATGTGCTTGTCCCAGGCTTCCTTGCCGGCCTCCTTCAGGATGCGGGTGGTAAAGTCGGGCGCAAAGCCCTTGGTGGGGTCCTTGAGCTGCTGCTTTGCCATGATGGAAAGGGTCAGCTCTGCCAGATAATCACAGCCCATATACTGGATATCGGCATTGCGGATCATGTGGATGGCCGCGTCCGGGCTGTCGCCCCAGAAGCCCTGGCCACCGCCGATTGCAACTTTCTTCATTCGATAGCCTCCTTATAGATGGAAAGGTGATATCAACGCCAAACATCAGTACGACGTTTGACTCAATCGTCGTACTGAGTGTAGTACAACGATTTACTAATGTCAAGAAAAAAACGAAGTTTGGAGGAAAAGAAATGCGACTTTGTTGAAATGACTAAAAAGAAAAAGAGAAAAATATGCAGAGTGCACAAAAACGGCTGGTTTGAGATGAGAGAGGCTTTTTTGGCTTGTCAAGACACAGGGAAACGGGTACAATAAATCTGATATCAGAAAAAGGTGGGGAAGAGCATGGTTACGATCAAGCAGATCGCGCAGGAGGTCGGGATCTCGTCCAGTACGGTCAGCATTGTTTTGGGAGGCAAGGCGGCAGAGCGGAAAATCAGTACGGCCACGCAGGAAAAAATTTTTGCGGCGGCGGCACGGCTTGGCTACCAGCCCAATATGGCTGCTCGGAGTCTGCGGGGCGGCAGCGGTGCCAATGAGCTGGTGGTGGCCATGTTCTGGGCACAGGATTTCCGGGCCAGCATGATGTTCCGCTTCTGGGATGGTCTGCGGGCCGAGATCGAAAAAACGGCACGTCCGGTGCGGCTGGTCATCTACCCGTATGTCAACGACCACCTGAAGGAAAGCGAGGCACTGACCAGTGGCGCAAACTGCCATGCTGCCATCATTTGCAATGCGTCCTATGCGGATCTGCAGTTTTTGGAGGACACGCAGCTGCCGATCCCTGTGGTGCTGTACAACCGTGTTTGCAATGGGTATTGCAGCGTCAATGTGGATGATCTGAAGATGGGTGCTCTGGCGGCGCGGGCTTTTGCCGATCAGGGGTGCAGGACGGCGGCAGTCCTGACGAGCAGCCCGGTCTTTGAGGGGATGGAAAACCGGATGCATGGGTTCCGGCTGGAAGGGGAGCACCACGGGTTGACGCTCCTGGCCAACCGGTATTGTGAAAACAGCATACGAGGCGGTTACGAGGCGGTTTCGCATCGGCTGAGGCATGAGTGGAAGCAGCAGCTGCCGGACGCAGTGTTCTGCGGTTCCTCGGCCATTGCGCACGGTGCGCTGCGGGCTTTTTGTGAGGCAGGATATATCGGTGAAAAGCTGCCCCGGCTGATCGCTGTAGGCAACGGCCCGGAGGAATCCGATGCGTTTTCGATCCCGAGCCTGAGCGTGGTCTATCTGCCCATGGAGGATATGGCGCGGGAGTGCATCCAGCTGGTGCTGGGGCAGCTGGACGGTCAGATTGTCACTCCGGAAAGCCGGCTGCTGCCGATCGAGTATCTTCCCAGGGAGAGCTGTGGGCCGCTGACAGAATACGCTGCACAATAAAAAAGCCCCGCACCGGCACGCAAAACGTGCGCAGTGCGGGGAAGAAAGCGCAGTCAGCCCTCGGCGCTGATACAGTACATGGAAAAGGTGCTGGAAAATAACAGGGTGTCGGTCTCATCTGTGATCTCCACAGCCACCACACAGATGTGTCGGCGGCGGCTGACCGTTCGGCCGCGGGCTGTCAGATGACCGGCTTTGACGTTGTGGATGAAATTGACCGAAGCATTCTGGGTGACATACTGCCGTCCGTCAGAGCGGGCAGTCAGCCCGGCACAGCAGTCGGCCATGGTGAAAAATGCGCCGCCGTGCACATAACCGTAGATGTTGGTGGTGTCCCGCCGGATGTCCAGCGACATGACGGCGCTGTCCGACGTTACCGATACGATCTCGATGTGATTGTACTGCATGAATGGATTTTCAAGCATTTGTGCAATGTTCTGTTCCTGCATAAGGAGCCTCTTCTTTTTGATTGTGGTACAACGTTGTACGAAACGAGTTGGACGGTTCTTATTATAATCGCATTTTCCGCAGGATGCAAGCAGCAGGAGGTTTGAAATAAAAGGAAAGCCGACTGGTGGTGCGCAAACAGGTCAAAGCGCTGACGGTATTGTATCTGGTTCCCTGCCAGCATTTTGGAGTGTACTTTGCGCCGTATCAGATCTTGCTGGTGATGGGCACCGGCATCGGCCGCGGCATCATCCTGAACGGGAAGGTGCTGATGGGCGCTCACGCCGCTGCAGGGGAAGTCAGCTGCCTTGTTTCCAATATGGCAGCCAAAAAGTTGAATTGCTATAAATCGTTGGGATAGGCTGCCACAAAAATCGAGTGGTGTCAACAAAAAGTTTTGAAAACACGCTATTTTCGGCAGGGCGCAAGAAAAAGCAAGGGAAACTTTTGCAAAAAGAGAGAGGGCTGGACCGTGCCAGCCCTCTTGACAGAGCTTCATATCAAAGCCCCAGAGATATTTTTGAAAAAATTGAAATTCCGAATCGTTTTTACGGTTCAATGACATTGAAGGTTTTTTCAAACTTGGACGCATATGCCAGCAGGCGTTTCAGGACAGTGGGATCTCCACTGATCTGTACCTGCCCGGCCTGCTGACCTGTCATCAGTGCAAAGAGCTGCAGACGCTTGCAGGTGACGGAAGCCTGCGCATCCGGATGGTTCTCGCCGGGGTAAGACAGCAGGACGCCATTCTTACGGGTTACATAGAACTGTTCATTCTCATCCGTTACGGTCAGATTCAAGGTCAGGTCATCATTCTGTGCAGCGTTGGCATCCGTCAGGATGGCGATATAATCCAACAGCATGGAAACCGTCATTGCTCGCATACTGTTGGTGAGACCATTCGCCGTGCGGGCCCGCCCAGACAGATTGCCGTTCCGCAGTTCCGCCGCACCCATCAGGTAGGCGTTGCGCCACGCACCGGATTCCGCCTGATAACCCAACTGCTCCAGCGCATCGGCACACAGGTTGCGTGCCTTCTGGTTGGACGGGTCTGCAAAGACCAGCTCCTTGGTGATCTGTGCCACCCACTGATATTCGCCCTTTGCATAGTCCTTTTTTGCCTTGCAGAGCACCAGCTCCGTGCTGCCCAGATATTCTACAAGCTTCTTAGCGGCATCGCTGGGCGGGAGCGGGTCCAGGTTGACCGGGTTCGCATCGTACCAGCCCAGATACTTCTGGTAGATGGCTTTGGCGTTATGCGGCAGCGTGCCGTAATACTGGCGGGTATACCAGACTTTTTCGAGGGCATCCGGCAGCGAGATCATGGCGGCGATCTCGTTGGAGGTATAGCCCTGGTTCATGTAATGCAGGGTCTGGTCGTGGATAAACTTATAGATGGCTGCCGTGTTCAGCAGATATTCATGGATCTCCTCGCCCCAGTGCGGCCAGTTGTGGCTCTGGAACACCACATCGGTCTTGCTGCAGAAGCGTTGATCTGCCTCGATAATATACTTTGCCCAATCGTTGGCATCGCGCACCTCTGCGCCGCGCAGGGTGTACAGATTATGCAGCGTACCGGTGCAGTTTTCCGCCATCCAGAGGGCGCGGTATTTCGGGAAATAGGCGTTCATCTCGGCAGGGGCTTCGGTGCCGGGGGTCAGCTGGAATTCGATCTCCAGCCCGTCGATGGTCAGCTTCGGAACCTCTTCCCCAATCTCATAGGTCGGTGCAATAAGGCTCACATGACCGGTAGACTGTCCCATGCCGATGCCGATGGAGAGTGCTCCTTTCTCCCCTTTTTCCAGCACCGTACCATACTGATACTGCGCACGCCGGGCCATTGCGATGCCGGCATAGACGTTTTCGCTGATGGCGTGTTTCAAAAATCCTTTCGGTGCAAGGATGACCGTTTTGCCCGAGGCAAGCTGTTTGTCGACGGAAAGGCTGGGGTCCGCTACATTGTTCCGGTCGATCGCACCCTCTGCGCCGCCAAAGTGATCCACATGGCTATGACTGTACAGCACAGCTTTGACATCCAGCGGTCCGAACCGGTTTTCCATCAGCGCTTTTGCTGCCTGCATATTTTCTTTGCACATCAGGACGTCAAAAATGATCCAGCCGTTGTTGGTGCGGATAAAGGTCGCATTGGCCATATCAAAGCCGCGCACCTGATAGATGCCATCACATACTTCAAACAGACCGGCTTTGGCGTTGAGTTGGGTATTCCGCCACAGACTGGGGTTTACAGTGTCCGGAGCATCCCGGTTCAAATCGCCGTAGCTCTGCAGATCCCATGCAAATTTGCCATCCTCGGCGTAGATGATCTTACCTTCCGCATTGTCCAGCCAGCCGCGTTCTGCGTTGGCAAACTCCCGCCGGTCGGAAAAATCCAGCTTTTCATACCATCCGGCGTTCTTTTCTGCCGTGATCGCCGTTGCCTCTTCGATCTCGCCCGGTTGGGGAGAGTCCTTGAAAATATCTGTGATAAAGTTCAGACTGTTTTCATCGGTACTGCCTGCTGCGTGCGCGGTCAGGGATGCGCCGCAGGCGAACGCCGCAACCGCTGAAGTGGAAAGAAAGTTTCTGCGGGTCATCTTCATGGTGGGTTGCCTCCTTTATATCTGGGTTTATTTTACACAGACCGTGGGCGGCTGCCAGCCGCTCAGGGCATTCCAGTCGGGCTTATAGATACGCAGGAAGAGGATGTGCTTTATGCATCTTGTGAAAAACCATTTGACCTTCTATGTTACAGAATACACAGGAAATGCCTGAAAGTCAACGAATTCTGCACTTTCGGCATGAAAGATGTGGCGTTGAACGGAACAAAGCACATCCTTCACGATTACAGCCCTGAGGTGGACGAATACCTTACGATCCATTGCTACCAGCCGGAACCGGGGTATTGTGCCTGCGTATTGCAGGCAGCAGATCCGTGACCGTTCTTCTTCCGTCTGCGGTTTATGATCCTTCTTGTGCCGTCCTCGCCGGTCTTTCAGGGCATCTTCGCCGTCTTTGACATGAAAATACCCCCAGAGTATTCAGAGTTTTGTTTTTACTCTGTCTACTCCAGGGGTAGCATATCACTTCACCAGAACGGGGCTGTGTTTTTGTATTGGTTCTATGCGCTCTACTTTGCAGCCGGAGCGTTTTCCTGGGGGATCGCTTGCCTTATTCCCGGCAAGCTGCAGCTTCCATACGATCTTTCTCGGTTATCTGGCGGATGACCCGGCAGGGATTTCCGGCAGCCAGACTATAGGGTGGGATGTCTTTTGTCACAACACTTCCTGCTCCGATCACACAGCCTTCTCCGATGGTAACGCCGCCACAAACCACTACGTTGGATGCCAACCAGCAATTATCCTTTATGGTGATGGGTTTGGCATATTCCAGATTATAAATGCTTCCATCTTCTCGCTTTTGGATATTCCGTTCTTCCGGCAAAAGCGGATGCATGGGAGTTGCCAATGTGACATTTGGCCCGATCATCACATTGTCCCCGATATGGACTTCACATACATCTAAGCAGGTGAAATTAAAGTTGGCAAAGCTGTACTTTCCAAAGTACGTATTGCAGCCGTAATCAAAGTAGACCGGTGCCTGCAAATACGGAAGCTGCTTTGTTGCAGGTAATAATTTTCGCAGAATTTCGGCTTGTTCTTCCGGTTGGTCCTCATCCGTCCGGTTGTACTTTCTTGCCAATTTGCGTGCATTCAAGCGTAATTGCTCCAGTTCCTGATCGGATGGATCGTATAGCGCGCCATTTATCATTTTCTCTCGTTCTGTCATTTCTGATGCTGCCTCCAAATTGGGTCTTATTGGTCAGGATAAGTATACCATACTTGCCAGGAAAGGAACACCTCTATTGCAACAAACAGGATCATTTCAAACAGGCTTCCATCAGAACCGCACCGTTTTCTTCACAGCTTCGTCGGTTCTCTTGCTTTCACCGGAAGGTTGTGCTTCTCTATTTTTAGAAGGTGGCTTAGGGGCTTCACCGCCCTGCTCGGTTTTGAGTACCGAGGTAAGGCCGCTTTCTTTTTTGTTATCGTTCCGTGTATTTCATAGAGAGCAGGTATAAAAATCAGATACAAGACCCAACTAAGAAAGGCGCAGTCCGTGATATCGAGCTGTACAGCAATTTCAAAACCATTGCCGAAAGTATTCCCGAAACGCCGGTCTTGCTGTATAATGATTCCGGACGGCCCGGCCAGGCGGGGCTTTGGAAAAACCATGCCCGAAGCCGGTCTGCTGTAGATCATACCCCACAAGGAGGTCTGTTTCATGAATCTGACTCTGCGAAAGGATGCCGATGCCATCATCGCATCCAGCCTGAACGCCGTCCTGCCGGACGAAGCTGTCCGCCGCGCGCTGAAAGCCTTTGCGCCCAAGGGCGGCAGGGTGGTGCTGGTCGCAGCGGGCAAGGCCGCATGGCAGATGGCACACGCGGCGGTGGAAGCGCTGGACCGTGTGGACGGCGGCGTGGTCGTGACCAAATACAAGCACGTCAGGGGCGAGATCCTGGGCGTAAATTGTTATGAAGCGGGCCATCCGGTGCCGGACGAGAACAGCTTTGCGGCTACCGAAAAGGCATTGGAGCTGGTGCAGGGGCTGACAGCGGAGGATACCGTGCTGTTTCTGCTCTCCGGCGGAGGAAGTGCATTGTTTGAGAAGCCGCTGCTCCCCGGCACAGAATTGCAGGACATCACCGGCCAGCTCCTTGCCAGCGGTGCCGACATCGTGGAGATGAACACCATCCGCAAACGGCTTTCGGGCGTCAAGGGCGGGCGGTTCGCGCAGGCATGCGCCCCGGCCCAGGTGTTCAGCATCGTGCTGAGCGATATTCTGGGCGACCCGCTGGATATGATCGCCAGCGGCCCGGCGGTGCCGGACACCTCTACCTGCGCACAGGCGCTTGCCATTGCGGAGAAGTATCACCTGAAGCTCTCGGAACAGGCAAAAGCTCTTCTGGCGCAGGAAACGCCCAAGAGGCTGGACAACGTGACGACCCGGATCACCGGCAGTGTGCGGGAGCTTTGCACCGCCGCCGCTGCCGCCTGCCGGGAGCTTGGCTATGAGCCCGTCCTGCTGACCGACCAGCTCTGTTGTGAAGCCCGGGAGGCGGGCAGCTTCCTTGGCTCCATCATCCGGACCCACGCGGGGCAGGGAAAAAAGCTGGCCTACATCGCAGGCGGCGAGACGGTCGTCCACCTGACGGGCAAGGGCCTCGGCGGACGGAATCAGGAGCTTGCCCTTGCAGCGGCTCCGGCGCTGGCCGGGCTGGATGCAGCAGTGTTCTCGGTGGGCAGTGACGGCACCGACGGCCCCACCGATGCTGCCGGCGGCTATGTGGATGGTGACACCCTCTCCGCACTGACCGCCAAGGGCTGGAATGTGTTCGACACCCTGCAGAACAACGACGCCTACCATGCACTAAAAGCGGTGGACGGCCTGATCATCACCGGCGCTACTGGCACGAATGTCAATGATGCTGCCGTGGCGCTGGTGGGGGAGAAGTAAAAATGTGATTCTGGTATGAAAGAGGGGACGGCTTCCATGTACGTCGATTGGGAATACTACAAAATTTTCTATTATGTGGCGAAGTATCAGAACTTTACGAAGGCGGCGCGGGTGCTGGGCAACAACCAGCCCAACATCACCCACTCGATGAACCGGCTGGAAAGCCAGCTGAACTGTGTGCTCTTTACCCGCTCCAACCGGGGCGTCACCCTGACGCCGGAGGGCGAGATGCTCTACTCCCGCATCGCCTCGGCGGCGGTGCAGATACAGGACGCGGAGGAAGAACTGAGCGCCAGCGCCACCCTCGAGCACGGCTCCATCAGCATCAGCGCGACGGAGACGGCGCTGAACATCTATCTGGCCGAGAAGCTGCGGACGTTCCACACCGAGTATCCCGGCATCCGGCTGCGCATCTCGAACCACTCCACGCCCCAGGCGGTGCAGGCTGTGAGGAACGGAGAAGTGGATTTTGCCGTCATCTCCACCCCGGCAGAGGTGGAACAGGGCCTGAAGATGGTGGAACTGAGACCATTTTATGAGGTGCTGGTGGGTGGAAAGACCTTCACTGCGCTGGCCAGCCGGCGCCTGACGCTGAAGGAACTGAGCTGCTATCCGCTCATCTCTCTCAGCGATGAGAGCATGACCCGGGGCTTCTACCGGCAGTTCTTCCTCGACCACGACGCCGTGCTCCGGCCCGACACCGAGGCCGCCACCACCGACCAGATGCTCACGCTGGTGAAAAGTGAGCTGGGCCTCGCCTTCGTGCCCGAACCGATGACGAAAGAGCTTCTGGCCCGCGGCGAGCTTGTCGAGCTGCATCTGCAGGAGATCATTCCCTCCCGCTCTATCTGCCTCATCTACGACCATCACCGTCCGCTGAACACGGCGGCCCGGAAGTTCCAGCAGATGCTGACGAAAGCAGAGCAGGACCATCCGGCAGCGCCGAAGCAGGCGGAGAGCGTCTCTTTCACATCCCAATAAAATACCGCCGATAGGATCTGTCGTTGTCCCATACCGGAAAGCCGCGGCCTACAGAGGCCCGGGCCTCATCGAATCCATCTGGCGCAAAAAGGCCAAAGGGAAGGAAAAACAGAATGATAGACAAAATGCTCGTGCGCGGGGCAAAGGTACACAACCTGAAAAACATCGACGTGGACATCCCGCTGAACAGGATCGTGGGCATTGCGGGCGTGTCGGGCTCGGGCAAATCCTCGCTGGCGCTGGGGGTGCTGTATGCCGAAGGCTCCCGCCGGTATCTGGAGGCGCTGTCCACCTATACCCGCCGCCGGATGACCCAGGCTTCGAAAGCCTCGGTGGAAGAGGTGCTGTATGTTCCGGCGGCGCTGGCGCTGCACCAGAGGCCGGGCGTGCCGGGCATCCGCAGCACCTTCGGCACCGGCACAGAATTGCTGAACAGCCTGCGGCTCATGTACTCCCGCCTCGCAAGCCACCGCTGCCCGAACGGGCATTACATCCCGCCGACGCTGGCTGTCGCGGCGGGCAGGGAGCTGGTCTGCCTGGAGTGCGGTGCGCATTTCTATGCGCCGTCGGCGGAGGAGCTGGCTTTCAACTCTCAAGGTGCCTGCCAGAAGTGCAGCGGCACAGGCAGCGTCCGGACGGTGGACATCGCGTCGCTGGTGCCGGACGACTCACTGACCATCGACGGCGGCGCAGTGGCCCCGTGGAACAGCCTGATGTGGTCGCTGATGACAGACGTCTGCCGGGAGATGGGCGTGAGGACGGATGTGCCGTTCCGCGACCTGACCGAACAGGAAAAGGACATCGTCTACCACGGTCCGGCAGAGAAAAAGCATATCTTCTACCACGCCAGGAACTCGAATCAGGCCGGCGAGCTGGACTTTACCTATTACAACGCCGTCTACACCGTAGAAAATGCTCTTGCAAAGGTCAAGGATGATAAGGGCATGAAGCGGGTGGAAAAGTTCCTGCGGGAAGATGTCTGCCCCGAGTGTCACGGCTTACGGCTCTCAGCGGCGGCGCGTGCGCCGAAGCTGCGGGGCATCTCGCTGGACGAAGCCTGCCAGATGACACTGGAAGCCCTCGTGGAATGGGTGAAGGGCGTGCCGGGCAGTCTGCCGGAAGAGATGCGCCCGATGGCGGAGAGCATCTGCGAGGCATTCGAAAGTACCGCCAAGCGGCTGATGGATTTAGGTCTGGGCTATCTGACGCTTGACCGCTCGGCCTCGACCCTTTCCACCGGTGAGCGCCAGCGGATGCAGCTGGCCCGGGCCGTCCGCAACCGCACCACCGGCGTGCTCTATGTGCTGGATGAGCCGTCCATCGGCCTGCATCCGTCGAACATCGTGGGCCTGACCGGCGTGATGCACGACCTCGTGGCCGACGGCAACTCGGTCATTCTGGTGGACCACGACACCCAGATCCTGAAAGAGGCCGACTGGGTGATCGAGATGGGGCCGGAAGCAGGAGCTAAGGGTGGACATGTCATTGCCGAAGGGACGATAGCTGATCTGGAGGCAAAGCCGGAGTCCCAGATCGGGCCGTTCCTCTCCGGAAAAGCTGAGACAAAGCTGCGCCGGTGTGCCGGGACAGGGGAGATGTTCGCAGAGGGGGGGATCCATCTCTCCACCGGCAGCATCCACACGGTCAAGCCTTTGGAGCTGGACATTCCCAAAGGGCGGCTCACCGTGGTAACGGGTGTGTCCGGCTCCGGCAAAACGACGATGGTGCTGGAAAGCCTCGTACCGGCGCTGGAAGCAAAGATAAACGGCAGCGCCCTCCCGGCACATATCCGGGAGATCCGCGCCGAGGGCATCGCACACGTCAAGCTCATCGACGCGACGCCCATCGGCATCAATGTGCGCTCTACCGTGGCGACCTACGCGGGCGTCCACGACGAGCTGCGGAAGCTCTATGCCAAATCTCCGGACGCCAGGCAAAAGGGCTTCAAGGCCAGCGATTTTTCCTACAACACGGGCAGTCTGCGCTGCCCCGGCTGCGACGGCACCGGTGAGGTGAGCCTAGACGTGCAGTTCCTGCCGGATGTGAACATCGTCTGCCCCGACTGCCGGGGTTCCCGCTATGCGCGGGCGGCTTACGGCGTGAAGCTGATGAACAAGGCGGGGCAGGCCGTCTCCCTGCCGGAACTGATGGAGATGGACGTCAACTCCGCCCTTGCGTTCTGCGGCGGGATGAAGACAGTGAGCCAGCGCCTGCAGACATTGCAGCAGCTGGGTCTGGGCTACCTGACGCTGGGCGAAGAGACGCCCAGCCTCTCCGGCGGCGAGGCTCAGCGCCTCAAGCTGGCCAGCGAGATCGGCCGCACCCAGACCGACTCGGTGTTCGTTTTCGATGAGCCCAGCATCGGGCTCCACCCGCTGGACGTGCAGGTGCTGCTGCGGGTGTTCCAAGCCCTGCTGGACAACGGCGCAACGGTCGTTGTCATTGAGCACGACCTCGACGTCATCCGCAACGCGGACTATGTCATCGACATGGGGCCGGGCGGCGGCGAGAGCGGCGGCCGCGTCGTGGCAACAGGCACGCCGGAGGAGATCCGGGAAAATCCGGAGAGTATTACCGGAAGATATTTATAACAAAAAGGGGGCAGGTGCTGCATGGCACCTGCCCCCTTCGTCGATATTCTTATTTGCTTTCCGGGACACCGCGCAGTTCGGCACGGAAGCGCTCGGAACATCTTCTTCCCGGATATTTTTGACGAGATCCGGAAGCTTTGCGGTTTCGCCTACGGGATAGACCATGATGCACTTCCGATGCTTTGCTGACGATCAAAACAAAAAGTTAATTCTCGGAAGAAATATCCTGACCGAAATACTTCTCGCCCAGCTCCTTGAGGGTGCCGTCAGCGCGCAGCTCGTCGATGGCGCTGTTGAGGGCGTCGAGGAAGGAAGAGTCTTCGCTCTTGACGATGGGGATCGCAACGTGAGAAGCATCTTCGGTCTGGGCGACCAGCTTGAAGTCGGCGTCCGGATGGACGTTCAGGTAGTCGTAGAAGGAGACGTTGGCGTTCAGGGTGGCGTCGATGCGGCCAGCGGTCAGCAGCTGGATGGTCTCTTCCAGCGTGTCGATGCCCTGAACGGTCGCGCCGTAGCTCTCGGCCAGCTCCATGTAGGTGGAAGCGAGGCTGTTGGCCGTGGTCTTGCCGGCGAGGTCCTCGAAGCTCTTGATGTCCTCGTTATCCTTGCGGACGGCGAGGGCGGTGTGGATGTAGCCGTAGGGAGTGGTGAAGTCGTAGGTCTTGGCGCGCTCTTCGGTGACTTCGACGCCGTTGCAGACGAGGTCGTAGCGGCCAGCGTCCAGACCGGCAAACAGGCTGTCCCAGTCGCTCTCGACGTACTCGGGCTCGACGCCCAGCTTCTCGGCAATGGCGCGGGAGACTTCGACGTCGTAGCCCACGAGGGTGTCGCTCTCATCGTGGAAGCTCCAGGGCTGCCATGCGCCTTCCAGCGCGATGACCAGCTTGCCGTTGGACTGGATGGTCTCCAGCTTGTTGGCGGCGGCAGCGGAAGCAGAAGCTGCGGTGCTGGAAGCAGTGGAGGCGGAAGTGTTGGAAGAGCAGCCAGCCAGCGAGAGAACACCGGCAGCGGCCATGACGCTCATGAGAGAAATAAAGGTTCTGCGTTTCATAGGGGATGATCCTTTCTTATTCAGTATGGGAAATTTTCTGAAGGAACTCACGGGTCCTTGCCTCTTTGGGATGGGCGAAGAACTCCTGCGAGGGGGCTTCCTCGACCACGACGCCGTTTTCCATAAAGACGGTGCGGGACGAGACGTTGCGGGCAAAGCCCATCTCATGGGTGACGACCAGCATGGTCATGCCCTCCTGTGCCAGCTGCCGCATGACGGCCAGCACTTCGCCGGTCAATTCCGGGTCGAGAGCGCTGGTGGGTTCGTCGAAATAGATGATCTCCGGGCCGGAGGCAAGAGCGCGGGCGATGGCCACGCGCTGCTGCTGACCGCCCGACAGCTGACGGGGGTAGTAGTCGGCACGGTCGGCGAGGCCGACCTTTTCCAGCATCTTCATGCCGACGGCATCAGCCTCCGCTTTGGGCATCTTCCGGGCGACGATGAGGCCCTCGGTGACGTTCTGCAGGGCCGTTTTGTTGCGGAAGAGGTCGTAGTTCTGGAAGACGAATGCCGTCTTGCGGCGCAGCCGCGCGATGCTGGCGCGGTCGGCGTGGGCGAGGTCGAAGGTCTCGCCGTCGAAGGTGAGCTGGCCTGCGTCCGCCGTCTCAAGAAAGTTGAGACAACGCAGCAGGGTGGTCTTGCCTGAGCCGGAAGGGCCGAGGATGGCCACGACGTCGCCCTTTTCCACCGTCAAATCGACGCCGCGCAGCACGTCCAGACTGCTGGTCGGCTTGGGGGGGCGGCCAAAGATGCCGGGATGGACGCCGGGCTTTGCGTAAGTATGGAAGGATTTGTGGACGCCGCGTATCTCTAACATTGCCATAACAGCCGCACTCCTTTCTTACTGGAAGCCGTGGGCGTTGAGCTGGCGCTCCAGCAGCCCTTGCAGCTTGGTGATGACGGTACAGAACAGCAGATACACCACAGCCACCTCACAGTAGATGGGCAGGAAGATGTAGGTGCGGGCGGCGACGCGCTGGCCGGCCATGAACAGCTCCGCTACCGTGATGTTGGAGGCCAGAGAGGTGTCCTTGATCATGCCGATGAGGGAGTTGGAGAGGGCAGGCACGGCGGTACGCAGGGCCTGCGGCAGCACGATGCGGCGCATGATCTGCCACCAGCTCATGCCGACGCAGCAGCCGGCTTCCAGCTGGCCCTGCGGCACGCTCTCGAGTGCGCCGCGCATGGTCTCGGCGCAGTATGCACCCTCGTTGAAGGCGAAGGCGATGACTGCCGCCGGGAAAGCGTCCAGCATGATGCCCACGCTGGGCAGGCCGTAAAAGATGATGAAAAGCTGCACCAGCAGCGGCGTGCCGCGGATGACCCAGATGTAGAACCGGGCCAGCTGGCTCAGCACCGGCACTTTGGCGTACTGCACCAGCGCCACGGCCACCGCCAGCACCATCGCCAGGGTGAACGAGACGAGGGTGAGGGGGATGGTCATGGTGAGGCCCGCCGAGAGGATGCGGGGAAGAGCCTCCCAGAGCACGCTGACGGTGCGGTTGGATAAGAGTGTTTCCAGCATGGATACTCCTTTTTCAAAATTTGAATCAACAGACGGGACAAGTGGGTGGACATATTATATACCTTAAAGCAGGGTCAAAGTCAAGAGGAAAAAATGAAAATCCTACAAAACCTACCAGAATACTATAACATGATTTGGGAATGAACGCAAATGGTTTCGAGAAATTGCATGGTATAGACGAAATGGGCGAAAAACAGGTGCTGACTTTGTGCAGAACGGCAGAGTAGTTGACGCGGCAGAAGCTTTCGGGTACAATAGAGCTGTATAAACCTGTAAAGGTACAAACAGGCCGCACGCCCCGCCAGACGGGAGCGCGGCGGATACGGAGGACAAACGTGATGAAACGTATTGGTATTCTGGGCGCTGGAACCTGGGGCATGGCCCTTGCACGGATGCTGACTGTGAGCGGGAATGATGTGCTGGTGTGGTCGGCCATCGAGAAGGAGATCGACAGCCTTTCCACCACCCGCAAGCACCCCAACCTGCCGCAGATGAAGATCCCCGACGAGCTGCGGTTCACCAAGAGCATTGAGGAAGTCTGCAAGGACAAGGACATCCTGCTGTTCGCAGTGCCGTCGGTGTTCGTCCGCTCCACGGCGGCAAAGGCCCGGCCCTATGTGGCCGACGGCCAGATCATCGTGGATGTGGCAAAGGGCATCGAGCCCGACACCCTGTACACCATGACCGAGATCCTGGCCGATGAGCTGGGCAAGGAGGGCGGCCCGAAGGGCGTGCGTCTTGTGGCCCTGTCCGGCCCCACCCACGCCGAGGAAGTGGCCATCGACCTGCCCACCACCATCGTGTCGGCCAGCAAGGATAGGGAGGCCGCTGCCTATGTGCAGGAGGTCTTCACCAACAATGTCATGCGCGTCTACACCAACGAGGACATCAAGGGTGTAGAGCTGAGCGGCGCCATGAAGAACGTCATCGCGCTGGGCGTCGGCATCTCCACCGGCCTCGGCTACGGCGATAACGCCCGCGCCGCCCTCATCACCCGCGGCATCGCCGAGATCGCCCGTCTGGGCGTGACGATGGGCTGCAATGTCCACACTTTCGCAGGTCTGGCCGGTATCGGCGACCTCATCGTGACCGCCACCAGTATGCACAGCCGCAACAACCGCGCCGGTATCCTCATCGGCAAGGGTGAGACCCCGGAAAATGCCGTCAAGGAAGTCGGCATGGTGGTCGAGGGCATGAACGCCCTGCCCGCTGCGCTGGAACTGGCCGAGCGGTATCAGGTGGAAATGCCCATCGTCCAGACCGTCAACGCCATCGTCAACAAGGGCATGGGTGCGGCAGAGGCTGTCAAGTCCCTGATGGAGCGCGGCCTCAAGAACGAGCTGCCGCAGGGCTACGAAAAATAAACGAAAAGGGGCGGTATCATGCCTTCTACCTACGCACACCGCCGCTTTGGCGCGGATGTTCTGGCCCTGCTGCCGGACGGTCTGCGCGCGACGCTGGAACAGCACCGGGAGCTTTACGATATAGGTCTCCACGGGCCGGACCTGATGTTTTATTACAAGGCCCTGCAGTCGAACCCGGTGAACCGTCTGGGCAACGCCATGCACGAGCAGAAGGGCGAGGTATTTTTCACCCGCGCCCGCACCGTGGTGGAAAATGCAACGGATAAAGATGCTGCTCTGGCCTATGCGCTGGGCTTTGTCTGCCACTTCGCGCTGGACAGCACCTGTCACCCTTATGTGGAGGCCTATGTCCGGGAGAGCGGTGTGGGCCACTGCGAGATCGAGACGGAGTTTGACAACGCCCTGATGCGGGAAGACGGCCTCGACCCCATAAAGTTCTTCACGGCCGGCCACATCAAGCCCAGCCGGGAGCGGGCCGAGGTCATCGCGCCCTTCTACGAGGGCGTCACGGTGGACGAGACGCTGGCGGCGATGAAGGGGATGATAACGGTGCATCATCTTTTGCAGGCGGCGAACCCCGTCAAGCGCTGGGTGGTGCTGACCGGGATGCGCGTCGCGGGCAAGTATGAGTTCATGCACGGCCTTGTGGCGAATCCGCAGCCGAACCCCAAATGCGTCCAGAGCAGCCAGAAGCTCGAAGAGCTGTATAAAACGGCTGTGCCGCTGGCGGTAAGGCTCATCGAAGAGTATGCAGAGAACAAGCCGCTGGGGGCGGAGTATCAGCATACGTTTGGGGAGAACTGAGAGGAGCACCGGATGGAAAAGAGCGGCAAATTCCGCCTGACGAGCTTGGAGCGGAACTGGATCCTGTACGACGTGGGCAACTCGGCCTTTGTGCTGATGGTGGCCACCCTTATCCCCATTTTCTTCAATGCGCTGGCGGCAGCCGGGGGCCTGAGCTCGGTGGAGTATCTGGCTTACTGGGGCTATGCCAGCTCGGCTGTGACCATCATCACGGCTGTTTTGAGCCCGATTTTGGGGACAGTGGCCGACACGAAGGGCTTCAAGAGGCCTATCTTCATACTCTGCGTCTTCGTGGGCATCGTGGGCTGCTGCGCCATGGGCGCGGTGTCGGCGTGGCTGCCGTTTCTGGTCATCTTCGTCATTGCGAAGGTGGGCTTTTCGGGCAGCCTGGTGTTCTACGACTCGATGCTCAGCGACGTGACCACTCCCGAGCGGATGGACGAGGTGTCCAGCCGGGGCTATGCGTGGGGATACATCGGCAGCTGCGTGCCCTTCGTGGTCTGCCTCGGCCTTGTGCTGGGGGCGGGGAGCATCGGCATCAGCCAGATGACGGCGCTGAACCTGGCACTCCTGCTGACGGCGGCGTGGTGGCTGCTCACGACCCTGCCGCTGCTGAAAAGTTATAAACAGCTCTATTATGTGGAGGTGGAAAAGCACGCTGTCCGGCAGAGTTTTGCCCGCATCGGCCATACCCTGCGGCATCTGCCGGAGGATAAGCAGGTGTTCTGGTTTTTGCTGGCGTTTTTCTGCTACATCGACGGCGTGTACACCATTATCGACATGGCGACGGCCTACGGCACGGCGCTGGGCCTGGACACCACCGGCCTTTTGCTGGCACTTCTTGTGACCCAGATCGTGGCGTTCCCGTCGGCCCTCATCTTTGGGCGGCTGTCGAACAAGTACCCCTCGGCAAAGCTCATCCCGGTGTGCATCGCGGCCTACGCGGGCATCGCGGTGTTTGCGTTTTTCCTGACCCGGCAGTGGCAGTTCTGGGTGCTGGCCGTCATCGTGGGTATGTTCCAGGGCGGCGTGCAGGCGCTCAGCCGCTCCCACTTTGCAAAGATCATCCCGCCGGAAAAGTCGGGCGAATACTTCGGCCTCTTCGACATCTGCGGCAAGGGCGCGTCCTTCCTCGGCACCATGATCGTCAGCGTGGGAAGCCAGCTCACCGGCAGCGCCAATGTGGGTGTCGGCTCCCTCATCCTGCTGTTCATCGTGGGATTCGTGCTGTTCAGGGTGTCGTGCCGTCAGGGTGAGAC
>OCHA01000911.1_pt1 | contig 27325 bp, 20 predicted proteins | sample 1538591 | NCBI WGS metagenome assembly OCHA01 (sample SAMN04571710, study PRJEB22368) | human gut metagenome | biome: human gut; material: stool | host: Homo sapiens | place: Luxembourg | collected 2012-09-06 | reverse complement strand
AGCTCGTACTTAACTTCCGGTGCTTTTGTTGTTGGTTCCGGTGCCTTTGTTGTTGGAGCTTCTGTCGGTTTCTGTGTAGGTGCCTGGGTTGGAGCCTCTGTTGGCTTCTGTGTAGGTGCTACTGTAGGAGCCTGTGTAGGTTCCGGTGTCTTTGTTGTTGTTTCTTCTCCATCTGATAAATCAGGAAGTGTATCTGTAAGCCATGCCTGTTCAATTGATACTGCTCCTGCTGCTCCTGTTGCTCCTGTATGAACATGGAATGCTGAGAAGAATGATGGTGATACACCTGTTGCACCTAAATCTACTACAACTGTCTTTGTAGCTGAGCTATCATCAAATGATGTTCCTGCTACTGTCTTAAATGGTTTATTTGTTCCATCATTATTCTGATTTGGATCAAACCAATATACTGCTGTAGGTGGGTTTGCATTATCACCTAATCTCATTGATGTAATATCACCTGAATATGTAACTACAAGATATTTCATTGATGATGAAATTGAATCTGATAAAGTTGCATATTTCTGCCATTTATAATCTGTTGTCCATGAGTAAGAACCTTCAAAACTTGTAAGTTCAACATCACCTGCACCAGGTCCTAAAGGTTTCTTTGTAGGAGCTTCTGTTGGTAATGTTTCTGACGGATCTCTTGTTGTTACTTCAGGATCTGTCTCCGGCTCTGTACCTTCTTTAACTATCTTCTGTCCGTTTGTAATGTCATAACCAGGAAAACTGTTTGCATTTGAGTTAGCTGTGTATACTCCACCACTGTATGTGTAATTTCCACCGGCATCAATTCCAAATTTGTAATTTGTATTTCCATATGCACTTTCGCTTGATGGAATAGTTGGAAGGTTGCTTGCATCATCACAGTAATATGGCCAATGCTTATCAGCACTCTCTGAAAGATATTTTGTTACTACGTTCTTTACAAGTAAATTCTTATATGTAATGTTTGTTCCGCTCTGTCTTACAGCAACTTCGCTATGTTTGCTACATGAGTAATCATCATTCATCTTATCAAGGCCAACACCAAAAATTAATGTGTTGTTCATTGATACACCTTTACCATTAAAGTTAAATGTACGAATACCATTAGCCTGAGCATCATATATTTCATTGTTACTAAATGTTACATTATTTACTCCACCTGAAACATCAATTGCTCCAAGACTCTCGTTCCATGAATCTTTATTTGTACCTGTTCTTACAAGAACGTTATTTGCTACTTCGATTTTTGTTGTGTTGTTAAACTGGCATCCTGAGAAGTTTGTATTCATATGGATACCTGCTGCTGTAAATGTGTCTCTAATGTAGTTGTTGTATACCTTATGACCTTCACCACCGTAAACAGCAATACCACCTGCTCTCCAGATAAATTCAACTGTATTGTAGCAGAATGTGTTATTGTATTCATCATCCGGCTGGAAGTCTGTTGCGTTCCACATTGCAAGTCCGTCATCACCGTTGTTTCTTATGTCACAGTTATGAACATTTGAATCTCTTGTTCCCTGACAGAAGTTAATACCATCGGCAAAGTTATTACGAACTCTACAATTGTAAATATTTAAATCACTTTCTTTGTTAATTGAATTGCTATCATATCTTCCAATCCAGAAACCACATTCAAAATGTTCTTCCCAAACATCGTGGATACTTGTTCCTTTTGCAAACAAATCTCTAAAACACTTATAGTTTGCCTGCTGGTCAAATCTTGAATGAAGGTTTGAATTGATATACATATTACAGAATTCTACGCCCTGGCAATAACCTGTCTTCTCACCACAGATACCACCTGAACCCATACCTGAGTTAGTGAACTGTAATTTTGTATACCACATACCTGCACCTGTAATCTTAACGCCGTCAGCTGCAAGAATCCATGTTTCATTCATATAATGAACACCTGATGCAAGATATAAAATCTTGTTTCCTGCTTCAGCCTTCTTGATGTAACTTTCCATCTGTGACTGTGTATGTGTTCCTGCAGGTACTACTGTTGCTCCACTTGGTGCGCTAATGTAATCTGTATATTCAACTTCAATAAAGTCGATTCCAAGTGTGTAGTCTCCTGTATTTGTAATAGTAATTGTACTTCCACCTGTTAATGGTTCACTAAGTCTGAAATGTACTTCATCAAAAGCAAATGCAGGTGTACCGTTACTATTGTTAGCATCAACAGGATGTCCACTTGGGAAATACTGCCATGCATAGTCAGATGTAACCTTTACCTCACTGCTTGATAAATATGTATTGTATCTCTTTGATGAATCTTCATTGTCGTAACCCTGTACAGATGCACCATTGCTTGCCTTTACTGAAAACTTGCTCTGAAGTCCAAGTGGTTTTCCTGCACCGTCGCTTCCACCGCTTCCGTCAGGCAATGTGTATCTTACATTGACACCGTCTCCTCCACGTCCTGTTTTAATAGTCCATGTGATTGACTGACCTTTTCCCAGTTCAACATATGACTGGTTTGATGCCTGGCTGGCAATGTTAGATCTGTCCCAATCTAATGATTCTTTCTTTGTTCCTGTATAGTTATCCTGATAAGATACTGTTCCTTCGTCCATTGCAGCTAAATTCTTTGCATTGTTTGTGTAAGAATTTTCAATTGCCGCAGGGCTTGTGTCGTATCTGAAATATGGCATCTTAGCGCCTACCTGCCATTCAGTATTGTTCTGTGCAGCTTCTAATCTTGACTGTGCTGCCGGTACATCGGCTGTATTAGTAGCTGGTGCTGCTTCAACTGTATTAGGTGATAAATTAAAGAAATTACCTGATACAGGCTGAACCACCATTGCTGCTGTCAATGAAAGTGCTACAACTTTTTTGATTAACTTTCTCATATATACCTCTTCCTTTCTTTAAATTTCCCCACTTCTGCTAAGTTTAACGTTAAACTAAGCTTATCACGGATTTGAGCTTTAGTCAATTTGTTTAAAACTAATTTTTTCAACAGATTTTTGTTTGTTTTTTTGTGTATTTTGTACAAAAAATAGAGAGTAACACCTATTGTTACCCTCTATATTATGCATAAAAACGTTATTAACTATTTTATTTTTATATCTATTTTCCCTTCAGTGCATTGCTAAGCATTGCAAATTCTTCTAAAGTCAGCTTCTCGCCCCTTATGTTTTCGTCCTTTCCTATAGCTTTTATGGCATCTGCAATCTGTTCCTTGGTAAAGTCAAGTTCCGAAGAGTTCTTAAGACCATTAACTAAAGTCTTTCTTCTCTGATTAAATGAAGCCCTTATTATTCTAAACATAAGTCCCTCATCTGCTACTGAAACTACCTGCTGTGTATGTCTTGTAAGCTTAATTACTGCGGAATCAACATTAGGTCTTGGCATAAAACAGTTTGCCGATACATTAAGCACAACTTTCGCATCTGCATAATACTGTACTGCTAAAGACAATGCTCCGTAGTCCTTACTTCCGGGACCTGTCTGCATTCTGTCTGCCACCTCTTTTTGAACCATAATTGTAATGCTGTCTATTGGAACCTTACTTTCAAACAATCCCATAATAATAGGTGTTGTTATATAATATGGAAGGTTTGCCACGACTTTTATGGGTTTTCCACCGTTTTTTTCTTCTGCCAATGATTTTATGTCAACCTTTAATACATCCTCATTTATAACTTCAACATTATCATATTCCGATAACGTATCCTTCAAAATAGGTATAAGCATCTTATCAATTTCCACTGCCACAACCTGCTTTGCCGCCTCGCAGAGATATTGCGTCATGGTTCCGATTCCCGGACCGATTTCCAAAACAAAATCATCTTTTGTAATTCCTGCTGCACTTACAATATTTTCTAATATGTTAGAATCTATAAGAAAATTCTGTCCGAATTTCTTTTGAAAGGCAAATCCGTATTTGTTTATTATCTCTTTTGTTGCTGCCGGTGTTCCAAGATACGCCATTATTTATATCCTCTTTCTTCCTATACCATATACATTTTTTGCATTTTCACATGTTATGTCAATAACCTCAGTAGGACTGATGCCCTTAATTTCAGCTATTTTATTTACAACATAAGGCAGATTAAATGAATCATTTCGCTTTCCTCTGTTAGGAACAGGTGACATATATGGGCAATCCGTTTCAATAACCATCTTATCCATTGGCATGTATTCTACCACTTCCTGAAGCTTTCTTGCATTGGAAAAAGTAACAACTCCGCCAATTCCTAAATAAAAGCCCATGTCCATAAACTTTTTCGCCATTTCCTTTGTGTATGAAAAGCAGTGAACAATTCCACCCATTTCGTCAGCCCTGTTAGCCTTCATTACATCATATGTGTCCTTAGCGGCATCACGGCTGTGAATAATAATAGGAAGCTGCGCCTCTCTCGCTATTTGCATCTGACGCTCAAAAGCTTTGATTTGCTGGTCTTTGTTTTCATTCCAATGATAATCCAATCCGATTTCTCCTACGGCAACAATTTTTGGCTTGTAAACACTGCGCTCTAACCATTCATAATCTTCTTCAGTTAAATCAGCCACATCATCCGGATGCACTCCAAGTGCTCCATATACATAAGTAAACCTTCTTGTAAGTCCAATGGTAGTCTTACATGAATGAATGGATGCTCCCACATTTACTATGTATTCGACTCCTCTGTTTCTCATACGTTCTAAAATCTGTTCACGATCATCATCAAATGCCTCATCATCATAATGAGCATGTGTATCAAAAATCATATTTCCTCCAACTTTTCCTTCATAAATGCTGACGGTAAAATGCACAATCCCACTCCCTAAGGAATGGGATTTTACATAACTTATAAAGTTTCTCTTTATATTTTAGCAGATTTCACTTCCACTTACTATATCTTTATCTACAGTTACTACTGAAAGATTTCCCTCATCATCCCCGGCTGCAAGTATCATTCCCTGAGACTCAACACCGCAAAGCTTACAAGGCTTTAAGTTTGTAATAACGGCAACCTTCTTTCCTACCATCTCTTCAGGCTTATAATATTTAGCTATTCCGGATACTATCTGGCGGGTTTCTGCTCCAATCTTAATCTGGGAAACAAGAAGCTTTTTAGCCTTTGGAACCGGCTCACACTTAATTACCTCACCTACCTGAATCTGAACCTTGTCAAAATCATCAATTGTAATCTCAGGTTTAGCCTCTACTTCCGGATATTTTTCTCCTTCAGTATCTTTTTTCTGGGCTGCCTTAATTTCTTCAACTTTTTCCATAACGTCCTTTATGTCCATTCTGGCAAATAAAATTTCCGGCTTTTCAGTAACCTTATTACCTGATTTGTATTTGCCAAATTCTTCCATATCGTCAAAAGCCCTTGCTTCTGCGTTAATCTGCTGAAGAATTTTCTTTGATGTTTCAGGCATAAATGGCTCTAAAAGGCTTGCGCCAATATTAATACCTTCAATTAAATTGTAAAGCACTGTTGCAAGTCTGTCCTTCTTGTCTTCTTCCTTTGCCAGTGCCCAAGGCATTGTTTCATCAATATATTTATTACATCTCTTAAATAATGCAAAAATTTCAGTAATTGCATCTGCAACTCTAAGTTTATCCATTTTTTCAGTTGCCTTTTTAGGTGCTGCAAGAACAGTTTCCTTAAAGTCTGCGTCTACATCATCGCTAACCCCTTTATTTTCAACAACTCCATTAAAATACTTATTTGACATGGAAATTGTTCTGTTTACAAGATTTCCCAATGTATTTGCCAGGTCAGAGTTCATTCTCTCAACCATAAGCTCCCATGTTATTGTTCCATCGTTGTCAAAAGGCATTTCGTGAAGAACAAAATATCTTACCGCATCAACTCCAAATAAGTTAGCCAAATCATCAGCGTAAATAACATTTCCCTTTGACTTACTCATTTTTCCGTCTCCCTGTAATAACCAAGGATGTCCGAAAATCTGCTTTGGAAGAGGAACGTCAAGAGCCATAAGCATTATCGGCCAGTAAATTGTATGGAAACGGAGAATATCTTTGCCAATAAGATGTAAATCTGCCGGCCAGTATTTGTTATATAACTCATCATTGTTTCCGTCTACGTCGTATCCAAGTCCTGTAATGTAGTTTGATAAAGCATCTATCCAAACATAGATAACGTGCTTTGGATCAAAGTCAACAGGTACCCCCCACTTAAATGAAGTTCTGGATACACACAAATCCTGCAACCCCGGAAGAAGGAAGTTGTTCATCATTTCATTCTTTCTGGATTCCGGCTGTATAAATTCAGGATGTGTATTAATATGTTCAATAAGTCTGTCTGCGTACTTGCTCATTCTAAAGAAGTATGCCTCTTCCTTCGCCGGTGTACACTCCCTTCCACAGTCAGGACATTTGCCGTCTACTAACTGTGATTCCGTGAAAAATGACTCACAAGGTGTGCAGTACATTCCCTCATAATATCCTTTGTAAATATCACCCTGGTCATAAAGCTTCTTAAAAATTTTCTGAACCTGTTTCTCGTGATATTCATCTGTTGTTCTTATAAATTTGTCATATGATGTTCCTACAAGATCCCAGATTGTTTTGATTTCTCCTGAAACTTTGTCAACAAATTCCTTTGGAGTAACTCCGGCTTCTGCTGCCTTTAACTCAATTTTCTGCCCATGCTCATCTGTTCCTGTCTGGAATCTTACGTCATATCCCTGCTGTCTTTTGAAACGTACAATGCTGTCTGCCAAAATTGCCTCGTAAGTATTTCCAATATGAGGCTTGCCTGATGTGTACGCAATTGCTGTTGTTAAATAAAATGTTTTCTTTGCCATCTTTTTTCTCCTTATATTTATTATCTGCTATTTTTTGCAATTATTAACATATTTGTGAAACCTTTATTTAATATAATGTAAGTACTACTGCCACCATGCTTACACAAATAAAAATAACTCCCATCTTTTTTTGCAAAGACGAGAGTTCAAACTTCGTGGTACCACTTTACTTCATATAAAGATGTTATATCTTTATATCTCATTTGCGCTGTAACGGGTGCAACCGTCAATAGCTACTTTCAGAAATGGAATATATCCCATCTGTTTCACCATTGCTGCTCCAGGGCCATGTTCAGTAGTTTCTCTCACTGCCCGCTTCCACCTTACCGGGCTCTCTTTAAGCGAATCCTCTACCTACTCTTCCTTTCGTGGCATTTGTCTTCTGCTCATAATTCTATTATTTTATGGGCATTTTGTCAACAAAATATCATTAGGTGGGAATGGCACCAATATGTAACTATTTAGATTGTTAATTTTTCAACATGATTTGACATCTATGTGTTGTTTTTTGTAGAATAGTGTAATAAGAATATATTTTAATAAAAAGGAAAGGGGGATGATTTATGTTTTGTCCAAATTGTGGAAAAGAGCTTATTTCTGGTGCTAAATTTTGCCAGAATTGTGGATGTGACATATCCAAAGAACTTGAAGAAAATATAACATACAATCCCAACGAAAATGTAACTAATAACGTGAATGAAGCTGATAAAATCAAGTTAGGAAATTCAGCATCTTCCAAAAAGCTTAACAAAAAAGTACTTATTCCTGCAGTTATTGTAATAACAATTATTATCATAGTTGCAATATGTGCTGTTGTTTTCCATTTTTTCACCTCAAAAGAAGTTAACCTCACAGATTACGTTAAGAACGTAACTTTTGAAGGATTTAACACTAAGGGAACAGCTGAAGTGAATGTCGATACCGATAAGTTAAAGAAGGATCTTGCCGCAAAGTTAAAAAAACCTAAAGCATCTGATTTTACTGATGGTAATACTGACTATGATGATATTTTAGACCAATTACAGGGAATCTTAGATAATGTCACTGATAATTCTGCTTACGCGCAAATTCTTATGGACAGCATTTCATTTGATATAGAACCTTTGTATGACCTAAGTAATGGCGACACTGTAAAAGTGGTTATAGATTACGATAACGAACTGGCAAAGAAATTTGGAATCAAGTTCACCAAAAGTGAAAAAACATATAAGGTAACGGGATTAGAAATGATGCAGGATGTCGACCCATTTGAAGGTGTTTCAATTAACTTTGAAGGTGTATCTCCTTATTTATCAGTAGATATTTCGGCAGACAACGCTATATTTTCTGAAGATGATTATATAATTTCAGATTCAAAGGAATATTATTCTAAGGGTGATACGGTCACTGTTAATTTAAGCGAAGATGCAATAGCTGATTCTGAAACCGAATACGGATACAATTTAAAATCAATTAGTAAAAATTTTATTTTGGATGAAGTGCCTGAATATATTACATCTCTTTCACAATTATCTGATGATGATAATAATAAATTACAAAGTCAGGCCAAAGACGTTATTCAGGCATATTTTGCTCAAGAAGATGATAACTTTAAATCTTCAAAATTAAGTTATTCAGGCTCATATCTTTTGACTTCCAAAGATATTGGAAACGGCTATTACTCTGACAATAACATATTGTACTGCGTATTTAGCGCCAAAATTTCTACTATTGACACCGACACTGAAAAGGTTACCAAAAACATGTATTTTCCTGTAGAATTTAAAAATCTTACAAAGTGCGGTAATGAAGCTATTGTATACGAAGATTGCGATAACTATATTCAAGGCTTTACTGATGTTGGCTATTCATACGTAAACGGTTTTGATAAACTTAAGAAAATGTATAATGAACTTGTGGTTCAACGAAAAGCTGATTTTAAAAGCGAGTCTTCAGACGCTTTAAAATAAAAATATATTTAAAAGGAGGAGAAAATAAAAAATGGCAAAATTTTGTATTCATTGTGGCAGACCACTGGAGGAAGGGGAAGTGTGTAACTGTCAAAGTAATGTAAACCCTCAGGATGCTGTACAACAACCAAACGAAACTTTACAGAGTAATAATGTTCAAAATCAAGGAACAACTAATGGCAGCAGTACTAATCAAAACGTGTCATCCAACGAACTTGGAAACAAAATCAAGTTTGTTTTTTCCAAAGTCCTAAACATGTTTAAATCGCCTTCAGCAACTATTAACGAATTTATTGAAAAAAATGATTCACAATACGGTGTAATTATGATGGCAATTAATGTAATTGGTATATTTGTTATTTCACTTATCCAATTCCTTTACTTAAATAGTAAGCTTTATAACATGTTACCTGTTGCCCAATTGGTAATCATAGCGGTAATTATCGCAGCCGTAAGCACTTTCGGTTTTGCATCCTTATTATTTGTATTTACAAATAAAGCTTTCAAATCCGATGCATCTTTAGCCCATATTTTTTCAATAAATGGCGTTACATCTGTTTTATCAATTTGTCTTCAGATTGTTGTAATTTTATTTACACTTCTTAGTGCTAAATTCGGTTTGATTTTATCTGTAATTTCTTTCATTTATACATCTGTAATATTTATTACAAATTATAATGAAACAGTTAAATTGGATACTGATAAGAAAACTTACGCTTTATTCATTACATATGGTGCTATATTCATTATCCAATTAATTATATTCTCCATGTTTGTGTCATCTGCAATTTCAGGCACACTTGGATCATTTTCAAGTTTATTTGGTTCATACTAGGAAATTATTTTACGTTATAAAAATGCTCGCAAGCCCATTATCTATTGTGGTTTGCGAGCATTATATTTTTTCAACAGCCTTGTCAATCTTTTACTTCAACAAGTTTTCTCAAAGAATTAGTGTAAAAAAAAGAGAACCAGACACATCCGATTCTCCCAGGTACGCTCCGCAGAACAATACCGCAATTCACACTATTATTATACACAAATTGTGTCTGTGATGCAACTCTATTTGGAAATAAACTTTCTCAATTGCACTAATTTATTTGTATAATCAGTGTATACAATCCTATTATATACATTTGTCGGAATTTTATTCCTTAATTCATCTGTTATTTCTTGAAAATTATTAACTATTCTCTTCATCTCCGTTTTTGTAACTTTTAAAGCCTTAAGTATGTATATAATTAATACCAGATAGTCTGTAATGGTTTTAAATGTTATATTTGCAACCCCCGTTGTATTTGTAATAGCATTACTTACTTGTTTATCAATTTTACTACCATTTGAAAATCTCGTATCAAATACAACATCATTATGTGCAATTGCATTTCTTAAATCCTTAATCGAATATATAAGTCGCTGTGGCAACATTGCATTATTGTCATCTGACTGTTTTATATTTAACTTTATCGAAAAGTCCCTTCTCGTATCATAATTTAAGCATGAGACAAAATGTCCAAATTCTCCAAGACTCAATAACTCAAAAATACCCCAAATAGGCATATTTAAATCGTTTTGCAAATAATGATTTGCTATTTTATTCCCATTTCCAAAAGCATTTGTTTGGACACTATATATTCTATTTCTTAAATCTAACCTTCTTTTAAGTTGTCTTTTATACCGTTCTTCTGCCTCTCTTCTCTTTTCTCTACTTGAAAATGTTCTCCCTCTTGTAGAAAACATTTTATAATTATCCAAAAGTTGATTATAAATATCTAAAAAACTATCTGACTTTGTTTTTCCCACCAATATTTCAAGAACGTAGTTTTTTAATGCTGTTTCTATAATCATAACAGCCGGATAAAACAAAGCTTTTATTTGGGAATCGTAATTATAAATAGCTGATAATTCTTCAAAATCAGAAAACTGTATCCTGTTAGTAGGGCTATTAATATATCTATAGCCCTTATAGCCATGATAGTATCCCATATTCATTAATTTTCTTTTTTGAATTGAACCACCTATATTAATACACTTTTCATCTCTTAAATAGTTCATTAAACCATTTGTTGTCTTTGGTTTATTTTTTGCCATCTATTCTCCTTACTTTTAACATCATACTAAGTTGTATTTATTATAACATCATTTATACAATACTAAAATGCTTATTTATATTTTTATAGAAATATCTGTAATATTTATTATAAATCATATTGAAACAATCAAATTGGATACCAATAAAAAACTTATGCTTTATTCATTAAAAGATTAGAAGTATATATACCCACTGCGACAAAAATTATTACATTAAAAATGGCGGGCTCCGCTACCGGAAACCCGCCTATTAGAAAGAGATTGTGAATTAGCAATTTGCCATTGTTTTTCCTTCTCCTGTAATTGACTCAAAGTCTTTGTTAAATGCGTCGATTGCTGCGTCGATTGCTGCATTTTTAATAAGACCTTCAATTACGTCTGTTGCTACTGTAGATGCCCCTATTCCATATTTAGTAAGTTCAAGTACCTGCTGTGAATTCTTGAAGCTTGCTGCAAGAACTTCACATGGAAGATTATTATTTTCAAAAATATCCTGAATATCCATAGCTACCTGAACGCCGTTATATCCAAAGTTATCAATTCTATTAATGTACGGTGCTGTATATTTTGCACCGGCTTTTGCTGCTAAAAATGCCTGCATTGGTGTGTAAATAGCTGTTGCTGTAATGTTTACTCCCTCTGCTGCTAAAGCCTTCATTGCCTTAAGTCCCTGTGGTGTTGTAGGAACCTTTACAAATGTATTTTCTCCTAATTTTTCTCTAATTACTTTAGCTTCTTCAATCATGCCTTCTGCATCTTTTGAAACTACCTGAACATGAAGTTCTCCGTCTTTTCCAACGATTTCCCTCAGTTCTGAGAGAACCTCATATGGATTTCTTCCACTTTTAGCCAAAATAGACGGATTAGTTGTAACACCATCACAAGGATATAATTCCCAAACTTTTTTTACCTTCTCAATGTTTGCGTCATCAATAATTAACTTCATCTTTTTTACCTCCAAAATTCTCTCTTTCTATATTTAATTAACCGCCGTTAATTATTTACTTATACTTCTAATTACTTATATTTCCAATATAAGGTTCTTCACGCCATTGTCTGTGGCAATTTTTCCAAATGCCCTCATCTGGTCATCGCTGTATAACGGCGGATTGTTTTTAAAACAAAATTCCTTATCCACCATGTCATACTTTGCCTGTGCCAATGGATTGTAATTTAAAATCTCGTATTTGACTTCCGGATACAAACCGCTTATAAACTTCGCAATTCCTGCAATATTTTCTTCAGTAGCAGTCATACCAGGTATTAGTGGTGTTCTTATTATAACATTTTCTTTCTTTTCTGACATAAGCAGCCACTTCAAATTTTGCACTATCCTAGTGTTATCTACGCCCGTATACTTTTTATGAAGGTTGCTATCCATTATTTTTAGGTCTGCGTATACATAGTCAATATACTTCATGGCTTCCTTATATATAGGCATAGGAATATGAGATGCCGTCTCAATGGTGGTAGTTATGTTTTTTTCTTTTAAACCTTTTAAAATTTCAATAGCAAATTCATGTTGAAACAAAGGCTCACCACCGGACAAGGTAACCCCGCCACCGTATTTAAAAAACGGTGCATCCTTACAGGCTTCCTCCACTACCTCCTTAGATGTCATTTCCGTAGAATCCATGGTTAGTGCCACTGCCGGACAACTATCAATTATATAATGCCAGTTCTCCACCTTGGAAACATCCAGCTTTATCTTTCCGTCAACTTCCGTTACACCACCGTTTTCCGCCAAATGCACACATGTATTACAATGTATGCATTTATTTTGGAAATACAGAGGTCTTTGTTTAATTGAAATCCCCTCAGGATTCTGACACCAGACACAGTTTAAGGTACATCCCTTAAGAAAAACCGTTGTCCTGATGCCATGTCCGTCATGGGTAGAAAATCTCTTAAAATCGAAAACGTAACCTTTCAAATTCACATCATCACTTTCTTAAATTTAAATATCGTCATAACTTGTTCTGGCAATAATTTCATCCTGAAGTTCTCCCGCCAGTTCCACAAAGTATGCAGTATATCCTGCAACACGGACTGTAAGATTTCTGTACTGCTCCGGATTCTTCTTAGCCGCCAACAAATCTTCTTTTCTTACAACATTAAACTGTATATGAGGTATCTCCAAATCCACAAAAGTTCTTAACATCTTAGCGAATTTGTCGATTCCATTTTCAGTTTTGAAAAATTCCGGTAAAAACTTCATATTAAGAAGTCCTCCGTTAGTAGTCCAGCTCTTATCTAACCTTGACACTGACTTAAGAACCGCTGTCGGTCCATGTTCATCACGTCCGTAAACCGGTGACATACCGCCATCAGCTAATGGTGTCTGGGAATATCTTCCATCAGGAGAGGCTCCCACATTTTCACCCATTGGTACATGAGCTGAAACAGTATACATTCCTGTATGATATTTTCCGCCTCTGTAATTGGTAAACTTTCCAATTCTTTCACGGAAATATTTTGCCCATTTTGCTCCAAGATTATCAACCCACTCAACATCGTTTCCGTATTTAGGAACCTTGTTAAGAAGCATTGTTCTTAAAATCTCGTCACCTTCATAATTGTTCTCAAGTGCCTTAAGAAGTCTTTCCTTTGACACCTTTTTCTCGTCATACACCATCTGCTTAATTGCCGCAAGGCTGTCTGCCAGATTTGCTACCTGTATCATCTGAATACCTGACAAATTGTACTTTGCACCGCCCCGTGTAACGTCAATTCCTTTATCCATACAGTTATTAATAACTGATGACAAAAATGGTGTAGGAAGAAGGTCCATGTGTGCCTGCTCAACCTGCTCACATGCCTTTATCATCTTATCCATAAAGTAGTCTATATTCTGTCTGAAGGCTTCTTCCAAATCTTCAAAAGTTTCATATGTTGTTAGATTTCCTCTATCCGGTGCCAGTTGCTTGCCTGTTATAAGGCACTTGCCACCTGTCAAAGTAAGCTCTAATGCCTTATTTAAGTTAAACATTGCTGCATCTGACCATCCCAGATTATCTCCCTGAGTAGTAAGTTCAACACAACCTACAATGGCATAGTTTCTTGCATCCTTTTCTTCAATATCCAAATCCTTTATCATGGCAGGAATAACCGCCTTGTCATTAAAGAACTGTGGCATACCGCTTCCAAGGGAAACAACTTTTATGGCTGCCTTCAATAATTTGTCACTGGTTTTTTCACAAAGTCTTACTGAAAGATTTGGCTGTGGCAAACCGATATGTTCCTGAGATTTCAGGAATAAATAAGAAAGTTCATTTTCATATGGCTCTCCATTTTCATCCTGACCACCTACCGCAATGTTAAATCCAATAGGGAATCCCGCAAAGAATTTAGCACTGTTTGAGTTCCTCATATATACAATTTCATTAAATTTAAGCCAAAGGCTTTCTATAATTTCCAATATATCCTGGTCGCTAACACCATTTTCTCTGTCATGTTTATAATAAGGATACATATAAACGTCCATTCTTCCCGGTGAAAATGATGATGCATTTGATTCCATCTGCAGGATTACAAATAAGAACCACAATGACTGAGCTGCCTCGTGAAAAGTAACCGGCGGTCTTTCTGCAATGTTTTTACAGATTTCAGCCACTGTCTTCATGTTATCTGCCCACTTTGGATTTTCCTTAGCTTCCTCTAATAACAAATAATGATATCTCATAATGAAGTTAATAGCTCCGTCCATAACAGTTACAACACTCTTATAGAAAAGCTTCTTTTCTTCATCTGTTTCTTCATCTAAATGTTTCTGTGCCTCTGCCTTAAGACCTGCCGGACCTTTCTTAAGCCATCCTTCGCAATCAGGATTAATGTGTCCCTGTGCATGATCTTTCTGATTTATTTTTGCTACCTTTGATATTTCATCAATCTCTTTTCCGTAGCGTGCCTTAAGCACATCCTCTAATGATTTTCCCTGCCAATAAGGATATATTACTTCTCTGAAATATTTAATATCTTCTTCATGAACATTAAACTTGTCCTGTGGTCTGGTTGGAAGAGTTTCAAATTCCTTATCTACCCATGTGCTGCCGCTTTCCGGGAAAACTACTCCGTATCTCACACCGGCTGTTCTGTTTCCTACAATCAGCTCTTCCGGTTCAATGCTAATACCTATCTTTTCTAAGCAGTTCTTAAGTGAGTACGCTCTCTGCATAATACGTGGCTCACCTTCATGTGCTTTATATGTGTCTGTAATAATCTTTGCCTGTTCAATAGATGCATATCTTGGAACCGAGAGCATTCTATTCTTTAATGTTTCAATTCTGTCTGTTTTAACTAAACAACTCAACATATCCACCTCCTTCATTTCTATGGTTTCATTTTATAACGGGATATATGTAAAGTCAACGATTTTTTTATTATTTTTTATTACTTTTTATTGTTTCTTATTGTTTTTAGTGTGTGATGGTTATTTCCAGTTTAGAAATAAGTTTTTTCACTTACTACATTTAAGATTGTTATAAAAGTTTTTAGGGTTGAAATCGGGAGATTGCAATATTTGTGTCATTTTCTTTAAAATTATGGATATCTTAATTGTGGAGTGAGTTGATTCATAGGCCTGCGAGATGTCCCAGAGGCTACGGGTACATTAAGTTTGAAATTATATAAAAAATTCTTGTAAAATAGCTCAATTCATAGTCCGCGAAAACTATCCGAACAATATAAATACATTAAAATTCTAAAACCACTAAATAATTAATGTAAATCTAGTTGATTCACATACCTTAAGGCAAATTTAAAGTAGTTAATTACATTAAAATCACAAATATAACAAATATTTCTTGTAAAACCACCTTCTGATATGCATCACAATTCAACATCTACAAATGTTCGTTCAACTAGTGCCATGGGGATTTGATAACCAACGCATTTAGGATATTTTGATGTAATCGAGTAAGCAAGCTTGATTGTAGACAGTGGACATCTCAAAGCATAGCTTTTCGATGTTCTTACATCTGACAAATGATATTTCGTGCAAATGCGATTAGCTTGCCAGGCTTTTGCTACAAAAAAGTCTGACCGGATTTTTTCCAATCAGACTTCTTTATCTAAATATTCCTTCTGTATACTGTCCTTAAGCTTCTATATACTACTCTTGAAAGCTTTGTCCTATATCTGCAGGTTTCTGAACTTCTTTAAACTGCTGTTCCTTAACCAACTTCTTCTTGATTGAGTCTAATTCAGTGTTCCATCCCTCTGCCAGCTGCTTATCCGTAAATTCGTCCTGATGTGCTTTATTGTACTTCTTTTCAAGACTCTTAACATATTTCTGAATAGGCAGTTGTTTCTGATAAACCATATATTCATAATCCCAATATTCATCTTCTGAACCAAAACCTTTTATCACTGAATTAAGCTGTTCCCTGTTCTCCGGTTTGTTCAGTTCTGCCTTAAGCTTATCTACATATGTTTTTACCTCTTCAGTTGTAGCATCAAAGCCATTTTTTACGGCTTCTACATATAATGCATTATATTCCCGTGCATACTCTTTTGCTGTTTTATCAGCTTCCTGTCGGCTCTTTCCCTGTAATACATAAAAGTCTGACATCTGATTGAGTTCCGAATCAGTAATTAATATATCCTTTCCAACCTGACTAACTTCATCACCTTCTACCTTATTTGCCGAGTAGTTTCCCACTAATGAAGTTTTATATTTCTGTTCATCTGCTACTTTCTTTTCGTCATAAGTTTTTTTGAGTGATTGACCCCACTTTTCATTTTTATCAGTTACCTGAGTTGCATTACTTATAAGTGGAATACTTATTCCAACGGCTAAAACCATAACTACAGCTATTGCAATAATTTTTTTCTTCATAGTTCATCCAACCTTTCTCTATATTGTTTGTCAATATCAACATATTCCTTCTTTTATTAACTTTCAATCCTTTTGTTGTAAACGCAACTTTTTTGTTGTAAACGCTATTCACTACCTAATTTATTATATGTAAATTTTTATATTCGTATTTTTTTAGTTCATTAAATACCTTTGTACGCATTCTTGTACTGACAGGTATTTTCGCATTATCAATTATTAATTCTTTTTCTTTAATATTGGAAACATACGCAAGATTAGCTATATATGACTTGTGCACTTTCACTAAGTCACTTCCCCTCAATTCCTCTTCCATCTTCGTAAGACTCACTCTTTTTAAAAAGCTGGTATTATCTTTCATAAAAACTCTACAGTACACATCCTCTGCCTTAATATATAAAATATCTTTACAATTTCGGCCGTCGATATCAACATTCTTTTCCACCATACCCATTGCTTTGTTCAGATATTGACCAAGCTCTTTTTCCAAATCACTTTTCTCTATAAAACCTACTACATTCTTTCCAAAAGCTTCGTGTATCAGTTCTCCGTGATTAGTAACAAAAATTATCAAAGTATTCTTTTTCTGTTCTTCAAATATATTTTTAACTTCAATACCGCCAACCTTTGGCATTTTAATGTCTAATATTAAAATATTAATATTAACATTGGTATTTTCGACTTCCTCCCCATCTGCAAATTGTTCATACTGTACATTTTGTATGTTATAATTTTTTCTACATAGTTTTTCAATTTTATCTCTCATCTGCTCTTCATCATCACATATACCTACAATCATTCAACTTCCTCCCCTACGTCTTTCTGGTAAAACCATAGTTATGCAAACAAAAACATTTTTCAAGTGATATGTTTCGTAATTTTACGCTCTCTTTTGTGATTTTCTATTATAAAAACAAATGGAAAACATAATGATCTGAAGTACAATTTCATATGCCACTAAACAAATTGTTATTGGTAAAGCTTCATTAATAGAACCGTTAGCGTATATCCAAATTATACATATGCACAGCAATGTGGTAATTGGATTCAATATGACTGCATACTTTCTGTACTTCATCCTGAAATGCACCGTCAAAACACAAGATAACAACTTTAGGATAACAAAGATTAAAAAAATGTATTTCATATAACCACCCTCTCCTTAACTAGAATTTCACTTGAGCGTAAAGAGAATATCATCATTTACAAAATATGTCAATACTTTATAATATTTTTTTTATTTCTTTTAATTTATTTTTATAAATTTTTACCGCCGCATAAAATCAGGGGCACCCCGAAATGTAATCCAACATTCTAACTTCTTGAATTACACCCGGGATGCCCCTTTTGAAAGATAAATTATGACATACTTATTAAAAACAATATTTTTGTTTATCTAATCTATTTTAATAGAACAATTCCACGTTGTACTGTTGCAAGTCCTTCAGTGCTTTTTCCTCCGGTTTGCTATCCATTACAATTCCTGCGAAATCACTAATATTTGCATATTTATAATTACCTTCACGGGCAAGCTTTCTCGTTTCCAACATAACGTAGGACTTGTTGCTGACATCCATTATCATCTTTTTAGTTAATGCGTCATCTGTAGCATATGTATAAACTTTGTCCCTGTCAGTGTCTACACCTACTGCACCCATAAAAGCCTTATCAAAATTAAATTCCTGAATCTGTTTGTTTGTATATGAACCAATGAAACCGTCTCTTCCCCTGTTCATCTTTCCACCAACAAACACAAAATTTGTATCTGAAGGTTGCACAAAAGAAAGCATAACATCTATCATATTACTTACAACGGTTATCTTCAGATTGGCTTCAATAATTAATTTAATCAGTTCTATATTACTGGTAGAAATATCAAGAAAAATCATATCCCCTTCTTCTATCAGTTCAAACGCCTTTTGTGCTATAAGCTGCTTTTCTTTTACATTCTTTCCCTTTCGCTGGGAAACATATATTTCATGGGTATTCACACGATTCTTAATGGCACCGCCATAAGTCTTTTTTAACATCCCTTTTTTCTCTAACGCAGATAAATCTTTTCGAATACTGTCTTCTGTAACTTTAAATAACTCGCTTAATTCCTTAACTAATACGGAACCTTCTCTGTTTACAATTTCGACGATTTTATTTTGTCTTTCTCTTGCCAGCATAAATCCTCCTTAGTAAAATTTATACCTACTATTGTGTACCATTATTTAATTTATGTCAAATAAGTCTTCTTATATTTTGCCGTTTTTTAACCATTCTTCTATGGTAATTCCAACGCCGCCGTCTGCGTTGCCTTCTGTCGTAATAAACTTTGCTTTTTCCTTTGCCAAATCATTTCCTGTCTTTAATGCATAAGAACATCCGGCATACTCAAGCATTGTGGCATCATTTCCTGAATCACCAAATGCCATAATATTTTCACTATTTATTCCAAGAAAATCTGCTAACCATTTAAGTCCATTCCCCTTGTCAGCTCCCACAGCAGTTATCTCCATATTTCCTTTATATCCTGCCGAATAAACCAAATCAGGAATTTCACTTAAATCCTTCATCAAAGGTTCAATACATTCATCAGGAATATGTGAAACATTAAACTTTTCAACATTTTTAGTCCTTATAATATCCCACGGGCTGTCGCATCTCTCCATTATTTTTCTGTATTCAGTTAAAAAGACTTCAGGAAGACCTTTAGCTTCAAAATAATGTTCATATGTATAATCCGTAATGTAACCTGCACCATCTGCATAAATCTCATATACCAACGGATATTTTTCAAAAACACTTAATATTCTCTCTAGGGATTTAAAAGGAAGGTAGCAGCTGCAGAGAACCTTTGCGCTGTGCATGTCCACCACAGCTGCTCCGTTTGATAGTATCAAATAGTCTACGCAACCTAACAAATCGCATTCCCTTTTTGTTAATGAATATGGTCTTCCGGTGCTTACGGCTATTAATGCACCGTTTTCTTTAGCCTTTCTAAACGCATTAATATTAATTGGGGGGATTGTTAAGTGGTCATCTGCAACGAGAGTACCATCTACGTCAGTGGCTATAAGTTTGATATTCATTCTGGGCTCCAATCCATTAAATATTGTAATACTATTTGCATTTCGCAAATTAAATTATAATAACTTTAAGACTTCCTCCTCAGTAATGCACTGCATAACCTTTTCGGCTAATTTCTTACATGCAGCAACATCGCAATCAGAAATAATCTTTCTTGTTTTCAAAACACTTGTGGCACTTACGCTGAATTCATCCAGACCAAAAGCCAAAAGTAATGGTATTAACTTTGGATCAGCTGCTGCTTCACCACACATACCAACCATGATTCCTTCTTTTCTTCCGCACTCAATTATTCTCTTAATAGCACGGAGAACCGCAGGGTTATATGTGGAATACAGGTATGCTACCTTTGCATTACCTCTGTCAACTGCCATAGTATATCCTGTTAAATCATTTGTACCTATACTAAAGAATGCAGCTTCCTTTGCCAACGCATCTGCCATCATACATGCCGCCGGTGTTTCCATCATCACACCAATTTCTATGTTTTTGTTATACGGAACGTCTTTTTCGTCAAACTCTTTCATAATGTCAGCTACCATAGTCTTAACCTGACGAAGCTCATCTACTCCTGTAACCAATGGAACCATTATCTTTATTTTACCATATGCACTGGCTTTTACAAGTGCTTTTAACTGTGTTTTGTAAATATCTTGTCTCTGAAGGCAAAACCTTATTGCTCTAAATCCTAAAAAAGGATTTTCTTCCTTTTCAAGTCCGAGATACGGTACATCTTTGTCGCCTCCTATATCAAGGGTTCTTATAATTACCGGCTTACCTTTCATTGTTTCGGCAACCGCTTTATATGCTTCAAACTGTTCATCTTCCGTAGGAATGCTGTCTCTGTCCATAAACAAAAATTCAGTTCTGAATAATCCGATACCTTCTCCGTCACATTCAACAGCTTTCTTTGCATCTTCCGGCTTTCCAATATTGCATACTAATTCTACCTTTGTTCCATCTTTTGTAACAGACGGCTTTCCGGCATATGCCTTAAGAAGAGCCTTATCCTTTGCAAACTGTTCACGTTTATCTTCAAATTCCTTAACAACATCCTCTTCCGGATTAACTAATGCCTCACCACTTGTTCCGTCTAGAACAACAGTGTCACCATTCTTTACAATATCACATATTCCTTCAATACTTAAAACCGCCGGAATTTCCATTGCTCTTGCCAATATAGCTGAATGAGATGTTTTTCCACCCATCTCTGTAAGAATACCTTCAATATTTTCAGGCTTAATTCCTGCTGTCATAGATGGAGTCAAATCTTTTGCCACTAAAACAGTTCCTGCCGGTACCTGGGAAATATCAACATCTTCAATTCCCATAAGTAACTTAATCATTCTTGCTTTAATGTCTCTAAAGTCTGTAGCTCTCTGCTGTAATAATTCATCAGGTATCTGTGAAAACATTTCTGCTGTCTGCTCTAACACCTGATCAACTGCCATTTCAGCAGTAATCTTTTCAGCTACAACAAGTGAGGAAATCTGTTCCTCAATCATTGGATCCTGAAGCATTTGTATATGACCTCTTAAAATGTCTGCGTCCTTTTTACCAACAGTTTCATCCATTTTATCAGCCATCTTATTTGTAATTTCCACAAACTTTTCAATTGCCTCCTGTAATCTGGCAATCTCTGAGTCTGTTTCCGGAACATGCTTTGTTTCAATAGTAATGTCGTGGTCTTCAATTATAACAACTTTTCCTATTCCGATACCTTCGGAACCTGCAATACCTTTGTACATAATCTTACCTCTTATTATTATTCACCAAAATTCTGACTTTCAAGTTCAACAATCTTTGCCATTGCTGCTTCTTCGTCCTCACCATCACACTCAAAGGTTACTTCTGCACCTGTTTTGATACATGCTGAAATGATGTTTATAAGACTCTTTGCGTTTATTCTCTTTTCACCAAATACAATTGTTATGTCGCATGCGAATTTACCCATTTCCTTTGCGATAACTCCTGCCGGTCTCATGTGTAATCCCTCCGGATTGTTTACTGTTAATGTCTTGCTTACCATATTTTCGTTCTCCTTCTTATTCGATACTTTATTTAAATTGCTTTCGCAACAGTTTTCTAATTTAATGTTTTACTCTACGATTCTCTCTTAATTTTATATATCCGGGCAGGCATACGCTCCACCCGCCCGGATAAATTTGGCTTAATAATTTTAATTTGAGTTTGGCTTAAACAGCTATCTGCTATTATTTAAGCATTCCAACCATCTTAGCTACGATGGCATCTGCCTGCTTAATTGCCTGACCTGTAGTGATTTTAACTTTCTTTAAGTTATCAAAACGACCTGCATTCTTAATAGGCATATCTGTTGTTAATATTACTGCATCTGCTGTAGCAATATCTTCTGCTGTAATAGCGTTTTCAATACCTATAGAACCCTGTGTTTCAACCTTACACTCAATTCCTGCTTTTTTGCAAGCCTGCTGAATAGCCTCTGCTGACATATAAGTATGTGCAACCCCTGAAGGGCATGCTGTAACTGCTAAAAATTTCATATCATTCACTCTCTTTCTTGTTAATTTAAATTCGACTTATCAGTTTATTTTATACAAGTTATATTTTCCTGACTTAAATCCGACTTATCAGTTTATTATACAAATTATATTTCTTATATGATTTATTCAAATGAGATATCAACATCTCCTAAATCCTCCGGTTCAGGTGCAACATAATCTTTCTTTAATAATGCACACAAACCAACGTAAATTGCTACACCAACTAAAATACAGATTACGTAAAGTGGCCAACCTGACATAAAGCTTTCACCCTGAATAACAGGAGCTACAATTAAACCACCCCAGCAAGCTGACATCTTAGCACCAACTCCAAGGAATCCTGCAAGACCACCTGCAATTGCTGATGCAATCATGTTAATAGGAATCATTCTTGTCGGATCAGCAGCTGTATATGAAATAGCACCTTCTGTAATACCACAGCAACCCATCGCTATAGCACCGATGCCTGCATTCTGTTCTTCCGGTGAGAACTTCTTTCTTAAAACTAATGAAGCAACACCACATCCGATTGGAGGAATACAAATAGCAATACCAACAGGAGCTGCGAATGTGTAAATACCTGTACCTACAAATGCTACCATTAAAATTGAGTAAGCAACTTTGTTTACAGGACCACCAAGGTCAAATGCTATCATAAGTGATGCCAAAGCACTAATTCCTGCAAGGGCAAGACTTCCATGATTTCCATGTGCCATATCTGTCATTACACCTTCAAGCCATGTCATAAATGATGCAATTGGTGCTCCACATGAGAACATTATAGCACCTACAATTAACACACCAACTACAGGGATAATGATAATCGATTTAAGTGACTGCATTGACTTTGGAAGAGGAATCTTCTTTAAGTAATGCGCTACAATACCTGCAATTAAACCTGCAATAGCTGCTCCTATAAATCCGGCTGAAGCTGTCTGTACTGTTCTTGTTGAATTAACATAATACTGAACATTGTCAATTGTTGTTAAAACTGCTCCATCAGGAACTGTAACACCCTTAGTAATTTCTACCAAAGTCTGAACAGGTGCTCCTAAACCTGTAGGAATATTCAGTGCCATAAATCCGCCTGCCATACCTACTGCAATTCCGGGTCTGTCTGCAATTGAGTAAGCAATATATGCTGCAAATACAGGACACATTAATCCAAGAGCATCAGCTCCGATTGTCCATAACCAATAAGGAAGACCTGAACCCCATCCCGGAGCTGCTCCTTCACCTGTTAATAATACTGCGATGGCCATTAAGATACCACCACCAACAACAACCGGAATCATATATGACACACCATTCATAAGGTGCTGTTTGGTGTTTTTTAAGATATCTACCAATTCTTTCATAACTTTTCTCCTTTTCAAAACGTATTTTATCCTGACCTCAGGATTTAAACTGTGCCAATAAGTTCAATAACTTCATCGGCATTTTTTGCATTCTTTAATTGTTCTCTAAAGTCTTCATGCATAACCTTTCTGAACAATCCTGCAAGAATTTCTAAGTGTCTGTCACCCTGTCCCGGTGAAGGAACACCGATTTGGAATATCATGTCAACGCTTTCCGTATCATCCCATTTAACAGGATGCGCAAGACGTACAAAAGCAAGTGATGGTTCCTTAACATGTACTGACTTTGAATGTGGTGTAGCAACTGAGAAACCAACTGCCGTACTTGAACTTGCTTCTCTTGCCATAACATCTGCTACATAACCTTCTTTGTCAATAAGTCTGTCGTCCTTGTCCATCGCATCAGCTATTAATCTGATAATCCCTTCTGCATTCTCTGCCTTAACGTCAAACATAACAATCTCTTTGCTCATTAATTCTTTAGCCAAACCTTTGTCCTCCTTTTCTTAAAATTATTACCACCATTGTGTAATTTCATTCTAAGGGCTTTATTACTTTTTTTCAATTCTCGCAAAAAAAGAAAATTGCACTAAAGTTAGTGCAATTATTCTCAAGCTTAGTATTTTTCTTGCATTGAAACGTTTTGAAAAATCAAAAGCTTTTCATTATTTTTTATTAATTTTTATTGTTTATAATGCAATTCTCTTTTGAATATGTCCCCTATCTCCTCCGGAGTCTGACATTTACGTATTTTTCCTATTCTGGTTTCTGAACCTACCAATCTGGTAAATGCCATGAAAAATGACTTAGTAGTTTCAATGTTGTTAAAGTTAAGGGCTAAAAGGAATATTGTGCTAACCATTTTTCCTCCCCAGTTTACCGGATACTCAAGTTTAACCACAAAAACTTTTGGTTTTATAACATTTTCCGGCATTCCATGAGGAATGGCAACTTCATTTCCAATAGCTGTTGATTCTATTTTTTCTCTTGTTATTACATCATCGTAAAATTCTTTTTTTACATATCCACCTTCGCAAAGACGCTTGCAAACCTCTTTAAGAATGGCCTCACGCTCCACTTTTTCCCTGACAATCAGTATATGGTCCTTATCAACTATTTCATCAAACTTTTCGCTTCCAAACCGTGGATTTGACAATGCCTCAAAGCATGCATCCTTAATTTTCTGTTCATCATCCCTGCTGACAATAGGCGATATATGTACTACCTTGTCCTCATATTCAAAGTTTGGCAGTAACGACAGGATAATATCAGAATCATAGTCCTCTATATTCTCTATTTTTTGGGAGGATAATATGGCAACTATCTTTACATCATCAATTTTGTTTTCTATTTTTCTTGCCACAATATTAGCTGCGGCAATTCCGCTGGTACCAATTAACACCGCTTTGACGTTTTTCACATTTCTGTGAAGTGCACCTCCTAAAAACAGTGCGATAAAAGAGATTTCATGGTCTGTAGGTATCTCTCCTGTATATTCTTCGTAGAATTTTCCCAATGTAAAGCATGTGGCAAAAATTCCCGAATACATTTCCCTTATATCTCCTAAGAAAGGATTGCTAACCTCAAAACCATACTGTGTTCTAATAAATGACGGTGGAATAAACGCTTCTAAGCTGGTTCTTAAAAGTTCATTTCCCTCTAAATCCGCATTTAAAATTTCAGAAAGATATTTTAAAATTTCAGCGCATATTTCCTGATTTTTGCTGTCAAATCTGCTATTGTTTACCAGTTGTGTACGATTTTTCTTAAGCTGCACTGCTGCCGCTGCAAATAGTATGTCTATATACTGCTTCTCATATTCATTAATCTGCATTTTTCCCAGCTGCTCATACATCTGACACACTTTTCCAACAATTTCAGGATTGCTTAATTTTCCTTCTTCTTTGACAATATTCTTCTCTATAACATTTCCCATTCTGATTCTAAATAACTGGATGCTAAGATATTCTGCCAACATTCTAAAGGAATAGTCTGTATAGGCAACATCAAATTCCTTCTCTATTGCCCCTATTACTTCAATGGCCTTCTCATAATTATCCCTTCCAAAGTTATTTATCCACAAATACTCTTCTTCATAATTAACCCTGTAATCGTGTACATTGTCCACTTTATTATTTCCAATGGCATATCTGCAATAACTTTTCATTGCCTTTCTTATGGAAAATTCCTCACCGGAAATAAACACACCATGTCCTGCAACCCTGTTAATATGAATATTATATTTTTCAAGTTCCTTTGATATGGTATTAATGTCATCGCCAATCATTTTCTTGCTAACATTTAATTCCTCTGAAAACAATGACAGAGTATAAGTGTCCCATCCGCTTAAAAGAATGTACATTATATAACCCATTCTCTGTTTTTTGGACATTACCATTTTTTTGTCACGTTTCATGGCACTAACCTGCTCAATCTGGTTTTCAGAAAAGTCTGCCACAAAACCTATTCCCGGCTTTCTTTCCAAGGTCATTCCCTGCTCCTTACAAAAATCCGAGACCTCCTTAATATAGGTTTTTACACTTCTTTCTGATACGCCAAGATACAGTGCCAGAGTCTTTGACGTAATAGGTGTACGGTTATTGTCAATTAATTTTTCTAATATCTGAAGACTTCTTTCTGATAACATATCTCTTTCAACTTTCTTAATATCTTTTAGCAGTATGATATCATTACTGTTAATTTTCCCTCAATGTTACATTGTTTTAATGTAGCAGGAATAATAAAATGTTCACCCTTTCCTATCTTCTGTCCGTTTATCATTCCGCTTCCATCTATAACACTTGCATTAATAAATGGTTTATCATTTTCAAAACTGTATTTTCCGTCTATTTCCCATCTCTCTAATGTGTAGAAAGGACATTTTACTAACCTTTCACTGCTCATTCCCGGATAGTTATTAACAATTCTCTCCTGGTTGTAATCAACGTGAGGAGCTTCAATACAGTCTATACTTTGTTTTAAATGCAACTGTCTTGGTTTTCCGTTCTGCAGTCTGTCATAATCATAAACTCTATATGTTATGTCACTGCTTTGCTGTGTTTCTATGAGCAATGTTCCGCCTTTAATTGCATGAAGACATCCGGGGTTTATCTGGAAAAAATCACCTTTTTTAATTGGAACAACTCTTATTAATTCATTCCATCGTCCCTGATTTATCATATCTGCAAGTTCTTTTTTATCCTTTGCATTATGACCTATGACAATACTGGCATCTTCCTTGCAGTCAAGAATGTACCAGCATTCCGTTTTCCCTAATGAACCATTTTCATGTTCTGCCGCATAGGCATCATTAGGGTGTACCTGAATGCTTAAATCCTGCTGCGCCCCTATTATTTTTACAAGAAGTGGGAACACGTCGTTTTCAATATTTCCAAATAACTCTCTGTGATTTTCATAGCACCATGACAATTTTTCTCCGGCAAATTCTCCGTTTAAAATTGTGCAGTCACCACTTTTGTGTGCACTTATTCCCCAACATTCACCTGCATTGTCTCCAGCCTGCTCATATCCAAAATTTTTCAATAAATCTCCACCCCAGATTGCGTCCTTAAATACCGGCTGCAAAAGAATAACTTCATTTGAGTAACTTTGTCTTTCCATGTTAAATACCTCTTTTTCGTTTTTTCTCAGTAGCTAATTTCAACAATCCTCTTTCCAATATAACTTTGATTGTAACATATTTTATAAAAATATCATACATTTTAATATTTT
>OCHA01000903.1_pt1 | contig 27603 bp, 11 predicted proteins | sample 1538591 | NCBI WGS metagenome assembly OCHA01 (sample SAMN04571710, study PRJEB22368) | human gut metagenome | biome: human gut; material: stool | host: Homo sapiens | place: Luxembourg | collected 2012-09-06 | reverse complement strand
TATATAAATAATAGAGAATCGACATATATTGACTCTCTATTATAAAATTTACCACTTATATTTACAATCTAAACACTCAAAAGTTTTACCGATGTTACCACTGAATAAACCAAATAATATTCCACCCGTAACACGTTTGCTTGTAGGAATTTTTCTAATATTGGTTGATCCACATGTAGGGCAATGAAGTTTGTTTCTGTTTAATGCAATTTCTTGTTGCCTTTGGTCATACTCTGCTCTTTCTTGTTCTATCGTTTTTCCCGTTTCAATCATTCGATTTAATTCTTTTTCTTTTTCATCTTGTATATTTTCGTTATATTTTTCAGAATTAAATTTAGAATTATTAGTAACAAATGATTCACGAAGTTTTTGATCTATTTCTTTTTGACGACAAGATACACATGCTTCGCCATAAATGTATCCTGTCATTTTTGTATTAATCATATCATTATTACATTTTTGACATTTCATTTGTGGGTTTTCGGGATCATATCCATCACTAAGAGCAATAAATCCACATGTAGGACATATCATTACTCTTTGTTCATATGCTGTAGGTTCAACAATTGCATTTCCATTATAATCAATTTTTTTACCACAGTACGGACATCTATAATATCCTGATTTATCTTGCATGGATTCTTTTCTTCCGCAATGTGGACATTTCATTCTTATCATAATCTTTCCCTCCAATATGGAATATTATACCATATGTTAGATACGTTTTCATTATATATCCCAAATATATTGTAAACAATTCGTAGATATCAAATCTAATATCTGGTAAACTTGCAAAGAAACAAAGCACAAAAGAAATGACTTCTGTTATAGAAGCTATTGATAGAAATTATAATTCTGGAAACAGAAGCCAAAAAGCAAGTGATATTTTTGATGAAGTTGGAGCATCAAAAACAACAAGAGATGCTTATATAAAAGATACTCAAGATTATTTAGACAGCTTAAATAAATATCCCGTTGGATATAAAAGAGCAAAAGAAGGATTAGATGCCTACAATGAATCACAAGGCAAAGCAGGAAAAGAATTAATTAAGAGTACTTCTCTAATGCAAGACTTTGGTTCTGGACTTGCAAACGTTGGTAAAACCGCACTTTCAATAGCAGGAGATGTTGGGTTTAATGTGTTAATATCTGCTGGACTTACAGCAGCGGGTAAGGCATGGGACAACTATTCCAATAAACAGGAAAATGCTATTGAAAAAGGTAACGAAGCTCTTAGTAATTATAAGCAGACAAATAGTACCATGCAAGAAGCTACTTCCTGGATTAAAGATAATGCAGAAAGATACATAGAGCTTGCTAAAGGTGCTACTTCTTTAGGTGAACAAGGTACTCTTACTGATGCTGAATTTAAAGAATATAATGAGCTTTCTGCTCAGATGGCAACTTATCTTCCATCTCAAATTAAAGGTTATAACTCTCTTGGTACAGCTATTCTCTCTGTAGGTGATAGTACAAAACAAGTAAATAATGCTTTACAATCTGAGAAATTAACTCAGTATGGTGAAGCTATGGAAAGCGCACAAAATGTTATTGATAAATTCAAAGCAGAAATGTATCAAGATGCAGGTATTACCAAAGAAATAGGTCTTACAAATCAACAAAATGCCATTAAGAATTTCCTTGCTGATTATGACAGTGGAAAAATAAAAGATGTTTTCGGCTCTGAAAACATGGTAAAAGGTATTGATCAATCTGCTTATTTAAATAATTATAATTTAAAAGATTCTTTTAAAGCGGCGGGAATTAAAGGTTCAGGATTATTTGGTGGATATACAAAAGCTGACTTTGTAAACAAAGACAATATTACTACACTTCGAAATTATCAACAACAATTAGAGACAGAAGTTCAAACATCTGTTGATGCTGTCAAAGATATCATGCCAGCATTTTTACAATCAAATAAGGATTATTTGAAACTAACATCTGAGGATAATAAACCAGAAATTGACTCAATGATGACAAATCTAATATCTAGTCTTGATAAATCTGGAATAGAAACTATATCTGGTGGAAATTTAGGAGAACTTAGTTCAGATGAAGTAGAAGCAAATATCCGAAATTGGTCTACTAATCTTGTAAAAGATCTACAGAAAAAAAACACTCAAGATGCTCTTACATCTCTGTTTGCATTAGATGATAAGAAAACTAAAATGTCATTTGATGAGTACGAAAAGCAAGCAGATGACGCTGTTAAAAAAGTACGTAAGCAAACAGATGCATTCACCGATGAACAATTAAGAAACAGCTCTGGAATCCATGATACATTAGATCAACTACAAACAGATGTTGATAATATCACAAGCAAGTTCAGTGGAGATAAAGGATTTTCTGAGGATAAATTAAAATCTGACTATACATCTTCTCAATTAGATGCACTCTCTTCCATTGCTACAGATAAGTCATTTACAGGAAATTGGAAAGCTGCTCTTGATCAGATGAACTCTGTAGAACGTGCAGCACAATTATCTGCTGATAAGATGCAGAAAATTGTAACTACTGCTTCTTCTAATCTTTCTACAATGCAGACTGCAATTTCTGAATCTATGTCTAATACTGGTGTTACGGCAGATACATTAAAATCATTAGCTAGTGCCGCATCAGATAATGTCGAAGGTTATGATTTCACAAAGAAGAATCTTTTTACTGAATCTGCAAAAGGTATTAAAGTAAATAAAGATGCTCTTTCTCAATTATTGGAAGTTCAACATAAAGCAAAATCAACAGATTTCTCAGATGTCATTGATAAGCAGACAAAGGCTATTCAAGATCAAAACAAAGCTGTTGAGAAAGCTAAAAATACAGAGTCATATGATGTCGAGAAAGCAAAACTTCAAGACATGTTTGATGACCTTGCGAAGATTCGTCAAGCACGCTCACAATATAATGCTTTGTATCAGCAACAGCAAGAAGCTCTTACAGATTATGCTGATTGGGTAAATGCACAGAGTACAGAGAATGCTGGTGACAAGTATACGAATATGGTTACAGGTTTGAAAAATGCCAAAGAACTATATAATAAGGGACTTGTCGGAACGGATGATTTTAAGAGTTTTGCAAAAATGATTTCTCCAACGGGTGCAACAGATGTTGCAAACTTTGAAGAAAATTATAATAAAGCAAAAAGATATCTCACTGACAATGACAAAGGTGTTAAGAATTTTCTTAATGACTTAAAATCTAAAGGATTGGCTACATATAGTGATTCTGAGGGTTGGAACATTGGAGATATTGACCTTAAACGTGATTCTCGTGCTATGGGAATCGGAAAAGATTTCATGTCAAATATGTTTGGTCGTCTTGAAGATTATGGATTTCACAATAATGTATTCTCAACTACTGAGGAAGGTGTTCAGAAACTTTCTGAGGCATATAAGAATCTTTTTGATTCTCAATCCAGAGTTAAAGACCTTGAGGAAAACGACAGTAAAAATGCTACTGCTATTCAAGGGGCAAAAGACGATGTAGAAGCGTATAAAGCAGATATTGAGCAAATTAAAAATGGATTCTCAAATGTAACTGAGGATACCGCAGACCAATATTCTGCTGAGATTGACGCAGCACATGATCAAGCTGAGTTTCTTGAAAAACAAAGAGAAGAAGTCCTTTTAGATAAAGATGGAAAATATGGAGATAAAGCAAAACAAATCGCTTCTATGATGGAGGCAGATATTGATGAGCTTAAATCAAAATATGAAGACTCTCTCGATGATATAGATGTAAAGACCGAAAAGCAGATTAAGAAAGAAGCGAAAGATAAAGAGAATGCCAATAAAGATGCTACTCCTGACAATTCTTCTACTCCTGATTTCGGAAATGATGAACAATCAAAAAAGACATATGATGATGTCTTTAAACAGATTAAGGATGCAAAAGATAATAATGATAAAGATGTTCAACAAGCTATTGATACTTTATCTAATTTTACAGCAGATCAAGTAAATGGTGTCGATTTATTTGATGGTAAATATGACAGTGATGAATTAAAACCTGTGGAACAAGCTCTTGACTCTTTGAAAGAGAAATTTCAACTGACAGATGAACAAGCTCAAATGCTAGGAAAAGTATTTGAATCTATGGGAGTTCTAAAACCCGAAACAGATACATCCGATGTTGACAAAGTAAAAGATGATGCTAAAGAAGCTGTCGATGATCTCAATGAGATTACAGGTAAACAATATAAGATTGATTTTGATACAACGGATCCAGATAAGATTCAGCAACAATTAAATGAGATTTCATCAGAAGTAGATAAACATGTTACTACTGACAGTGAAGGAAACCCTCATTACGATGAATCACAAGAGGGAGCTGTTGAAGCAGAAAAGGCTTATAAGGCGGAAGTACAACATCAGCAACAGAATGAGTATGAAACCTCTGCTATGGGTCAATATGAGTCTGACAATAATCTTGTTCAAGCAATGCAAAAATTCATGCAAGCTAAGAATGAAATGGACACTCAGACGCAGTATGCTCAGAAGGGAATGGATAATACTCTTCAAACGGCTACAGATAATGCAACTAAAGCTTATGAAAGTCTAAAACAAGCAGCACAAGAATCAGGAAATTCATCCATTGATTTATCGGATATTCAAACTGCCGAAGATAGTATTTTAGCTTTGAATAATAAAGATATTAAAGAAAAGGTAGATGTCGATACATCTCAAGCCGAATCCGATATTCAAAATTTACAGAATCTTGAGGGAAGTTCTATCACTATCAATGCGGATGTTTCTACAAATGGTGGTGTTGAAGAACTAGAAAACTCTCTCGCTTCTATTCCCCAAGGAGTTTCTACAACTGTAACATGTGACGTAGAGGGTGAATCTGATGTAGATAATCTGGAATCTTCTATGGAGTCTATCCCAGATAATACTCCTGTTACGATTGATTGTCATGTTGAAAATCAAGATCAATTGGATCAGATTAATCAAAAAGCCGATCAATTAAATGCCAGTGGAAAACAAATAAAGATTAATGCTACCGTTGGTGAAGTAAAGACTGATGGTGCTGCATCAAGTACTCCTATTGATGTAAAAGGTAATGTCACAAGCGTAACTGGTACACCATCTGGCACAGTAGATGTAAAAGGTAAAGTTACATCTGTTACTGGTAATCCGTCTGGTACAGTTAATGTTAAAGGTAAATTATCTGGAAACTTAGAAGGAACTTCTGGTAAATCTGGAAAAGTCAAATTTACAGCTGATACTTCTCAAGTAAGTGGGTACAAACCAGCTAACAAAAATGCAAAGGTTATTTTTGGCAAAAATTCTTCTATTCCAGACAGCTATCAACCAGCAGATAAAAATGCTAAAGTAAATTACACTTTAGGTTCTACCCCTTCATATAACCCTCCAAATTATGATAGAACTGTTACATATACAATAAAAACCGTTGGATCAGCACCTACTGGCAAGGGCAACCAAGCATCAGGCACAATGACTTCATTAGGTCACGCACGTGCATTTGCAAGTGGTTCATTAACAGACTTCTCTCCTGCTTTTGCAAAAGGAAATGTTTCTATTCCTCATGATCAACAAGCTCTTGTTAATGAAGTGTCTATTAATGGTCATTCTGAATCTATAGTCCGTGACGGAGTATGGAGTATGATTCCAGGTGGCGCTCATTTAGCAAATCTTAAAAAAGGAGATATTATCTTCTCTGCTTCTCAAACAGAAGCACTTTTGAAGAATGGAAGTATTCCTGGACATGCTAGAGCATATGCTTCTGGAACTGTAGATGATGTTGGAGATATTGATTTATCTCATGCATTTGCAGGTGGTATGCATGGAAACTTTGCAGGTGGCGCTGCTGGTAGGAAATTAGGTTCTTCCAACAAAAAAACTAATACCACCCCAACATCTTCTGGCGGTGGTGGAAACTCTGGTGGAGGTAACGGTGGAGGCGGAGGTGGAGGCGGAAATAATTCTTCAACCACTTCCAAACAAAAGCACGCAGAGCAAGTATTTGACTGGGTAGCAAGAACTCTAACAAAATTCAAAGATACTGTAGAAAACATATCTAATCGTATCAATGACTATGTATCTTCTGCATTTAAGAAAACAATGCTCAATCGTCAAGAAAAAGCTATTGTAGAAGAAATTAATGCAAATAAACATGGCGCACAGTCTTATACCAATAAAGCTAATTCTATCGCATCTGGATATACATATTATTACACACCAGAAGGTTCTGACACTGAACAAAAAATGAATATTGTTATTCCAGATTCTTATAAGAAAGCGGTTCAAGGTGGATACTGGAATATTGAAGATATGGATACTACTACAGACTTTGGAAAAGGTCTTGCAGAAGCGATTCAGAAATATCAGGATTATTATGATAAGGCAAAAGACTGTACACAAGAAGCTCAGAATTTGTATAATGAGCAATTAAAAGTATTTGAACAGTGGGCGAATATGCCAACTGAGGATGCAGGTAAAAAGATTGATACATTAACAAATAAAGTCAATGGGCTTAAAAGTGCTATCTCTTCTTTATCTACAGGTAAATCTGGACTTGCTTCTATTGCTAGACAAATCAAAGTAGATAATCCTAATATAACAAAAGCAGAACAAAGATTAAACAGTGCAAAGAAAACTCAAACATCTGCTAAAAAATCATATAATAATAGTGTTAAAGCTAAAAAACAATCGGCAAAAAAGGTTACATCTGCAAAATCTAATTTGCAATCGGTATTAAAGAAATCAAAAGTTTCTTCTACTAGGAAATCACAAATCCAAAAAGATTTAAAATCAGGACATGTTATTAGTACAAAGGGACTGAAAGGATCAACTCTTAAAGCGGCACAACAGTATAATTCTGCTGTAAAGTCCAATAATCAAAATGCTAATAAGGTTAAACTGACACGGAAAAATCTCACAACTGCAAATAAAAATGTAAAAACTCAGCAGACAAATCTTACTAACGCTAAGAAAAATCTTACTGCAACACAAAGAGCGATTCTTAGTACCCAGAAATCAAAGAAAACTTTTGTTGCACAAAACAAATTATTGGATTATCAGACATCAGCATCAAAACAAGAAAATGCATATCGTCAATCTGCTTTGAAATCAGCCAAAAAGAATATGCAGACTTATAAGAATAATGTTGCTAATCGTAACAAATCTAAAAAAGCATTGTTGGCTACAAAAGGGAAAATCACGACTGCACAGAGAAATGCTATAAAGAAGAATCAAAAGGTTGATACTTCTAATATAAAAAATCCTAAGTTAAAGAAACAACTGGAAGCATATAACAAATATGTAACTGGTTCAAATCCAGATAAAGGACGTATTCTCTCAAATGCTTTAAGTACGGCTCAGAGTAATGCTGACCAGGCTCAAGCTGAATACGCTGCTATGCGTGTTACAAATGAACAAGAGAAATTCAAGAATGTCCAGAACTATTATAGCGGATGGAATGATAGATATTCCAATTATACAGAACAACATCAGAAGAAATATGAAAAATCAGAAGCACATGGAAATTATACAAATAGTAAGAAATATGATACACAAATCAATGACTTACAAAAACAAAGGAAGTATAAACAAAATGAAGTAACTGATTTACAAAAACAACTGAATGCATCTGTAAAAAGTGGAATTATTAAAAAGGGTTCAGAAGAATGGTTGGAAATGACCAATCAAATTCTTGAAGCCCAAAATGCGGTAAGTGATTTTGATACACAGATTGAGCAAGCAAAACAGGATAAAATTACAACTGTTTATGAAGAAATGTTTGATCGTGCAATCGAAAAAGCAAATCGGCTAAAAGATAAGATTAGTTCTATTAATGATCTTATCACAGAAGATATGATGATTGACAAAGACACCGGAAATCTGACAGAAATGGGTGCGTTATCCATTACGATGAACTCTCAACAGTTAGATACAGAACTGAACAATCTTCAAACATATGTGAAGAAGCGTCAGCAAATCATGGATGATTTTGCAAACGGTTCTAGCAAATCAAAATATGGTGAAAAGACATATGATGAATTAATGTCTGAGAATGATTCAGCTATGCAGGAATCTTTGAAGAATGCAAATAATTATAGGCAGTCTATTATCAGTATTGTTATCAATCAGGCTAAAACTGTACAGGATGCAATGTTCAAAGAAATTGATGCCCGTAAAAAGGCACTCAAGAAAAAGAAAGAGTATTACGATTATGACAAAACCATTAAGAAGAAAACGGATGAGATTGAACTTATCAAGCAACAGATTCGTGGTCTTGAAGGACTGACAGATGCAGAATCTAAAGCACAGAAAGCACGACTTGAAGCATCACTCAAGGATAAACAGGATGATTTAGATGATACTGTACGTGACCATGTATATGACATTACAGTGAATGGTCTGGATGATCTTGAAACTCAGTTGAGTGAAGATTTTAAGAAGTGGTCTAATCAGCTAAGTTCAGACCTTGCAAAAATGTCAGATGCTATCAGTAATGCTATTAGTGGTGCTGGTGAAAATTACAGTGACATGATGGCAGGTATTGATTATATCTTGAATAATATTGGCGGTATAACTTCTGGTCAATATTTTACTAGCCAGGATAAATCCAATATGAAAAAATCTAATTCCTTTGATACTGGATATAATTCTGGACATCTAAAGGGATATGCAAATGGAACGAAACATGTAGGTTCAAATCGTATTGCTATGACAAATGAAAATGGTCGTGAAATCATCGTGACAAAAGATGGTTGGATTACCCCATTAGAAGCTTCTGATATGGTAATTCCAAATGATATTACAGAAACTTTAATTGATATGGCAGAACGTCAACAGAATTACGCAATGAATGGCAACTTTAAAATGCCAGAACTTAAAGTTAAGGATGCTTCTGGAAACAGTGTAAACAATGTATACAATACATTTACTGTACAAGGTGATCTAACACGTGATACTCTTCCAGAATTGAATAAGATTCTTGATCTTGCAAGTAGTAAAACACAAAATGATATCCGTAAGAATAAGCGGAGATTTGGATGATTGTTATTGTAACACGTAAATAAATTAGGTGGCTACTCTTTCATCGGAGTAGTCACTTTTCTTATATTAAAAATTGGAAAGGAGGAATAAATATGCCAGGATTTATTTATAATGGAAAATCAACCAAAAATGCGATAAATAGTTCAGAATTAATACTGGCAAGTTTTGACTCAGTAGATTCTGTAACTGGTATGACACGTGATGCTGTTTCGGGAGAATCTACTATTGCACATCCTATAGCAAATGAATATGGGACTACATATAGCAATCTTGAAATTGAATATGGATTAATCAAAAAGAATAAAAAGCCATTTACAGAAGCAGAACAACAAATAATTGAAACATGGCTCACATCACCAAAAATATCACAAGATATTCAAATTTATGATTGTGAAAATAATATAACAGATATTTATTGTGGAAAATTCACAGAAACAGAATGGAAACCTATGAGTGGTGGATTTGCAGGATTAACATTTAAATTTACATGCAATTCAGCATATGGGAAAAAGAAATTTAGTCAAACCTATTCTATTAATGGCAGTAAAATAAATATAACAATAAATAATCTCACAGATGAATTAGAAGAATATGTTTATCCTGTTCTGGACATTTACCAAACCTCAACTACCAATGCTAATATTACTATAAAAAATAAAACCGACAATAACAATTCTATGAGTTTTTTAACACGTAGAAATAATCATATGATAATAGATTGTAAAAATTGTATTCCATATGATCAAACTACATCTGGAATAATTACATACAAAGATTTAGGATGGCAAGATGTAGGAAATATTTATTGGCTCAGACTTCTTCCAGGAGAAAATCAAATTGAGATTGATTGCTCTGCAACCGTCAGTGTAAAAGTAGAATTTGACTACACATGCAAAAGGGTAGGTGGATGGATATGATACCTACTTGTAAGAAAATATATTTGTGCGATTTTAATTTACATCCGTTAACGGTACTTAATGGCGTAGATACTAATTCTGTAAAATATAGTTGTCATGTAAAAGACTACGATGAACTTACATTTGATGTTGATGAATATATTATCATTAATGGTAAAAAAGTAAAATCTCTAGGTTACGATATGCTACTTCCTTACATGACTGTGTATTTGGAAGATTTAGGCATGCTCCAAATACAGAATCCTAAAACAAGCAATGATGGAAATAGTGAAAAGAAATCAATTATTGCATATTCTCTTGAAAAAGAATTTGAAGATAAAAACTGGTTAAATTTTAAATGTAACACAGGTGATAAAGATTCACTTGAACAAGTTGCGGAGAATAATCTAAATGAACTCGGATACGCTAAAGAGTTTGTTACTTTTTATAATAAAAATAAACATGATTTATCATTTATTCATCTTCTATTAGAAAAACTTCCTGGGTGGTCAGTAGATGATGATGATATTGATCCCGTGTTATGGACACGAAAGCTTCCTGCTATTACACAAGATAATACAAATCTATATGCTCTTTGTTGTTCTTATATTGCTCCACGCATGGAAATTCTATTTTTATTCGATACAATTCATCGGAAAATCAAAGCTATTGCAAAAGAAAATCTGAATGATAAAAAATATGAATCAACTGTTTTTATTAGTTATAGAAATCTTGCTCAATCTATTGATATTGATGTAGATGAAGATTCTATCTTTACAAGATTCAATGTACGTGGAGATAATGATTTAAATGTAATTAATTGCAATTATGGCGATTATTATGTTATGAATCTGGACTATTTTTTATGCTCTCCATATATATCCGATGAATTACTTATAAAAGTAAAGAAATGGATTAAATATAGAGATAATAACCGTAATAAGTATATTGAAATTGCGAAGAACGCAGCGGATGCAAGCCAAAAAGTAAATGATATTATTTATAGAAATCCCGCAGATGATTTAGATATCAAACAATGGGATGATATGAATGAAGATGGTTTAAATGAAAGTCTTAAATATTATAATTCTCTATTAACAAGTTTACAAGTTTCTGTAGACCCAAATTGGGATGCATCGAATAATGATTTTTCAACTTATAAACCGTGGACTAAAGCAGATGGCAGCGTTGACCATGACAAGTATCTTGAGAAATTAAAAGCTCAAGAAAATGGATATGGTGGATATTATACCTATTATGATATTCTTCATTATATTATTCCAAATATTGAAATTGCTATCCGAAATCTCAAAAAAGTAGATGAGAAAAAAGAAGATTATGTCAAAGACTGGGAAACCAATTGGGATTTATATGGAACATCTGAATTAGATGCTTTAAATAAAAAATACACAGAAGAACTTGAAAAAGTTCAAGATTATGCAAAGCCTTGGAGTGAATTAACAGACGAAGAAAAACGAGCTAATAGTGGTAATAAAGATAGTTATAATATTTATCATAATAAATATGTAGAAATTTATGGATATATAAGTGCAAATGGTACTCTTACCGCTGCTATTGCAAAAAGAAATCAAGAAAAAGAAAAAGCACAGAAAATTCTTGATGGATATAATTCTCAAATGTCGAGCATGAAAATATCTGCAAGTATTAACAATGCAGATTATGGATTTACTGATGAAGATAAAACTGTTATATATTCACTTTTCCACGATCAAGATTATCAAAATAATAATATCATTTCTACTTCTGTTGATACATCTGTTACAGAAATTGATAGAGAAAAGGAATTATATGATGATGCGGTTGAGAAACTTTCAGAGGTAGCACAACCTCAATTCAAGTTTACTGTATCTTTAGATAATCTTTATAGAATCGAAGCTTTCAAACATTGGCAAGGAGAACTTGAATTACTTAAATTTATTCGTTTAGGTATTCGTGATGATTACAGTATAAAACTTCGTGTTACTGGAATCACATGGAATCCTTGTGATGTTACAGAAGATCTTACACTTGAATTTTCAAATATGATCACATCTCGCTCTGGAAGAACTGACCTTACAGAATTACTCGATACTGAAAATAATCGTGGTTCAAAAAATAGTATATCTTTTGGTACTGGTGATTCTGATAGTGAAAAAGAATACTTATCTTCCATGCTTCAACAATTAGTTAAAATGGGAGCATTTAAAACGGCTGTTGGAAATATTGCCGGAAGTACAACAGCTAATCTCGATGAAGCTAGAATCAACACTTTAGTTTCTAACTTTATTAATGCTTCAAAAATTAAAGTTGATAATATTGAAGGTGATAAAGGTAGTTTTAATGAGTTCTTTACGAAGTATCTTGATTCAGAGGTTATTTCTACAAACCTTATTAATGGTCAAAATGGGGATTTCATTGACTTTGTAAATTCTCATTTGAACATGAAACACATTACCACAGAGCTTTTACAAGGTGAAACTGGTAATACTTTTATTGATTTTGTCCATAATGAGATGAAAACTGGTACGATTACGGCAGATCAAATCCGTAGTGAAGATGGAAAAACATTTGTTGATTTAGTAAATGGACAGATTCAAGCGGCAAAAATCACAACAGATCAAATCTCTGGTGGAGATGGAACTACGTTTATTGATTTCTTAAAAAATCAGATTTCTACTTCTGATATCACAGCAAATCAAATTAAAGGATGGGGCGATTCACAAACTTTAATTGACTTTGTAAATAATAAAATCACTACATCTAATATATCAGCAAATAAAATCACAGGTCTAAATGATTCTAAAACATTCATCGACTTTGTAAATAATCAGATTAATACCAGTGTTATTAATTCTGATTTGGAGAATGTAAAGAATATCCTTGCAGGAAATGCAGGTGTTGGTAATTTACAATCAATTCATCTTACATCTGCAAATGCTGTTATTGATGAAGCGGTTATTAAACAGATTATTGCTGCAAAAATTTCTGTAGCTGATTTAATGATTCATGAGGCTACAGCAGAGCTGATAACTCTCATATCTCAGGATGGAAAACCTTCAATCGCTTTTAAAAATAGTACACAACAGTTTTATGATTCAAATGGAAACGTCAGAGTTCAAATTGGACAAGATGCCACAGGAGCATTTACTTTTTCTTTATTTGATGAAACTGGAACTGGCGTATTAATAGACAGTAAAACAGGTGTCCATGATGGTGCAATCGCTGACGGATTAATCGTAAATGATATGATTCAAAGCGGAACTGTTTCAAAAGATAAACTCAGTTTTCCTATTGTTGAAACAGATGAGAATGGCAAGATTTCTATTACAAATATTCTCGACGGAAAAGGAAATGAATTTGGCGTATCCTATACAGAATATCAAGAAAGTGTTGCAACTGAATTATCAACTATAAATAGTAATTTAAGCGGAGTATCTTCTACTGTAAGCAAAATAGATAAATCTATTACAGACAAAATTTGGGAATCGGATATTACGACAAAGATAAATGACTATGATCAAACAACCGTTAAAGATATTAGAGATAGAACTACTTCTGTTGAAAAGAATATTACGGGCATAAATTCTACCGTTAAAGATATGCAGACGACACTTGAAAGTAAAGCTGACGGAACTACTGTCCAATCACTTACAATTCGTGTATCAAAGGCAGAACAAGATATGAGTGGATTCAAACAAACCGTTGAATCAACTTATTCTACAAAATCGGAAACAGAATCGGTAAACAATTACGCTAAAACATCTTTTGAACAGCTATCAGATAAATTCTCATGGTTAGTGGATGGAACATCATCTTCTACTTCTCTCACACTTACGGATAGTTTGGTATCTGCAATCACGAATCAGTTTGTTATCAAATCGCCAGATGGCACTTCTACCATTATTGAAGGTGGAAAAATCAAAACAGGTGCAATTACAACCGATATGCTCTCTTCTTCTGTAATCAAATCAAAGAATTACAAAGAAGGTACATATGTTGACGGTGCAGGTTATTCTATTTTAGGAACATTCCTTGATTTAGACAACGGTATGATTCATACACCTGGATTCTATACAGATACAATCGGAAATGCATATTTCAATGGTACAATCAACGCATTAGATGGATGGTTTGGAACAGAGCAACATAATTGGTATATTGGAGCAACTATCATTACAGACATAATGAACAATGATGGTGCGTTGACAGGCGATGAATATTCTTATTTGAAAGCTACTGAAAATGCTGCGATTGTAGTGAATGAATGGCATTTACAAAGCCAGAACGATAATATGAGCCTTCAATCTGGATTGACTACTCTTAACAATGGTAAGTTTGTACTCAATCCACAAGATAATAAATATTATGATTTTGGTATCGTAAAACCAGACATGAGCAAAGATGCTAAGTCATATAATAAGAAATTCTTATATATTAGACGAGCAGATACACCTACTACTCATCCTCAAGATTGGGAATATTTATTTCACGTGGATTATGATGGTTCTATTTGGTATAAAAATCAAAATGTTGCTGGTGGAAATGTTTTTCTATCTACTACAGGTGGAACTATCAAAGGTGATTTAACAGTCACAGGAACATTAAATGCAACGGCAAATCAAGCGAAAAAAGTAATAAATGCTTTGAGCATCAATGGAAAAGCTTATGATGGTTCAGCGGCAATTAATGTTGGTTCTATATCTATTGCATATGGTGGTACAGGTGGAACCACTGTCAATGAAGCAAGAGCAAATTTAGGAGTACTAGGAGCAAATAATAAAAATGGTTATTATGGATTGGCTTGTCCAGATGGAAATGATACAGACTGGATAAGATCAACTGTAAATGGTTTGATTCCTTATCAATCTGGAATTGCTGGTGATGGTCATAGTTCTCTTGGTACTAGCACATGGTATTTTTCAGAGGCTTATATTGATTTTATTCATGGTTCTTTAAAAGGAACTGCTGATAGAGCTGTTTGTGATGATGAAGGAAATAAGATTTCTTCAACATATTTAAAAGCAACATCTACAGAATTTGATTCGATTACTATTGGTAATATGATCGTAAATGGTACAGCAAGATTTGTAAGTGGTTTAATGGGAACATTAACAGGTAATGTTATTGGTAATGTTTCAGGTAGCGCAAGTTATGCGACATCTTCTGATACTGCAAACTATATTAATCTTGTTGCAACTAATGAGATTCGTTTTTATAAAAACCAGTTCAAAGGAGGTACTGTACATTTTGGCTATAGATGGTCAGATGGTTCTACTTCTCCTTTGATTACAGAATACAGATTCAACAATGGTAATGGATCTCCAACTCAAGTTACGGCTTCTCAATTTAATGGTAATTTAAATGGTATTGCTACTAGAACTACTCTATTAAATCCTGTTACAACATCTGATACTTTTACAACTGGCACTAGCACATGGCGTAATGGCATAACAGATGGATATGTAGTATGGGGACAATGGTGGAGAGATACTAACTTAACAAATGATACTGCTAATTTAACTATCTGGATTAGAAAAGAAGGTACTGTTACTAGCGCAAATATGACTATTGATGGTACTATTTATGCAGTCGGAGGATTTAATGGTAACGCTACATCCGCAACCAAACTTCAAACAGCACGTAAAATTGGTAATGCTTCTTTTGATGGCACGGCAGATATTAGCTTATCTTCTATTGGCGCAGCTTCAAGTGGACATACTCATAATTATGCTTCAACATTGAGTTTAAATGGAACGAATTTTACTGTTACATCAAATAAAATCACAGTAAGTAGAGAACAACTATTAACTGCTATTGGTGAAGTAACTAAAACAGCAAACGGATATATGTCTGCTGCGGATAAAGCTAAACTTGATAATATCAATGTTTCTGACATTGGTACAGTTGGAGCAAATAGTATCAAAGGTACTGGATATATTAATGTATCTATTTTAAAAGGTGTTGCTACTATTTCACATGGTATTTCTGGTGTTACAGCAGGAACTTATGGTGCTGATTCTACAAACAATTTTACAATCCCTAAGATTGTAGTTGATTCTACTGGTCATATTACAAGTGCAAGTGCTTATAGTGTTACAGCGGCTAATATAGTAAGTAAATTAGGAACTACAGCAGTCAATCGAGCTACGGCCGATTCAGATGGAAACGCAATTAATACTACTTACTTGAAGTTATCTGGTGGAACAATGACAGGTAATATTTCATACAAAGGTACTAAAGCAACATATGATATGATCACATTCATCGACAATCCTAATGATACTTATGGTAACGGTATCGCTATTGGTGGTGGTGGTACAGTAATTATCGGAGGAGGAGAATCTTCTGATTTTTGTAAAAACAATTACATTAGTGATGGCGGTAATGAACGTCTTATATTGGCAAATGATGGTATGATTGATTTTTATGTTAATTGTCAAGAAGGTTCAACAAGTAAGGCGGTTCATACTTATATTGATACCACTGGTAAATATATTGGTGTTTCTCAAAAAGCAACTCAATTAGAAACTAGTAGAAATATTTTCGGTAAATCGTTTAATGGAACAAGTGATGTAGCAGGACAAGCAATGGTTTATGGTTGGTACAATTCTAACGCGGAAAACCGATATGTTAGTGGAGGATTACAAATTCGTGAAAATAATTGCGTACAAAACAAACAATCTGACATAGCATATGCCCCTTCAATAGGATTCCATTGGTCTAATAGAATTGCTGCAACATTATTATTTCACTCAGATGGAATTTTCTATTTTAGAAAACAAAATTTCACTGATAGAGCGACTATTGATGCAAATTTAAATGCCGGAAGTATTGCAACCACCACAGCCAATATTTATGGCACAGCTACATTTACAAATATGTCTGTTCATAATGGTGGAATAAAATCTGGTTTACTTCATCTTCAAGGTACTACATCTGCATCTATTGCTTATGGCGCAAATAATCCAAAGATTAAGTTTGTAAATTCAGATGGAAGTCAAATAGTTGAACTAATGTACACTGATTATGATTCTGTAAGATGGCCTGCTGGTTTAGCTGTCAGAGGAAATCAAGGTAATGAATATTTTGATGTACCTCATTTATATGCTAGTCAAGTACATGTTGATAATCATTGTGCTTTACAATATGACAGTTCAAATCAATGTTTGAACTTCGTATTCTCATAATACAGGGAAGATAGGTGTCATAGCCTATCTTCTCTCTCGAAAAAAAGAAAGGAGGGATTGTTTGGGTTTACAAGTATGGATGCCTATGATTGGAAATATTAATAATCAAGGGCTAAGTAATTTATCAAATCTTTCTGGAAAATATGTACAAGGAACATGTAGCACTTTTGGAAAGTGTTTAAATGTCCCTAATTCTTCACCTATTAGTTTTACAGCAGATGGATTAGTTAATGCTAAAAAATTCAGTGTGTGTTTTTGGACGTTAGCTGATAATAGCACAAAAGCTGACTGGAATCAAATGTTGCAGTTAGGTGATAAAAAGACCGATGGTTCTTATGGAAGTAATTTTCGTTTTGAATCTTGTACGACTTATCCTCGTGCATGTTCTTTTCATAATAATGATATATGTGCAATCACTGGTGGAAGTAGAATTTTAGGTTCTTCAAATGGTACATGGTATCATGTTTGTGTTACATATGACGGCACAGAACTTAAATCATATACTAATGGAAATTTAATTGGAACGGACGTAGGTAATGGTGGTTATCTCACAGGTTATGTTCAAATTGGTAGTGCAAATTATTTTGGTTTAATGAACGATCTTCGTATATATGATGAAGTTATTTCACAAAAGCAAATAAGAAGTATTTATAATTTGCAAATCATTCATTATCCGTTGAACAATATCTATGAAGTTGGAATTACAAATAAATATTTTGGTGATGCTGCGGAAGGTGCTTTGAATTATGATGGCAATTATATCACCAGAACAAAACTTTCAAATGAACGTGGATATAAATACAAATTGTCCTATACAGGTACAGGAAAAGATATGTGGAAATCTTTGGAAATAGGAAGTCATTTCTCTTTTACCGCAGGAAGGACATATTATTATTCATGTAAAGTACGTTGTCATTCTAAGTCTCATACTCAATTATTTTTAAGAGCTGCTAGATGTGGTAATGATTGGGCAACAAATAATGTAGATACTTTAAATGCGGATGGACAATGGCATGAATATACTGTTTCTCAAACTATAAATGCAAATTTTGATAGGTCGGGTACTACTGTTACGTGTAATCCGTGGATTGAATTTTATACCAATAATATGAGTACTAGCGGTATGTCTTATACTTTTGATATAGATATAAAAGATATCCAAGTAACAGAAGGACAAAAATATTCGTTTATCGCAAATGAAATGGTAACTTCCTCTGTATCAGATATATCTGGATATTCTAACAACGCATCGGTTGGTATTGGCGTGCTATACTCTGTATCTAATACATCGTTAAATATGTTAGATGATTCTGTAAGTGTAAATGATACTACTCTTTCTGTACCAAATGCAAGTGTTACTGATACAACTTTATCATTGGCTTCTAACAACGCATCGGTTGGTATTGGCGTGCTATCTCCACGTTATGACGCATGTTATTATTTTTCTGCAAAATCATATCTTAAATTTCCAAATCCAATTTATGCTAAAAAGACAATTTATGGTCTGACTATTAATATGTGGGTAAGGCTCGATAGCGGATGTGGTGGATATGCTACTATCCTATCAGGTCTAAATAATCCTCCAAGTAATTTCCCCTGGATATGCGTAAATACAGAAGGTTCAGGTCTTTGGAGCTATATAGGGAGTAATGCACCTCAGTATGGACGAGGAATGTCAAATGAACTTTTATCATTAAATACATGGTATATGATCACATATGTTTTTAATAGTGGAAGTGTTTACTGGTATCTTAATGGTACAAGAAAAGGTGATATTACAAAATATACTACATTAAATTATATCAATGCAGATATGGAATATTTAGCGTTGGGAAACTCTTATTCAGGAACACAATGGAATACAAATTTCTGTGGATGGATTTCTGATTTTAGAATGTTTACTACGGTACTTAGTGCAGACGATGTTAAGGCATTGTATCAAAATTCAGCATCTATCACTTCGACTGGACAAGTTATGCTAGCAGGTGAGGTGATTGAATCATGACAACGATTAAAAAGAATGGAAATGCTATTGTTCCAAATTTGTATGAGTGCAAAGCGATGTCTATTTTTGTTGATGGAAATGGAATGGCTTTACAAAATAGTATTACTTATACACCAAATACAGGATCAAATTCGTGTATGCCTGAACGTGTCGTAACAGTAACTCCAAATGTAAAATATTACATTGAATGTACTCTCACATGGAATGGATTTACAAAAACAAACTCTGGTGGAACTTTTGATATGTGGTTTCAAGGTACTCAAAATGATGGATGGACAACAGGAAATCCTATCACAGGTGCGCTAAATGATATAAAAAGACCACGTGACGTTGTATTGAGTAAGACTACTGGTGTTTATACATATAAAGCTACATTTACATCTACAAGTACATCTATAACAAAATTCGGAATTAGTATGAGAAGTGATTATTCAAATGGAACTGCATGGGTAACTCTCAGCGATATACTGATTGTTCCAGAGAAATATTACATTGACCTCTTATCTTCCAATTCTGTAAAGACAAAATTTCATAATACTTATATAAGTTGCAACGAAATTATAGAAAATTAAAGGACTAATTGTTAAGTAATCTATTTTATAGATAAGAGTGTAAATAAGTGGACAAATGTATTTTGCATTCCTTGTTCACACTTACTTAACAATAGGTTTCAAGCCTTAGTGACTGCTACTATCGAAAGATATGTTGCAGATACGAACTACGTTAGAGAAAAGGTTAAAAACACACCTTCAGATGTGCTCGTCAGTCTGAAGCTCTGTGAGTGCCAATCAAGAAACTATGCTAATGTCCTACATAGATAACAGAGAAACACATATACCCTCTCCAACATTGGCAAGACGAAAATTACTCCGAAAGGAAGGTATCCAGAGATGGAAAATAAAATTGAATATTGTTTTGTTATTGATAAAAATAATAAACCATTAGCACCGACAAAAGTTAATAAAGGTTGGTATTTGATTAGAAAAGGTAGAGCTAAATTAAAAAGCAAATATCCTATGGTAATACAATTAGAAAAAGAAGTTAAATCTAATGAAGACGATGAAAGTCATATGGTTTGTGGCATAGATGACGGTTCTACACATGTTGGTTTAGCTATTGTTCAGAAATGTCTTACTAAAAACAAAGTAGTGTTTAAAGGAACGATTGAGCAACGCCAGGATGTAAAGCGTCTCATGGATGTAAGGCGTGGATATAGACGTTATCATCGTTGCCACAAAAGATACAGACAAGCAAGATTTAATAACCGTTCATCTTCTAAAAGAACTTGTAGATTAGCACCAAGCATCAAACAAAAGAAAGACGCTATTTTAAGAGTATTATATCAACTAAATAGCTGGATAGATATTCAAGAATATTACCTTGAAGATGTTTGTATAGATATTCGTGCAATGACAGATGATTATAAACCTTATAGATGGCAATATCAGAAATCTAATCGCTTGGATGAAAATTTAAGAAAAGCGACTATCCTGAGAGATGGATGTAGATGTCAAGAATGTGGGAAATCTAACTGTATATTAGAAGTACATCATATTAGAGCAAGAAGATATGGTGGAGCTGATACCATTGGAAATTTAATTACTTTATGTAAAAAGTGCCATGATAAAACAGAAAGTAGAGAAAAGGATTTTGAAGAAGGATATTTCAATATGATTAAATCTAAGCCAAAAAGATTTGATTATGCAATGCATGTAATGCAGGGAAAAACTTATTTGAGAGAAAAGATTTCTGAATTAGGAATATTACATCTTACAAATGGTGGAGAAACTGCTAATAAACGTATTGAGTGGAACATAGTAAAATCTCATAGTAATGATGCAATATGTATTACAGATGGCATCCCAGATACTTGTGATATTAAAGAGTGGATTATTAAACCAATGAGAAGGAAATCAAAGGCAAAAACTGATAATGTGCTAGGAATTAAGCATAGAGATTTAGTTTCTTATACATATAAAAGTGGAGAAACTCATACAGGATATGTTACTGCTTTATATCCAGAACAATTGGCTTTAAATTTTCAATCAAAAACTAAACATTGCAAGAAAGTAAATGCACGAAAATGCAGATTACTTTGGAAATTCAATAAAATTTACTGGTTATAACAATGTGTATAATATTGCACATTTATCTATAAATAAACACATTTTAGACAGGAGAAAAAATTTATGGCTGTATTTAAAGTAAAAGTAACAAAAAAAGAAAGTGGTGAAGAAGTTGAATATCGACTTTATGAGTGGAATCCTTCTATGTTTCAAACAAATGCCACTTTGAAACTTATTACATCGGACTATCAATCTGTAAAAACAGATTTTAATGATATTGAAAAATTAGATATATATGCAGGAGAAAATTTCTTAGCTGCATTTACAGCATATGATAGCTTCTCTTCTGCTATGGCTTTTAGTTCACAATTTTATGAGCCTGAAAGTCGTTTTGTTGACGTTATCGAAATCAATCTAACAAAAGCTGATTTAGTGAATCAAGTGAAAAAACTTGATGCTAAAATCAATCCTGTAGTAAATCCAGATGAGATGGATTTAGAAGAATATAAAACATATATTTATAATCAAGTATCTCAATCTGCTCAAGCGGATATTTTTAATGGACAGGATATTGTTATGTCAGATGGAAGCACAGGACATTTCACGTTCACTCTCGAAGATCAAAGTAATACTGCTTCTGCAATGGCATCGGTTAGAGAACTATTAGGACAGGGAGTTCCTATTGAACAACTTTCTGTTCCGTATCATTCATCTGGAAATCCATGCGAAATGTATTCCGTAATAGATTTTACAAATATCTATACAACACTATATCTTCATTCTACTTATGTGCAAACATATTGTAATGCCATTAACATGTTAATCAAAGTATGTGAATCTAAAGAAGAACTTACAAAAATTACATATGGAATGGAACTTCCAGAAGAATCTATGAATCGTGTAAATGAAATCGTAGCATCTTCCAAAGCGTTTATGATGAAGATTGTAGAACCATACCTTCCAAAAACTGATACAGATACAACTGGCAAGGATGAATCTAGTAAAGATGATACTACAAAAGATAATGTGAATACAGATTCTTCAACGGAATCATCATCTGAAACAAAGAACAACTAATCAAAAGAATGAATTAATTTAAAGGAGATTTTAATATGAGTAATTTCAAGAAAATGACACTAAAAAATGTAGAGCTTATCAATATTTATGCGTATATCAATCGTACAGAAAAAGTAATTGATAAAAAAGGAAATGTTGAAAAAGACGAAAATGGCAATGAGAAAACATACTCTCCTACTTTTGAACTTATCAAGAATTTTAATACAAAAGCAAAGTGGGCGTTTCGTGTAAATCTCAAAAAGATTGAAGAAGCTAATAAGCTTTATGAAGAGGCACTTAGAGAATTTCAGTCCGAATATGCTGACGATGAACATTCCACAGAAGAAGTTATGAAAGATGAAAAAGGCAATCCTGTAAAAAATGAACAAGGTGAAGAGATTAAAACAAGAACTGTCAAAGAAGAATATTTTGCAGAGTTCCAGAATAAATACCAGGAACTTTTAGTACAAGAAAATGAGATCAATTTCAAGATTATCACTATTGATGATATCGAAGATGCAAACCCATCTTTTGCAGACCTTGAGATGCTATCATTTATGATTGATGATGAGGACGAATAATATCGTCCTCTTTTTTGGAAGGGGGTACGATTTATTTGGCTCAATTAAATAATTTGATCGTGACAGGTAGTTCACGATTTTTGAATAAGGTTTATTTTAGCAACGGTGGCACATTTAATGGAAATTTGAATGTTAATAATGGAAATTTACAATTATATGGTAGAATTGCTTTGGAAGGATATGATTCTTGGCTTCGTATTAATGAACCAAAACAGTTTGAAGCAGGTATTTTTTGTGGCAATGGAACATTGAGAACAGATGGAGAGTTTCAAGTTGGAGCTAATGGTTGGGCATTTAAAGCAAATAGTGCAAATGTTATCTGTGGAGTAGGATTAAATGCAAGTAAAGGTCTTACTGTATCTGGAACAACACAATTAAATAATGGTCTTACCATCAAAAATGCTGCTGTTGAATTATATGGAGCTACACCATTCATAGATTTCCATTGTGCCAATAGTAATAATGATTACACTTCAAGAATTATAGAATGGGAGCAAGGTGTTCTCACAATCAATGGCGTAAATTGCTCAAGTTCAAATTTATCTGCAAGTAATGTTAATGCAACAAACGTCAATGTTTCTTCACGTATTAATGCGGATGCTGCAACAGCTATATTTAATAATGTCTATGTTAAAGATGAACTTCGTAGTACAACATGGGCGATTGATAATATTACAAATCTAGGTTCTACATTCTATGTATCTCCATGTATTATCTTTACAAATCCAAGTGTATATATTAATTCAAAATCTGGCACTACTGTTACTCTTACTATTACTGATAACAATATTATAAGTTCTAGTATTGGAGGTCAAACATGGACTTCTGGTAGTAAAATTAAACTTATGGGACGTATCAATACATCAGTTCTTGGTGTAGTAAATGGTACAATGGCAAGACAATTAAATACTACTACTGCTAAAACAGCATATATCACATTAAATTTTGCAACTACTGACGATTGTGCAGGAATTGAGCAAGGTAAGACTTATTCTGGTTCATCTGTTGGTGATTTAAAAATGATGATGTATGAAGTTAATCTTAATGTTAATGGTACAACTAAGAACAGACCTGTAGGAATCAGAATGTCATCTTATAATGAAGATAAGAAATCTAGTATTGATATTTATAATGGTACTGTTGATGATGGTAAGCCTATTGTGCGAATGGGATATTTAGGTGGACTTCCTGCTGTTAATGGAGAAAATCCTACTGGATATGGATTCTATGCTGTAGGCAATGCTTTCTTTAGTGGTAGGATTGTAAGTGGTTCTGGTAAGATTGGTGGATTTAGCATATCTCAATATACTTTGGTGAATAAAAATGGAGGTAGTACTGTTGGAATAAGTTCAACTGTAAATCATGATTGGGCGTTTTGGGCTGGTGCAGAAAATAGTGGAAGTGCTCCTTTTCGTGTTGGACACGGGGGACAATTATATGCTACAAATGCAAATATCACAGGTGTTATAAACGCTAATAGTGGTAAAATTGGTAACTGTAGTATTGAAAATGGTCGCCTTGTCCTTGGTGATACCATGAATTATGCAAATCTTAATGCTAATACATATGGTAATTATGGGTTCAAATTAGTTGCTGATGGAAATAACAATCCTTGGTTTCAACATTCACCACAGAGAGATATTCCTATAAGTCCTGTTGACTATAATTCATATAAGTGTAATGGTGGTGAATGGTTCAGAATCGAATTTGAATTTGCGTCTACAGTACAAGCAACTACAACTGATAGCTATGGTGCTAATACATACGTAAATATCAATATTGGATTATATGGAAAAAAAACAAATGGAGCAAGTTGTTACTTTATTCCATTTGGAGGACGATCCAATTCTTCAGGAACCGTTCAAAAAGTTTCTACTGCTGTGCAACTAGATTCGGATGTTAGAAGTTTTTCTGTTTGCATACAATGTGCAGGTTCAGGTACATTTTCTGGTACTCTTAAAATCCGTAATGTTTCTGTATATAGAATGATGGGGAATGAGTTAATAGTTGATGGTGCTATTACAGCAGCTAAAATTAAATCTGGTGAAGTTACATCGGATAAAATTGCAGCAAATGCTATTACGTCAGATAAGATCACTACGAATAATATTGCGGGTACTAATGGATGGATTAATTTGAGAAGTGGTACTTTTAAGTATAATGACGGTGCGTTAGCATGGGATGGAAGTACGATGACAATTGGTGGATTTAAAATTTCAAAATATAAAATTACTAATGATGCAATTGGAATATGTAGTACCGCTGGTCAAGGATGGGCTTTCTGGGCTGGTGCTTCAAGCGGTGGTAATGCTCCTTTTCGTGTAGGACATAATGGAAGTTTGTATGCTTCTAACGCTAATATTACAGGTACTATTAATGCAAGTAGTTTAACCGCAAAGCAATATTACAAGATATATGATAGTAATGGTAAAAACGAAAGAACATTTGTATCATGGAGTGGAAGTATGTTGTCTTTTGGACTTGTTTCTCAAAATGGTTCAAATGAAGCAGAAATTCAAATACTACCTGGAAGTCAAACAGTTACTTTTAATGGAGATATAGGGGCCACACAAGGAACAATATATGCTGGTTCAATTGATGCCACTGGTTCATTGTCTGTTAGGAAAACAGCAAGGATGGACATTTTAACGTTCTATGATTACCAACAAGACACTTTACCAACAGCATCGGACATGATATACAGAAGACCTATAGCATCAGCGGCATCAAATAATGGTAGAGTTGCATTTTTACAAGGAGCATCTGGAAATAAAATAAGTATTCGTGCGCAATATGGAAAATCCGATTTTTCAAGTGCAACATTTACAGCATCATCATCAGACATAAGATTAAAAGAAGATGTAAAAGATTCTTCCGTTAATGCTTTATCAAAAATTATGCAAATGCAAATTAGAGAATTTAATTGGAAACAAACAGGAGTGCATCAAGAATTAGGATGCGTTGCGGATGAATTAGAGTTAATCGATCCTCTTCTTACTACTGGTGGCGGATATGATGATGATGGTACTATGAATATCAAATCCATTGATACTCTATTATTGAGTGAATATGCAATTAAAGGTATACAAGAATTATACAAGCAAAACAAACATCAACAAAAAAGAATTGAATATCTGGAATCACAACTAAAGAATAAATAAAAATAAAAGGCAATAGACTATATTAAATCTATCACCTTTAGAAATTTATTTTACAGTTATCTTACATTTCACATATTTAGAACCGCTTTTGATTGTAATATATGCAGTTCCTTTCTTTCTTGCTGTAATTATACCTTTGCTATTTACCGTTACACCTTTTTTGTTGTTAGAAAAATAGCTTATTTTGTCTTTGCTATATGACGGAGAAATCTTTGGTTTTAACGTATACTTTTTACCTTGTTTTATTATAATATTCTTTTTTACTCCGTAGATTTTTTGTGTTTTTGCAGGTTTAACAGTAATATTTATTTTTGCTTTTAATCCACTCTTTAATATTAACTCAACCGTTTCTTTTCCGATTTTATTATATGGCTGAATTGTAATTGTATCAGATTTATCTCCTTTTTTAAGACATATGTTTCTTATATAAATACTTCCATTTAAATGAGTTCTGTCAACTACATTATCACCTTTTGCATGTTTAATTTGAAACTTTTTAATTTGATTAGCATACATTGTAACATTAGTAGTTGATGGCTTGCAATATGGTTTGATGGGATTTAATACTTTTCCGCTTATTACAGTTCCACAAATTCTACATTTTTGACAATTTGAATAACCATAATCTTTATATGTTGGTTCTTTGTATTTTATAGTATCAATTCTATGCTTTTCATTTTTGCAATCTTCACAGAATGTTATAGTGGTATTCGATATTTTTAATATACTTTTATTTTTGATAGAACCAGAATATTCAAAACTCTTTGTTAAATCATCATAAAAATATTCAAAATGATACACTCCCTCTGGTTTAGCTGACACAAATACATCACTTGATTCACTCTCTATCATGTCAGTTTTTGGATTGTAAAATAAATAAGTTGCCATATATGAATTGCTAATATTTGAGTTACTATATTTATAAAGAATTCTACCAACATAAGTTTTCTTATCAGGATCAGAATTATCATATGTTCTATTAGCAATTTTAAAACTAATGTTCAATCTATCTCCATATCCCAAAATTGAATCATTATTGATTTTAAAATCTGTGATAACAGGAGGTTGTGGCTTCACCTGATCTTCCTCAATATACTTTCCCTCTTCTGCTGTCCCATTAGAAAAATCACTAGCTGAAACTTTTCCTGCTGTTAATGTCATACACAATAATAGTACCGCCATTAATACAACATATGGTATAAAATGAATACCAATTTTCTTTTTCATTCTCTGTACCTCCCATAGTTTGATATCTTCATTTTACTCTCTTCTGTTGAATGTTGCAATCAAAATTAAGGTATAGAGAAAAGTTAGGAGGTGAAAAATGAAATCATTACGTAGTTTTATGAAATACCTACTACTCTTTACATTCTCTGGATATGTTTACGTATGCTTAGAGCTTATCTTTCGAGGACGTTCCGACATTACTATGATGTTTTGTGCGTCCATTTGTGCCATTCCAATGATTATTTTGAACAATATTTTTTCATATGAAACTGATATTTCATTACAAATAGGAATCTGTGCTGTTTTTGCAACTTTAATTGAATATATGTTTGGATTGATTTTTAATCAAGATTATCACATTTGGGATTATAGAAATATGCCTTTTAATATTGACGGACAAA
>OCHA01000896.1_pt1 | contig 27728 bp, 25 predicted proteins | sample 1538591 | NCBI WGS metagenome assembly OCHA01 (sample SAMN04571710, study PRJEB22368) | human gut metagenome | biome: human gut; material: stool | host: Homo sapiens | place: Luxembourg | collected 2012-09-06 | reverse complement strand
GAATACCTAACGCAGAATTTTACCCCTTAAGTATTACCAACGCCTCCTACACATTCACTGGAAAGGATTCCTAACTTTTATTCCGTGGGTATTTCATTTATTAACTCCCGATAATCGCCTCCGCATGTCTAAGCGCCGCCGATATATTCGGACAGAAATTCTCCCGTCCAACCAGCTCCACGAATCCGGCCTTCTCCATAACCTTCATCGGCTGTTCATTTACATGCGAGAATACCAGCGTAATTCCCTTATTTTCACATACTTTTGTCAGGTTAAATAATGCGTTCATCGCGGTACTGTCGATTGCCGGAACACTTCTCATACGAAGAACCAGGCAAGTCGTAAAGTCTTTGACAACGATGTGCTCGATCGCATCTGCAGCACCAAAGAACAATGGTCCGGTGATCTCATAGACACGGATCTGCAGTGGAAGCTTCTTAAGATGTGCATCCACATCCGGTGTATCATCATCCACGTAAGTCCAGCCATCGACATGTGTTTCCTCACTCATACGTTTGATGAAGAGAAGACATGCAAGTACCATGCCGATCTCGATCGCAATCACAAGGTCGAACAGGATTGTAAGAATGAAGGTTGCAAATAACACGATGATATCACTTTTCGGTGCAGTGCGGATTAAGTGTACGAATGTACGCCACTGGCACATATTGTATGCTACGATAAACAGGATTGCTGCGATGGTCGGCATTGGGATCATTCCGGCGAACGGCATTAGTACGACGAGTACGATGACCAGTGTGATGGAGTGTACCATTCCGGCAACCGGTGTACGTCCGCCATTTTTGATGTTGGCAGCGGTTCTTGCGATTGCTCCTGTGGCAGGGATACCTCCGAATAAAGCAGAGGCGATATTACCGGCACCCTGGGCAACCAGCTCCATGTCGGAACGGTGCTTACCGTTGATCATTCCGTCTGCAACGACGCAGGAAAGAAGTGATTCGATCGCAGCAAGCACAGCAATGGTAAATGCATTGGGAATCGCATTTTCTATAATGTGCAGATTCACGGCCGGCAGATGAAATGACGGAAGCGAATTACTGATCGTGTAAAGATTTCCAATTGTAGCAACCTTAAGCGGCAGGAACTTTACCATCAGGATTCCGACGATAACGGCGATCAGAGACCCCGGGATCTTTTTGAAGATCATCGGTGAGATAATCAGGATCGCAAGGCTTACGATACCGACGGCCAGAGCAGCGATATTCATGGTAGAAATATTTTCAATAAATGCTTTGAATTTTTCAGTGGTTTCAATTGGCTTTACGCCGTCCGGATAAGTGACTCCGAAGAAATCCTTTAACTGTCCGATGACGATCGTAACGGCGATTCCGGATGTGAAACCGGTTGTGATCGTATACGGAATGAATTTGATCAGGCTTCCGAAGTGGCAAAAGCCCATCAAGATCAGAAAGATACCTGCAAGGATGGTTGAAATTACGAGCCCGTCCAGTCCGTCTTTGGCGACAATACCCGCAACGATGGTTGCAAATGCGGCAGTCGGTCCGGCAATCTGTACACTGCTTCCGCCAAGTGCAGAGATGACAAATCCTGCAACAATCGCAGTGAAGATTCCGGCTTCCGGTCCGACACCGGAGGCCAGTGCAAGTGCAATGGACAGCGGAAGTGCGATGATCGCAACGATGATTCCGGAGGTCACATCTTTTACAAACTGGGACCGGTCGTAAGATTTCAGTGAAGTCAGTAACATTGGTTTCAATGAATTCATGTGTAAATTTTACCCTTTCTCTTTTGTTTTATTCCTCTAATCTATAAAAACAACTTTAAAAGTATATCATAGGAAGAAAGCCGAAGGGGGAGTGTTTGCATTTATATACAATCTTGTGGGAAATATATAGAGTTGTACATGGAAAAAGGCTTGAAATTCATAGTACGAAAGTCTATAATATGTTGCGGGCAGTTATGATACTGCACACGATAGTTAGAAAATCAATGATAAAATTCAACAAAAAAGGCAGGTGAACAGAATGGACGGTTGCGATAGTCATGGGCGAAGTTGCAGCATAGGATGGAAATTAAAAAGTTTATTAAGCAACAGTCGATTCTGTTTGAGTTAATTGCTGTACATTTAAGAGAAGCTCCAAGTGGCAGGTTCTAGGTACAGGCATTATAGATTTCTTTTATTTCTTATCCTATTTCCCAATGAGTATTACAAGTGAATAATAGCAGTCGTTTCATGGAGGATATGATCGTTACATATCCTGCAGTGTGTTTATGGTGTAGAAAACCGGAAAATATATATCCGGTTATCGTGCACTAGAAAAAGGATAGGAGGTAAAGGTATGGAAAACAAAGATTACACAGTCGAGATACTGGAAATCATCAGAAGTAATACATCACCAGGTATTATGAGAAGCAGACTGGAAGATTATCATGCAAATGACCTTGCAGAAGTATTTCCACAGCTGAAAGTATCAGAGAGAAGAAAAATCTGCAGAATCCTGGATCTGGACATGCTTTCTGATATCTTCGAGCATATCGACGAACAGGAAGCAGCAGAATATCTGGATGAGATGGATATCAAAAAAGCAGCAGCGATCCTTTCGGCAATGGAGACGGATGCAGTTGTGGATGTTCTGCAGATGATTCCGAAAGAAAAGAAAAATCTGCTGATCGAATTAATGGATGACGATGCCAGAAAGGACATGGCAATCATCGCTTCCTTTGATGAGGAAGAGATCGGAAGCAGAATGACAACGAACTGCATCATGATCCGTGAGAATCTGACGGTGAAGCAGGCAATGAGCAGTCTGGTAGAACAGGCAGCAAAGAATGATAACATTTCTACGTTATTTATGGTAACGGAAGATAATACATTTTACGGAGCAATGGATCTGAAAGATCTGATCATCGCGAGAAGAGAGTCTCCGTTAGAAGATCTGATTGCGACATCGTACCCATATGTATATGGAAATGAGCTGATCGATGACTGTATCGAGAGATTGAAAGATTATTCCGAGGATTCGATCCCGGTACTGGACAACGACAATAAACTTCTCGGAGTAATCACATCCCAGAGTATGATCGACCTGGTCGATGATGAGATGGGTGAAGACTATGCGAAGTTCGCCGGTCTGACCGCAGAGGAAGATTTGAAAGAACCATTAAGAGAAAGTATCAAGAAGAGACTTCCGTGGCTTCTGGTATTGCTGGGACTTGGAATGGTCGTTTCATCCGTAGTCGGTCTGTTTGAAGAAGTGGTAAGCCAGCTTACAATCATCATGTGTTTCCAGTCACTGATCCTGGATATGGCAGGTAACGTAGGTACGCAGTCACTGGCCGTAACGATCCGTGTATTGATGGACGAGTCACTGACCGGAAAGCAGAAGGCAGAACTGGTATTCAAGGAAATGAAGATTGCATTTTCGAATGGATCGATCCTTGGAATACTGTCGTTTGCGTTGATCGGTCTTTATATTGCATTATTTAAAGGCAAGACATTCGTGTTTGCATATGCGGTATCCGGATGTATCGGAGCGTCACTGCTGTTGGCAATGGTAATCTCAGGAGCGGTCGGAACACTGATCCCGCTGTTCTTCAAGAAGATCCATGTAGATCCGGCGGTAGCGTCCGGACCACTTATCACAACGGTCAATGACCTTGTAGCGGTTATATCATATTATGGACTGAGCTGGATCTTCCTGATCAATATGATGCATCTGGCTGGATAGAATACACATAGTAAGAGCGAAGAGAAATAAAAATGGACATTAAAGATTTAAAAGTATTTCAGACAATTGCAAAAGAAGAAAGTATTGCAAAGGCATCCCGTATTCTCTATATGACACCTCAGGGGATCAGTAAGATCGTAAAGAACCTGGAGGCAGAGATGGGGTGCCGTCTCTTTATACGCAATAAAGCCGGTATGCAGCTTACAGAGAGTGGGAAACGTTTTCTGGAATATGCGGATAAAGATATTGCAGATTATTATCAGGTTAAGAAAGATATCCTGCATATCGAGCAGAGACAGAAGAAAGTGGTAGATCTGTTGTCTGCTTATGGAATCATCCGTATGGTGACACCGGACTGTATTGCAGAATTTCGCAGGAGATATCCGGATATAGAGTTTCATTACAGAGAATATCCGGATCTTCAGACAGAGCATCTGTTTGCAGAGAATGAAGGAAATGTAGCCTTTTCTATCGGAGAATTTGATGAAGAATTATATCATGTGGTTTCTTTGGAGACATTTCCTGTTAAAATGTTAGTGAATGGGCAGGATCCTTTAAGTAAACGTGAAAGTGTTACGATAGAAGACCTGAAGGACAGGCCGTTGTATATAGAGAGCAACCAGTTCGCAATCTACCATATGATTATGCAGAAATGTAAAGAAGCGGGATTTCAGCCGGATATAGCATTCCAGACCAGTGGTTTCAGTCTGTGTCATAAGATGGTGAAAGCAAATAAAGGAGTATCTGTGACGGTGGATTTTGTGTTTGACGATATGAAAGAATCCGGGATGCGGCTGATTCCGTTTTCGGATGGAATATATGAATGGAAGGCATGTATGATCACTAGAAAAGAAGAGGTGGAAAATGAAGCAGTGCAGTGTTTCCGGCAGTTTATACAGGAATGGATTGAGAAAATAAAACGTGGAGAGATTGTACGGTAAGATTTGAATCGGACAATCTGTGGATACAGGATAAGAAAAAAGTTGATAGAAGGGAACAAAAAGTTGAGGATAAGCCATATATTCGACATTATTAACAGATAAACAGTGTCGAATATATGGCATTTTTGTATAGAAATTTTGAAATATAGAGGGAATGAATAAATAACAAGTGTTATAGATTATATCACTTTAACAAATAGATTTCTGACAGATATAATATAAATATATGGGTATTAGGGATACCTGAGAATTATTTGTATTATTAGGAGGAATTACTTATGAACATCGGAGTAACAGAAATCAGCCCAAGAGCGGTGCAGAGAGCGGCAGAGAAGAATTTTAAAAGCGGGTATTACTGTTGTGAGGCATTGATGTGCACCATCCGTGATGAATTCAAACTGGATGTACCAAAAGAAGTCATTGCAATGTCATCTGGTATGGCTGTCGGAGCAGGCAAATCTGGATGTGCCTGTGGCGCATTCAACGGAGGGCTGCTTGCACTTGGAATGTTCTTCGGAAGAACAGAGCAGGACGGACCAACCAATCCAAAGAGCGTAAAATGTATGGAACTGGTTCACGAACTGCATGACTGGTTCAAGAAAGCTAATGGGAAGAATGCAATCTGCTGCAGAGTTCTGACCAAAGAATTCAACATGGGACAGGGTGAGCACAAAGAACAGTGCATCTTTTTCACAGGACTGTGCGCATGGAAAGTAGCACAGATTGTCTGTCGTGAACTGGGAATCAAGAATCTGGATGAGATTGATGAACCAGCAGAACGTCGTGCAATTGCAGATATCTAGAATACATAGATCCAGACTAGAAAGGAAGACAAGATATTATGAAAGATGTAATTAAAAAAGTACCGGTTCCAATCTGTGGAGTCATGCTTGGAGCGGCAGCCTTAGGTAACCTGCTGCAGAGTTATTCTGAGGGAATCCGTTATGTATGTGGAGTGTTCGCAGCATTTCTGCTGATCCTGGCACTTCTGAAGCTGATTATGTTTCCGGGAGCTGTGAAGGAAGATATGAAGAATCCGATCATGGCAAGCGTATCAGGAACATTTCCGATGGCACTTATGATCTTAAGTACCTATGTAAAACCATTCATTGGACAGGCAGCTTATTATATCTGGCTGTTTGCAATTGCATTACATATTGTGCTGATCATTTATTTCACGGTGAAATTTGTATTCAAACTGCAGATGCCAAAGGTATTCGCAAGTTATTATATCGTATATGTCGGAATTGTCGTTGCATCAGTCACGGCACCTGCTTATGAGAAACTTGCAATCGGAAGTGCGGCGTTCTGGTTTGGATTTGTGACACTGATCCTGTTACTGATCCTGGTTACATACCGCTATGTGACGGTGAAAGAAGTACCGGATCCGGCAAAACCTCTGATCTGTATCTATGCGGCACCGACAAGCCTCTGCATCGCAGGATATGTACAATCTGTCATGCCGAAATCTTACGGATTCCTGATGGGAATGTTTGTAGTTGCAACGGTGATCTACATCTTTGCACTTGTAAAAGCAATCGGCTATCTGAAGATGCCATTCTTCCCAAGCTATGCGGCATTCACCTTCCCATTTGTCATCAGTGCGATTGCTTCAAAACAGACGATGGCATGTGCAATGAATATGGGACATCCGATGCCGTTCCTGAAATATGTAGTACTGATCGAGACGATTATTGCGGTTGTTCTGGTTGTGTATACTTATATCCGGTTTATGGGATTTGTCTTTGACGGAAAGAAATAAATAAAATAATAAAGGGTGGCTGCTTATTGTAGGGCAGCCGCTTTTTGCGTTCTTGCATAGCCTTGAAAAAAAGGTTATACTCATAAGTATCAGTAAGAGGGAGGTTGCCTTTATGCCAAAACGATTTTGTGTGACAGGAACGTGTATTCCGGAAAAAAATTATATGGTAGATATCAGTGGACGGATTGATCGGATTATTCGGGATTATATTGAAAAAGGTCAGTATTTTACAATCAATCGTGCGCGGCAGTATGGAAAGAAAATACTTGAGGTAATAGTGTGAAATGGTAAAGATAGATCTGATCACCGGATTCTTAGGCTCCGGCAAGACAACATTTATAAAAAAATATGCAAAATATCTGATAGACCAGGGAGTAAATATCGGAATTCTGGAAAATGATTATGGCGCAGTCAATGTAGACATGATGCTGTTAAAAGATCTGGAAGGCGAGAACTGTGAACTGGAGATGATTGCGGGAGGATGTGATGCAGACTGCCACAGAAGGCGCTTCCGTACGAAACTGATCGCAATGGGAATGTGCGGATATGACCGTGTGATCGTGGAGCCGTCGGGGATCTATGATGTGGATGAATTCTTTGATGTGTTAAGAGATGATCCAATCGACAGATGGTATGAGATTGGGAATGTGATCACGGTCGTCGACGCAAAATTAGAGCCGGAAATGTCAGATGAAGCAGATTACCTTCTGGCATCCGAGGCTGCGAATGCAGGATGCATCGTACTCAGCAGAAGTCAGGAAGCATCGGAAAAAGAGATTGAAAATACAATTGCACATCTGAATCATGCAATGGAAAAAGTACAATGCAAGAGAAGATTTAAGGACGAAATTGTAGTAAAAGACTGGTCGGCATTTGATGATGCGGATTATGAAAGGCTGTTATCCTGTGGGTATGTGCTGGAGAATTACCGGAAAATGCATATCGAAGAGGGGGAGACGTTCAAATCCTTGTATTTTATGAATCTTGATAAGACGAAAGAAGAGATTGCAGAAGCAGCAGAAAAAGTCCTGGAAGACAGAGAATGTGGCAAAGTATTCCGTGTTAAAGGATTTCTGAAAGATAAAGAAGAAAAGTGGCTGGAATTAAACGCAACGCATCAGGAGATAAGAACTGCTCCGATTCCGGAAGGGCAGGAGGTTGTGATTGTAATCGGAGAAGAGATGAATGAGGCGAAGATACGTGGATATTTTTCGTGAAAATCTTAATTCGTCAGAAATACAACGAGAATGTTAATAAAATAACTAAAAATATTTGTTGAAAAGGCACAAGAATAATGCAAAATGACGAAAAGAAAGTAGAAAATAATTGTGTAGATTAGCTGAAAAGATGGAAAATGACTAAATGTCATTGAAATGATTTGGGCATCATGATATAGTAAATGCAGTTGAACAAGCAAGCTGAGATAGGAGAGCGAATACAAAGTAATCAGATGATTACTTTTTAGGCGCACTCTTTTTTTTTGAAAAATAATCCAGGGTGTAATAGAATAAGTTCAAAGCATAAAAGTTTAGCAAAATGAGGACAGATAAAATGAATCAGATATTTTATGATGCGGTTGGCAATAATCCGATTATTGCGGCTGTGAAGAACATGAAAGATATAGAAGTAAGTTGTGCAATAGAAGAGATACAGGTGATTTTCATATTATTTGGAGATGTCTGTTCGATAGACAGGATTGTAAAGCGGGTGAAAGATGCAGGAAAGGTTGCGATGGTACATGTAGATCTGATCAGCGGACTGAGCCCGAAAGAAGTTTCGGTAGAATATCTGAAAGAACATACGGAAGCAGATGGCATTATATCAACAAAGCCATCACTGATCAAGAAAGCAAGAGAACTTGGAATGTATACAGTTCTGAGATACTTTCTGCTGGACTCCATGGCATTTGAAAATATCAGACAGCAACAGCATATGGTGAGACCGGATTTTATAGAAGTACTTCCGGGTGTGATGCCAAGAGTGATCAAACGGATCTGTGGTTCAGTGAAGACACCGATCATAGCCGGAGGATTGATCACAGATAAAGAAGATGTGATGGCTGCATTATCAGCCGGAGCAATTGCAGTATCATCAACCAATCATCAGGTATGGAAGATGTAATAACTGTATAAGATGAAACAGAATATTTAATTGCCTGAGGGAGCAATTTAAATAGAACGCATGCGAAAAAGTAACAAGTAAAATGAAGCGAAAATCAGGAGGAAATGAATATGGCAAAATATGTAATGGCGTTGGATGCAGGAACTACCAGTAACAGATGTATTCTGTTTAACGAAAAGGGTGAGATGTGCAGTGTGGCACAGAGAGAATTCACACAGTATTTTCCAAAACCGGGCTGGGTAGAGCATGATGCGGATGAAATCTGGGCAAGTATGCTTGGTGTTGCGGTAGAAGCAATGAACATGATCAACGCAGAAGCAGAAGATATCGCAGCAATCGGTATCACAAACCAGCGTGAAACAACAATCGTCTGGGACAAAGAGACAGGAGAACCGGTACATCATGCGATCGTATGGCAGTGCCGCAGAACATCAGAATATTGTGACTCCTTAAAGGAAAAAGGATTAACAGATAAATTCCGTGAAAAAACTGGACTGGTCATCGATGCATATTTCTCAGGCACAAAGGTAAAATGGATCCTGGATAATGTGCCGGGAGCAAGAGAAAGAGCAGAAAGAGGAGAATTGTTATTCGGTACAGTTGAGACATGGCTGATCTGGAAACTGACCAAGGGTGCAGCACATGTGACAGATTATTCGAATGCTTCTCGTACAATGTTATTTAACATCAATACACTGCAGTGGGATGATGAGATCCTGAAAGAACTGGATATTCCAAAATGTATGTTACCGGAACCAAAACCATCAAGCTGCATCTACGGAGAGGCTGATCCGTCTTATCTCGGAGGCCCGATCCCGATTGCAGGAGCAGCAGGAGATCAGCAGTCAGCTTTATTCGGCCAGACATGTTTCAATGCAGGAGAGGCAAAGAATACATATGGAACAGGATGTTTCCTTCTGATGAATACAGGAGAAAAACCGGTATTTTCTAAAAATGGCCTGGTCACAACCATTGCATGGGGATTAGATGGCAAAGTCAATTATGCACTGGAAGGTTCGATTTTCGTAGCAGGAGCTGCGATCCAGTGGTTAAGAGATGAACTCCGCATTATTGATTCCGCACCGGATTCTGAATATATGGCAAAGAAAGTAAAAGATACCAACGGATGTTATGTAGTACCTGCATTTACAGGACTTGGAGCACCACACTGGGATCAGTATGCAAGAGGAACCATTGTAGGAATTACACGTGGAGTGAACAAATATCACATTATCCGTGCGACACTGGAATCACTGGCATATCAGGTAAATGATGTTCTTGTTGCAATGAAAGCAGATTCCGGAATTGATCTTGCTGCACTTAAGGTTGACGGCGGCGCAAGTGCCAACGATTTTCTGATGCAGACACAGGCAAATATCATCAACGCACCGGTAAACCGTCCGCAGTGCGTAGAGACAACGGCAATGGGAGCTGCTTATCTTGCAGGTCTTGCAGTCGGATACTGGGAAAGCAAAGAAGACGTCATTAAGAACTGGGCGATCGACAAGACATTTGAGCCGAAGATTGATGACGAACAGAGAAATAAGATGATCAAAGGCTGGAATAAAGCTGTAAAATACGCTTATGGATGGGCGAAAGAAGATTAAAAACTGAATAAAGAAAGATAGATAGAAAAAGGGGGAATTTTCTATGTTACCTTATATTGCTGAATTTTTGGGGACAATGATACTGATTATTCTTGGAGACGGAGTAGTTGCGAATGTGAATCTGAATAAATCCGGAATGAAGGGCGGAGGAACGGTTCAGATCACCATTGCCTGGGGTCTTGCAGTTATGCTGCCGGCATGTATATTTGGAGCTGCATCCGGAGCATCCTTTAACCCGGCACTGACACTGGCGCTTGCAATTGACGGAAGCTTTGCATGGTCCATGGTTCCTGGATATATTGTGGCACAGTTCGCAGGTGCATTTGTGGGAGCGGCAGTTGTATATCTTCTGTTTAAAGGGCAGTTTGATGCAACGGAAGATCAGGGAACAAAACTTGGAGTATTTTGTACAGGTCCTTCCATTCCAAATCTTGGACTGAATATTTTCAGTGAGGCAGTCGGAACATTCATACTTGTATTTGCAATCAAGGGAATGGCAAATGTACCAGAACTCACAGACGGACTTGGCAAATTTATCGTATTCGGAATCATCGTTTCGATTGGTATGTCACTCGGTGGTCTGACAGGATATGCAATCAATCCAGCAAGAGATCTTGGACCGCGTCTGGCTCATGCAGTACTTCCAATCAAAGGAAAAGGAAGTTCAAACTGGGGATACGGTGTTGTAACTTTAGTAGGACCGGTAATTGGAGCTGTCGCTGCGGTATTGCTTTTTGGTGCCATTCCGTGGTAGAATAACAGAAGAAATAGAATAAGAGGCGTGAGAGAAGAGAGCCTGACAGGATAACCGCATATTCGTGATGCGTTTACTTGTCAGGCTCTTTTTTCAAAAAGACTTTCATATATCCGGGCGGCAGTCGTTGAAATCCGGATAGCAGAACAGGTAAGAGAAGCTGCCGGTGGAAAGTTCTATGAAGGATATGAAAATATAGAAGGAGAGATGAAACATGTATGATGTGATAATAATCGGAAGCGGAGTCTCAGGCTCGGCAGCCGCGAGGGAGTTATCCCGTTATAAAGCAAAGATCTGTGTATTAGAAAAGGAAGAAGACGTCTGCTGTGGAACATCAAAAGCCAACAGTGGAATTGTGCATGCCGGATATGATGCAAAAGAGGGATCATTGATGGCAAAGTTAAACGTCCGTGGAAATGCGATGATGGAACAGTTATCGAAAAATCTGGATTTTCCGTTCAAAAGAATCGGTTCTCTGGTGATCTGCCTGAGAGAAGATGATATGGACAAATTACAGGCATTATATGACAGAGGTGTGGCAAATGGCGTGCCGGGACTTCAGATCCTGAACAGAGAAGAAGTACTCGAGATGGAGCCGAACATTGTAGACAATGTATATGCGGCACTCTATGCGCCGACAGCCGGAATTGTATGTCCATTCGGATTAAATATTGCGATGGCAGAAAATGCCTGTGAAAATGGTGTAGAATTTAAGTTTGATACAGAAGTAAAAGAACTGAAAAAAATAGATGATATCTGGGAAGTTCACACGAATCAGGGTGTATTCAAGACAAAATACGTGGTGAATGCAGCCGGTGTGTATGCGGATAAATTCCACAATATGGTCAGTGAGAAGAAGATTCACATCACACCGAGAAGAGGAGACTATTGTCTGTTAGATAAGACAGCAGGAGCGCATGTAGGAAAGACAATCTTTGCCTTGCCGAATGAATTTGGAAAGGGAATTCTGGTTACGCCGACGGCACATGGAAATCTGCTTCTTGGACCAACGGCAATTGATATTGAAGAAAAAGAAGGAACCAATACAACAAGAGAAGGACTGGATCAGGTACTTACAAAAGCAGGGCAGAATGTAAAAAATATTCCGATGCGTCAGGTCATTACATCATTTGCCGGACTTCGCGCACATGAAGACGGCCATGAATTTATCATAGAAGAATTAGAAGATGCGAAGGGATTCATTGACTGTGCAGGTATTGAATCTCCGGGACTTACCAGCAGTCCGGCAATCGGAGAGATGGTTGCGGGGATTTTGAAAGAAAAGCTTCATCTGGAAGAAAAAGAACATTTCATTGCCACAAGGAAAGGAATCCTGGATCCAAACACTCTGAGTAAAGAAGATAGAGTGAAATTAATCAAAGAGAAACCGGCATACGGTAATATTATCTGCCGCTGTGAGATGATCACGGAAGGTGAAATTATCGATGCAATCCATAGACCGCTCGGAGCAAAGTCATTAGACGGCGTAAAACGCAGAACAAGAGCAGGTATGGGACGGTGCCAGGCCGGTTTCTGTTCCCCTAGAACGATGGAAATCCTTGCAAGAGAACTGGAAATCCCAATGTCAGAGATCACAAAGTCTGGCGGGGAATCAAAGATCATTGTAGGAGTGAATAAGGAGGACATCTGATTATGAAAACATACGATATAGTAATCATCGGCGGCGGTCCGGCCGGACTTGCGGCAGCCGTATCAGCAAGAGAAAATGGAATCCAGGATATCCTGATCCTGGAAAGAGATAAAGAACTTGGGGGAATCCTGAATCAGTGTATTCATAATGGTTTCGGTCTGCATACATTTAAAGAGGAACTGACCGGACCGGAATATGCCGGAAGATTCATCGAACAGGTGAAAGAGCTGAATATAGAATATAAGTTAAATACTATGGTTATGGATATCAGCTGCCAGGATATCCGGCATGAGACAGACATCCGATGTGAGGCAGATGTACATACCGGCCGGGAAAAGATAGTCACGGCTATGAACCGTGAAGATGGTCTGTTTGAGATTTCTGCAAAAGCAGTGATCCTGGCCATGGGATGCCGCGAGCGTTCCAGAGGAGCACTGAACATTCCGGGGTACCGACCGGCTGGAATCTATTCCGCAGGAACAGCGCAGCGCCTGGTTAATATGGAAGGCTATATGCCGGGAAGAGAAGTCGTGATCTTAGGTTCCGGTGACATTGGACTGATCATGGCAAGACGTATGACACTGGAAGGTGCGAAGGTTAAAGTTGTAGCAGAACTGATGCCATATTCCGGAGGATTAAAACGTAATATCGTGCAGTGTCTGGATGATTATGATATTCCATTGAAATTAAGCCATACAGTTGTAGATATCAAAGGAAAAGAAAGAGTCGAAGGGATTACGCTGGCAGAAGTGGACAGCAAAGGAAAACCGATCCCAGGAACTGAGGAAGAATATAGCTGTGATACATTATTACTTTCCTGTGGGCTGATTCCGGAAAATGAGATTTCCAGAGGTATGGGCGTGGATATGAATCCGGTGACTTCAGGACCGAAGGTCAATGAAAGTCTCGAGACGAATATCGAAGGCGTATTCGCCTGTGGAAATGTACTGCATGTACATGATCTGGTGGATTTTGTATCGGAAGAGGCAAGAACTGCAGGAAGAAACGCAGCTGGATATGTGAAGAGCTTAAAAGCAGATAATGAGAATGCAACGAATGTAAAAACAGATGAGAAGGTATGTATATCTGAAGAAGCAGAAAATAATGATAGAAAAGTACAGTACATCGAATTGAATCCGATTGAAGGTGTACGCTACACGGTTCCGAGCACCATCAATCCGGCACACATGGATGAGAATCTTACGGTACGTTTCCGTGTGGGTGGTGTATACAAGAACTGCTATGTAAGTGCATATTTTGATGATGAACGGGTGATCCATAAGAAACGTCCGGTTGTTGCACCGGGAGAAATGGAGCAGATTAAGCTTACCAAAGAACAGCTTATGAAATATCCGGATCTGAAGACGATTACAGTAAAGATAGAGGAGGCGTAGAGGATGGGAACAGTAACAAAAAGAGAACTGACATGTATCGGCTGTCCGATGGGCTGCCCTCTGAGTGTGACAATGGAAGCCGGTGAAGTGATCAGTGTAACAGGAAATACCTGTAAACGTGGAGATATCTATGCAAGAAAAGAAGTGACCAATCCAACCAGGATCGTAACTTCTACGGTAAGAGTATCCGGAGGAGATGCCGATATGGTATCGGTGAAGACGAAAGAGGATATTCCGAAGGGAAAGATCTTCGCGTGTGTGAAAGCATTGAAGAGTGTAGAAGTTCCGGCACCGGTACATATCGGAGACGTGCTGGTGAAGGATGTGGCCGGTACCGGTGTGGATATTGTGGCGACGAAAAATGTTGAACTTGCATAAAATCTGTAAAATATCAGATATAAAAGAAATGTACGAAATACATGAAAATTTGCTATAATGGTTTCAGATTTGAAAAACAGAAATGCAATAAGACGGAGAGAGAATCGTGGAACCATATTATTACAGCAAAATGAATAAAATACAGCAGGCAGCCTATCATGCCATCCGGCAGGGACTGCTTGAAATCTCAGATTCAATACAGATTCCAGGAATGGAGGCGGAGGAACTTTATAATGTATTCTTCCGCCTGCGTCTGGATCATCCGGAAATCTTCTGGGCAACCGGGTATAAGTACAAATACTATCCGGACTCACCCAATTTCATATTTATCCCGGAATATTTATTCGATAAAAACAAAATAAAAGAACACCAGAAAGCGATGAAATCCAGAGTGGAAAAGCTTGCAAGACCGGTAAAAGACAAATCTGAATGGGAAAAGGAAAAATATGTACATGATTTCATCTGTGCAAATGTACACTACGATAAATTAAAAAAGCCATATTCCCATGAGATCATCGGACCGCTCGGACAGGGTGTCGGGGTCTGTGAAGGGATTGCGAAATCAGTGAAAGTGCTGTGCGATGCACTCGGGATCTGGTGTATGATCGCAGTCTGTGGCAACAACCCGGAGAAGGGAATCAAATACCGCCACACCTGGAATATCGTAAGAATCGGCGGAAAGTATTATCATCTGGATGCAACATTTGATAATACGCTTGGAAATGGTGAAAGGATGAAAGAAAAGCAGGCGGAAAAAGAAATTCGGTACGATTACTTCAATCTGGATAACAAAAGCATTTTCAGAGATCATGAGCCGCTGATCGCTCCGGCACCAAAGTGTGAAGATGGGGATCATTTCTATTATAAAGAGAAGAAACTGTCATTTACAAAAGTAGAGGATGTGTATAAGCGGGCGTTGCAGACAGCGAAAAAAGGAAGAGTGTTTACATTCCACTGGAGAGGAGGATATCTGACCAGAGCAGTTCTGGAAGAGTTGTTGGACCAGATCCAGAAAGCTGGAAAAGAGAAGCAGAAGAATGCAAGGATCAGTCTGAATTGGCCGCAGGCTGTATTGCGCTTTGATTATGTAGAAGATCATGGAGAGGTCGAACCGGAAATTGTGGTGGAAGAGGCAAATGAAGGAGAGAAAGAATAGTGGATGCATTTGTAATGTTGCAGGAGCTTCTGGAGCAGGAACAGTTTGAGCTGATTTTTCCAGAACAATCAATTTCGGAACAATTTGTTCCAGAACAGTCAGGTGCGGATCAAGCGGATACCAGACAGCATAGTGAAATGCCAGATGGGAATAGCAAGAGGGATATCCGCCTGGTATACTTGATGAATGATGCTGTGGAAAGTTTTCTTGTATTTCATAATGCCAGAATGACGGGGGAATACAGACCGGACTATGAGGGAGAGATATTGGCATCGATGAGTTATGACGACACGGAGTATATTCTTGTGGTCCATCAGGGAGAGTCTGTTGTCACAATATTTTTCGAAGATCTTCTGACAGATGTCCATCTGTATGATTATGGTGAGATCGGACATTTCTGGGTGAAGGATTATGAATATCTGCGGCAGCTGGAATATCGTCTGGCGATCATGAGAGACAAATATGATTATCTGGGAGAGGAATATTGTACACCGGAGGAACGAAAGCTTGCGATGCTGGTGGATTTTCCGCCGCTTAATTACTGTTGCTATCCAGCAGTGCCGGAAAAATACATCGTTCCACGAGTCGAGCCGTGGGTACCGACAGAAGAAGCAATTGCAGTAATGGAAGAACTGGCTGAAGAGGCGGATGATAAAGGACTGCAGAAGATATTGAAAACCTACCGGGAGCATCCAAAGCCACGTGTTGCAAAGAAAATTGCAGCAATGCTTCACCGGAATACACATGTAAAGGTGGTCGATCTGCTGGATGAAAAGCTGAGGAAAACAGTCTCAGAATATAAGAAACGTTCATTTGGAGAAGAAATGGACGAGCGTTGTCAGGCTCTTTTGCATAGCGTAGAAGAGAGACAGCAACAGCTGAAAAAAGAGGGAAAAGAATCTGTTATTTTAAGAGAGGAGCCATTCGAGATCGCAAAAGACAGCATTGGTTATCAGATTCATCTGATGATCTGGGAGAGGGGCATCCTGAACCGAAAAGTGATAATAGAGAGTTATTTCTTAGAAAAGGAATAAGGAAATAGTAGCGTTTTTCGAATGTATGGCAATACACAGAATTTGCCGTTGGCAACTTCTCTTACATGTTTATATGAAAACTTTGAATTTTTTGGTATCAAAAATGGGCATCCACACCGGATGCCCGAAAGGAAAAAAGTTATGAAAAAGAAAAATGATATATATAAACTCGGTTGTTGTCTTTTTTAAATAACCGAAGGATTTTTTAGGCGAAGCCAGACCAGATAAAAGCTGATTCATATTTCTCATACCTGAGTGACTTCTTTGTTGTTGATGATTATATAATACATGGCAAATGTTTCTAATTTGTGTTATAGGACTAAAGAAAATATGAAAAATCTTAAGATAATCTGTAGGAAATCTAAAGTTGGAAATAAAAGGAGTGGATTTCATTCTGTTACCGCTTCCTCTATTAAATTGATTAACCGAGCGGCCAACTCGGTTAATCAACTAAATAGAAAATCTACCCTCTCGCAGCCACTTTTCTGTAACCCTCATATTCCGATTTGGCTGATTTCTTTCCTGTCATAGCATACGGATCCAGAAGCTTATCTGCTTCTTCTGTTGTAACATATCCTTTCGCAATTGCCAGCTGACGAACCGGAACATCTGTCTTCAAAGATTCCTTGGCGAGTGCAGCAGAAGCGGCATATCCAATCGAAGGACAAAGCGCAGTTGCGATACCGGCACTTGCATTTACCAGATCTTTACAGTGTTTTTCGTTGGCAGTGATTCCAAGGATACAGTTGTCGGTCAGGGTCTGTGCGGCGTGACCAAGCGTTTCGATGGATTCGAATAAGGTATAGAAGATTACCGGTTCAAATGCATTGAGTTCCAGCTGTCCAGCTTCGGCAGCCATTGTGATCGTGTAATCATGTCCGATGATATTGAAAGCAACCTGTGAGACCACTTCCGGAATAACCGGGTTGATCTTTCCCGGCATAATGGAAGAACCATTCTGTCTTGCCGGAAGATTGATCTCGCCGATACCAGTCTTCGGGCCGCTGCTTAAGAGACGCAGGTCATTGCACATCTTAGAAAGGTTAACGGCGCAGGTCTTTAAGACACCGGATACAGATACGAATCCGTCCAGGTTCTGGGTTGCGTCAAACAGATCATCTGCAAGATAAAAGTTTCCTTTTGTGATCTTATTCAGATTTTTACAAATGTTCCTGAGATATAAAGGACTTACATTGATGGAAGATCCAATGGCAGTTCCGCCCATATTCAGCATTTCCAGAGTATGTGTGGCATCTTCTAATCGTAAGAGATCTCTGTGAATGACAGAGGCATATGCGTGGAAGGACTGACCGAGACGCATCGGAACGGCATCCTGTAACTGTGTACGACCCATTTTTAAGATAGGATCGAATTCTTCAGCTTTATCCATAAGCGCTTCATAGAGACGGCGAAGTTCTTTGATGGTATCACCAAGCAATGTAATAGCGGTAAGCTTTCCGGCACTTGGAATGATATCGTTGGTGGACTGAGCCATGTTGACGTGATCATTTGGGTGAACCAGAGAATAATCACCTTTCGTTCCGCCAAGGATTTCAATCGCGCGGTTGGCGATCACTTCATTGGCATTCATGTTAGCAGATGTTCCGGCACCTCCCTGTATGGCATCTACAATGAATGCATCTGTGAATTTTCCGGCGATCAGATCGTCACATGCTTTCATGATCGCTGAGGCGATATTCAGTGGGAGAAGTCCGGCATCACGGTTGGTGATGGCAGCGGCTTTCTTGAGTTTCGCCATACTTTTTATGAATTCAGGATGTAACTGCTGGTGTGTGATTGGAAAATTCTCTTTTGCTCTTAATGCCTGTACTCCATAGTAGGCTTCTGCCGGGACTTCCATTACACCAATTGAATCTGCTTCTGTTCTTGTTTTCATCATAATTACATCCTCCTGCTTGTCGTTAAAATATTGTGATCAGAAATCACATTTCCTGATATCTGGGTATACAAGAGAAGCTGCCGGCGGCAAGTCTTCTGCGCTGTTCTGTGATTTCTGTTTGAATTATGGTGCTAAGGTTACACCTGATAAAAAAATTTGTAAATAGAAGATGCAGGAGTGTGAAAATAAATTCGAATTTCGTGGATCTGACTTTTCATTTTTAAAAGATAAGGGGTCTGACTTTATTTTCTTAAGTGCAAATGGAAAGAGAATTGTATTTTTATAAGTACAAACGTATACTTATTAAGTGAAGAGTGAGAAAATGCAATTATAGAAAATCAGAAGTAAACAGAAAAATAATATGGAAAATGAAACAAAACACAGGAAAGGGCGTATGAATATGGACCGCATCGATGAACATTTGATTTATTTACTGCAGAAAAATGCGAGAATGTCTTTGAAGGAGCTGGCAAAAGAAGTATATTTATCCACTCCCGCAGTATCTGCCAGAATTGAAAAGATGGAAAAAGAAGGAATCATAAAAGGATATGGCGTGAAGATCGATCCGTTGAAATTGGGATTCCATATCACGGCATTTATCAATATGGAATTAGAGCCGGTACAGAAGCCGGAATTCTATCCATTTATAGAGAGTATTCCAAATGTGATAGAGTGTAATTGTGTAACAGGCAATTATTCGATGCTTATGAAGGTGGCATTTCCGAGCACGATCGAACTGGACGGATTCATCGGGCAGCTTCAGCATTTTGGAAAGACACAGACGCAGATTGTATTCTCCACGCCGGTTGAGCCGAGGGGATTAAATGTAGAAGCATTGGAAGAAGAGGAAGAAAGGTAGAAGAAGATCGAAAGAAGGGCCGATATAAAAAACACCGCAGGCAGATGCTTCCCGGAATATTGTGAAAAACATCTGTCTGTGGTGTTTGGATTGCCAAGCGTTCGGAAATATCTGTCGGTGGCAAGTTCTGTAGATTAGATGGATTTTTGATAGATCAGGCGGATATCCCCGTTTTGCAGTGTTGTATGTCCGCAGCAGGTAAAGCCTAATTTGGCAAGCAGATGCTGCATCGGGATATTATCGTCGTGGGTATCTATTTTAATATTTGGAAACTGTTCATAAGCCCAGTTGAGGCAGAAGGTGGCAACGCCTTTTGTGTCCGGTGCGGTGGCAACTCTGTGAACAACGGCATAAGGATCAGGATTTAACCAGGAACCGTCAATGTTCTGGTAATCAGGATCTTCTTCCGGATGAAAATAGAATACACCGCCGATCTGTTCCTGACCATCAGCCTTTATGATACAGACATGTAAGCAGCCGGAGCGGATATCCTGTGTAGTCAGTTCTAATGGAGGATAGCTGTCCTTCCACTGGTCAGGGTTGCCGTGTTCTTTCATATATTCCCGGGCATAGGCATAGATTGCAAGGATGTCCGGAAGGTCATTCATTGTCGCTTTTCTGATCTGCATAAAAATCTCCTTTATAAAACGTTCATTTATTTCCGTAACTGTGGGAACATCTCGATACTCCGCTCCAGAATTCCCTTTATGTAAGCAATTGCAGTTCCATAATTCGTGATCGGGATATCTGCGTCACCGGCGCATTTGAGACGGTATTTCATTTCTCGTTCGTTCAGCATACATCCGCCACAGTGGATGATCATCTTATATCTGGTCAGATCCAGAGGAAATTCAGTTCCGCTGGTAAATTCAAATGACACATCTTTTCCGGTATATTCACGTACCCAGCGCGGCAGTTTGACAGTACCGATATCGTCACACTGGCGGTGATGGGTACAGCCTTCACTGATCAGAATGATGTCCCCATCTTCCAGTGTGTCTAATGCCCGTGCGCCTCTGACAACCGTTTCCAGATTTCCTTTGTATCTTGCAAAAAGAATAGAAAATGAAGTTAGAAGGATATCAGAAGGTGTATCTTTGTCAACTTCTTTAAATGCCTGACTGTCAGTGATCACAAGTGCAGGTTTTTTACCAAGTGAAGCCAGAGTGCTCTTAAGTTCGGTCTCTTTTACCACAATTGCAGTCGTACCGGCATCGAGAAGATCACGGATCGTCTGCTGTTGTGGAAGAATTAATCTTCCCTTTGGTGCTGCCGAGTCGATCGGGACAACCAGTACGACGAAATCTCCGGGAGTTACAAGATCACGCACGATGAATCTGGAAGAATCTTCAGAAGGGATCAGAGATCCGAGTCTTTCTTTCAGTTCGTGAATATGAAGATGTTCTGTGGTATTGGTCCACAGAATGTTTTCCAGAGGAATCTTATATTTCAGATGTGTGGATACGATCATTTCCTGATGTGTGTGTTCGGACACCAGATCTGCTTTGTTGAGGACGAGCAGGAGCGGAATCTTCTTATCCTGTATGCGTGTGAGAATGGCGTTGTCCTGTGGAGTGATTCCGGTGGTTCCGTCGATCACGAGCACTGCAATGTCCGTCTTGTTCAGGACCTGATAGGCTTTCTGGATGCGGAGTTTTCCGAGTTCTCCCTCATCGTCGAGACCCGGAGTGTCGATCATGACAACCGGACCAAGCGGAAGCAGTTCCATGGATTTGAATACAGGATCGGTCGTGGTCCCGCGTACATCCGACACGATCGCAAGATTCTGTCCGGTAAGGGCATTGATCAGGCTTGATTTTCCGGCATTCCGTCTGCCGAAGATTCCGATATGTATCCGTTCTGAAGAAGGTGTGCTGTTTAAACTCATGATGTATTCCTCGCTTTCATAAATAATCAAAGAATTTTAATTGTTCAGGGAATCTCCCCGGTCAGTTACAACCTGATAACCGACAGATTTCATCCGCATTTCCAGACAATGCCTGCACTGGGCAGATTCGTCTCCAGTACAGATCTTATTATCATATAGAAGATAATCTTTCCTGACTTCTGTCGGTGAAAGATTTGGCATTACGACATTTGCCCCGGCCAGGATTCCGAGTTCACGGCCTTTCGGATGGATGGTCCCAAGTGCGGTTGTGGCTGGAAGCAGAACCTTCGGGATCATCAGCCGGATCAGCCCGAGCATATATAAGCTAAGCTCCAGTGTCCCGGCAGGTTCTCCGGCAAACGGCGTATCATGGTGTGGGATGAATGGACCGATTCCGATCATGTGTGGATTCAGTTCTTTCATGAAAAGCATGTCTTCCGCCAGATGTTCCGGTGTCTGGTATGGAGATCCAACCATGAATCCGCAGCCGACTTGATAACCGATGTCCTTTAAATCACGCAGACACTGTTGTCTGTGTTCCGGACTAAGGTTTGATGGATGAAGTCGTCTGTAATGTTCGTGGTTATAAGTTTCATGCCGCAGAAGATAACGGTCGGCTCCTGCATCGTAGTAAGCCTGATAACTTTCTTTTGACTTTTCGCCGATGGAGAGCGTAATCGCACAGTCGGGATACTGCTTTTTGATCATCCGGATCAGATGGATGATGCGTTCATCTGTATAATATCCGTCTTCACCACCCTGCAATACAAAGGTGCGGAAACCAAGTGCATATCCTTCTTTGCAACAGTTCAGGATGTCTTCTTCTGACAGACGGTACCTGTGTGCGTTTCCATTGCTTTTCCGTATGCCGCAGTAGAGACAGTCGTTCTTACAATAGTTGGTAAATTCGATCAGTCCACGCACGTAGACATCATGACCGTAATAGCGGTGGCGTTCCTCGCGTGCCAGGGAAAAGAGATATTCGGAAAGTTCCGGAGTGCGTCCCTCGATCAGCGTGATCCATTCTTCTTTGGTCAGTGTATGTTCCTTATGTAATTTATCAATTAGATTTTTGGAATTCTGGTTACCTGTATTCATTTGTCGTTATCCTTTAATTGGTAGTTGTTGATAATCATCTCCATATAGTATATCATACTAATTAATAAGAGTAGACAATAAATTCATTGGAGACTTCGGAATGTAGTGTGGCAGCATAAAAAGGAAAGGAAGCAAATTATGGGAATCGGCAAAAGAATATTAAATGTACTGATCGGACTATTGTTTATCATAAGTGTAACAGTATTAGGATCCAGTTTTCTGGCAAAACAGGTATTGGTGGATGCGATCAGTCAGGCGGGAATCGATACGGCGATCTCACACCGGATGATGGATGCGGTATTCGGTTATGTAGGAGCAGATGATACGGAATGGATCGCAAAGATACAGAATAAGATTGAGAAAAACGGAGAAGTCCAGGCAATTACACAAAAGATCATGAACGAGATGACGGACGATCTTTCCAGTGGAAAAGCGTACAAAGATGTAGATGTAACGAAAGAACTGAACCAGCTTCTGGATGACAGTATGCAGGAAATCAAGGATACGAATCCGGAATTAAGTGATGATATGCTGGCAATGATGAAACAGCAGTTAGAAGAAGAACTGGTTGACGTGCAGGATGTGCTGAACAGTTATGCTTCAAATCTGTATGAGAATATGAATGATACCAGTACGGTGCAGGGAAAGGTTGCAAAGCTTTATACCGTATTATTGTCCACACCGTGCCGTGCGGTTGCGGGAGCAGCAATCCTGATTCTTGCGGTTCTGACGATTTTACTGGGCTATCCAAGATACAGAGGTCTCTTTTCACTTGGTGTAGAAGGTCTGATCTGTGGGATTATCTTTGCGCCGGGAATTGGACTTATGGGAGATAAGGTACTCAGCTTACTGACGGACAGAATGCTTGGACGTACGATCGATGTGGATCTGAAGGCGTTCCTCTGGATGGGATGTATTTTTGCCGGGGCAGGTGTGGTATTCCTGCTTACGGGACTGATCATGAGCTGGAAGGATGACAGATAAAAATCTAAAAGATTGATGGATTCTTCAAAAAAGTTTAAAGATTATCAATAGAAAACAGAGGAGGTTATCAAGATGGCAGAGTTAAAAAAACTTCCAATCGGAATTGAAAGTTTTGAAAAAATGAGACGAGAAGATTTTTATTATGTAGATAAAACACGTTTGATAGAACAACTTTTGTCACAATGGGGAGAAGTGAATCTGTTTACAAGGCCGAGAAGGTTTGGAAAAACATTGAATATGAGTATGTTTCAGAATTTTTTCGAAATAGGAAGAGATTCTACATTGTTCGATGGACTGGATATTTCGAAAAATGCACAATTGTGTGAAAAGTATCAAGGAAAATTCCCAGTTGTATTTATAAGTCTGAAAAGTGTAAATGGAAATACGTATGAAGAAGCAGTTGGCCATTTAATAAAAATAATCAACAGAGAAGCGAGAAGAATGCAGTTTTTATTAGAAAGTTTGAAACTGACACAGTACGATAAGAAGTTATTCGAGCAGCTTCTTGATAGAGAAATGGATGAAGAGACAATTGCCTGTAGTATCCAGGAACTTACAGAATTGTTGGAAAAACATTATGATAAGCAGGTAATTGTGTTAATCGATGAGTATGATGTACCATTGTCAAAAGCGAACGAAAACGGTTATTATGATGAGATGGTGTTACTTCTTCGTAATTTTCTCGGAAATGTACTGAAAACGAATGACAGTCTCAAATTTGCAATATTGACAGGATGCTTACGAGTTGCAAAAGAAAGTATTTTTACAGGACTTAATAACTTTAAGGTATATTCAATCACGGATGTAAGATTCGATGAAACATTTGGTTTTACGGATGCAGAAGTAAATAAAATGCTTGAATATTATGGTCTGGATAAATATAGTGAAACAGTGAAAGAATGGTATGATGGATATAGATTTGGAAATGCAGATGTATACTGCCCATGGGATGTAATTAATTTCTGTAGTGATCATTTGGAAAATCAGAAATTCCAACCGAAGAATTACTGGGCAAATACCAGTGGCAATGATGTAATCAATCACTTTATTGAAAGTGTAAATGAACCTCAAAAAGTAACAAAGATAGAGTTGGAACAACTTGTAAATGGAGGTATGGTTCAAAAGGAGATAAATACTGAACTGACATATAAAGAATTGTATTCGTCTATTGACAATCTGTGGAGTACACTTTTTATGACCGGATATCTGACACAACGTGGAGAAGCAGATGGGAATCGTTATAATCTTGTAATTCCAAATCAGGAAATTCGAAATATAGTGACAAATCATATTTTGAAAATGTTTCAGAATACTGTTAAAGCAGATGGGAAAATGGTTGGAGAATTCTGTGACGCATTATTAAAAGGAAGGACAGATGAAGTAGAGAACATTTTTAAAGATTATATGAGAAAGACAATCAGTGTAAGAGATACGGCTGTTCAGAAGGCGATGAAAGAAAATTTTTATCATGGTATTTTACTTGGAATATTAAGCTTCAAAGAAGACTGGTCTGTTATGTCAAATAGAGAATCAGGAGATGGATTTAGTGATATTCTGATAAGAAGTGAAGAAGCGGATGCGGGAATCGTGATAGAAATAAAATATGCCGAAGAAGGGAAACTGGAAGAGGAATGCGAAAAGGCATTGAATCAGATTGTAGATAAGAGATACACAGAAGGACTTGCGCAGGACGGCATTCATAAAATTCTGAAGTATGGAATTGCATGTTATAAAAAGACATGTAAAGTTGTATTAAAGATTGAAGACAGGAGCTGATTCAGACATGGAAACACAACATATCATCCACAATTTCGAACCGATCTACGATGAACATTCCAAGATCCTGATGCTAGGAACCATGCCGTCTCCGAAATCAAGAGAAGTTGGATTCTACTACGGACATCCAAGAAACAGATTCTGGAAAGTTATATCTGATGTATGTGGAGAAGCGTATCCGGAGACAAGAGAAGATAAGATCGCATTTGCATTAAGAAACGGAATTGCAGTCTGGGATGTGCTGGCAGGGTGCGATATCAAAGGTGCAGATGACAGCAGTATCCGCAATCCACAGCCGAATGATATGAGCAGGATACTTGAATGTGCTGATATCAAAGCAATCTTTACGACGGGAACGAAAGCGTTTCAATTATATAAGAAGTTCTGTTATCCGAAGACTGGGATTATGGCGATTGGGTTACCGTCCACCAGTCCGGCAAACTGCAGGATGTCGTATGAGCAGTTGTTTGAGGCGTATTCAGAAATTAAGAAATATATGTAATGAGAATCGAGAAAGAAGAGAGAAAATAAAGAAATGGACAATCTGGTATTCAGTTTAAATGCAACAGTCCCTATTTTCCTGATGATGGTATTAGGATTGTTTTTCAATAAGATTGGGTGGATGGATGAAGAATTTGCCAATAAGATGAACAAATTCGTCTTCCGTATCCCACTGCCGGTATTATTATTCGGTGATCTGGCGGTCGTAGATATCAAGAAAGCATGGGATACGAAATTCGTGATCTTCTGCTTTATCATCACGCTGATCAGTATTACGATCGCAATCGGGATATCGTGTCTTCTGAAAGACAGAAGCATTCAGGGAGAATTTATCCAGGCGGCTTACCGGAGCAGTGCGGCGCTTCTGGGAATCGCATTTATCCAGAATATCTATGGTAATTCCGGACAGGCACCATTGATGATCATAGGAAGTGTACCACTTTATAATATTATGGCGGTGGTTGTGCTGTCGTTTTTCAAACCGGGACAAAATGGTATGGATAAAGCACTGCTCAAAAAAACATTGACCGGTATCATTACGAATCCGATCATCATCGGTATTGTAGCAGGTCTGTTATGGTCAGCGCTGAAACTTTCGATGCCAGTGATTTTACATAAGGCAGTCAGCAGCATTGGTGGCGTAGCAACACCTATGGGGCTGATGGCAATGGGAGCTACATTTGATATTAAGAAAGCATTTGGAAAGATAAAACCGACAGTTATTGCGGCATTTATAAAACTGGTCGGATTTGTCGCAGTGTTCATGCCGCTTGCAGTTGTAATCGGATTCCGAAGAGAGAAACTGATTGCAATCTTAGTCATGCTTGGTTCAGCAACCACGGTTAGCAGTTATGTCATGGCTAAGAACATGGGACATGAAGGTGTCGTGTCATCGAGTGTAGTTATGCTGACGACGATGTGCAGTGCATTTACCCTGACGGGATGGCTTTTCATCATGAAATGTTTCGGTCTGGTGTAACTCCTTAAGAGTTTCTGAAAAATCCCTAAAATCCTTGACAAACGGGACTTCGATGGCTATCATATTCAGTAGTTTATATGTAAAGGCATTGATGAAGAGGAGTACACGTAAGTTCGTCCATACCAGAGAGAGTGATCCATCGGCTGAAAGACACTTAAGGAATACGAGACGTCGGAAGGTAGCTTCGGAGCCGGATGAATGAACCTGAGACATATGATAAGACGGCAGTAGTTCATCCCGGAGTCGTTCCCGTTAAAGAATAAGATGAGATATATAGTGAAGACTTTCTTCCTATATAATGAAGGTGGTACCGCGACTACAATCGCCCTTTACGTAATGTAAAGGGTTTTTTCATGTAATAAAAAAATGTGAAAAAAGTGTGAAATGAGGAGGAAACTATGAGCGAAAACCTGGAAAAGACTTACAATCCCAAAGCGATTGAAGCAAAATTATATGAAAAATGGTGTGATAACAAATATTTCCACGCCGAAGTAGACAGAAGCAAGAAACCATTTACCACAGTAATGCCGCCACCGAACATTACAGGTAAGCTTCACATGGGACATGCCCTGGATAATACACTGCAGGACATCCTGATCCGTTATAAGAGAATGCAGGGATACAATGCACTCTGGATTCCGGGAACAGACCATGCGGCTATCTCTACAGAAGTTAAGGTTACAAACCAGTTAAAAGAAGAAGGAATTGACAAGAAAGAATTAGGAAGAGAGAAATTCCTTGAAAGAACATGGCAGTGGAAAGAAGAATACGCCGGAACGATCGAAGGACAGCTGAAAAAATTAGGCGTATCCTGTGACTGGGACAGAGAACGTTTTACAATGGACGAAGGATGTTCCAAAGCTGTAGAAGAAGTATTCATCAAATTATACAACGAAGGATATATTTACAAAGGATCCAGAATCATCAACTGGTGTCCGGTATGTAAGACTTCTCTTTCTGATGCAGAGGTTGAACATGAGGAACAGGACGGATTCTTCTGGCACATCAAATATCCAATCGTTGGAACAGATGATTATCTGGAGATTGCAACAACACGTCCGGAGACATTACTTGGAGATACTGCAATCGCAGTTCACCCGGATGATGAAAGATACAAAGATATCGTAGGAAAAATGTGTAAACTGCCTCTGACAGACAGAGAGATTCCAATCGTTGCCGACTACTATGTAGACAAAGAGTTCGGAACAGGTGCGGTTAAGATCACACCGGCACAT